>Ga0209700_100127_pt1 | contig 113781 bp, 58 predicted proteins | sample SiratroredBW_FD_187528 | JGI IMG/M metagenome (GOLD analysis project Ga0209700, IMG submission 187528) | Root nodule microbial communities of legume samples collected from California, USA - Siratro red BW (SPAdes) (version 2) | ecosystem: Host-associated > Plants > Roots > Nodule | place: USA...
TTATTATTTCAAGAATACTTAAACTAATAAATATATTTTTATGTTATTATTGATTTTTATTTCTTTTTATTTTTATCATTATGCTTTAATTTAAAAGATTACCCGGACAAAATCGGGTGTTGACAACGCTATTATGTGGATACATTTTTTTGTCTTCCTAATTTTTTTTTTATTGCAATACTTTAAGATCATCCTTCTTGGTCAAATTCTAGTTAGTAAACTCAAATGAAATGGAGCTCTATTCAAATTGAGGTCATAAAGCCTGCCATCGACCATAGAGTCCATTTGAGGACATTAAACCCATTAACATGCACCTCATTTAAAGACATGGAACCCGTATAAAGCTTATTTGAGGACATTGAGTTTATCAACCACCATAGAGCCCATCAACATATGGAAGAACGACTGCTTCTTCCACCCCCTCCAAGTCTTATTGGGACACCTCCAAAATTTAAAAAATTTTCAAGTCTGCTCTTCAGTAAATTACTATATTATTCTTGATTTTGAGAAATGATAAAACAGTAATGGGTGGGAAGTTTGCATCGGCCGCGGCAGCAGAGGAGTAGAACAACGGCGGCGTGGCGGAGTAGCAGCGGAGTAACACTACGAGATGTTCAAATGTGTTGCGAAACCACCAATTCCTCAACATGTATACGAATCCGTATACAAGTTGCGGAATGGGTGGTTCCGCAACTCATTGGGAGGTGTTAGAACCTGTTGCAGAACCACCCATTCCGCAACTTGTATACGAATTCGTATACGCATTGCGGATGAGTGGTTTTGCAACAAAACAGTTCCAAAACACCATATCTTCCCAAATACACTACAAAACTTACAATAGATGATACCTACCTCAAATGATTATAAAATACAATGTTAATCGACGATTTCGAATTAAAATGGGCACCAAAATCATAGCTCAGAATGAGGGCGAGGTGCCGCACGCAGTGGACGAGTAACAGAGATGGAAGGAGAAAAGTTTCTAAAAATTAGAGTGCAAGGACAAAATGGTCTGCACAATACAAAATTAAAGGTATTTTTATCCATTTTGCAAATTTTGGAGGTATCCCGAGAACTACTTAGAGATGCAGGAAGAAGCACTCTAGAGGAACCCATCACAGACCATAAAGCCCAAATGATTATATTGACCATAAAGCCCATTCAAGGAGCTGTGCTGTGTTAGTAAAAACGTGATCAACATTGGATCGACACGATAATGAACCAATAATATGAGAAGTGATAGGAAAATAATGTTAGATCAAGTAGTGTGATCTATACAAACACGATAACAACCAAGCATCGAAAAAACATCCGATTTTTATATTAATGAGAAGAAGATACATATAAGAGGTAGGATTGTGTACTAAGTTTTGTTCTGATATCTATAATTTTTTTTTATTGCTTAAAATTATGGAATTTTGCAACGATAGGTTTTATTTTGATATCTCCAAATAATTTGATTACTCAAGAATAGAGAATTATTTTGATCGTTCTCCACTATATTTTTTTACTAAAAAAATATAAAATTATACATATAACTTAATAATCCTTGATAATATTTCTTATAATCAAACAAATATATTATTAAAATATTATTATAACAACAACCTGTTTGTCTAGAGAAAATTAAACTAAGTTAATAATTGATAAAATCAACAAAAATAATTAATAGAATAAAATTAAAAGTAAAAAACCTATACTATAAGATAAAATCAGTGATAAACAATTATAAATAAACCCTAAAAACTCAGACAGACACAACTTATGCTTTAACTTAAAAGACCTTCACATCTCTTGAATAGAATGATAACCAACTCTTAAAAGTTAAAAAAAAAAGTAATAATTATATTACTTTTTAAATTGTAAAAGGTCAATTATTAATTAAAAATGATTAAATCACGAGTTGCTTGTCAGAGTGTAATGTGAGTTATTTACGAGTGATGTGATGAAATTATACTTAACAATTTTATTCAAAAACTTTTCTACGTAGATGTCTCATCAATTTTTTTTTTAGTAACATGGGTGAAAAGAGTCTGAATAAATAATATGAAGTGAAAGTACGAAACAATAGCTCAATGACAAGTGGACCCACGGAACTTCGACATTAACCCATACACTCCTTTCTCTTATGGAAATGGGAATACACTATTGTTAATCGGTGACAAGATAAAATGCTTCTATCTTATATTATAGTATATTATGGGTCATTTATCCAAAAATATTCTATCTTATCTACTTTTTATTTATTATATATTATATGAATGATATTATCCATAGAAATGCATGAACTTTGAAGCTAAGACATCGGCATTCAACAACTAAGGACACCTTTCTAGTTTTCATTCCTTATCAAAAGAGTTAAACTTACAAACTCTTGGGGTGACCGATTTCTTGGCCCACTTTTTATTCTGTTAATCAGAGAACATATTTTTCTAGTTATATTACAAAAACACTTAGCTTAAACCCAACTCGACAGTGACACCATTAGCTTCATCTAACAGTACTGATCAAACTTCCTTCTCAAACCACCAACAAATATCTCCCAACTTCTATGTAATGTTAGGCAAGATAAATTAAAGCAATTTTTATGAACTATAGTGAAGAATTAGCATGGAAATTTAATTGGAGACCCCATTTGTTTTTATTAGTGCTATTGGGTGTCTTACTTCTTGTAGGGGGAAATAGGTAATAAGAAGATGTTAGGTGCCAAATTAGAAATTTAAGTTGAATAGATAAGGTCCACTTTTCTCAATGGAAGGTGATTGTCCCCACAGACGCAACTTAGTGCCGACCACTTGCTTGAAGAAAAGCTCTCATGGGAAAGTGCAAACTGAATCCCTATTACTTGTGATTTGTGTGTTGTGAATCTTCTAAATGACAAGGATTGCTCATAATTGTTGGATAAATCCAGAAATATTTTCGAAGGAAACGATAAGAACGAACGAGAGAAAGGATAAGCACGTGCGTCAGCTTCCTCACATACAATACGAAACTAATTAAATAGCGTGGCTTTTTCTTTTCTTCCCTCACAGCAGACAAATTTGAAATCAATTTCTGAAGGGCCATTGCATGCATATGAAAAATAATAGGATTTCATTTGTCATGTCACACACGTATGTAGGTCTTGTGTACATATTTTTCCACGTATTTTTATGAAACCCAAAAAAAAAAAAAATCACTTCATAATTTTGTTATTCATGTACCACTATTCATTACCAAAAAAAATCCAAGATTCTAAGAAATTAAAGAGCTTGGCGTGTAAAGGAGGAGCACCATGATGCATTATGGGCTTTTGTTTGTGATTAGCAGCATAACTAAAAAGAGGGACCCATGATTTCAAATTTCAGTTGTTTCGAACGTTTGTTACCGTTGGTGAAGGATCATAGGTCCCAGATTTAAAACCTGGTTTGGTAATTTGCGAACTGTACAAGGAGGGTCACTAGGGAAAAGGTATGTTAGTGTCATAAATTTTGGTTTGATAGATGCAATAATTTGCAGAGAAAAACAAATAGAAAGGTACACAGGATGTTTCATCCTCTTTGTTTTTGTGTTTTTTTTAGCCCTTCCTTCATCAAATTGAAACCATTTACTTGGAATATATTTGGTGCATATTTAGTTCCTTATCGAAATAGGACGTGCAACCTAACGTTAAAAGATGTCTACATGTAACACGTGCAACCACTTTTTAACGGATAATCGAATCGGTTGATGGGTAAGAATTTGGACAATTACTCAACATCATGAATGATTTACTTGATGTTTCAACCCTTTGGTTTATTACCAATCATCTGACATCGAATTATTAATTTGGTATCAACAACCGTTAAATATAGAACAATTTTTGCATTGGTAACTCTCTACTTTGTTGATTGGAACAACGAAATAGGAAGAAAAAATTGATAAAAAAAAAACACTTGGTTGGTGCACATTGGGATTTCGGATTTATTGTCAAAGCATGCATATCTGTCCAAACACTGGAAAATTGAGAAGATCACCTAATAAATGAAACATGATCTAAAAATCTAAAATGTCAGTGGGTATATGTAATACTAGATAGGTTTAAATCTAAATTTAAATAATTTCCATTGGAGAAAACAAAATGGGGGTATCTTGTGAACATTTCAGTCCTAGATATGCTTTCCTTACAAAAGAGTAGAAAAAATATACATTTCTTCTTTCCTCTTTCTTTTCCTCTTTCCCAATTTGCCACAGATTAAGACATTTTTATTTATTTTTAGTAAGCAAGGAATCTGATTAAATGCCCATTTGTACAACAATTTTTACTATTTCAAAGAAACCAACATAAAGAAAATTAGAGAATCTTTTTGTTTGATCCTACGTTACAAGCAAGTCCCTTTTGCCAGGTTTATAAGGTCAAAGCTAGCCTTCGTGGTTTGGTTCTTTTAAAATTCGGCCATTAGTTTAGTTTTTCTTTTTTTTTTTTTAGAATAAAAACCAGGGGTAAAACTGGAAATGTATTTGTTCTTTCTTTCGTATATAAACTCGAGATTCCTGAGAAGACTGAGAAAGAGAGCGTAGAAAGGAAAACCAAAAAACAGAGTACCCGACAGAATTTGAAAACAAAGGCTGAAATTTGAAGAAACAGAGATCACTGGGTGTGAAATATATGGAAGAGGTTGTTCTTCTAGTCGATGATTTGAAACTGCTTTCTGCGGTACCTCGCTGTAGAATTTGTCATGAAGAAGAGTTTGAAAGCATAGAAACCTTGGAAGCACCTTGTGCTTGTTCTGGAACCGTTAAGGTAAATACAAAAATACATAACTTCTTAATCTTAAACACTTGTTTTTTCTTTTTTGGTTAATAACTTACTATGTTTCGCGTGAGTTTTTATTTTAATTCTCATCAATAACTGCGTTTATGTTGCGCAGTTTGCTCATAGAGATTGCATACAAAGATGGTGCAACGAGAAAGGAAATACAACCTGTGAAATATGTCTCCAGGTATGAAATTTGATGATTCAATTTTTATTTCTTAATTTTTTTTTATTTTTTTTTATTTTTGGTTTTGCACTCTGTTCATAGCGTTATTTTCATCTTGTTTTAATAAGTTATAATAAAACTTGATTTCTTGATAGCAATCAATTTTTTGTTTAGACAAAAAAAGGAAGAAAGAGATTTATCGGAGTGTACCTAATGTTTGGTGTCCTTGTTATGGTGATTGGGTGCGCTTCCTTATCTGATTTTGACACAGAAACGATAATGAGTTCCTTTCTTTCTTCCATTCCCCTTTTGTTTATTTTCAAACTACAGTTGCTTTTGTTTTTGTCTTTTGCTTAACTTTGCTCAATATTGAAGTCTCTCCCCATTAGTATACTATTTCTATATCAACGACTGTGTTTCTCCAAAAGACGAAGTTTCACTTTTTTGTCTTTTTTACTCTTCGGTTTCATTTGATATATTGTAAGAAAATGGGATTGGAAATTTGTTTTATCATACATTCAATGAACTGAGCCCCATTTATTGCATAATTGCTTATTTACTCAAAAGGGCATTGTGTGATGGGCATATTGATTGATATTATTTTTGTTTTTGCAGCCATATGAACCCGGATATTCAGCTCCACCCAAGAAGTCTAAGATAAATGATGAAGCAATGTCCATTAGGTACTTTTTTCATAATACAATATGTCTATTTCCCTCGTCCAATTCAATCAAAGCAAGAATTTTCTTAATGTGGTTTTAAAGGGAGGAAGAAGAAGCGTCAAACGGAAGAATAGAGATAAGGGTAGAAGGAATTGCAATGGAAAGCGATTACTCGGAATGCAGTTCAGGCGCTGACAGAAGCGCGTCTTGCTGTCGATCACTTGCAATAGCTGTAAGCATTATCTTATTAGCTTTTTTCTTTTCACGCGTCCTACTTCTGAATCAATATCAACATGGTTGCTTATGTTGTGAAATAAAAAATAATTAGTCAAGTTGTGAAAAGCAACGAGTCAGGGTGGACTCAGACTCATTTCTGCTATTGCCAACTGCGTTGCCAGTAGCGTTGAATTGAGTTGCCAACGCAGGGCCGCCCCAAGAGTTGAAATCAACATTTTCTCTTTCAAACAAACCTTTTCTTAATGTGCTTATATTGTATGCGACTCATTTACTTGTGTAGCGCGTAGACGTGCTGAAAAATAACTACCTATACCTTTCCTCTGCAGTTTACACTTGTCTTACTCGTAAGACATTTTTTCGCAGTGCTTTCAAATGGAACGGAAGATTACCCATTTACACCACTTACTGTAAGTACTTTTCCAGTTTTAAATGAAAATGGAAAACATTTACAATCTTCGCCTACGGACAGCTAAACTAATGAAGGTTAATATACCATTTTGATGCAGGTAATTATATTAAAAGCTAGCGGAATTATTATACCTATGTACATAGTTATTAAGATTATTGGAGCCATTCAGAAAAGTAGTCAGCAGTATCAGGATTATGACGATGACACATCAATGTCTGAAGATGAGATACAGCATAATGTAAATTTAAGACATTCATAGATTATTTGATTACTGTATAAGAGCATTATGTGATGCTCGTCAAATAGCATTTTGAGTCACAAATTAAGATAATGGAATTCAGATCGGAATGCACCTTCCCTTACCGCATGTAATACACAGTCTCTTGTCACCCACCCCGCTCAAGATTAATAAAGTACTAGGTAGGTACTTTGGGCGTCGTGCCCCGTTATATTTCATAAAAAAATTAACAAGTATCTTACGGATATAATTTTTTCAGTTCTTATATTTAAAAATTATTTATTTTAATCTTCAGATGTATCATTTCAATCTAATTTAAAACTTAAACAGTATTTTAATTTAATCTAAAACTATAGTAATTATTAATCGTAGAAATTAAAATATAAAACTTATTCAACTAGGAAATCAAAGGAATGATAATTAAACTATAAAAAAGTATTAACTACTTGATAGAAGGCTAAAAACATATCAATTAGATAGCTAAATATGTACAATGTGTGAGCCTAATTAATCGAACTCGTATCGACACCTTATGTGCAACTATATACAAGCGCTGCACAACAAAACAAAAATGTTAAGACAACCAACATTCAAGGCAAAACTGGGGCGTATAGTGTCCGGAATGATATCAACGTAGACTACGGCCATAAAAGTATGCTTTGCTTCTCAAAAGAATGAACTATCTTGCTAAATAGTTAACATCGCTGCATCGATTCTCGTGCTTTATCCTGAAGTTCCCTTAGAGAACCAACGCAAAGGGTTTCCTGGCAACTCAAATTGGTGGCAACTTTGGACAATTTTTGTATGATAGCAGCTATCTCGTCAACCCAGCTTTTACTGGGATAGTTTGTTTCAGAAGACACCTTTCTGCATTTACCATAACTGGCCTCAAATTCTCTAGACTTGGCACCAGCTTTCTGAAGAACAGAAGTTGGAAGTCCTGAAATAAAATTAATTTGCTTCATTGATAATATGAATTTCTTAATAATTATACATACAACAGAAAATGAGGCATAGCACATTCGTAGAAAATCGTATAATCAACACACTGATTTAACAGTTTTCCAGTACGATCCAAAAGTCATGTACAGACACAACTCATTTTGATAATATATTGAGATAGTCAATCTCATGTTTAAGCTTAAAAGTCAACGAACCAAAAATTAGTGAACTGCAGATGTTGGATGAGAACATGCTGCTACCAATGTCAGGTTTGCCTCCTCTAAATTTATTGCACTTTAGAGGGCAAGTGCAAGGATATAACTTTTGATTGGAAAATTATTGGTCGAAATAGTTATCAAATACAATAAACGTGTTATAACTACGAGGTTATATTTGGTACTTTACCCCTCACTATAGAGGAGCACAATCCATGTTTATTATATTTCAATACAAAAACGTACCAGCTATCCGAGCAACGTTAACACCATAGCTCTTGGGGCAAGCACCAGGCGTAAGCCTGTAAAGAAAGGTGACTTCGTCTAAACCAGCGATTCCACCACCAACTTGGCATGCCATGTGGCTGAGACAGACCTTTACAAGCACAAAAAGCATGTTAAGAAATACGATTTTTAAAAACTAAAACTGACCAAAAGGAAAAGGTGGAGCAGTCTCCCCACCACGATGTAAACTTTCTATAGGCTATCATATCTAAAGATTGTCATGACTTGCAATTAGGCCTCTTATAAGTAAATATTATGAGAGAAGAGCCACGATTTAGGCTTTTTAATGGGACTGAATTGTTTTAGCAATTATTAATTATTTTAGCACTTGTTAGTAGGGGTAAGCGTAACTTCCATTAAGCTGTTATTAGCAGAATAAAAACTAGGAGAAGGGTGGGGCTAAGTGGTTTTCGGGAAGGGAGAGACCAAGCTCTCAACATCTTGGAAGGAAACCTTTGTACTCAATCAAGTTTACTCTATTTCCGGTGTAATTTGTAATTCCGTATCAGTTCAACTGAATACAATTCGGTCCTTATTCTCATGCCAATTGGTATCTATCACAATCATTTATGGGCAATTAAGTAAACTACGAAAATTCAGATTAAAATAGTTTCTTACAAGCACTGGACCTTAAATTCAATTTAACTAACACTGATGATTATTCGGGATAAGAAAACTAGGAATACCTTGGGATCTTTGAGATAATCTACAGCTAATCGATGATAATGGGTAGAAAACAATCCACGACACTGCACCTTCCGCACAAAATGTTCTAATACTGATTCCCTGTCAAATATTTGAAACGCAAAAGGCAGAATCTGAGAGGGACTCGAACAATCTATAAAATCAATGAAAAATAATGAAACCATAGGGGACAAAAACATGTCCAACTAATCCCGCAATAAACACTTACGCAATGGCTTGTCCATCAGAAGTTGCAGTCCCTCGCCCAAGCTCATCCAGGGCCACCAATGAGTTACGAGTGGCTGATGACTGTACTCACCATCAAAAGTACTTATTTAGAAAGAAACAATGTTTTAAGAAGATCAGATTAATCTATATGCATCTGTAATGTGCATAACAAAATAAAAGGGCATACAGAGCTCCCTGAATTAAACACAAGCTATTGCAGGCGAAACATTATAAAAATGAGTAAAGGAAAAAAACCGAGGCAGAAGTTTGCTTCCTCAATGCTGCGGCATTGCTTCTTACATTTTAGAGAAAAAGAACTATCATAACCCACGTAATTTTTTTCATATTAAAAAGAAAAGTGCTAGACATCCACACTTTCGAACACACTAATGACTAAAATTTACTAAAAGTTAAGAAATTCGAGTGAACCCCACTAACAAGATTTTCAATAAAATTTAATCAATAGAAAGAATATGTTTCCCGTACTTATCAAACAAGAAACAACACTTGAAATATAACTATTTCATAGCTGTATAGTGACTTATAAGCAGCCTATTTTTATATGCCTACTTAACCCAAATTAAAAGTAATACAAATTGATATTCAAAGGGACATCTCACCAGCATTGTTGCCGTTTCTGAAAGCTCAGTTAAAAATGTACTTTGGCCTGCCATTATATTATCTTTGGCCCCCATTCGAACAAAAATTCGATCAACAGGTGACAAATCAAAACTTTCTGCTGGGACATCAGCTCCTACCTGCATACGAAATTAAAAGTGTAACACCACAGATTAAAAATTGGCTTATTTAAGATGAGTCAAAGGGCAAGGCCAACCTTTTTACACAATCCCCCAAAAGAAAAACCAATGAATAGATGATCTGAAATGTAACATGACCTAAAGGTTTCACCTGTGCCAAAATCACAGCCAAGCACACCTGACGAAGAAGAGTTGACTTCCCACCCATGTTAGGACCTGTTAGAAGGATAAAGCTGGCATGATCTGAACCACCAATGGTTATGTCATTGGGTACAAACGCACCCTTGCCTAAGGTATCACTCCTGAGGACAGGGTGTCCCAAACTTTTAGCATGGAGGTAAGGAGCTTCTTTAGTACATAATGTACCAACGAAAGTTGGTCTGCATGTTGGTCCTTCGTAGTAGTCACCAGCTATTGCTAAACTGATCAACAGATCCAGTTCTGCAACACGTGAATGCAGTTTAAGCAATACAAAAGAAAAGCTTTTACTTTTCTATTTATATATGAAAAATTCATCTAGTGAAAGGACCACAATATGTACCTGCAGTTGCAGAGACCAACTGCTTCCACTTGGTGTGGTTTTCACAAAAGCGCCCAATCAATCTCTGCAATGTATTTTTCAACAAGGACTCCTTTTCCAATTCAGCTTGGGAGAGTTCTTTTAAATAAAATTTAATATCTGGAGTCCAGTACCTAAAGAAGCCCTGCGTGTATCATACCAAGAAAATAAGAGAAAAATTACTTTATATTGACAGTCGTATCTGCAGTACAGATAGCCAACAATTTCATGGGAATTAATTTTTTAATCGTTAACATAAATATACTACAATGTACAAAGATAAATCGGGATGACAATATGCACGATTATTTACAAGTAAAGCCAACAAACAATTAAATTATTGTAGACTCAATAATAGAAATCAGATAATTCTAGACATTTCTGCAATTGAGATGAAATTTTCAGAGCACTATTTGTCTACTTACTTTTCTGGATGAACGCAATTCATAATCCCGAGGAATATTCCTTGACAAATTTTCTGGCACTTCCAATAGGTACACATCCTTTCCAACATTGACATAAGCAATCTGAATAGATATATATAAGAAATTTCAAAATTTCATTTTACGTAATATAAGATTAAACTCCAATTGTTTCAGGTACTGTTCTTACTGATGTGTCTCCAAGTAGTTCCCTTTGCTCCTTGATATGCTTCAATAAACTGGACTCAATCTCTTTAACTGCCTTACAGGCTGAGGCATACTCTGTGTCAACTCCTTCATGAGGTATTATACGCCCAGAGCCATTGGCTTCCACCCAATCAAAGGCATCCTTGAAATAATTAAGTTCCATACAAACATCAGGAAGACCTTTACCTGCACTTGATAGCATTCAATAAATCAAACAGCAGCTACAGAATAATTTAATGGTATATTTGAGACCGGCATACCAGGTGTTAACAGATGGTGAAGTTGTCTAGATTGGACATGATTCAAAATGACACCAAGCGAAGAGCATGCTTGTAACATCTGTTCACAGCCTCGCAGAGCTGCAATGAACTCTTGTAGTTGCTTCTTAGCAGCATCCTCATACAGAATAACTTTATTAGCATTCCTTCCACTAGCTTCACTGCATTCAAGAAAACCAAGGTGCATATATACTTCAGTACATTAGAAGATGATGACAATCAGTATGGTCTATATAAATATCACTCATGGTAGTTGCACAATAGTTTTCACCTAGAGCAAATTATGCGTGCAAGCAACCGCTCCATGTCAGGTAGCTTGGATAATGCTTTCCGAAATTCTAGTGCAGATGGTAGATTAACTCCCTAAAAAGCAAATCATATATAAAAAACAATCAGTATTATGCAATGGTTTTCAATCTGATTATTATCACCTGCTTAACCTAGCCACATATATCATCTGGTAGATGTCATCATCCCAACCCTATACACAACTACGACCTCTATCTACATCAGTTAAAAAGCAACATAAACAGAGAAGCACAATTTAAACAAGCTCAAAATACCCCATATTATATATTATTGAACACAGAAAATCAATTAAACTGCTAGACCTAAGGCCTACACAACAAGATGGGTACGCTTCTCAAAGAAAGAAGACGTTAGCAATTAATTAAACCATAAAACCAAACAAATATAACAAGTGTTCAGATTTATTTCAAATGACGACAATATCCCATGACTAGTGCTAGATATATTAGTCCAAAAAGAGATACCAAAAGTTAACGAGTTGATATCCAAAAGTGGGACAGACTGAAAGGCAAACAGTTTATAGCCCTGCTTAACTGGATGATGTAGCAACAGCCCCCTGTAAAGTTCACTTTTATCCTGAAGGACTATAAGAATCAGAGGCAAAATACATGGTCTACCTACCTTCAAACCAGCAACAGCTTCCTGGCGTTCCTTAATGGACTCCACGTGACATAACGGTCTTGCAAGCCATGTCTTTAGCAATCTCTTTCCAAATGCAGTAACACATTGGTTTAGTTGGGCATAGAGCGTGCTGCAAGGAGCATCATTATGTCAGGAACATATACACATAAATTACCCATCTTGTCTAAAACAGAATGTGTGTGGATAACCACATGACAAACATACCCAGAAGAATCTCCATTCCTGCTATTCTCAAAAATCTCAAGATTCTCCAAGGCAGCCACATCAAGAACCATGTAGTGTTTTGAAGCAAGATTGTCAAAACCAGAACACGGAAGCAACTCAAACTGTGCAAATCTAAGCAATCTCTCATTTAGAAAAGCCTGTTTCAGATAAGAGAGAGCACCTCCTAGTGCTGAAAGTGCACTTCTACTGTTGTCACCTGTTTTCACCAGCTCCTGTAAAACATCTGGCAGGCAATTTAACCCATTATCTTCAACACAAGCATCTTTAGCGCTGCCATAAATTTGCTTCAATTGATCCACAGTTTTGTCTGCATCCCAGAATTCCACACCTGGAACTAATTCATTCACTAAAGGATTTCTGGTATGCTTCAGTAGAGCTCTCTCCGTTTCATCACTGAGTAGTTTGGCAGGTTTCACAATTTCAACAGGCCTGATCTCAGACAAGATAGAGCACAAGGCACTGCAATCCAAGTCATCCTTAAACTGCCATAAAGAGAAGCCAACTCTTCTTTTACATAAGTGATAATAAGCAACTAGTAGACTAATTAGGTCCATGTTAGGTAGCATACACATAATACGCACTTCCCAAAAAAATTAATGCAACTTTAAAAAGAAGAAACCAAATAAATTATGAAATTATGAGCAAACACACTACAAAGCTACCACCACTAAATCCTCAACATATCAACCCCCAATCCCCATCAATTTCAATCTATTTTCATTCCAGATTTAGGTAGAAGAATTAGTAGGTTCACAGCTAGATGGCATATCCAGATCTCATCCAGGATTTGAATAAGTTTATGCATTATAAAATTTAGGCAGATAATTTAAATGAATGTAGAGAGTCATACCTGTCCAAGAATGACTCTACTTGTGGCAACATCAACTATACAAACACCATAGGTACGCTCTGAAATTTCATTTGGAAGATTTTCATGATGCTCAGCCAGGGCCATTAAATATGCAGCTTCAGGGTTTGCTGACAGCAACTCCCCATCTGTTAATGTACCTTTTGTTACCACTGCACATATTTCACGCCTTACAACCTAGAAGGAAAGAATCATCAAAGTTAATAGACCAATTTTCCACTATCAAAACTGGGGTTAACAAGAAGAGTAGCTCGATAAATATGTAAAACATTTCATCAACACAGACTATAAGGAACAATCAGAAAAAACAACAAATAAAAACAGTTGCTTCTCTGGTTACTGTGAATCATACCTTATCTTTAGACCCCTTCTCCTTACGACGAAGCTCCAGCTGTTCAGGTGTTTCAGTCTGCTCCACAACAAGAACTCGGTAACCCTGTCCAACCAAAGCAACTTGATAAGTTTCACCCCAGTATAGATGTTAGTTCAGTAGCAAAAACGAAATAAGAAAAAAGGTTGAGGCAAACCTTCCTAGCCAGTTTCTCCACGTTCATTGAGAAGTTCTTCTCTGGAAATCCACAATGAGGTTGGTCTCCCTGAAAGAGTCATAAATCAGTAAGTATGCATTATTTAGAGTGAGCAAATAGGTAAGTCACCTCGAGAATCTTAAGATAATTCACAACTCTAGACATTCATGCACACCTTCATATACTGCAAGTCAAGCTCTTTAACTCCTACATGTGCATCCATCTCAAAAAGCTCATAAAATTTACCCATCTGCACCAAAAATAGGGAGGGAATATGTTTAATTTGGTTGGAAGGAATGGGCTAATGACAGCAACAAACTTAATCAACTTAACCTTGAAAAACAACACTTTGTCCATATGCTTTGACTTGAACTCCCACCATTGTTTCTGCATTCATCAAATGACCATATTAATTTCATGCACCATTGAAATTATGTGAGTTTCACCCAACTGCTTGAGCAGTAATTTACTTTACCTGACCCTCGGACAAACTCCTTAAGAAATCGGGAGGTAAGTAGAGAGTTCTTGAATCATAATTTTCATCCCCTGGTCTTCTTCGTTTGGCATCCCTGCGATCTCTGTACCAATACCATATATATAGATAGCATCATAAGATTATAACATAAACCAAAAAGTTAAAGACTGAAAAAATTGACACTGACAGCTGATAAACTGCAAATACATAAACCAATATGACATCAAAATCTGTTGTATGAGACAGGAGAGGACTTTGGCATGGCAAAACCTGAATTGCTACATCACTATAGTTAGCACTCACATTTTCAGGAAGCGCAGTTTCTGAGCTTCACGACATGCAAATCTTTCAGAGGTCTCGGTAAATGAAACATTATCCGCGCTACTAGTTGTCTTTTTAACTGCAAAATTTAAAGATACGACTTACATTATAAACTACAAAATATATTGACCCCTGCATTTCAGTTGGCTAGCGACATCATATGCAAAGGAATAAGGACAAGCATAAGGAAAATGTCGCCAGCGAAGACCAAAACGCTTGAATTAAATACTAGCCATGGGAGAAACAGAAACAACTACAAGAGTAACTTCTTGCTTTTCCTTTTGTTTTGTTCTTTTTATTATCACTATGCAGTACTTTTTACCTATAAATTTGAAAATTGTTATATTTAATGCCCACACTCCCCACCACCATAAAAAAAGCAACAAAAATGAGGTTGCAAAGGTTCAAAATCTGATCACAGAAAACTCAAACAGTTTCCCTGCGTGAAATCTCCCTTCAATTGATTAATTCAGTCACTTACTCTCCAAATTAGTAGTAGGCTCCAACACTGAGAGCTTGAAACTCCCTTTACAAACTTCCACTCCACTCTTGCTCTTCTTCGCAGGCTCTAGTTTCTCTTTTGCACTTAGTTTCCGCTTTTTAGCCTCCGTCTTTTTTCCTTTAGCACTCTCTGTTACGTCTTCTTCGTCCTCTAAATCCGTATCTTCTTCTCCATCCCCAGCCTCCTCCAATGATGCAGCATTCTTCCCCCAATCCTCGTCATTGGAATCATCATCGTCGTCGTCAACATTATCATGTTCTTTTTCTTCTTCTCCTTTCTCACTTTCTTCTTTTAATTCTTCGTCGTCAATCTCCATTTTCCTAATTTCGGGGAATCCGCGACGCAGGCGTTTAAGTTTCTTCGTAGAGGACTCCTGGAGCCACTCGAACTTCTCCTTGGAGAGGTCGAGCGATTCCTCTTCGTCATCGACGTAACGAACCACATGCTTGGAAGTGTTTTTATCGAAGGATTTGACGGAACCTTCGTACCAGGCTTTGTCTAAAGGCCAATAAACCTTGATCCTTCGGCCAACAACTTCTTGGCCGTAGCGAGAAGACGAAGCGGAGGGTGGAGAAATGGAAGCGCCGATCACAAGAAGGGATTTGTTAGGCGTGGGATTAAGAGGTGAAGGAGTGAGAGTCGTGGAACTAGGGTTAGGGCTAGGATCTGAAGCGTGGTTAGGGTCTGACTTTTGGTTGGTTTTGGGGAGGGTGGGAGAGGGGGAAGGGGTTTTGGTGAAGAAGGAAGTGATTTGAAGCTGTGGATTGACGAGCGGTGATCGACCATTGCTGTTGCGACGAGAAGGACCCATTGAGGTGCTGTGAGTGTTGCAGAGTGCAGTGAGGGAAGGCTTATGGAAGCATAAAACGTCGCTGTGGTGACGGTGGCGGGAATTGTTTCTCAAGCATGGCGGGAATCACGCTATTTATAGTCTCTAACTCTCCCAATGCTCTGTTAGTAATCGTAGTTCAGTTTTCGAGCCGTGTGCGCACCATGCGTCTACTGTTTTGGAAAAATTAATATATATATTTTGTGCCTAACTTGTCTTAAGGCAAAGCACGCATCAGAAGATAACAGGGTATTTTTTCAGAGCGTTTTAATTTTTATTGGATACAACTTTTTCATTGAAAACTTAATTTTCTAATATTTTATTATTGAGATATTTTTACAAAGAAAAAAAATTAAAAAATTAAAAATGTTTTTGTCGATCCCTATGAAAATTGTTTACTTTTTATCTCAAAAAAAATCTGAAATTGTTTGTTTTTCAACTATGTAAAATTTGTAAATTTTAGTTCTAATACTTATTAAATTTTTTATTTATTCAAATTTAAAATCATTACTTTTATTTTTTAATATTCATTTAAGATATATAAATAAAATTTAACACATTTTTAAAGGTAAAGGACGATATTATATTTTTTTCTTAATACTTTATTTATGGGTGTAGATTATATCACAAGACCATTAAACACGTATTGAAATTACTATTTGACTATTCTAAAACATTTAGCAAACTCACTTTATAATGAATAAAACATATTTAAGCAGAAAAAAGGAGAAATTGCACTCACATAAGATCACACTAAATTTTTAGCATACTATCTTTTATTATATTTTTAATAAAATAACACTATTTTTAATATTCAAATGTATTCATGTTGATGTTTTCTACAGAACGGTAATAGCTAAAGTAATAGGTATTATTACATTTGATCTAACAGTTATATATAGGTATTATTTTGAAATTTTATCATAAACTATCTTAGAACGACAAAAACCGATTAAGATAGACTGACCGCACAAAGTTTATGGCCACACAAAATATACAATAACATTACATAAATTAAGCAATACAAATTACCGAAAATAACTTTTCAATGAAGTCCCAGAACAAATAGTTTTTCTTCCACCCCAAGATCTTTCTGACCGAGTAAAGTTTTCGTTATGATATTATCCCTGCACGTCTTTGCTGTGTTCTGATTAAAACTTCGTTTAGCGACTCAATGACATTTCTAACAGCTGCATTCGGTACCGCATCCAGAAGAAATTTAAATCGAAATGGTTGAGAAGACAAACATAATGCAAGTTCAATAGCTTTCCTATTATACCTATTTCCAATGTGTCAGACCAAATAATAATAAACACAGTGCATGGTTGTAGCGTACTACATTTTACCGTACAAAGTTAAATTTGGCAATTACTGTACTCAAGTAAAAAATGGAAATCTAAACTGTAACATTACAAAAACCTAAATCAAACTAATAAAAACCAAATTACAGAATATGATTCCCCAAGTCCACCTACCCTTATCCAGCTTCTTGAAACCAGATTGCCTCATACCATGCTAACGGGGAAGGGAAGTGCCTCAAGCATCAATAAATCTAATGTCAAAGGTATGAGGATGTATCTGCCATACATTTAGTGCTGCATACTCTTCCAAGCACTCTTTTAACTGAGCTTCGCTGTAACCCTGTTTCAAAGACAGAAGTTCTGTCGTCAGAATATTATTATCTAGAGGGGAAACAAAGCAGGTAGTTCATCAACAAACACGGTCTTGCTCCGGCTTCACACAGCTAAGACAAAATACTAAACGCTAGCATATTTATTTCATAGCCATGTTTCCCATTGCCAATACTTAATTCAAGAGTATCGAGAAATAATTACTGCAGTTGCAAAAAGACTTTTTGGGTCTTTATTTAATGAAAAAAAGTATTCTTTCAATTGTTCCATAACCCTTTACTTTTGAGCCGTCGTGTTCAACATTAAACTTGAATCTAGTCTAGACTCTTCTCAAGTTTGACGGAAAAATCATCTTCTAAAATACTTCATAATAGACAGCATTCAACAATGAGCAATATGTACTTACCTTCCTAGATATCCAGTTCAGTGCATGGGCATAGCTGACATCCACTCGGTTACCTCTAGCTGCTTCATCTCGCAGTATGGAGTAAATATCAGATATGGCATCAAGACCGGACTTTTGACGGTCATCGGAGTACAAAGAGAATTTTGACATCTGCATTAACCTCAATGCTTCGTCCACATCACTCTGAGCAACAGTTTCAGAAAAACGGAGTCTTGCTAGTGCCTGTTCAGAAAATAAGAATGGAATAGCATTTGCTTAGGTCATATACAATCATAAATACTGCTTACTATTATACATTGTGGTCTTAAAGGCAGGGCCAACCGAGTGACAACAGATTATTCATAGCTAAAAATTATTAGCAAACACCTAAATCAGTTTTAATTTTAAAAACTGCACTTTGAGTTGAGTATGTATATAAACCATTAACCCCAAAAGAAAAGTCAATTTAACCTAAATGCTTAATTTTGCTGCTCTCTTTGGGAAAAGATGAAGACTTACAGCTGATATGCGGAGAATACTGAGTAATGTTCTGACAGTAGTGTAGGAATGTGGAGCATTTGACCTTGCTTCTTCTTGACGGATGCTGGAGTATGCAGTAGCAATATACTCTTCCAGTTCCCTGGGGACACTTGGAGACAATCTTCTTGCAGCTGATATGTATGCACTACATAAAAGAAAAACATTTCATTCTATACTAGTTTCCTTTTACAAGTAAAGAGAACATTCTTTTAAGTAAATGAGAAGTTAGAATAAACATACAACCAAATAAGCAACATATGCACCATATCCTATTACAATCCTTTTAAGTAAGATTAAATCAGATCACAGTACTTCTGTACTTACCGTAGAACAGATGGTTCGAGAGGAGTGAATCCTAGAGCAGGAGATTCTTTATTTTGGTGAACATATACAACATGCCTAGCCATTTCAAGATCATTATCCATATCAGCTCGATCAAGGATTAACCACAGAAGATCAAACCTTGATAGGAGGGCATGTGGAAGATTAATGTTTTCAGCTGGAGTTCTTCTGAGATCATATCTTCCCCTTCACAATAAAAATATGGATAAAATTAGATTTTGAAAGCACAAATGTGCATATCTATAAGAGTGCTTCTGCATCCAATAAGGTGAAAATAAATAATACCATGCTGGATTAGCAGCAGCAAGAACAGCGGTCCTTGCATTCAGAGATGTAGTGATTCCAGCCTTGGCAATGCTAACAGTTTGTTGTTCCATTACTTCATGTATAGCTGTACGATCTGATTCATCCATCTTGTCAAATTCATCAATGGCACAGATGCCCATATCTGCTAACACCTGAAATTCAGAAAGTTCTTTCATAAATCAGCGTATATCTAGAAACTAGTTAAAAGAACATATATTATTAAAATAGGGGCTTAAGAAGTAATTTGATGCTCGAGTTATTTTCCATCTAATTATTTGCAAGTACAGACAGCATTGCATATGCGTATTCGACCAGAATTTTCTAGTTTCTTCAACCTAACATTTATAAGAATATATGGGATGGAAAGGACTGGTTGCAATTAAGAAAGGAGGCTTCCATTACCAATGCTCCACCTTCAAGAACCATCTCATTTGTCACTGGATCTTTCTGAACAGCAGCAGTGAGACCAACTCCACTACTTCCTCTGCCAGTGGTGTACACCCCTCTGGGTGCTACATTGATTATGTGTTTAAGAAGCTGACTCTTGGCAACACCAGGATCACCCATCAAACATATATGTAAATCTCCTCTAATCTGCAATTAAATGAAGACTGATATTTAGTGTTTTATTCATGTATATGGACATGTATAGCATAAACAATAAATCAAACACAGAATGTAAAATAAGCTTCAACAACAGAAAGTGAGACAGGAAATGTGACTAATAACGTCAGAGTGAAAGGGAGTGGAAAAAAACACTGATTCCATACTTGAAACTTACTCACTAATATAACTGTAATTTTGCCGATGATGTTATGAATTAATCCCTACTAATTCAACGTGATATTCATATAAAGTTTAAGTAAGAACATGTTGCATGGTTTGATTCGTATTTAGTACCTTCATTCCATCTTTCAAGGTCCGGTGTGGAGCACCAACAAGGAGAAGAAGCAGTGCTTTCTTGATGTCATCGTGTCCAAAAATTTCAGGTGCAAGTGATCGTGACAATTTATTGTAGATGTCACCATCCTCTGCTAATCGTGCAATCTGCTCTTCCTCATCTCCTCTAAGTTCATATCTATGACAAAATAAATCTGTTATGCGGCTGTTATTTCGTCCCAGACTACTGTAGTAAGATCAACTAGTAGATAGGTATTCATTATGTTCAAGCACGCCATAATAATATCAGTACTTGGTGGCGGTGAAAAGTGGTGCATTATCAATTAAGATCTGAAAACTAACTTACTCTTCGTATTTTCTCTTGAAATGAGTTACAGACATGGCCTCTAAGTAAGTGTCCGCAACCAAGCCTGCACGCATTGCTCGAAAACCAGTGTAAGGTATAGGAAGAAAAATCCCAGAGAACTCAACCACGTCACCCGGAGCCACCTAACAATTTACGGCAAGCATGAGTTAATAAACCGCAGCAGTTAATTACTAATTTAAAGCCAATTGCCAGAAAATACCAAACCTTTCTGGTAAGTTCTCCTCTTAAATGAACGGTCATTGTTCGTGGAATATGGCCTTTGGGAACATGCTCAGCTAATTCTTGAATTTTGGCCTGGAGTTTAATCATATCATAAGTCTATTACCATCTTATTCTAAAGTAAACAATCAATTGTATAGACTATGCAGAACAATATGAAAAATGTAAGTGAATAAATATGTTTTGATGACTCAACAAGAGAGCAAACCTCTTGAAATCTCAAAAACTTTGATGCTCTCAGTTGAAGGATAACATTCCCCTTTCTTCTATTTGTATCACAGCGCTTTGATGGACATTCAAACAAGGGCATGAAGACTCGAGCCGTTACTTCCTGTTTAGGAAGGAAGAGAATAACAAGGTGAAGGACCAACTGGCATGTACATACCACAATAGTCTAGCCATATCCCACAAAAGAAAGTATTAATCCATAACAAAAACCTTAGAGGGTTTGATAGAAAGTTATAATCCTTAGAATATTGTTGTTTAACATCCTGGCAATCAAATCATTTCGGCAGAGAGAAAATTCAAAAAATGTAATGGACTTTTTCGAAATCGTACCAAGCAAACCTCATGCAATAGTTCTTTTGTTTATTTTTTTTTTCTGCATAAAATCTAGTCTCTAATTGTGCAGTTCAGCAGTCATTTAATATTTACCTGGTAAATTTCAAATCCACAATCCTCGCACGTGTATACAGCCACTTTCATCAATGGTTTAACATCCGAACAACGTGTCACAATACCAGAGATTCTTACAAGCTGACCAATGTTCGAAGCTTTCACCTCCCTAATTGTAAATGGTCGTCCTTTTGAAGATGCCTTAATATAAAGCTCACTGCAATACAATTACGATGTCATATTAGGACCTTCACATCACATATAACTAATTTCTGCAATTACAACTACATGGTCACTATAAATTCAACGAAAAGCACGGAGACAAATCTCACTAGTAGCGCTTGATTTCTGGAGGCATCTTCTGAAGTGGATCAGAACCGTCAACACCTTCCCCTCCTTCATCAGATCTCTGTGTCATCAATATGTCATGGTCATCATCCGTGAAGGCCTCAGTAGACTCTGGCATGAGCTCGTCAATTGCATTGGAGAAAATCCCAATATACCTTCGAGTATTCTCTGTAACACGCCTAAGAAATTCTTCATCCAGATCCTTGTACTGAAATTCCCCAGAGAAAAAAAAATTAACAGAACCGTGGATTTTGATTAGGAAGCACAACACAGTAACAAGTATTAACAAGTATTAACAAGTATTACGTTAATTAAGTCCTCAAGGTCGATTTGAACTGCTCTAGTTTTGTGGTTTGCAACGTCTTGCTGAAACGAAAAAAAAAAAGAGAGAATAAAAAATTAGGGCTAGCATAGTTGTTATCTAAGAGGAATAAGAGTTAGAGCAAAACATAGAACCCACCAGGATGTTAAGGTATTTAGCTTCACCGTTGGCGTCTGCGAAATTGGAAAGGAACTCCTTCGCCAAAGCTGGAGAAAGAACAATGGAATTAACCGAATCGGAAAAAAAACGGGGGAGAGTAGTAGAAGAAATGGGAGAGATTACAAACCCTAATTGGAAATAAACTTAACAGGGAAGAAGGAAAGAAAATTCAGGGCAATAACCCTAGTCGGAAGAAATAGATCGGAAAAAAAAGTTTACCTGTGTCTGCATTGAAATCAAGATCCTTGGTGGTCATGGTGGCGAAGAACACTACAGAGCAGGAGAGAGAGTGAGGGAAGCGGGAAAATGTACCTAGGTAATGGTCTGGGAATTGGGCGCCAAACTATATAAACAAGTAGGAAAGTTTTGGCGGGAAAAGGAACAGCCTTTAGAATATGCTGAGGGTACATGGTATAGGAGTGTATATAAGTGGAGTGTGTAACGTTCCAACTACATAAAATGAGGAGAGTATTATAAATTATAATTTTAGTGAATTCTTTCTAATACTAGACAACAAACTATAATATTATTGGGTTGTCATGTTTTACATTAAAATAATGATAGAATAAAGTATAAATTGTGTTTAAATATAAAATTACATATGATTTTCTGAAATGTATTCCGTAATTTTATTTTTCTTAAATTTTTAATTTTAACTAAATCAATTTTCGTTCGCGTGGTTTCTTTTCTTAAAACAATAACAAAATAAAAGATTTTAAAATCATAATTATTATTCATATATTTTACTTAGAAGACAATTAAATAATGATTATTTAACTTCTAATATTTTAATTAATAATCATGTATGTTAATTTTACGTGTTATTACTACATACACACATATAAGATAACACGATGAATACAAATTTTTATATAATGTATTTATACACTTATATATATATTACTACATAAAACATTATTATTACACACGCATATATAATTTTTATCATTATTTATTACATAAAATTATTATATATTATATGTAAACCTTGTATGTGTTATACATGATAATATTATACTTTACATATTATATAGTACGTATGGGTATATATTTAAGGATGAATATAGTTATAGTACATTAATATTAAAAAATAACAATGTTATTATCTATCCATAAAAGTGATATATATATATATATATATATATAGAGAGATATTATTACTTTTTGATAAATTATGTTTTATGTAATTTATAATTAGTCGTGATGTAATTTTTTAACAATGGCCATATATAAAAAATAAGGATGAGTAAACAAATTAGACCCAACGAACCCACATAGTTTCAATATTTTATTTTTTTTTGCATGCTATTGTTTATCATGAATAAGGTATCATGGTCAAATAAATCTTACATTTATTTTTTCTTTATTTCTATATTTAAGTATATAAAATAAATATTTACCTTTTCAATACAAAGCTATAGTACTAATTAAATATTAAATTGATTATAGAAAGAGTGGTTAAATATTAAATTTATCAAAAAGAATGTGGGGAAAACTTGGTCTCCACTTCATGGTTCATAAAATGTCTATGAAGAGATTAAATCTTGTTCCCTATGCTGTGCCAGCTTTGCCTGTATAAGTCTATCCAATATGGGGAGCTCCAATGGAATTGGATCAAGGCTTCGCTCTACTGCTGCAACAATCACCTGTTCACAAATACAGTTAAATAAAATAACAATTAAATAATGAAATTAAAAAAAAAAAAAAAAAAGTAGTTGAACCATTATTTTTTCCAACCTCATCAAGCAAGAAGTCCATTGCAGCCTCATCTTCAACTATTTCTTTCAATGGAGTCCTCAAGAACTGAATATCCAATTGAATTTGCTGGAATCCACTCCGGTTAAAAGTCTGGATCCTAACATATTCTTGTAAACTTTTAAGGCACAATTTAACAATGGTCATAACGACTGATTCCTGCAGTTTGCAAGCAAAGATTGATAAAAAGCAGTTTGCAACCAATTATTTAAATTTTGCATCACTAACATGATGGATGTTCAATACCTGTGTATATTCTACTTTTGTGAAAATTTCAACCTTTTGCTTAAACAGCTTCGCTAGGTGTGTTTCCAAAAGCTGTTGGCTCCTTCCCTTCTGAAGATTAGAGCGATTCAACTTCTCCTTCTCCTCCCGGAAAGAGTTGCTTCTTGATGAAGCCGAGCTTCCATTACTATCAGCTCTTCGGTGCTTCGTCAAATCTTGAGGCAAAATCTGCTTCACTTCATTACCCGTAATTTTGAGCTGTAACATCAAGTAAGATAAATAAAAAATGTAAGTATTAAAACTCAGAAAAATAAAATAAAATCACTATTCGAGAACAATCCTCAAACAACTTAAAAGACTGAAAAGATACAAAAAAGCATTTGATTTGAAAGTGCCCACCTCTTGTAGAAATAAATCAACAAACATATGGACTTCTCTCGGTTCCTTGTGCTGTGCAAACAAAGCAAAGCAACAACTTCATTTTCAAATTCTTTCAAAGATAGAATTGGTATTTTTATTTTTGAAACAAACGACAGAACATACTGACCTTAACCCAGTTGGGTGTGGCAAACCTCTTCTTCAGGAGAAGTGATATTTTCTGAGTTCTCATATTTATGTACTAAAAAGAATAAAATAAAGAATCTGTAAATGCTACTGAACTTGTACATTGTTATTTTAATAGAGGAAAGTCTATTAAGAAAAGGAAGAGGTATAAGGGTAAATATATTAAAGGTACGTACTGCAATAAGAGTATGAGATAATGAATTCCCCTTGAACTTAAAACAAAAGCACTCAAGAAAGAGTGATATAGCATAGAAACATCAATAAAGTTAGGCAATTAATTTGTTCACTTGGACACGAAGTCCCTAGAGCTATGTCCTGATATTTGGAAAAGAATAGAATGATGCTACGTTTCGTTGTTTGAATTATTTTACAAGATGAATGAAGTGAAATATGATGGAACAACTATGCTGTTCAAGTGAAACTGCACCTAACATTAAGAAAAGGACACAAGAATATAAAAGTAACTTGGGTATTATGGGGTGCCTTAGTCGCACATCAAGTATATTTAAGTGTTTAGTTCTCCTTTTAATAACTAGTTTTTGAAAGTGAATTAGTGCTTGGTACTTATCATAATACTGGCCAAAGCTATATGGATATCCATATCGAATATCTTCTTTATTTGGAAAGAAAAATATTATCGGGCAGAACATTGCTGAAACCAACCTTCAAAATAGAGATCAGGCTTTGATATAACTATGTTATTAAGCAATGGAGGAGTAAGAATGAGGAAGGGTGTGAAATTGCAGTTATGTTGAAATAAATTATGAAAGTTTTTAAAATATACCAGCTGCAAGAATTTTTCGCCAGCTGCCCTAAATTTTTGAGAGATCACTCCAGGAACAAAGGACAGTCCATATTCATAACCTCCAACACTTCCATGAGAAAAGGAAGCTGCTAATTCCTGAACATTGCAAGGCAATTTTTCAGGCATACATTACTAAACATATCAAAGGAAATTTAACCAAATAATTGTTCTATTTCAAGGAATTAAATATCAAATATAAGGCAATCAAGTGAAATCTTGCCTCGGTGATTTTTGGTATTGCAGTTTGTCCAATAAAAGCAGACAGTTGGGCCAACACTAGAACAAGGCTAGGAAAGGCTTTGTCACCTTGAGCTCCCTCCGACAAACCATGAATTTGAGTAGCTGACGAATTGTTTCTTCCTAAAAACGATATGAACTGAACCTCAAGTTCCCTAAAGAAGTCTTGATATCCTTGTTGAACCCAATCAATTATTAACTCTCTTAGTTTATCTACAATCTCTAAATTGTCATCTAGAATTTTGTGGATATCCTGAAATAATCGAGAGAAAGATTAAACCTAAATTAAACAACACAACATAAATAATTTGAATTTTTTAACAACGATATTTTGTGTATATACATGCATAATTATGATCTTGTTTTTACGTGTCTAGGTACACCAATGTGTTTACCAGCAAAACGTTCCTGCCTCCGTCGAAAACTGCTTTGATGCTAGCATCTAAGGCAACTTCCAGTGAGTACTCCTCTGCTCCACCCCGTTTCAGCACTTTTAAGAGGTGATCTACCAAACAGAAGCTAACTCAGAGCGTGACTATTACACAAACAGTTTGTCAACTATTTTTGGGCTAGCACAAATCAGGCAATATTGTATATATGTGTGTGTGTATATTAAGCTTCAAACCTTATAAGACTCGAATCGTTGACAATGTAATATTGTCCATTTTGTGCTTATGATCATTAACACAAACAGTCTAAGGATTTTGTCTCCTTTCTCCGATAGTGCGTCGATGTAAACATTTCAAATTTTATGCTTAAATTAAAAATTAGAAGTTTCCCCTGAACTAACCTGTGATGTCTTGCGTTAGATGAGAAAATGCACTTCTAATATACAGCTTGACAGCATCCTTGGTAGCCTGGAAATGTTTAGTTTTTATTGGTGAAAAAATCCTTTTTTGAACTGTAACTTTCATTGGGATTGTATTGTGAAGAGAAAAAGAGAATGCTGACTTGAAAAGCAACATCTATAAGTTAAAATCAAAGTGGAGCTAATAACTTTGACAGATGACCTCAAGAGCATGATTAGAGAGAGATACTTCCTCCAAGACTTCATCCATTCGGAGCACGTCATTCCAGATAACTCCTGTTCCCAGATGAAATTACACATTTGAACACTTGTTTATATTAATATTTAATTTTGAAAGTATTTCTTGAGAACACAATTATTAGCGTTTTAAAAGCATGATATTATAGACTATATCTCTTGTAATTAATTTGATTCAGCACAATGTATATACAGCTCCAATAAATGGAGATGATGACGAGATTTTGCTTAATGTCTAATGCATTGTATAAGACATACGATTGGGTTATGCACTGCATTGCAATAAATCATCACCTAGGATAGAAAAAACGCTTGCATACATTCGTGTTAAACAAATATCGTTACACAAAATCATTGATACAAGAATCATAATAAGTTTTGTTTGATGGTTATAGAAAAAACTAATATGAACTGAAAAATGAAAACAAACGTGTTCAGTTAATGTAAGAAATAAAATTAACAGATCAATGAGTGATGCAGTAACATAATCACATTACTTACTAAGAACACTAAGTAGATCTTCCGAACAAATCCGTGTCTTTACATACTCTTCTATAATTAGAAAGTGCCTGAATAACAATTAAAATGTTAATTTGCATATAATGAAAATTTTATGTACTGTGTTAAATTTAACAGTACTTTGCATTGTAACATAAAGATACTAACTTGGTGAGTAGGTCTTGAGCAAGTTTAACTAACTGCTTTTCTGAATCTGGAAATATTACCCGGAATGCACGAATGGCCTCCACCAACTCGTGAATGGATTCCTATGTTAGGAAATAGGGACATAAAAGTACACTGAATTCATCAGTCTTCTTACCATAACTACCAACGAAGATATATCATATATGAAAAACTAAAAGTAAAATAATAGCATGAGGCAACGCCCCTTCACCAAATAATTGTTCTTTAACAGAAACATTACAATGACCAAAACTTTGTCTCACTTACTCGCGGGATGGATGACTCTATGAATTCGAAGTTTGTAGTAAAATTCATCTAATGATAAAACGTACTCCATACTCCCTTTCAAAATAGTTGCCACTTCAAAAGTTTTAGCTTGTTTTTATTAGAAAACCAAGAAGTTGTTAGTTACGTTTTTTAAGTTTATCATTGTCATCGGGTATCTCAATTAAGTGGAATAAGAGAGCAGTAATGGAATTACTATTAGAGAGTAATATTGTTCAATGAATTTGTTTTTGTCTTGAAATTGAGAATATTTACTGACATTCTTAACCAATGCGCGAAGACTAAAAGTACAAAAGAATTATTTTGAAATGAGGAAGTACATTACTAATTCACCATGGCCTAATTTCTTAACAAATAATTTGACAGAATCAATCATGGATATTATGTCCACTACTTGATCATTTTTAGCTACTGATATCCTTTTTCTGCACATGAATTAGCTATATTCCCAAATATTGTGACGAATTATATATTCTACAAGAATTTATTACCCAACATGACTATCTGATATCCCTATGTCGCTTCACCAAACCATCTATATCTTACCATAGACGCTATTCTAAGACATGATTTTAACGTTGTTTGTGTGTTTGTCACCAAGGGGACGGATGACCTAAACTATGACCATTAATTAAAAGTTACATACAAGAGCCGCACACAACGTGGCATTTGAACAAAATCTTACGTGAACAAAGATAGTAACAGGATAGCAAATGAAAGCGTGTTTAAGATTTTGAAGAAAAGTGCATCAAACGAAGGATAATACTCTGGACTACTTACCTCGTGAGCAGAGTGAGAATCATTCTCCATTGCTTCAGGGATAAACTGCACTTCTGTAAGTGAAAGCTCCAATTTCTCTAGTAGCTTTGTCTTCAAATAGTCCACCTGTTAATAAATAGAAAACTTATCATTCTATGGCCTGAATTAATAACACATAGGATAACACTAACAAGGTTATTTCTCTCCAGGGAATGGGACAGGATAAGAGAAACCGAGACATGTTCGATCCCTGTAACTCTTACAAAATGCAAGAAAAAAAAAAGGATTTTTATACAAGAATATCATTTTCCCCATTTATCGTAAATATTGAAAAATAATCAAAACCTCAACAAATAACACAGTACAAAATGCTGTTTCAAGGAAAAGAGAATAATACAGACAGGAAAATTCAACTGCTTCAAGAGAACTGCAGCCTCGGCTCTCACTTGCATTGATTCAGAATCTGAAAATACTTTTCCCTGGTTAGAGAACAAAATGTCAATTTATGAATAAAAACTTCTCAAAACATAATAACCATCGGTTGTTTATTCTCTTAAGCATGCTATTAGAGACTTTGAGTTCAAGCTCTTGGATCATGTTTAGAAGATTGGTTCAGCAAGGATGGGTAGAACAAGCTAATCTAATCCAATGTTATCATAAGCTTCGTAATCAAATTCTACCTAGCAATGGGAATGTACCAAGCTGAAGATGATAGAAAAGGTATAAAAATGTAAAAGAACTATACCTGCAAATTTTTTACTATGATAGCTATTGCTTCTTCAGATGCTCGCTTACAATCTTGGAATGATGAATCTCCATAGGCCTAGTAAAGAGGGAAAAAGGAAAAGAAAGATATATCATCTGATGTCTAACTTTTTACATTATAGGAAAATAATCTGTCCGAGTGTGTGAGGTAAAGGTATATAAAACCGTAGAAGCAGCCAAACGGGTTGAATCATTAATAATATCAGCCAAACGGGACCTTAAAAATTGGCATTGCACCGATGTAGAACCTGACTGCATCTGCATAGGCCCCAGACTTGATGCACTGGCCTAATCTATCAGGTAGGTCATATATGAACTGCTCATCCACAACGAGTAAGGATAAAATATACGAATTCCATGAAAAACTTTGTGAGGCAGAACAATGATGTGCAACCAGACAACAAGTGTCATTGCTTTGATACCTGAATTTTACGAAGAAGATTGCATGTCCGGTGCATTTTCTCTATATGCTCCCTATTTTCGCACAGAGAACTGTTAACACTGTCACTCCTTGATTGTACAGACATTATCTGCACCGGGAAAAAAACGCGGAATACTTAAACTCTTACACTTCTTTTTTTCCTTCTCAGTAAGAAAGTTCCAGGAGTGAAAAGTGAAAACAATAAATCTCAAAACTGATTAAGGATACGAATATAAGTTAGAAGTGCATTAAAAAAGTTCTGTACTAAAAATATAAAAGAAACTCTAAATAAATTCTTCTAGTTTTATATTACATCAATCTCTTAATAAATTAATAAATGCTTACCCTCTCAAGAAGCCGTTCCATATTTTCCTCCATCCCCAAAATATTACTCTTCATCCTGTTTGCAAAGAAACTACTCTCATCTTCTTTTCTCCGAAGAAAAGCATACATTAAAAAAAATCACACACACACACAAACATATATATAGCAAGATGAACGTGAGAAAATAGAACAAATTTTCACAATACAGTGTAACGATGGAAATTGCACGTGACGTAGCAAAACCTAACAGAAAACTAACATCATAATCACCATCATAATATAGTATAAAAAAAGGCTCTACCTCTTTATAGTATCTGTAGCACAGATAAACTTATTATAATTCTCGTAGACGAGCATTTGCAAGTCAGTATCTAGATTCTTGATTTCAGCCACCATTTCAACGTGCTTCTGGAGTAGACCTTCCAAACTGCATTTTCGCGCCTTGAGAGCGATTGTTTTAACGTAAAGAAATCACAGACACATTCATCAGCGTAAACGAGAGCATAATGGCATTCAATCTCGAAAACTAGAAAAGAAAATTAGCTGTACCATGATTTTCATGTACTGATCAGGTTGGAAGGAAGAGGAATTGATGTCATCGGGTGAGGTTTGTTTGGAAAAAGGATTGTTTGAGGACGCTGAAGGAATTGGAGAATAGAAACTGGCCAGCAGATCTCTCGTTCTCCTTGCTTTCTCGTCCAATGGTGTCTCTTCGTCGGTGTCCATGCCTTGTTTCTGTGCCTTCTTCGTTGAATCCAGACTCAGACAATGAAGGCTTCTTCCAACGTCCACAGTTTCAGATTTATATATGCAATGGTAATGATTTTTTTTTCCTTGTTTTTTTATATATAAGCATGATAAAAATAAAAAATAGTGGGCAACTAAATAGTTTGCTATAATTCCTAGTATGAATTTTAGTTCGACCAGTTTGTCTGTCCGTCTTACGTTTATTTATACTTAATTATAAAAGCTCTTAAAATAAATTCTAATATGAAATAATGGTGAATACTTTTTAGATATTTTCAAAAAATACAAGCGAGTTTATGTTTGTTTACGAATAAAAATCAATTAAAAAAAAACACTGTGATAAACTATTCAAATTGACCCTTTGATTTTATTCAAATTTAAAGTTCTATACAACCTACTATTTTGAAAAGTTTGAGCAAATATGGGAAAAACTAACTAAAGATTATTTTTTAATGAGACTTTTTTTAAAGAAATTGTAATAAAACAACTACTGTTAATTAGGTGAAGTAACAAGCAGTGAGCAATAAGTTTAGGACTCCTTAACCTACTCAGTGAGTACTCATAACTAAAAGAATCACACATTTATTGGGCAAATTTTATTCACTAAATATTTTGTGTTGGAACATATTCTTGAACCAATATTGTTTTATAATAATTACATTTTGTTTTTAAGTCTTAAAAAGATTTTGAAAAGAAAATTCAAGAAAGTGTTATTTTTTTTATTTTAGAACCAATGCACCCCTTTTAGTTTAATTAAGCCACTCTATTTTATAAGACTTTATAGTGACAACAAAGTTTAATCCATTTAAACTTTTAAAGTTATATTTGTGGGACTCGAATTTTTAAAGTAAAAATAATTTTAAAAATAAAGTTTTAAGTTATACCAAATATATATATATATATATATATATATATATATATATATATTTAAAATCTTTACTATTTAAATATTTTTTAAATCTCATTGTTTCTTCTAAATTTTCTATAACTTCTCACTAATTGTCTTAAACTAATAGTTTTTTGGATTAAATAATGTTATTGAAAAGATGACTAAGTGAGTAGTCTGACATAATAAAGTTTCAATCAGAGTAAAATTGTTGTCTTCCCCTAATGTCTTATATTTTCTTTACTTTTTCTGATTGGATACAAGGGGATTTGTTATTACATGCGAAATCAAAGTCAAATAGATGAATTTTGGTTTAACTAAGTTCTCGCATATATTTTTGGTTTATAATCAAACATTTTGGAACAAATTATAACCTCTTTAAATTTCTTAAGTTTTTGGACCAGTTTCTGAAGTACACATGAATTAATGTAAGTGAAGGTAATGAATTATTTCAGTTGATATAGAATTTCGATGCCAATATTAAATTTGGAGTGTAAGTGGATGCTAAGATGATGCCATACCAAGTTTTTAGGGGTGGGAGGGTTAGGATAATATTTTTTATTTGGAGTGGTTCTTAATCAAATGTGCATTTAAAGTAGATTTGAAGTGATAATTGATTAAATATGTATTTAAAGTAAGAGTAATCACTTTTTTTATTTTGGAGTAGTCCCTTTATGCATTAGTAGATGTATTTTGATGTTGTAAACTTGTTATGTTAAATGTTTTAATTAAATTGAATGTAAATTAATGAATAAGGTAAGATTCAACCTAAGTGCATACTTTATTCATCTTGATACAATGTGTCAAATTTTAATTTCAAGGTGTAAATGTGGTTTTGAATGTAAAATAGGTTATGATAGTATGAAAAAAGTTGGGATAGGAAAAGTTCGAAAAGCTGGTGATTTGGTATTTTTTTAAGTTGTTGTATAATTTCATTTTATTGATATTTTGTTGGGATTGCAGTTTGTCCAATAAACTGAATAGAAATATAAATAAATAATTAATGTGGCTATGAAGACTACCCAGTTCAGAACAATCTTTAATAATTTAGAGGGAAAAGGAGAGTAGAATTTATCATTTATTTTTTGAAAACAAGTTTATATATTTATTATTTAAAAGCAAGATATAACCTATATATGGAGATAAAATGTTTCTTTGAATGAATTTAATAGCACATATAAAAGTATCGTCAAAATAATATAGCCACAACAAGTGAATTATAATGAACTTTATGAGAAGTGTTAAAAATACTGCCACTCCTTTGTATAAACCCTGGGAAGGGTGAAGTGCTTCCCTTTTCATTTTCTATTTGTAACATTAAATTATAATTTATTAAAAAATGTAATTTAAATAATAATAATAAATATGTCTTAAATTTATGTTATTTCAGATTACATAGAGTTAATATATTTTTTTATCTTTCAATTCAAAAAGCAACCTCTCCTTTTTAATTAGACATGTTTTAATCTAAAAAAACTCATATAAAAACATTATAAATTGAGCCATATGAAAATATTACTTTTAATTTGAATCTAATCAATAAAAATGAAAAATGTTTTTTTTTTAATTTGTTATCCTTAAAATAAAGTGGCACGGAAGCACGCAACATATATTTTTAACTCTTTATTTAAAAAGCTGATATTCCAACCATGTAAACTCATATAAGATATAAACCATTCAAACACCAACAAGATGATAACATTAATATAATATTTCTAACTCTAATTGATACTTCTAACTCCAAATGTTTACATACACTCAAGATCAAAACAAAGTAATATGTCTTAAGATTTAAACCCAATATCTTGCATACTATCATAAGTAAAATAGAGATATAATTTATAAAAAAATTAAAAAAGTATTTATTATATACAAAAAAAAATTATTAACATTATTTTTAAAATTACTTATAAAATGGTTTTATGTATCATTGATGTAATATCAAGAGTATTATTCTATTGATGTTAGACGTTTGAAACAACTACAAAATATTTTAAATTAAATTTTGAATGGGTTAAAAGAATTGCAAATAGTGGATCATCATTTGATACCAGGCAATTAGGATAAGAAATTGACCTTCAGGTGTTGACCAGGAAATAAAATTATAAAAGAAAATAATAAATGAAAAACCTTGACTTTTATAGGAATGTTTTATGAGGTATTTATGTCAAGATTTATAACAAATTTAATTAATATTTGACGTGTTGTTTAAAGTTATTTTAGAAAAAAAAATTAAAAGTGCAATTTTTTTATTTTTTTTTTGCTTTTATAATTTTTTTTTATTTTTTTGCATTACTTTAAATGCATACATGTAAATTGATTAAAAGTTAGATAAAAAATATATAATTGCTTTTAAAAATGATAATTAAGTAGAAAAAAATCCAAAATATGGTAGTAATTATATTAATACAACTGGTTAATAAACTAAAATAGAATGTGTGTTAAAGAAATCTTCGTTAATAAAATAAAATAAAAAATGATAAAGTCAACTTTATAATTAATTTTTAATTATAATATTTACTGTAATAATGTAAGTGATGAAAATGAATTAAATGGATAAGATAGAGAAACCGACCAGGACCATTCCATTTAAATAAATAGTTAAAACTATATATATATATATATATATATATATATATATATATATATATATTGACTTTCTACATAACCTTACAATAAAAATGTCTCGATAAAAAGTTAATATTGTAATCTCACACTCTCGTTCAATTTGGATGCATTATTGTATGTAAAGTATCAATTGTATTGAATAATAAATTAATTCTCTTTTTCTCCTTAAATTTAAGTTAATTGTATTTTTTTTTCAAATTTGAAATTATATTTTAAATCTGTAATTTAGAAAAATTGATTGTCTCCTTCTAAAAAAAAATAAACATATAATTGGATACTTGATAAAAGGATATAAACGACTTTTATTTAATATCCATGTAAAAGGAAGCTTTGACCTTATTCAAGAGATAAGATGATAAAAAAAAAAAACAAAGTACCAATTTAAATTTGGACAAAAAAATTTACTTTATAATAAGTCAAAAATATACTCAAAGCATTTAACTTATGTTAATTAATGTTATATCTTTGTTATTGATATCTTTTGTTATATCATTTCACTATATATATTAAATTGAAATCTCCTCCATTTGTCTCTATGTATTAAATTGAAATCTCATTATTAAAAGCGAAATGTCTTCTTCTATTGAAGCTTTGTCAAGTTCTGGATCCAGAGGAGAAGATTCAGAAATGAAGGAGAAGAAGAAAAAAATGTTGGCGAACCGCGAATCAGCGAGGCGATCACGAATGAGAAAGCAGGAGCAGGTACTGAATTTCACTAACGAAGTCAACGATTTGCTAAGTGTAAACAAGAAGCTAACAGAGTGCATAAAGGAGAAGGAAGAAGCATTTGCTCAAACTGAAGCTGCTAACAATGTCCTCAGGGCTCAGGTTAGAGAATTAATGGATGGATTGAGCTTTTTGAGTTCTATCATTCAGGTTGCTGCAGATGCCAACGAGTTATCTCTTCAAATTCCTCACACTACGAACAAAAAACTATAATGGCTTTTAAAATATGTAGTGTATGCAATCTCTTTTGCTATTTGGCTACATTTTAGTGATTTAATTAAACCTTAAAATATAACTTGCCTTCCAATACTTACAGTGATTCAATTCATAATTTTTTATGTTTTTAGTTCAATGACTATTATTACTGGAATTTGAATGTGTTTGAAAATTATTAATGAGGTTGAATATCATGAGTTAAGTTTTAAATAATAAATTGAATCAATTCAATATATAAATAAACACAAAACAAAATGAAAGTTGACTTACGAGTGACATTTTAATGCTCTAATAAATAAGCAAACAAGAAAATGATCAATGAAAAGATAGTAATTATAAATATTAAAAGGTGAGTATATACTATAAATGTTTTTATATAAATTTATACAATCTAATTTTTAATATATTATAAATTATACTATATATATTTGCGTCCATTATATCATGCTTAATATTGAGATTTATGGTTAATCACTTCCAACAACTTCTGATGATCTTTACCTTTACAATTTGGTAACCACTTAAATTTATTATTTTGGACTTTAGCTTGTACTTAATCAGAAAGTTGATGAACCTCTCGTATTCAAATTTCAACTGGGATACTCATTTCAATTATCATATATTCAAATGATAAGATAAATATAAATCTAGTTGTAATTAAACTCCATATTATAAATATAATAGAAAATATTTTTATATGTATATAGTCTCTTTAAAGTAACTCCAAATTTATATGTTAATAATAACTTATTTACAATACATTTGAATAATATATACTAGCAAAAACTCGGGCGTATTAATTCTTATGTTTTCATATTATTATCATGTCATTTTTTATATATTCTCTTTTAAAGGAACTATGTTAATAATAACTTATTTATAATACATTCGAAAATAATGTATACCAGTAAAAATTCAGGCGCATTTATTCTTGAGTTTTCATATTATTATCATGTCATTTTATTTTATTGAGTTAAGACTTAATTGTTTTACTATTTTTTGTTATTTTATATATTATTGTGTATATTAAGTTTAAATAAAATATTTTTTAATACATATCTATTTATATAATCTATTTACATTAATCTTGCTTCGTTTAAATTTGAGATATTCGTTAAGAGAATTAAAGTTATCAAATATATTTGAAGTTATCTATCACAATAAGAAGGATTTTTTTTTTCTATATATACTAGTAAAAAATAAATAAAGTGAAAAGTGAGAGATAAAAATTAGTTTTAACGATGAGAACGAGAACAAATATAAATTGGTTTAAAATATATTAAACTACAGAAAGTAAAATGTGTACATTAAGAAAATAACTTTTATATATCATAGTAAAATCAAAGTTCCATTAATATCTACAGTTTCACTCTTTTTTCATCTGTTATTTTATTTTATTGAGTGAATATGCAATAATTGTAATAAGTTTTATTGTTTTACATATTAAAGTGTGTATTAATTTTAAATTTAGTATATTTTAATTTATTTATTATTTTTAATTTGATATAGAATTTAAGAGATTCATATTTAAAATTAAAAGAATATAAATTCATCACATAGAAAAATAACAAATAAAAATTGAGAGAACAAAAATCTTACCAGAAATAAATGGAAAATAAAGAGTTAGTGAGAATAAGATTTACTCTTTTCACTTTTCACATTACAAAAATAATTATTTATAAATAAGTTATTATATAATGTACTATTTAATAATTAATTATATTTTTTTTTATCTAAATCATGTTTTTGGATATTTCAACTTTTATTCTTAAAAGTCCAAAAAAATCTATATATACAAGTTCATTCAAAAAGATTAGTCATCTAATTCTTATTCACTTAATACTCATATATTTCATATTTTTTTCTAACTTGTATATTTCATATTTTGTATAACTTGTAGTAAAAAAAACATTATGCTAGTAAATATTTTCTTTATTTTCATAAAGTTTGATAATTACATATAAAAATATTTACTTCAACTTCTCCTAAATCCTGTTCTTTCTACATCAGAAGATTAAGACAAGGAAACACAACACATATAAAAAAAAAATATATGACAATTAAAATATGAAAAATAAATTATCAAATTGGAAATGGGTTTGATTAGAACATGCTAACGAGTATTTTCGCTCAAATCAACCTATACCAAACTACAAAACACAATGTATTTCGAAATAAGAGTATTTGCAAGAAATTGTTTGCAGACATGTTTTAGAGCTCAGTACTTAGGTTAATAAAAAGAGGTAGACTCTCGTCTGAAAAAGAAACATATTATAAGAAATTATCAATTTATATATAAATTATTATATATAGATTTTTATCTAAATATTACATAAAAATTTTACATGCGGATCTAAAAACGGATTTATTATATACGAATTTTACATACAGATTTATTATCTAGAGATCAAAATCTATCTGTATGTAATTACATATGGATCCAAAACTATATGTAATTACTTTTAGATTTTACATACAAATTTATTACATAAAGATTTATTATATACAAATTTTATATATGAATTTTACATGTGGATTCAAATCCATATGTAATTACCTACGAATTTTTCATAGATAATATTAATAACTAATTTTATTAAAATTATAATAATAATTATTAACATTATTATTACTTTTAATATTATCACTAATTATTATTATTATTATTAATTACATTATCATTATTATTATTATTATTAACTAATAATAGTAATTAATAATAAAATTGGTAAAAGTATATTATTATTATTATTATTATGTTTAACTCATATAATTAATAATATTAATAATATTATATTTAATTTTAGTTTATTACTTTGATTATTATTATTACACTTAATATTAACAAAAATAATAATAATAAGAGTTATAATAAAAATAATAATAATATGTATATGTTGGAAATATATTGGTATAATAATTATATACTGAAGGACATGAACTCCATTCTTACTCTCGACAGTTTAACTTTAACAATAATATAATATAAGTATTATTAATAATAAAATTGATAATAATAATAATAAACGTATGTCACACCCTTGTTAATACAGATTTGCAGCATGTAAGCAATACACTACACTTAAACACATGTAATAGTCTACATATCCTTGATAATAGTAACATGTTATATTTCTATTCAGATAATAGTCTACATCCTTGATTTTCATTGTGTGTTCTAGGAGCTAACATCACAGATGACACTTCTCAAAAGAGTCAATCACTGGAAAGATAAAACAACATTTTCCCACAAACTTTATGACAGGCAGTCATCATAATAGCATTCTACCCTATTATAATTTCAAGAAACTGTAGTACAAGATATCTAAAGCTGGTTTTCTTGGGAAGTTTCCTGCAGTAGCAACTTGCTTTGTATTCTAAGTGGTGTGTATCACTGGGTGACGAAAATATAGAAAAAATTATAGAGGATCTAAAAATAATGAGAGCTGCTTGAATACCTTTCAAATTCCTTTTTTACTTTTGAGCATTAGTTATGAGAGGAGATAACAGTAGAAAAAATTAATTTTATATTCTAGGATGAAACAGTTATACGTTAGTTATAAGGAAGTGAGGAGATCATAGTAAAAAAAGTAAATTTTATGTTATAAAATAAAATAATTATACCACGACTTATTTGTTTAGCCATAACACTTACAGTGGATAATTTTTTAAAAGAAATTTTGACAGGAAGGATTGTTAGTCTTAACTCCGGTAATTTTTTTTTGCATATATGCGCTTTTAAGTAAACTCGTAAAAAGGTTAGAATACTCTAAATTTTTTTATTAATTTATTTTTATTGTTGAAAAATATATTTGAAATAAAATTTCACAAGACAGATGTTGTCAAAGTTTACTTTTTATATATAGTATTTTGTTAATTATTATTTGTCAATTGTTCACGGTAAATTGGTTTGTATAGAATGGAATCTGAAAATGAAATGAAAAAGTTTAGAAATAGCTGGCAGTGTTGACAGAAAAGAGTGGTGGCGGGTAGTCTGACAGGGAAGACGGTGTGCAATTCCATTGTTGTCAGGTCTGGCGTGAGTGCAGACTGGCGCACACATGGGTGAGTACTTACTGGTCCGCTCACTACTAGTATTAGAATATTTTTCAAAAATAAACTTTTCTAAAAAATATAAAAATAAATTATTCTTTATTTAATTATTTATCTAACTATATTTATTTATTTTGCAAGTTCAAAATTTCGTTTCCTAAAATTTATATTAGAGCAATGAATAATTCATCATGCATCAGAAAACAGACTAAAATTCAGTTTTTTAGAAATCAAATTCTGACTAGATTTTTACTTGTTTTTTTTAAATAAACATTAAATAGTGTTATGTAAATTGATTTGAAATATAAATTTGTTATTATGAATAATGAGTCATATAATATAAGTTTTAATGTATTTTTTTTATGAAAAAGTTTAATGAAAAAAATAAAAGAAACAAATTACATTGCAATCATTTTTAATATTTAAAAAATGATTAGAAAGTATTAAATTATTAAAAATCCAAGGAAGTAATTCCAAAAATTATTAATTAATTTAAAATATTTTCATAGAAAATGAAAAAAATTGTTAATCAAAAATGAAAATTGTTGTAAGAATAAAATTAACAATGTACTTGGGAAATTTTATTCTAAATATGCATAGAAATATTATTATCTATTATTAAAATAAATATTTTGAAATATTGTAAAATAATATTATTAAATATTGAAATAAAATTTTAAGAAAGTAAACTGAAGTATATTAATAAGAATAATTAATAATTGAGGAAGTAACGACCATGTAAATAATTTCATACGATAAGAAAATATGTTTAAAAATAAATAAATGAACACTAAGTTGAATTGATTAATATTATCTTGTAATGTTAATTATTAATTAAATTCAAATTCAAATGAATATGTATTTAATTATATAATGAATGATTTGAAGTTATTATTATTATTATTATTATACATTATACATTATATATTAAGTTAGTTAATAAATAGTTATGCGGTGTGATACTACAATGAAATTAATACTATAAATATAGATTTTAATATGCATGTAAAGTATCATATTACATTTGTTAGGTATTGGTTTTCATAGGCATGTAAAATACTATAATAAGGATAACATCTTTTAGGTAAATATGAAAATTATTTTTTTATTATTATTTTTATTATAATATGATTTTTATTTTAAAAGTATTGTTTATTATAAATTGAAATTAGTTTAAAAATATTTTTTATCTCTGTAAAACGAGCAAGTTTCAATTTTAATTTCTATAAGTTTTGTAATTGTTATAAAATTTGAAATTATCATTTTTAATACTTGTAAAGTTATGAAATTTGTTTTTTTTAATATTCTTTTTTATGCTTTCAAAATTTAATTATATAAAGTAAAATTTATTCGTTGCATAGAACAAATCAAAACACTCTAACTTATTATAAAGCAAGTTACACAGGATACCCGTATTTCATTCTATCCACTGCACCAACAAACAGAAGAGGTAAAAGTTACACAGGATTTTACGGTGAAACAAAGCTGTCGTCATTGCATGCGCAAGCAACGAGGCGCTCTATTCAGGCACCTCGAGAATTATTTTTTTTTTTTTGATAATTAAACACTGCCAACCCTTCCCTCTTTTTCTATAAAAGCTACCCTCACCCTCAGTTATTACCTTCTCCACCATAACCCTTTTCACACATTTTTCTTCTGTCCCCAATTTTTCTATCGCCAACAACCTCTCTCCATAGCCTGTTTCCTCCATTCTTCTTTCCTTTTGTCTCATCTTGTTTCAGAAAATTATTTAGGTCCGTAAGAAGCAGATCTGCTTCAGATCTAGGGTTTTCTTGTCCCAAATCACGACTTGCTGGAGTTTCAATTGTGTTATGAGAGCATAGGCCTTTTGCAAAACACACCAATGTTTTCCGAATTTTTATGACACACGCTATGCGTCGAATTCGTCTGCTGCACTCATTCTCCGTTGTGTTCCTATACTGGTTCTATGTTTTCTCATGAACTCCCTCTCAACTCCGTGATTAATTAGATCCGTCTCCCTAGTTAATTATTGTTCTAGTATTCTAATAATTAATTAGATCTGCAACTCCTATTTCCATTAGCTTTCATTGTTTTATTTTGTTCTGTTATCAAATCAAATCTGAAATCCGAAATCCTGTTCGGAAATGGCATCGGTTCAACGTTCGGCGACAAGTTCTGGATCCGAAGCAGGAGATCCGCAAATCGACGAGAGAAAGCGGAAGAGGATGCTGTCGAACCGCGAATCCGCGCGGCGATCGCGGATGAGGAAGCAGAAACAGCTGGAGGATTTGACCGATGAGGTTAGCAAATTGCAAGGCGCGAACAAGAAGCTTGTGGAGAACATAGCGGCCAAGGAAGAAGCTTGCGCTGATACCGAAGCCGCGAACAGCATTCTGAGGGCGCAGACCATGGAACTGACCGAACGATTGCGCTTCTTGAACTCCATCCTTGAAATCGCTGAAGAGGTCGGAGGTTTATCTGTTGAGATTCCCGATATTCCAGATCCTCTCCTCAAGCCGTGGCAGATTCCTCATCCGACGCAACCGATAATGGCCACCGCAAATATGTTTCTGCGTTGATCCATTTGCTCTCTGTGGATTTTATTTTTATTAGCTTAATTAATTATTTAGGGTTATTAGTGTGGTCACCTTTTTATGTGCATTATTAGTGTCTGTATTAGTGTTACTTTATGTTATGCGTTGTTTTGTGTCATCAAAATCCTGTGGTCTACAATGCTTGGATTCCTGAGATGAACGTGAGGTACAGGGTGTAGATGGTAGCAGCTGCAGTGTCCCTTGTCCCTTTGCGCGACTTGTAATCATTTTTAATGGTGCCTGTGTTATTTTATAATTAAAAAATCATTTTTAATGGTGGCTGTGCTATTTTATAATTAAAAATTTTATCGTCGTTATCCTCAGCTTTAGTTGAAAGTTGCTTATTATTATTTAATAAAAAATTATGGTGGATGATAAGTAAGGATTCTTAAAAGAATGTACAATTGTTTAAATTAAACTCAGGATATAATTTATTTCACATTAGCCTTAACAATTCTTCGAATAAATTATAAATTTTATTTTACCTTAAATTAATTTATGTACAAGTTAAAAATATCTAATTTAAAAAACTTCAACCTTATATATAAAGTAGTTTAATTTTAATTTTTTCTTTACTTGTCTTTATATAGAATTTTGTCCTTAAATGGGTCTCCTTGCCTACTTATTTGTTTTTATTCTAAAAGCATTCTATAAGAACTTTATTATATAATGAAGCTAATAACGCAATAATTATTTATATCTGAATTTGGCAAAACAACTTTATATCCATGTTACCTAACAATCGTTATTAAATTACTCCTTTCAGAAGATGTGTATACTCTTTCAACTTTGCACGTGCTGCTCCGGTAAATAATTTACTTATATGTTTTTTCGTTTTGATTTTTTGCATGTGTTGCTCCGGTAAATAATTTACTTATCTGTTTTTTTCGTTTTGATTTTTTGCATGTGTTGCTCCGGTAAATAATTTACTTATCTGTTTTTTCGTTTTGATTTATGGCTGCCTAGTTGGATAAATGTCCACCACAATTTCATATCATCGCAACTCATGTATTATGAGACAACTTATCCAAAACACGATGGGACAATGAATAAAATGGATCAGATTAGACATGGGACTAATCTTGGTTGTGGTTAGTATTTATAAACTTATGGACTTTGACTTTTTACGTACACGTGTTGAGTAATTTGATGAAGTTGAAGGCAAAATAACTTCAAAAACATTTGAACCTATTACAAGGACTTTCTATTTCTTGTGTTGATATTCTTATATAGCTCAAATTTCCTTTTTTTTTTTATAATCTTATCTTATTCATCTTTGTTCTTTTAAATATTATTTTTCTAAATCATAGTTTTTTTAAGAGTATTTTTTATATTTGTTAATTTTATTCTTAGTGTACATGTATAATTTTATTTATATCACTCTCTTGAAAATATTTTATTTCAGGAGACGAACAATTTGGGATAGTATGTTAGTTTCTAACATAGCAATCATAATTTTTTCAAATAACATGTACATTAATCATGACGTTGTAACGACCTTTGAATTTTAAAAGTTAACATTAAATGTTTATAATTGAAATTTCACTTAATTCAATGTGTAAATTGTTACTAAAGTTGTTATAATATTTAACTACTCTAAACTAAAACTGATTTCTTGATTAATTATTAGCAACAATTAGATCCATTCATACATTAACACACTAACTAATTGAAAAAATGAGTTTTTTTTATATATACTTTGTTCCTTTTTTAGTGATATTTTCCAACCCAATCTAGGTAGAAAAATATGGAAATTGTGTTTGAGCATCATCATTGCAAGTAGTTTGTGAACCATTACAACTAACAACAGGTCTTTCAAACATTTTTGAAAAAATTGTTTCATTGAAGGAAAACTGCCAGAATTTCCAATGGAAGGGCATTTAGTATTTTGCATAATGTTAATTGGCAATAATGGTGACAAAAAGGGAGGAAAAGAAAGGACGATTTTTAAAATTTTGAGTTAGTTGTGATGGAGACACAAAGGGGAAAGAAGGGAGATGATTTTGATAACTTTTAATTGAAGGAGTGATTTGGTAGTTCTATAAGGAGTTAAAATAATTTTATCAGTGATACTAATTTAGTTTAATTCGAGAAAAACAATCAATAATTGAAGTTGAGACCGAATGATTTTAGATTAAAAATAACAAAGAAGATAAATCGTGTGTAAAAAAATCTCATCATTTACGAAACTTATATTATTTTCATCTCGTGTTCCTCCATTGTTTTTTCTTTCTTCTTCTCGTGGCTTCCTCCACTCACGTGCCTCTCCCATCCCAACATCATTCTCTCTTACCACCATAGAACCATTGTTGATCGAGTTTGTGAACAAATCAAAAGAACCACACAACCACCATGCAACCATCATCTCATGACTCTCCAATTAGTAGTTCCAATACATTTGACTATATCATTTTATTTATTTATTCATTGTGCATCATAGATTATGAAGCTCACAAACAAAGACATTAAATACTAGATCGGGGTGGTAGTAAAATACAAAATTAACATGTAAGCAAAAATGAAAATATCAATAAAAGATGAATACTAATAATAATAAATAAAATAATATTAAAAATGAGAAATAAAATTATTTCATTTTCCTGTTCACTCTTTATTTTCTGTCCTCTCTCCTTTTATTTGTGTCCTTTCTCACTTTCTTACTTTCTATCTTTTAATCTGAAAAAATGACATCAACCTATTTTGAACTACATGTATCTAGAATCATGCAACCGTGTTTCAAAAGTAAATAGCTCGATAAAACATATTTAAGTATATTCATCATTAGTAAACAGAGGATCGTTGGTGCTCAAGTTCAGGAATATGAACGTAAAATTAAAAGTAATTTTTTTAAATTATATTAATTATAGTAACTACAAAATTTTCACTTAAATCTATTTTCTTACCCTTAATCCAAATAATCTCAGATTTATGTCTGTTGTAGGAAAATAAAATCTAATAAAAATATTTTTTTAAAAAAATTGTTGGTACTATTTCGTAAATAATTTTTACGTAAAGATTACAGTGTCAATTTTTTTATATGAAATATATATAAGAAATAAACTTGTATTTTAACAATTTTACTTCCAGGGTTCCACTTGCAGCATAATTATTATGGAACTGGTTCGGAGATTCTGTACACGGAAGGTGTTAGTTATTTGCACGACTGATTCTATAGTGTCAATGCAATAATAATTTTCAAAGGCGGATATAGATAAGCATCGTGTCAATGCATATCACAAATCAATCATTAATTTATTTTTTCTAATCAAGTGCTAATAATAAACTGATTGCATATATTTAAGGTGTGTGTATGATAATTAGGATAAGATAAAATAAATTTAGAAACTAGTATGACAACTTATAAGGAAGTATGATACATGTAATAATGAAAAATATGTATAAATAACAATTTTTTCTTTTAAAGGGAATCTTAGCAGTATCCATATTGATAAAGGAAGATGTTACAATTTTTATCTAAAAAAGGGTTACAATAATAAAAACAACAATTAAAAAGGTTATAAAGGATAAGAAATTTATAGTTGTAATAGTGATAATTGAATTTTTCTGTAAAAGTGGTGGTGACGTGAAAGTAAGGGTTTTTGTGAAGATATAAAAAAAAACAAAAATATTATCTTATTTTACCTAGCTCTCATGATCATTTTAATTAATTAAGAAAATAAGACGGAATTAAATTGATAGGATAAAATTATAATGATATATTGACTAATTAAATAATTTTTTATATTATAATTATAGTATACAAGTTTATAAACGAAATCTTCTCTTTTCATATTTTCTCAATTAAACATTCGAAATATTATTTTTCTCTCTCTTTTAAATACATATTTTAACACATTATTCCTACAACTAATTACAATTGTCTTGTATTTATGTATTTAATTTAATAGAACAACACATTTCATTAAAAACCATGCAAGGATCTTTTAAAAGAACCATGAGCCGGGCCCGGCCCAACCAGTAAGGCTGAAGAGTTTAAATAAGTTGGGAGCCGATTCTTGCTGCACCTCCGTATCTCACCATGCACCTCGTAGTGTATGTGAAATGATAAAAGTACTTTTAGAGTATAATTTCATATGCCAGTCTTGCCTTTCATCACCTATATATATACTAAATTGTAAAATTTAGTGATTTAATAAATTGTATAATATAGTAATTTAATAGATTATACAATCTGATATTTAAACAAAGATGAAATTTTATTACTTCAATGTCTCTTACCACGAACTAAATGATCTTCACCAATCTTCAACTATCCATTCAGTGTTGCTCAACAATCTAACCACTGCACCAAATACTCTCTAAAGTTCACTCTAAAACATTCAACGACGTTGTCTAACAACACTATGCTATCTTTTTTTTTTCTTCAAAATTTCTTATATTCATTTTCGTAATTTCAAAAAGACGTTTACGTTATTTAAATACGGAGGTGCATGATGAGATCATGGACACGCAGGAAGAAACCATCTATGTTGGGTCATACTGACCCATCTTCTTATGGGCTAGATTTTTTTGAACCTTGTTTCACCTTCTGTGGGGCCGAATTAGTCTGATTTAAAAAAGTAAAAAAATTTAAATATTAAAATTAAAGTATATATTTAAAAATTTAAGTCAAATGAATTGAATTAATCTAAAATTTTTACATATAATATTTTGATATATCATTTTTAATATATATATATATATATATATATTTATATTTTGATAAAATGATATCACTCAATTTTTTTAATAATTATAATTACTTCTTAATAAAACGGGCGAATATGTCTAAGTTTATTTAGCATGTGAGTTAAATAAGTTGGATAAAAATGATATAATTTAATTTAGGTTAAAAAAAGTTCAGCTTCTATACCATCCTGTGTTCTAAGTTACTCCAACTACTCATCCGGTGAAATCCATTTATCAATTATAAGAAATAGGAAAATGGGAAAAGTTTTACACATCAAAGACAGGAAGGTACAATACATGTTGATTTAGGTAACACTCCATTCACCTTCATTTAAAACATCCAATTTTGTATTAACCATCAAATTTTACACTTTTTTTAATACACGAAGAGAAGTAAATAAAACTTTACATTTGTTAATGTACAAAGACAAATAAATAACATAATTGAACAAACTAACAGTCATCTCACTAGTTAATGACAAAAAAATTAAATAATAAAGATTTAATTAAAAAAAATTATCAAATTTTTAATACTGAATAGATAATTTTTTTTTTTGAAAAAACTCAATTAAAAATAATTAAATTTATAAAAAAATTAAAATTTAATTAAACTATAGATTAATGATACGAAAGTAAATAAACAAATAATGAAACTGAAAGTGTACCAAATAATATGTTGATAAAGTTAAATACATGAACTTAAATCTTTACAATTTTTATCAAATAAATGATAAATAAATAAATTTGTGACTAAGCGTATCTTGGTTCTTTGCGTACATATGAGAATTCAAACAAGCTCTTAAGTGAAGCCATCGAAGTAAATATCACTTCTCATAACAAAACTTCTGGAATACACGCGAGAAAGAAAGAGTACGCGTTAACACGCTAAAAAATTAACGGTTAACTAATTGGTCCGCAAATTAGACATAAATAATAAATCAACAATGAATAAAGGGACTAATTAAATTAGATTGAATAATTTTTCCAGACTTTTTCTTTGAAACTCTTACCAAGAAGATCAATACTTAAAATTCTCACAGTCCATTTATTTCTCAATTAAAACTCTTACGAAGTCCAATAATTATAACTTGGAAGTTACATGCGTAATTTTTTGTTAAGAAACAACTGAGTAATGAAAAACTATGGCAATCAGATCTTCAGTCTCACGCACTCGACATGTGTTTAGTTCGATGATTTGATCTAACCTCACGTAGCTACTAACAAGTAAGAACATGTTCTTCAGGCATCATCACAACACATACAAATTAAAAAAAAATAGTGCATAACTTGGCTTTGATTTAACATAAGTTACCATGAAAGTGATGCTATGGATTATGCTAGAAGAAACATGAACACATAGCTTTTGAGAATTGAGATATCGTGTAACGTAATAGTTTCGATAACACGTGCACTCTCACTTATGTTGCAGACTCATTCATCGAAAGTTTTGCACTCTTTGGTCTCTGGGTTGTCCTTGCAGTAGGTCTCAAGAGGGTCCGAATCCTTTTCCTTTTGCTTGTCCCTCGCGTGGCTCGCCGCCGCGCTCAGCTCCTCCACCTCGTCCCACGCCGCCACGCACTCGCCGCTCGTCGGATCGTCGGCGCAGGCTTCCTTCGCCTGCTTTATGCTCTCCTCCACCTTCTCCGATATCTTATCCGGCGCCGCGCGAACGGGTCGGATCCTCAGCACCCGACCCATCCGGATAGCACCCGGTCGCATCGCTTGGCGCAGTGGAAGTGCAAAATTTATAGCATGCGCATTTTGCGGTGAGCCCGATGCGTTGAACAAAACCCTGGGGCTTGAAAGACTCACTCCACTCATGGTTGCCATTTTTTTTGTCTTTCTGCTTCTGTTTCGTCTTCTTCGGGTTCGCGATGCAGTGTAAGGAATAAGATGGATTAGAATGGGAAGATTATATCTGTGGCTCAGGAACATTTGTGTACACATGTTTCTTATCTGGTTCCGACCAATTGTATTCTCCCACGTAAAATCTACGTTATGTAAGATATTTTTCTGTCAGGTTATCTTTTCAATGAAACTGAGTGCGAAATTATTGGTGAAATGGTCGAGCCAAATTAAGGTTTAATGATTTTGATCTAATATCTATTTTACTTCAGTAAAAAAGTGATCATTCCATGTTTTCAGGAAGAAAAAACGTAGAACTTACTTGATAATCACAATGGTTATTTTTTTTGTCTTATATCTTTTGTCAATCTTTTTTTGCTTTTTATGCATGCCAACTTTTATAAATAGGTGGTGATAATGTTTGCTCTTTCTTTATTTTATTTTTGTGAGAGTAACTTTTTTTAATGATGAAACATAAATATTCTTAATGACTTTAGATTAGAAGTGGAAGGGTGATGTGTGTCTATATTTGCTTATAAAAAAAATCAGGATAATGTATATCCAATGAAGAATGAGTTTTGTATATAGAGTATGGTTTTGTTTAAGAGTTAGTAGATGATGACATTTTGTTTCCTTATATCAATGATTCATACGTGAAAATATATTGTAAGGAAAACTTAAGAATATGTATGTCCCTAAATTTAGAAGTATGTATAATATTTTTCTGAAGCAGATCACGAATTTACATCACAGGGAAGGTGTTTATAGTTAGAATCGGTTGAGTGAATTTTAAAGTTTTTACATAGGTGTTAAATTTTACTGACAGGTAAATAGTATGTTTTTATATTTTTTTTATTTTTTTTCATGGTAAAAAAATTGATTATTAAAATAGATAAATGACACAATTTCATTTAAATAGATAAAAAATAGGAAGGGAATGATTTCTCTACCTTAAATAAATAAAATGTTTGTTTGTGCATATAATTTTTATGAAATAAAGTTAAAATAATTAATTAAAAAAATTATTTATAACTAAGACTTTCATTTTGAATTAAACATATTAAAAGTATAGTTAAATAATACAATACAACTACTAATATATTGATTCTGACATTAAATATATAAGTTTATTTTAAAATCATAATTTATTGTTTATTTTATTTATTTAATTGAAAACTAAATTTAAAATAAAAGTTATAATTATAAATAATTAATTTTAATTAATTATATTAATTATTTCAATTTTTATATAAAATTATAAATATAAAGAAATAGTATAGATACATACCATTTCACTTAAAAATATTAATTAAAATCGTTTAACAAGATTTCTTCTTTTTACTTTTGCTGATATCATATCCATGTGATCATATTTTTTTCATAATAAAATTGTATTAAGGTTATATAATTTGATCATTTTGATAATAATTTTTTTGGTCTATTTTAAACAATATTAATATGAATTAATGGAAAAAAAAAACCTACTTTTTTCAATCCATATCACTAACAAATAAAATAACATGTCCACCATTTTTATTAAAATTAATTATTATATTTTTTTTTGTGAAAACCAGTGCATTCATCATTTTAAATGGAATTACAGTTTGATAATACATAACACACACAACCAGATTCTCTTTTGTCTTTCTAACACCATATTCTCTGCAGCCAAAATCTCAGCCATTCACAACTTTCTCTTAAACTGCTAAGCACTAAAAATTCAATGATTTGGATTTTGTTGTAGGCAGACTGCAAGCAGATCAAACTCTTAAAACTGACTTTCAGTTGTGAAAAAAAAAATATAGCTAAAATTTCCACTCATTTATCTCATCAAATTTAATTAGATTTTTTTAAAAAAGAATCTTAAATTTGAATTTGACCTGTTTAACTTATTTAAACTTATTTGTTTGTATTTTTTTAATTTTATCACTACAGAATATATTTTTAATATTAATTTACTGATAAAAATATTCATGAACGTTTTTTTGTATAAATGATTCATATACTAAAGAAGAAATTAGTATTTTATATGAATGTGACTCAATATTAACTAATGGAATTTAAATTTTGAAAAAAAGGTAACTTCACAATAAAACATGAGCTATTTACATGTTCTTAATATCAATTTTTTTACATTTCAATTCAGATCATTTAAAAAGTTTGAATGTATTTATTTAACTTATCAAACAATTTTCAAGAAGTAATTAAAAAATTTAATCTAAATAATTAACTATTTTCTTGAATAATTTACATCTATGCAGAAAAAAATGTTTCTCTTGTTAACATTGTTTAAGTTAGATTGATCCTACTAATTGGTAACACAATTAGTAGTTGCTAATTCATAATACTTTCAATTAATTTCTAAACAAGACATGATTTAGAGGGAAAATAATTATCATTGTAACACATTTTATAACTTCTATGAAACTTTACATTTTTTTTATTTTATGAAAATTTTCATTTTTTTAAATATTATGAATGTTTTTTTTTGAATCACTGATATTATTAGTAAACTTATTAAATTGAAAATATTGCTCTGAAAATTAAAAAAATTAAATTAATTATTTTTATTGATACATGTAATTATATCAGAGATGTCTTATAATAAAATCAAAGGAGTAAATAAATATTAACAAGTCCCTTATAAACAATGTCCTTTAATGTTAGAAAATAAAAGAAAATATATTTCAAGATAATTTATGAAATATAATTATGATTTTAAATATAATTTAGTAAAATAAAAATATTTATTGATAAATACGAAAGATTATTTATTTTATAAATAACTGATTGTAACCAAATTTATAAATATTGAATTATATAAAATAAATTATGACTTTGTATCGTGTATAAAAGAGAAAAATAATCAAAAGAAATAAATTAAAAAAAAGAAAGAGACTGAAGTTATTTAAAAAAATTTAAATCCTAAATTTTAAATCCTTAATCTCCTTGGAACAAAATAAGTTTCTCTACCTGTCTTAATTTTAAATTATGATTGAATTTATCTCAAAACTAGGTTTGATTGGGATTTTGAGTGATTTGAGAGCATGAATAATGGTTTGAATGAAAAAGAATATTAGAAGAGAAAAATAAAAAATAGCAAAAAAGAGAAAATTTATGTATATGTGAGAAAAAATTAATAAAATATCCAAGTTATTATGTAATAAAATTAATAAGGGATGGAAATGCAATGAAGCCATTGGTACTGGAAGACTTATTACCAACTACGGATATACCGAGAGAGGAAGAAAGAAAAAATATCACACAGGAATAGAATAGAATTCTTTATATTTTATCAATGATGCGACTTCACAAACTGTACCATCGCTTCACTCTTCTCCCCTTTTCGCCATTATCGATCCCTTCCAATCCCTCTCTTCTTCCTCTCGCTCTTCCGCCGCGCCTTACGCTCCGTCTCCGTACCGCTGCGAACTTCTCTTCCATGGCTTCTTCGCGGTTACGCAATCTAGCGCCTCTCGCTGCTGAGGACTCCGCTGCCTCCTTTTCTTCCTCCGCCAGCGCCGCTACTTCCGTTGATTACGAAGGTTAGTTCAGCAATCATTTCTTCGCCACTGTTTTTTGCAGTTATCCGCAAAACTATGTACTGTTGTTTTTTCCTCTTACCGTGTTTCGATTCCGGAAGCGTCGTTGTTGATAACGTTTTACTTATTAATCACTTGACGCATATTCATGCGGTTGATCGGTTACCTAGAGTAAAATTTCAGCTCCATGATTTTTGTACTAGTTCACTCAATTAAGTAGCTGATACTGTGAAAATACGAAATTATCATAGCTAGCAACGTAATTGAATAACCGATTGTTAATTCACCGTTAACTGTATCAATGAACTTATTTTGCAATAGTTAAAGTATTTTGCAGCTAGTGAATTTTTGAGTAGTTCGATGATTTGTCACCTTTTTACTGACTGACGATATCATTGATTTTTACATGAACAACGTTCGAGGTTTGAGCTCCTGAATAGTTTGGTATATGAAGTGAAGAAATTCACTTCATTTTCTATCATATACTCCTTAGTCATCTTGTATTGGAGCCTCACATAGACATAGTTGTAAAATTTATATTCACGTCTATAATATTGTTTAGATTGCTTTATTGTTTCTAGATGCTAACCTTTATTTTGATTGACCAATACTAGATGAGTCGACTGTAGGAACAAAGTATCGTGTTCCTCCACCTGAGATCAGTAAAATAGTTGATGCTCCACCCGTACCTGCATTGTCATTTTCACCACTCAGGGACAAAATTATCTTTCTCAAGCGAAGAGCTCTACCTCCACTGGCAGAAATAGCAAGGCCGGAGGAAAAGTTGGCTGGTATACGTATTGATGGAAAGTGCAATACTAGGAGTCGCATGTCATTCTACACAGGTATAGCGATCCATCAAATTCTTCCTGATGGCACATTAGGGCCTGAGATAGAGGTGCATGGTTTCCCTGATGGTGCTAAAATAAATTTTGTTTCGTGGTCTCCTGATGCTTGCAATTTGTCCTTCAGCATTCGTGTGAATGAGGAGGATAGTGATAGCAGTAAACTCACAGTGTGGATTGCAGATGTGAAAACAGGGAAAGCCAGACCATTGTTTCAGTCACCAAATGTACATTTGAATGCAGTTTTTGACAATTATGTTTGGGTAAATAACTCTTCTCTGCTTGTTTGTACCATTCCATCATCACGTGGAGCTCCGCCAAAGAAACCTTTGGTTCCTGCTGGCCCCAAAATTCAATCTAACGAGGAGAAAAACATTATTCAAGTAAGAACATTTCAGGATTTGCTGAAGGATAAATATGACGAAGATTTGTTTGACTACTATGCCACCTCACAGCTTGTTTTAGCTTCTTTGGATGGTACTACAAAAGAAATTGCCCCACCAGCTATTTATACCTCTCTGGACCCTTCCCCAGATCACAAGTACATTTTGATTTGTTCAATTCACAGGCCATACTCTTTTATTGTACCTTGTGGAAGATTTCCGAAGAAGGTAGAGTTATGGAGTGCTGAGGGAAAATTAATCAGGGAGCTTTGTGACTTGCCCCTTGCTGAGGACATTCCAATTGCATTCAATAGTGTGAGAAAAGGAATGCGCTCCATTAATTGGAGAGCTGATAAACCGTCAACACTTTACTGGTACTGATCTGAATTTGAATTTATATTTACTGCTGTGGCAGTACACTATGGACATTAAAAGTTATTATACTTATTTTTTATTAACAATTACTATTCTTAATTAAACTTAAAAAAAGGAATTTTTTTAAAATAGACATTTTAATATGCCTTTGACTTTGTTTTCATTATTTTCTCTCGAAATTTAGAAGTGATTAAAAATTAAACTTCCCTACCGTGTCTTTTCAGTGTTAAAATTCATTGGCATGCAAATAAAGCATGTACTTGAATAGAGGATAAAGTACATTCATAGCCTCCCCATCCAAAATAAACGTATTTGATGGTGTGCTCATGGAATATTATGTTCATGTGTTTCAAATATAGGTTTATTTTTTAATGAAGAACTAGTTGTTTGTCTATGTTAGATTACATATGGTTGTTTTCTTCCACTGACTTCTAGTGTTTCTCTTGAATAGATGTTTCATCATTCATTCACTATCGGGAATTCTTTTATTCAATATAAAATTCTGTCCCATCATTTACATTGTTGTTTTTATAGTCCCATATTATATATGGATTTGTTTTGTCATTACTTAATCTGTTTTAATTGCTTCATTTGAGGTTTCTAGGGTAGAAACTCAAGATGGAGGTGATGCAAAGGTTGAAATTTCTCCTCGTGATATAGTTTATACCCAGCTTGCTGAACCTCTACAAGGTGAACAGCCAACGATATTCCACAAGCTTGATTTCCGCTATGGGTATGGATACAGTTTATTAATTTACGTTGGTTTCTTCTCTCTAATTTATGTACTTGTCAGTGTATTCACAGTGACATATGGACATTATTTGATCCTTTCCGAAATAAGTAGTTGCTTCTTAGTATTGCAAATATGCTTCTGTTTGCTGACGTTTATAGTTTACACTAGTTTGAATACCATGTCTTACCCATTCTCAAATTGTCTATCGTAATGCTGTACTTGCTATTCATATTTGCACTCTTGATCATCATGACCAACCTTTGGGTTGGTTTGCATGTCACTTTCATAGTCTGGACTGATAATTGTACTCGCAAAGAATATTCCAAGTTATTATTTGTTTTTATGTCTAGCACATGGCATGAATATCTAAGTAGCAGTTGTTAAGATAATTCCTTACCATGCTTACAGTAAACTTCATTCTTTTTTCATTTTTTATTTTTTTGGGGTGGGGGAAGGGTTGAGAGATATATGGAAACAATTATATTGCACTTTTATTCTAAAATCTTGGACACTGTTTTTGTTTTCCCTACATGTACAGAGGGGTTTCTTGGTGTGATGATTCTCTGGCTCTGGTGTATGAATCTTGGTACAAAACTCGGAAAATAAGAACATGGCTAGTTTCTCCTGGATCTGAAGATGTAGCTCCAGAGATCCTATTTGATAGATCTTCAGAGGATGTGTACTCTGATCCTGGCTCTCCTATGTTGCGGAGAACTAAAGCTGGGACATACATCATCGCGAGGATAAAAAAGGCTGGCGATGAAGGAAGATATATTATACTGAATGGAACTGGTGCTACACCAGAAGGGAACATTCCATTCCTTGATCTGTTTGACATGTAAGTGTCTTAATTGCTTATTTTGCTTCTGACTTGTTCTCATATATGATGGTTTGAACCAAAATGTTTCAGAAATACACGTAAAAAGGAACGGATCTGGGAGAGCGATAAAGAAAAGTATTATGAGACTGTTGTTGCTCTAATGTCTGATCAGGAAGAAGGGGATTTGCTTTTGGATAAACTGAAGATACTGACTTCTAAAGAGTCAAAAACTGAAAACACCCAATATTACTTTGTTAGCTGGCCAGATAAAAAAATAGTTCAGGTTACAAATTTCCCTCATCCGTACCCTCAACTTGCATCATTGCAGAAGGAGATGGTTAGGTATCAGAGAAAAGATGGGGTTCAACTTACTGCTACATTATATCTGCCACCAGGATACAATCCATCAACGGATGGTCCTTTGCCATGCCTGGTTTGGTCTTACCCTGGAGAGTTCAAGAGTAAAGATGCTGCTGGACAAGTTCGTGGTTCTCCAAATGAATTTGCTGGGATAGGTTCCACATCAGCCCTTCTTTGGCTGGCTAGAAGGTATTGATTGTCTTTGCCAACAATGGACTTCATTTGGGTATTTTTTATTTAGCATAATTTTACTTGATCTCTCTGTTCCCAATTCAATATATATTTTGTGAATTATAAGCTGGACTCTCTTTGAATACTTTAAATACTGCAGGTTTGCAATTCTATCTGGGCCTACCATTCCTATTATTGGTGAGGGTGATGAAGAGGCAAATGATAGGTAACTTGATAATGATATTGTTACAGCTGTGGGATCTTTACCATTTACTTATCACTAACAATTGTTCAATACCATGAATTTCAATCTTATTTTCTCTTCAATTTGGAGTTTCAAATTTTTGGACCTACTAGACTGAGGCTTCTTTTGTTCTTTTCTTCAGCGTGTTCAAATTTGGCTGTTAAGTAATCATACCTCATAACTAATAAAGCTTTAGAGTTTATCTGATATTGAACCAAATATCTACATTCCAGGTATGTAGAACAATTGGTTGCAAGTGCTGAGGCTGCTGTGGAGGAAGTTATCCGGCGTGGGGTGAGCTTTATTTTTATTATATGGAGAATATAAAACTGTTAGTCCATAGCAATATTGTGACTGAAGCCATTTTGGGGCGTGTTCACTTGTCACATCTAGGTGGCTGATCCAAAGAAAATAGCTGTTGGTGGACATTCCTATGGTGCGTTCATGACTGCTAACCTCCTGGCACACGCACCTCATCTTTTCTGTTGTGGAATTGCACGTTCTGGTGCTTACAACAGAACACTTACTCCTTTTGGTTTTCAGGTATTTCTTGCAGTGGCTTATATTTTTCTTTCTTCTATTACCCATGAATTGTCTTTCTTTTGTCCTACAGTTCCCTCTAATCTGCTTTCACACCTGTTCTTTGATCTGAATGCTACCTTGTGACTTTGAGTGTACTTTAGAATGAAAGTCTTATGTCTTCCTCCACATCCTTATGTAGAATGAAGACAGAACTCTTTGGGAAGCTACTAATACTTATGTTGAGATGAGTCCTTTTATGTCGGCTAATAAAATTAAGAAACCCATCTTGCTTATTCATGGGGAAGAGGACAATAATCCAGGAACATTAACCATGCAGGTAAGAGAGGAATTCCTGCCTTAGCTATTCTCATATTCTGTCATCAATTAATTGGCTATTTTTGTGTTATTATATTTTGGAGGAAGAACCCTGTGATCTTTTGTTATCCAATTGCTTTCTGCTTGCCCTTTGTCCTGTTATGCAGTCCGACAGGTTTTTCAACGCTCTGAAGGGTCATGGCGCTCTTTGTCGGCTGGTCATTCTGCCTCATGAGAGTCATGGTTACACTGCCAGAGAAAGCATCATGCATGTACTTTGGGAAACAGATAGATGGTTGCACAAACACTGCGTGTCCAACAGTTCTGATGCAGAAGAAGACCATGAAACTGGCACAGTCAAAGAACATGTTAGCAAGGGAACCACAAACGCTGAAAGCAAAGTGGTTGCCACCAGCGGAGGTGGCAGCAGAGAAGTATCTGAGCTCGAGTACGAAGAATTTCATTCTCAGCCCAGGTCATCCTTGTGGTAACCACATCTTCAGCCTTAAATTTTAGAGTTAAATAAGTTTTTGGTACCTCCAAAATTAGTCCGAAGTTGGCATTTTCAATTTTTCTAGTGTCTCTAATACTCAATATTTAATAAATACGCTATTTTGGTAATTACAGTAATTTTATTATTCTTGAGTTGACAGTGTTGATATATAATTATCTAAGTAAGATATTTACATTTGGCAATCCAAAAGTACATATTAATTGTTAGAGTCAAATTAACATATTTATTATTAAATGTTGGATATAAAAACATTGAAATTTATTTTGGAGGTACTAAATTTGTTAAACCTAAATTTTAATTCCAAAAGACACATTCAGCTGAAAGTTAATTATTTCTTCACAATGATAAATTACTAGCAGTAAATGCCTGTATGGCTTGGACATTCTTGCTACCTTTCGAAGAGTAGCCCTGAGCATGCCTGCAACGGATTTTTTGGCATTTCACAAGCAACCAAATAATTTAGACAATATTAAAACACATACTACTTATTTTTACCATCTATGGATGCTTTTAACCTTGAGCTTTTAATGATGTAGAAAGAGTTATCTGAACTTAGAATAGAATCGTCCAAATGATGCATGCGGAAGACAGAGCTGCAAGCCACCCTTCACTGTGAGGATGAAACACGTTCAAATTGACAGGGATCAGTTACATTGCAAGTGCGGGGATATCAAAAGCACTTGACGATGTCATGTAATGATCCTTTAAAAACTACAGTAGCAATAAAGCATTGTGGTAAGTTACCAAAATATTAAATGATTTAGCGGTATGATTCATCATCTGTTGCTCGTGCTTTCACAAGGCTCTCTTTTGAGGCTTAGCTGAAAACAAGCAATCTAATATACTTTGAGGAATAACCAAACTACTTATTCTTCCTATGCTGTTTGGTATCTTCCTCCATAATCATGGAGCTGTGATTCTTTTTACTTAATATACAATTGTGCTATAACGGCAAATGATGGAGCTTGGAATGATATTTGTTTACCCAAATCCCTACATATTTCACGGGGCCAGTCTGAGGAATTCAACAATTTCTGGGATAATTGAGAATATGACGCACATACAAAAAAGCTGGATAATAGATTGCCTTGCTCATTGAATATTTGATCTTAAAATGTTTAGTTCCTATAAATAAGGTAATGCTAATTTTTTTTTATATTTAGAAAGTTTTTTTTTGTCTCTTTATAACAGTGTGTAATGTGCAACTCGCACAGACACAGTTTTAATATATATATATATATATATATATATATATATATATATATATATATATATATATATATATATATCAGCCGCATGTGTATGCCCCTGCTTTCCAGTAGGTTAACACAAACTTCACAAGGCTTTCGGGGACAATTCTTTCCCTTACCGTCCCCGATAGCCGGTGAATATGAAGAATAAACCACAAGGGACAAAATTCTATGATTTATTCCTTTTCAATTAGTTCCTTGACTCGAGTGGACAAGGGGTGGCGACGGCAAAGAAAGGGTGGCAATAATGGGTAGGGTAATTTTATCTTTTACATATCCGATGAAGGAGCAAAAAGCATTTTCCCGTATCCCAAATGTCTAAGAAAAGCCTGAACAAAATTATTAGTGCTACTGAACGTAACTACACCACACGCTGCAGCATGAGCAGAGAGCATCACAATTGAGCTTGCAGCAATCGACCACCGGATAAGAATAACAATTTAACTTGGATCCTTGATCACTACAAAACACCTTAATATTCCTTACTACTTTGGATACCGGTGACAAATTTCTGAAAATGAGCAGTTAGAGCAGAATTGGTGAATCAACAGGGAAGCCCATTGAACGTCCCATCTAATGTAAATAAATTAACAACGTTTAATGAATGAAATATCCTTAAAATTTGATTCTATTTAATAGAAATGAAGTCACTGAAACATTTTTATAAATATGGATAAGATCAGAAAATATAAATAAAAACTATTCACAAGCCAATTGACCCCTTAATCTTCGTAAATTGTTCAACAATCCAATATGTTGCGTTGGTTGAAATTTTAAATTTATCTCAATCGGCGCTGAGTTTCTGTAAGAGCATGGCTTAATCGCTGTAGAATTGCATCTGAGGATGGCTGGAATTCCATCATGACGCAAATTCACTTTGTTTCGAATGAGAGGAATAAGCAACTATGATTCGAAACATAACTAATTTGAAAGGGTGAAATTAAGAGATGTTGTATGACAGACAGCTTCATATTCCAGAATCCCTAAGCTCTGTCCACTATTTTTTCCATTAATACCAAACTTTGTAGTTTGTACTGTAAAGTTTAACAAGCAACTTAGTATGTTGCTTCTGCAATCCTTTAGAAACACTTCACTAGTTGTAAAAACAGTTAAAAATTAATAGAGAAAAGAATATTAAACACATCTCCACTTGTGCAGCTTGGGGAGAATAGCTTCGCAACGAAAAGCAACAAAAAGAGCTCTATAAAATTTCTGCCTTGGTGCAAAATCCTTATTAATCTTAAAGTAAGTCAGCTCAAGTACATATTATGAGCCAATTAAAGAAATGCAAAAAATTGGAGTGCTTTGCAGACAACATGGCAATTTTCATTCTTCCTCGGCCACAACACTAATCTCACCTTTTTCCAGGAAATCATAAAATGTCCTGATTTTTTTCTTTTCATTCCAGTGATGCATCTTCCAGACACTTGCAGCACCTAAACCAAGCACTGTTCCGATAACTATCTCCTTCACAACACTTGGTCCTTTCAAAGTAACATGAGCAATCCTAGGACCCGCCATTTGCTTCACTATCTTTAAACTTGTCAATTCTACAAGTTACAAAACCCTGACTTTTTAGTTAGTAATGTATAAAACTGGGATGCAGATGTAGTTCAAACTTTCCTAAGACTGATGTCAAGTGAATGCATGATGAGTAAAGGAAAAGGCATGGCAAAAAAGAAGAAGAAAGACAGTTCCTTTTATCTATAATGAAAGTAAGAAGTTTGATATTCTCCCTTGATAACCCCCAAGAAAGGGTGTATAAATAATATAAAAGTAAATTTGCTCGGTAAAACTAACAGATTTCGCTTAGAAATCATGATCAAATAGTATAAACTAGGATGAATTTAATTTTAAAATAATTACTATTTCTTTTTGTTGTTTTTGCTAATAATTTATAAATGCATTTGTCTTTACGGTTTACTACATTCATTTTTTTTTATTACACATAGACAAAATAAAACAAAGTGACACTGTTATCATTATCAGTAACAACCTAAAAAGGATAAGATCAAATCAGATCAAGGCTACTAATGAAGAACATGCTGAGTGGGAAGGAAAATAATTAATCCTTGGAGGGAAAAAATTAACTTGTATTAAAACAAACACCATCTCTGTCATCAATATTGTCCAAATAACTGCCGTTGAAACTAAGAAATGAAATGGAAATTATAGCTACGCATCAAAAGTTACCAAAAGTTCTAACATGGCTGCCAATTTACCAAAATTTTATAGAATAAAAGAAACCAACAGAATGAATAATCCAAACAAGAATTTGATCGAAAATGTACCACTCAAACAATAATCCAAGATATAATAACACAGCTAAATTAGAGAACTCACCACTGCTTCAGGCTGAAGATCTCTTCCTCACAATGTGTCCAGGAAAAAAATGTATATTGGTTTCTCAGTCAGCATTAATAATAGGACTAAGAAGCTGTCCACGCATATGTCCAGGTTTTTCGATGCTCAAGCTAATAATTCGCCTCTATCATTTCTAAATAAATATTCAAAATCAACCTTTTACATTTCTATAAAAATATAACTTTCTCATCTCATCGTGGTAACGAGGATTAGGAATGTTGAGAATATAACAGATTAAAAAATAATCAGAAACTAATTCAACAAATCCAAATTTCATCAAAATTTATTTGTTCTAAAATTTCCACATCTATTTTTTATTCAATCGAATGGTTTGGTTTAATTTTCAAATTGATAATGAAAATGAACAACTAAATTAATTTCTTTTATTATGTTAAAGGTCATGATATATATTATAAGTAGACCTAACAGCATTCATAATATGACTCTCGAGGAATTGTTTTATCATTTGATTTTATTATATTTACGATATATTTATATTTATAAATAATAAATTATTATTTAATTGATAGATATTAGTGTATTATACAGAGTAATTTAATTTGGGAGAAAAGAGTAAATAAAAATAAAGAATGATTTTAAAGTATAGATAGTTAAATTTGACACAATAAGAAAATTTTAATATAAAAGAATTAAAAAAATAAAAAATTGTAAGAAACAAGCATCTTTAAATTATTTTAATTACAATAAAAGCTAAATTTCTGATCCAAGAATGACACTCTATCAATTAAAAAAATTATTTTAAAAGTTATAATATACTAATATCTATCAATTAAAAAAATTACACTTCAAGTTATGAAATATTTCAAATTAATTTAAAATATAGAACTCTCTCTTAATTTAATTTAAAAATATTTTTAATATCAACTTCAACAGACTTCATGGCCAATTCTTCTGAAAATAATGACAAATAAAAATAATAAATGAAAAAGTAATTGAATTTATATCTTTCTAAATATTTCTGATTATGTTGTGCTGCAAACGTAAAATCCATTAATATGATCGTATACACCAAATGGGGAAACCTTGTGGACCATGCAAGCCAAGAAAACCAGGCAACAGCTGTACAATAATATTAATATATAATATCCAAACTATAGAAAAATAATTATTTTGATAGCAGGGCCTGAACGTGTTTTGCTCCAAATGCATCGCCGAGGAATAATGATATTGGGTGCACGTGATTATGAGTAGAGAGTACTATATACCTTCAACTTTATTCCCAACTTAAAATAATTGAAAAAGTGGTTGATGAGTCATGAGGGTTTAGTTAGAGAAATTAAGTAAAATAATTAAGAAAATGGTTTTGTCAAAGAATGAATAACATATTCCTGACACTGCAATTCAATTTTAATTTTTATTGCATTTATATTCATAAACTTTTGTCAAAGAAATTTAATTTTTAATTTTTATCACATGTAAGTTCAAATACTTATATCTCCCTCAGGTAAGGAAATACACCTCATGGAGTGTAGACAAAATCAGAATAAATAAGGACATTGGCACGTAACCTTTCAGTCCCTACAAATATATTGTTATTTTTTTTTTCTTTATAGTTATGATATAAACTAAGCAATTTTTTAGTTCAGCACCGTGAACTGATGCACACTGCTTATCAGAAAATTGAAGATTTATTATTCTGAATCAACCACCCTAACTCACATTACTTCTGCTTTAATCTCATTATGCATTAGTTAATAATTAAATTTTTTTTCTCTTGCAAGTTCCTTAATCATTGTGCATGAAGTATGATAGTACCCATTGACTTGTTTTGAAGCACAGTTCTGGGCAATGGAGAGACAAAGGAGTTTCTCCTTCAAACCCACTAGATTATTGATTTTTTCATTCACCGTGTTTTCATCGATTCTCTTCCTTTCCACCTTCACTAACTGGCTCACCAATTACACTCCATCAATTTCCCAACAGATTCATCTTCACCTGAACACTTCTTCTTCTTCTTCTTCTTCTACTTTTACTACTAATACTTCATCTTCTTCTTCTGTCGGTGACGGTGACAGTGTGGCTTTCCCACCTTTATTTGTTCATTCCGTGAACAAAAACTTTACAGTGAGTGGTGCGAAAACTTCAAATTTGATCGATAACCGTCTTGCCAGGACCCGGAAAAGCTTTTCTGGATCCAAATCTGAACCGGTACAACACCATGTTGGTGCTTCGAATGTCAATTTCACGGCAATGCGAGAGTATGGAGCTTCGCCTGAGAGGGTACCCACCAGCGAGCAGAAGAAGATAGTAGCTTTAGATGGGAATACTCAAGTTCCTTTTCTGAAGAAGATTGAGCAGAAGGGAGTTGAAGAGTGTGATTTGACAAAAGGGTATTGGGTTTTTGATGAAAGCTATGCCCTTTATTCGAAAGATTCGTGTCCTTTCATAGATGAAGGTTTTGATTGTGTGGGGAATGGAAGATTGGATAGAGACTACTCTAAGTGGAGATGGCAGCCCAAAGACTGTGACGTTCCGAGGTACTCTCAATTTCAATCTTTTGGGATTTTTTTTTTTCCCTTGTTTATTTTTCTACTGATGCAGTATTTAGGAAGAAAATGAAAGTTTTGCTTTTTGGTACTGTGATTTTTGGCGAAGGTTCAATGCAACTAAAATGCTGGAGTTGCTAAGAGGGAAAAGGCTTGTTTTTGTGGGTGATTCGATTAATAGGAACCAATGGGAATCAATGTTCTGCATGTTATTGGGTGGTATTAAGGATCCATCGAGAGTGCATGAGACCCGTGGAAGGAAAATTACCAAAGAGAAGGGAAATTATAGTTTCAGGTTTCTGGTAATTCTGCAGAACCGTACTTAGATTTTGTGATGTATATGACTGGTCCTGGAGTATTAGGTTTTCATATCTTGCACTTTCAACCTTGCAGGATTATCAATGTACGGTTGAATTCTATGTCAGTCATTTCTTAGTTCATGAAAGCAAGGCAAGAATTGGGCAGAAACGAAGACCAACCTTGCGAATTGATGCCATTGATCACGGTTCATCAAGATGGAGGGGAGCTGATGTTTTGGTTTTCAACACTGCACATTGGTGGTCACATTCCAAAACAAAAGCTGGGTTAGCACTTTTCTTTATCCTTTTGTTTCTAGGCCTAGAAACCTTTGCTGATGTGTGCATTACTCAATACTTGCACTTCAGTGTGTTAATTATGTTAGAAAAAGGATGAAACTGTACATGATTCCTAATTGCTGAAATAGAAAATAATTTTATAAATCAGGGTATTTCACTATGTTAGAGAAAGGATTAAACCTGATATTTCTCCTAAACTTTAAGATAGCCTAAAATATTTCACCAAAGAACGGTGTTCCATTCAGGAAATGGATTTTGTGCAGTCACCAAATTCACAATCATCAAATCAGATAACTCAGATTCTAATTCGTGTATTTGTCTGATATTTATCTAACAGTTCTGATTCTCTAACAGGATTTATTACTACCAAGAAGGAAATCTAGTTCATCCCCAGCTAAATGTTTCCACAGCTTTCAGGAAGGCTTTAACGACTTGGTCTCAATGGGTGGACAAACACATCAATCACAGAAAAACCCGAGTTTTCTTTCGAAGTTCAGCACCATCACATTTCAGGTTTGTTTCTGATATTCACTCATTCTACAATGGCTCTTGCAGAAGTCTAAGATGTTAAGAGTTTCTGATTAGTGAAGTTGATCCTTTGCAACAGTGGTGGTGATTGGAATTCTGGAGGGCATTGTACAGAAGCCACTCTTCCTCTGAATGAAACCTTATTAAGCCCTACTTATCCTGAGAAGAACATAATCGCAGAGCAGATAATAGAGGAAATGAAAACTCCTGTGACATTGTTGAATATAACTAGTTTGTCAGCATATAGGATCGATGGTCACCCATCAATTTATGGGAGAAAAACACGGTCCTCTAGGATTCAAGATTGTAGCCATTGGTGTCTCCCAGGGGTTCCAGATACATGGAATGAATTGCTATATTTTCATTTACAGAGTAGATGAGAGTTACCACTTCGAACTCTTGTGCCCTTCATTTTTCTGGAACCTGTATATACACAGCTTGTGAAATATATTCCCTTTCTTCACGATTTTAACTTATTTTTATGTTCACTTTAACACTGTACGATAGCAGTTCGTCTCATTCTAGACATTAACAAAGGAAACTTCGAATTTTGGAGTACAGTAAAACGGGTTGTGTATCCTTTTCATGATGAACTTTTCTATGATTATTACTATGTATGATGTAGAATGTGCACCAGTGTGGACTCTTCCACCTGAAGTTGAGGCTTTGAGGGAAGATGAATTAGCTAATTATCAGGTTAGAACATACAAATACTAATCTTATTCATGAACCCTAGCTAAGGAATCAAGGTCTAAGATTAATGATATCATTTCTCCAAAAAAGTGAATATTTGGCATCATATGGGAAATAGTCCGTATGAAATATCATTTGGATATTGATATCAAATGCTAATAATATACATAAAAATAAGCCTAAAATTGTAAGTCAAAGTACGGGGTTATTGGTGTTTCAGGCATATCGAATTTTCTATTTCTATGTTGTTGTTTTTTTAGTTTTCATTAATACCATTAATAAAATTTTAAGAGGGAATGTTTAAGCACTGTAAGAAAGAAGGAATGTGTAATTTAATTTTCCCAATGTGAATCATTGATTTTTTTTTTTTTTTTGGTGATAACAAAATATTCCTTCTTATATTTACTATGAGACGCTTAATTAAATGCAACAATGAAAATAATTAATTTAATTTAATGTTTAGAAAAATATTTTCAATGCACCAAATTAATATTTATTATTAATAACTTTTAAAATTATCTTTCACTACTCATTAATACAAAACATAAATACTCATAATATTTAATAGGAATAAATAAGGGTAAATGAGAAAAATGAATTTAAAGTAGTATAAAAATTATAAATTATCTTGTAAAAATTAGCAACCTTTTTTAAGGTATGTCTTACAAGAATAAGGATACGAGGAAGCAAAGTACAAACAAATAGAAGTAAGGAAAACGAATAAAAGAAAGATTTTTCAACAATTTTTTCTTTCATAGTGGGAAGTTTATATTTTCTATTCAAGATGCTTGTTTATCTTGTAAAACATTGCGTTGGGCTTTTTAACGAGTTTTTAGTGCAAATTATCGAACCTTTGCTTCGGCTTTTCCTTCCTGCAATCCCATGATTACTAGTTGCACCCCTTTGTTAATAGTTAAAAGATTAAAATACTCTCTCTAATGCATCACTCACCGCTGCCGTAACCGTTATTGTCACATTTGTACGAGTTTAATATTGAAAGAGATAAATAATATCTTTATAAAGCAACTTATTTACATCACTTAAATAATAACAAAGATTAAAAAAAAATATATAACTATACTATAAAAATTTAAATATAATAATAAAAACATACGTTATTGTCACATTTGTACGAGTTTAATATTGAAAGAGATAAATAATATCTTTATAATGCAATTTATTTACATCACTTAAATAATAAAAAGATTAATATATATATATATATATATATATATATATATAATTTAAATATAATAATAAAAACATTTTATTTAGTGTGGTTTGAGTTAATTGTACTTGTTACAAATACGATACTTAAACCAATCACATTGGAATTCGATTTGGATTGAATTTGGTACTCCTACATCATGTATTAATTAATGAAAAAAAGTTATTTCTTCTTTCATTTGATGTTGTGCTGAAGCTAATGTTAGTAAGCCTTAAATTAGAAGAAATATCATCAAAGAGTAAGAATTAATTACTAGTTTTCCCAATATTTAAAATCCTTTACATTTCTAAACTCTCTTACTTTAAAATTACCTTTTACATTAATATTGAAATTAAAATTATTCAAAGAGTGAGTGCAATGTTCTCTTTATACAAGTCTCTCTTTTCAGAATGATTTAGGAATTTTTCACAAGCTTCATCACCAGCTTTTTCATCTTCATTTTTTTATATAAAGTCTTGTTTGAGCACGAAGGTATTTTAGAATAAATATTGATTAAGTTTTAAGATTTAAGACTAGATGAACCAGATCGAGCCTTTAATCTCCCATCATTAATAAGTATCAATATAGTATTGATATGTTACAACAATTCTAATAAATTCTTTAATATTTGTTAAGTACACTAAACACACTATACTAGTATACTATTATAAAAGATGGACTATATATCCCCGGAGAGATATGTGCTAAATTCATTAATCAAGCTAAGTACATTAATAAAAAAATGTATCTATGAATAAACAAGTGTAAATTTCAAACAAAACTCTCTGACATTTTATCAAATAATTGGAATATAAACTAATTGTAAAGAAATTTTATAAGAAACATTAGAGTTAAACGTTCAAAGGAACCTAAATCATATAAAGAAAAATCTTTAATCCTTATTTCCATTTCTTATAAATTTAGTCCTTTTAATGTTATTGAAACTTAATTTCTTACGAATTGAGGTTGATTTTCTATTTAAAAAACTTAATTATAAGAAACAAAATTAAAATAAAATATTAAAATATTAAAAACCTTAATTATATATCTAGAAAATTATTGTTCAATATTTCAAATCTAAATTGTAAATATGTTTTCCAACATATTTCAATCATAAATGTTTGATTAAAACAAAATTGAAACAACTACATTAAATATAAATTAGGTCAAAGACACATACAAGTTATAGGATGGATACTCTAACTATAAATCAACTCCATGAACAAAAAGATTAGTTATTACAATTTATGAAAAATATTTGAAGAATTCATCAAAATTGAAGAAGAATTTAGACAAAATAGGGAAAGTGAAGAGAATGAAAGTAATTGTAGTCCAAATAGCACCTATATCAAAGATAAATGTATGAATCAATCCTTCTACATGGGTGATAATATAACCAACTTCTAATCATTTTTGCCACCTGAATGAAATGAAAATAATTTATTATAAAACTGTCCCTTTTAGCTGAGTCGTGCCAACACTTAAGTAAATTAGATTGTAACTCAAATGCCTTTTTATCCTGCTCTCTCAATCCGCCTCACTTGAGCTATATATATTTTCACTTAAGTGACTTCTTCTTATTTCTTCTTTCCTACATAAAAGAAAATTAAAGCATTCATCAATCATGAAAACCATTCAATTTACTATAACATTGCATGTGTTATTTGATGGATTTCACAATCTAAAACTAAGAAACTATAATGGATAATTGCTTAAAAAATTAATATGAAAAAAATATCAAGCATCAAACACTTTTCTATTCACAATTTGGCTTGGAGTTAATTGATCTTACAATCTTAAAATTAGTTGAACCTACAAAATTGGTGTTAATCTTCATATGAAATAGCTTATTCCTTAATAATTTATATTACGAAATTGAAATTATTAATCCCTTCTTTCAATTTGATAAATGTATTAATAATCACCAAAATTAATAATAATTAAATAGAGAGTTAAATATGTGTAGAAAAATGACAAGCTCATACTTTGGTTGACAATTTTAGACTAATCGTGTTTATATTAGCATTTCATACTATCTTAATGACCTTTCCTAGTCAATATACCTTGAGTCCTTTCCTTGCGCTTAACCTTTGTCCTACATTGAGAAACAGCTGATCCATGTTCCGTAGAAGCCTCGTCATTAGATGGATGAGCCCACAATGGTGTACATTCGTTTTTATAGAAATAATCATAGAAAATTTCATCACCGGCTTTTATGTTCTCCTTGGCATATATGCCAACTCGATGATCTCCTCTAACAAACATCACCTATGTAATTGATACAATAATAAAAAAATTGTGACAATTCCATAGTATTACATCATTTCAAATGATAAGTTGTATATCTCACTCTAAAGTGGAGTATTTTGACTAACCTTTGCATAACAATTGGGTTTTGATGAGTGGTTTGCAAATTTTAATTTGTCTCCATATCGACGAGCATCAATAACCCACTATGAAAAAGGCAAATATTAGGTTAAAGATAAATATTCACGCAAACACCTTAAAATAATTGATTTTAGATAAAATTATATTACCCTTTAAAAATGACGAAAAAAGGTAAATAGATAAAAACTACCAAAAAGAACATAAAATAATAATGGTTTTTCAAAATGAGAGATAATAAATTAAAAACTAATTGAATAAATATAAATTTCATACATCTCATAAAGGTATTTTTACATTGTGCATGTCACTTTTTTACATTGTATATGTGTCTAACTTTATAATTAATAAATCAAACAAAATAGTGAAAAAAAAATGTCTACGTGAGCTACATGTTAACTAAAAACTACAAGATTGTACATCTTATATCATCTGAAAATATTTTATGTTAATTTATCATAATGCTCAAGTGCATGTGAAAAGTGTTAAAATAGGATTAAGTTAAGAGAAATGTATTTTACAAGACACACTTGCCTTATCATTGAGGTCGAAAAGGAATGAATGATTCATTCGAATATATAGTTTTCCACGTTTTTCTGCTTCTTCGTGAGTGATTAGTTCACCTGTGTACTCTCCAAGACAATCATCTTTATTAATTGGATTCTGAAATACATGTCAATGTTAGTAAGAACGACAAATTTTTAAACTATTTAAAATACAACAAGTACATGAATCTTAACCTTTGCAAAGACTCCCCATCCAACAACATTTGACTTTGCCAAAAGAATCTGAAAAATATAAGAAAATCAATGTAAGATACTTATATATATATATATATATATATATATATATATATATATATATATATATATATATATATATATATATATATACACAATTTAATTAAAGAGCAAAAGTTAAAGGGTATTAATTTTTTTGAATGAAACTAAAAATGGTACTCCAATAATAAGTGAAGAGTGGTGCACAAATATATTGTAATGTCATGAGAGATTGAAGAAAATGATGTAAAAATAATTCTCAATGTTTAATTTTTAATGTCGTGAGAGATTGAAAAAAACGATGTAAAAATAATTCTCAATGTTTAATTTTTGTAAAAAAATTTGGGTTCGTTCAACAATAACAAGAAAAATATAAGAACAAAAATGAAAAAAAAAACAATTATGTTATGCCATAAGTTTTATACACAAAGTATGTTCTTAATGTAACATATATAACATACACATTGAGTTCTCTATAAATAGAACTAAGAAAATAGAATAACATAAAATCCAAAAAAAGTTAAGACAAAACACCGTCAAATACAGGTGGTAGGTAGATGGTCTAACTAATCTTAATAATATTATATCTGCTTTACTAGATGGTCTTCTTTACTCTTCATCGGACGCACATGATTTAGAACCAATACATCACAATTTTTTACCTTAACTCAAAATCTTAGAAAAGCTTCCAAATCACTTTCCTTTATACTCTTCCATGACACACTCCTATTACCTATTTTAAGCTTCTAGGCTCCGAATTTTATATCTCTTCACAAAGCTTAGCAGATAAGATCAACATAGCCAAACCTCTACGTAGATTTAACTGTCATCCTCTCCCTATCATGCACGAGTTGATAATTGAAGTTGGAATCCCCACATCTGGGCCTTCTTGAGTGAGAATAGAAGGTTGATTCTAGTTGTCTGATGCTTTATTGTTTGTTGCTTTATCATTTGATGACTTTAGATGGTTTGAACCAATGTTAGATGACTCCAACTCAATGTGATATTTCTCCTTAACTTTCTTTGGATTTCTACACATCATAGTCATTCAAGCCTCATTGAATGTGACGTCCATGCTAATGAAGCAGCTAGCTTCCCCATGTTCTAACTTCCACAACTTCTACCCCTTCACTCTTTTAACATATCCAATGAAGATATAACTATATCTCTGTGCTTTCAGTTTATCCTTGACATGCGTAACTACTAAGACGCTAAATACCCTTATATTATCATAATCTACTGGCTTTCCACTCCACACCTTTATGGGAGTCTTAAAATTTAGAGTAAATAATGGACTTTCTCCCGAAAGGACTTAGGCACACCAATGCCAAGTGATAAACACTGTAGGTCAAGTAGGCCAAGTTACAATTAAATCATGAGACTTGGGTTGTTACACTCTTAAGTGGAAAGAGTTGTGTTTTGACTATAGGCTATAACTTTTGGTTTAGTGGTAAGCATTCAATCCAACAATTGGTATCAGAGACAAGGTTACGAGTTCAATTCCTAGTGGAACAATTGTTTAGGTAGAGATTGTTGCAAATTGCATAATTGTCTTTTAATGTAAGCTAGGAGGACCAAGTTACAATCAAAGACAGTAAGTGCTCGATCCAACAAACATCTTACCCACTCCAAAATGGTTCTATTCTTCCTAAGTAAGAATATTTTGTTGAGGCGTAATTGTGACTGTCTTATGCTTCCTTATACTTTCTTTCCTACAAAATTCATTAAATAAATCTAATACAAACTAAAATTTATTGTTAGTTCTACACACTTTAAGCTTGATTCCCTACTTATTATTTATCATGGTGTGTCACTCCTTAAAACTCTAAAACTTTCAGTCTTATTTTTTAAGATATAAATCTACACCCTTCACGAGTAATCTCTATGATAAGGGCATCTTGAGTCCATGACCCAACTCCTTTATGTGTCTAACATATATGTTGCCAACACTCTAACAAACTCGTAGCTATAAGATGCTAGTGTAAGATCAACGTATTATCTTCTGAAATGAGAGTTTCTACCCTTCACATTTTTCTCCTTCTTTGGATGGTTTGCCTTGTAATGACCTTTGTTTACACGATTGTAGCAGTTAGGTCTTTTATCCGTCTTGTCATTAGATGAATGCTTTGACTTCTTCCCTTTCACCTTCCTCATTTTTCTTATCCTTTAACTTCGAGAGATTCAAACTTAATCCATTATCATCAACCTTAGACTCTTGAAGCTTCTATAGATCCTTAGTCGGAATAATGTTTGTACCTCATCAATGGTAATGGTTTGTTTCTTCTTAAACAACAAAACATATTTAAAATACTCAAACATCTTAAGCAAAGTGTTAAGATGCAGTGAAACATTAGCTTCATCATTGAACTTCACTTCAATGTTATCTAGATTGGCCAAAATCTCTTTAAAATTTGCTAGCTACTTCACCATCATTTTTGATTTTGTCATCCTAAACAAATACAATTATTTTTCAAACAAAGTTTATGTCTCAAAGATTTAGTTAAATATAATGACTCAAGTTTCATCTACATTGATACAATAATACTTTTCTTCACAACTTTCGTAAGTACCTTATCCCTAAAACACAAAATTATAGTGCTTATGGATTTGTTGACCATGCTAGTCTTATCCCTTAAAGACAACGATACCAACATATTTGTCTCACTCTTTATCACATCAGTACATCCTTATTGTATCAATGTAACTTACATCTTAATTCTCTTAAATTGTTCTCATAAAAAAACTTCTCAATGTCAAACTTGATAACCATCTCTTCAAAATCTTTCTCTTTTTGACTTTCTTCCTTTTATACCCATAGAGAGTCAATTGTCGAGTTCATTCAACTATAACAAAAAAAACATAAGAATACAAATAAAAAAAGCAATAATATTAAAATATTTTATTAATATAACATATTCATAAAATTCTCTGTATGATATAAGGAAAAAAAATAACAAAAAAAATATAATATAAATAAAGAAAGCAATAATAAGATTGTATACACAAAATATGTTATTAATATAACATATTGATAGAATTCTCCGTATGATATAAAAAAACAAAATAACAGAAAACTATAAATATATTTAAGGTAATATCATTTAATAAAAGTAGTAGATAAACAATATATTATTATTATTATTACATGCTATTTAGTTATGTTTTCCTCGTCATACACATTATTTAGAGCCACAAAAACAATGATTTTAGAAACAAATTTCAAAACTTAATAGATTTTTTTATAATACATTGATTATTGAAAATGTGAAAATTTTGTAAAAAAATAATTTAAAAAAATAAAAATAGAAATAAATAGTTAGTTACTTACCCTCTGTTTTTTCCCTAAAAGGAGATTCATATTTCCACAATGACCATCTCCACCTCCGGGTAGCTCCCGTGATGAACTATCATCGCCGCAACTATATAAAAATAATGTCATATTTAAAATTGTGAAAGATTCAACTGTTTTCCAATCACTTGGAATTGAAATGGTTAATACAACTATAATGCTTTTAATTAATATTATTTAAACAAATGAACATCCCCTGAAACTAAGATATTCATCTAAATTGGCAGCAACAAAAAGAAAATCATGATATACGTACGGATTACTTTAGATGCAATATTATTTAAACTTTCTTATTATGTTCTCGAATCTTAATTGTGTTCAATTGTAGTTAGTTTTGATTAAATGTTTCTTTAGGTTTATTTTCAGTTTCTAATGTCACCTGCATTTGATATCGGTTAGTTTTGTTATTTTTTGAAAGTATTATTGAAGGAATGAATTGGAAAAGACTTAGGAGCGTTCATGAATATCAAGATGGAGAGCGAAAAATTTTGTTTTGGTTTAAGCTTTCCTCCTTTTTTTAAAAAATAAAAAATAAATATAAAGCATTCTACGAACACTTAAAAGTGAGACGCAGGAGGAAAACATGAAACTTTCTAAAATATTATGGAGACTTGAATTTTTGACTCTGTAGAAACAAAACTATCGAGGGCATTGATGCTTAAGGATTTTTCATCAAAATGCTCTTTTCCAATGGCTATGCATAAATAAAATTTCTATTCCTTTGGGTTTGATGCAATTGAATATACTCTCATGTAATTATGTTTTTTATTATTCAAGGATTGTTTAATTCTTTTTCTATACTTAATACTTGTAATTACATGGTTTTCTATATTCAATTATGATTAAGAATTTGGATTAAATTATGATATGAAGATAGCAACAAGACTTTTTATGCTTAAGGATGTGATAACTAGAAATGAATACTTCTTTTACTTATCCCTTTATGACCTGCACATTTGGTATTTTTTGTCAATATTTTCATGCAAACAATTAGACAATTATATCTTTTAACTTCTAAAAGAAAAAAAGGAAAGATAAACGAGTATGAGATGATGCAATTGCATTTAAAGATACAAACAAATAATTACATTACCTGACCCAACAATTTCGACAAAGATCTGGGTCACATTCACGGTTGATTACAAAGCATGGGCATTGCTTAGTTCTGCATTGACTCTTAGGACAATAACATCCTCTGAACCGGTTACTGCATGACTTTGAACACCTAAACATAGAAATAAAAAAAAATAAAAAAAACTATCACAGTTCATATTTTCCCAAACATGAATTTTCATTCATGTCTCTTCTAACACTAAGTGAAATCAGGTTTCTTTCATTTTGATTTAAAATGCCAAGGGAAAACCATATTTGACAATGTATCCAAATTACCCGTTAGATGCCTTAACAAGATTATTAACAAAGCTATTCAAAGAGACAAGCACATCAAATTGAGAAATATGAAAGGACAGTATTAAGTGAAAATTCACATACCCACAATATTTTTCACAACAAGTACCATTACGATGACAAGTGCAGTCCTTTGTGCATATTCCCTGACACCTACAAGGAGTATACTGTGCATCACTTCGTTTTTGCCCTTCAGCCTTTTTGCTCGATCTAGGTGAGAAGCCAGAAGATCTTCGAGAATATTTCCCCCTTTTCCGCTGCAACTGTGATCTTGATGGCGTCTCTTCCTCCTACAAAAATAACTCAGATTCAAAACTAGTTTCATGCTGTCTAAATGACATACCATTGCAAAATTACATCCAAGTGCCAAAAGTTCTATGTTTAGAATTATTCTTTTCCTTAACTATTGCCTTAAAAAAATCATTAAACAAGCACCCTTCTAAAAAAATATTAAAAAAATTCAATCCTTTTTCTTGTTTTAGCAGAAAATTCCCTTATTAGACAACACAGATATAAATTTTGGAAAGCCCTTAATCAATGATAATAACAGTTTAAATTATAACAACTAGTGAGTTGATAATAAATCACTCCTTCCACCCCTCCGAAAAACTATCGAGACAACAGAAGAAAACATAAAAAAAGATAAGGAAATTGACGCTAGAAATTCTCACCGTGCTCTCTGCATTAATCGGATCATTGTTAGTGGCAACTGAAAGTGGAATGGATCCATGGAGCATTGACTCCTCCTCAGCCAACATGTACCTCGCCACTTCGGAGCAAGTCTTCAAGCCGGGAAGTAAATTGCGAGCAATGAGGCAACTGCAAAGCGTGAATAGCACCACGTAAACCAACACTTACAAACATATCACAATTGAGAAAGTTAGCTACGAATGGATTTCAAATACAAGCATTTTTAAAAGTTGCTCTATTTTGTGTAACAGTTGGGAGATAATATCCCAAGAATGCATTCAAAACCTTAATAGAATACCTTGAATGCTTATTATAAGAAAAGAAACACTGGTATAGCATAATGCTTGCACAAGAAAGAAAAATATTTTACAAATGTACAAGCACAAACATAATAATAATAAAAAAGAAAAATTGAAAGATAGTTAACTACAATAAAGAAAAAGATTGAAATATACTCTCATATGTGTATAAGAAGATCTCACACACAATAAGACATAATCTAATTTTTCTTTAAATTTGAGAAGTTTCATACCTATTTTTTCCAAACACTTCTACTCCCTTCAAATATAGATCTCTCTCGAGAGGTTTCCAATCCAGGTTACTTGTTATCTCCTTAGCATGCAGTTCAGTTGAATTGGACATTTGGATGTCTTTTTGACCTTCCACAACCTCCTCGTCTCGTTCACCATGGTTAGAACTACCAGAAACTGGTAATTTGGAAGTATATTCAGCAAGACTTTTAAAAGATTCAGGATACATTGCGCGTTTTCCTTTACCTCCAACATCCAAATTTAGTTCCTTGAAATTGAAACCAAGAAAGAGTTTTAGATTTATATTCTTCCATAGCACTAACATGAAAATACAAATTACTAGAAATCTCAGACAAAGAAAAAGAATAATACCATAAGGGCACATTGATCACTGCAAGGTTGTCTGTCACCTTCTGGTTCAGACCCAGCTGGTTGCTTTTCTTCCTTTGAAGCAAATCATCAAATTGATTTATTTGCTGGAGTTGGTAATAGATCAAATTGAAAAGAACATGAAGAATTATTCCTTACAGGATATACTGGAGGTTGAGAAGCGCCATGCACTGAACAGTTGAAGATCTGTTCAAGAAAATTACAAGACCGTAGAGAGACAAAAAAAATTCATATCACATTAGACACCATGCTAATTAATGACAAGAATGTTAAAGAATAACGTTTAGAATTTACCAAGCATCGACGACAGAAAAGTTTGTCGAAAGACTCTAAGCTAGCACTCAGGCCTTTCTCCAAACATATCCCAAGATGAGATTCACATCCACTACAATGACAATCTTTAGATTTCTTGTTTAGACTTGCCATTTTTATTTCCTCGAGTTTTTCAAACCTCTCCTGTATATTTTGATGAAAAAGACACAATACACAAAAATGGTTACTCAAAATATTCTTGGTGCAACATATTTTAAAATAATTAATTACGATTAACAACAACAAGCATATAATCATAAGTATTCCAAATTTACCTGGATTTGTGAAGCAGTAGTGTTGACAAACTCTTGAACGATACTCAATACGTTTTCATTTGATCCATATTCATGAATTGTCTTCCTATATATATATATATATTCACGAGTCCAAATTGTAACTTTAGAATAGAGAAGCTTCAAAGATTTGAATAAAGAAGATAAGTGATGTAAAACTAGCTAAAGTTTGTTATTAGATTTAATGTTTAAATATTTTCTTACTCTCTGTATAATAATGGGTTTTGGCGAAGGTTCCACTAAATTTTTTACTTTACTTTTTTTTTTCTCTAAAATTTAAAATCTCTACTTTCTATCCTAGTATTTATATATGACATAAGTTACTTGTCATTATGATGAACAACATGTCAAATGAACTTATGTATGTGTTGGGATATATAATGTCAAAATATATGATCCCTCAAAAACTCTATAAATTTGTAAATAAATATTAATCTATATATATATATATATATATATATATTAAAATAAATATTAAAGATTAAAAAATATAATTTAAAATTTTGAAAGGATGAGAATTCAAGAAAAACATTTTATAGAAACTACATAAACATAAAAAAATCTATAAAATCAAAATAATTCTCTAGTTTTAATGTATGTTTAATCAAAATAAACATATTCAAATCTAAATTCAAACACTGTATGATGATGAAAGTTTCTTTCCTTGGAATGGAAAATCACTGGAAGTCCAATAAGATTTTCTCTCGCAACAACCTAATATGTGAATTAAGGATTTATATGGCTGACAAAAAAATTGCTTTCAGAAATTCTAACTCTAGTTGTAATCCATTTTTAATTTATAAAAAAAAAAAAATTCTACAAGCAACTATAATTCCATTTTAATTTACCACAGAATTTGGTCTTCAGCATCATTGAACTCATGTTTAACATCTTCAGGATTTACCGTCTCTTCTTCACTGTCACTGCATAACACCATTTCACCTCTATTTATATCACAGTACATTTGCTCCTTACCAATAACTGATTGATCAGCAGCCATTTTCTCATTCCTGTTTAACATGAAAGATTTAAAAAAAAAATCAGAAAATAAATAAACATAACCCCGGTATGGATTTGTCAACAATGTTTGACATATATAGAAGTTTATATTTGAAGCATGAAGTTTTGACTTTAGCCAATTCTGCATTGTACGTGGGATCAGAAAATTATTTTTTGAAAATTGAAGTGAAACGAACCTAGGCAGATGAACCCAAGATGTATACGAGGGTAGTTTTTCCACATATGGAATCTTAATGCTTTTTTCAATTGAAAAGTCCTCGTTGCTGATGTGATCGTTATCTGCAATACTATCAGGGGAACTAATGTGCTTATATAATGGACTTTGAATTCTTGAAGATAGAAGATTGGTATTCTCCTTGGCACCCAAAGACTCCCTCTCTGATATTACTGATTTAACCTCTGAAAGCAAAGGCTCAAGATTCTTCCAATGTCTTTCAATTTTTTCCTATCCAAACACAAATGAGGTTAACTACAAGCTAACAAAAAATGTTTGCAAATTAAGAAAATAAATTGAAATAAGAAATTATAAAATTGGCAACCAAAACACCAATTGATTAAAAGAAAAAGTTGATTCAAGTCTTCAACTTCAAGAAGATTTTGATTCAAGTCAAATCTTAGCTCAAGTCAAGATAGATTTAATTGAGTCAAATCTATGTTAAATTGAGTCACACTAAATCAAGTTAAAACAATTTCAATTTAACGTAAAAAAATTATATAAACTTGATATAATCTAATTTAAATTCAAATTAAAAAAATTAATTTTATCTAGTTAAAATAGATTTAGAATTTAGATATCCAATATATTTATTGGATTTATATTGAATTTCAAAAATTAAATTCATTGATAATCAGTTCTATAAGAAAAAATATAATCATAAAATCTGAAATTCCATTCAGATATTCTAATTTTCAATTCTCAGCATGTTTTTGCAACATTAGACATTAACATGCTTTTTCAACTTTGCACCTTATCAACTTCTTTCGAGAATTATCAATTGACATAATAAATCTTCAAATAACAATAGTAGAAAAATATATTTCAAATAGCCTAATTTTAAACTTAGACAGACTTACTCGTTTTAATTTTTTTTTTTAAGAAAACAAATTAAAGTCAATAGATCAACATTTATAATAAAAAAACATAAATGCTAAGGTCATATATCTTTTTTTCTTTGTGAAAAGTATTTCGTATGAGTGCTTTGTTCAAGCATAAGAGGAAAAGGTTCTCAATATAAATGTTCGAAAGACAAGAAATTTCAGAATGCGCTAGCAAAGAAATTTTTTGAAATTGAAAATTATTCTTAAAAACGTTGAATAAACAAGATCTTACTTTAACTGATTTCCCTTGCTTTGCATGGATTTTATCTGCTGATTCTTTTATCCTGGTTTTCAAGATTCTTCTAGTAGCATCTGTTGTTGTCTCTCGAAGCTGTCTCTATCAATGTTATAAAACAATTCAAGCTTACACATATTGCTATTAAGATAAAATAAAGAAAAAGAAAACACTAAAAAAAAGATTAAAATTTGTATATGCAAGATCATGGTTGGTTGTATAAAAAAAAGAGTAACAAAAATTGAAGTTTACTCCTCATGCATTAAAACAAAGGAATGAGTGGTTGATAAAATGATTTTTCAATAGCCAAACACACGGATCAAAAAAAAAAAAACTTGAATGCCATTTATATCATTTGTACATCAAAAGAGAAACACATACTTCTTTAATTTCTTCCTTTATTATCCGATCAGATACAAAATAAAATTATACTATATAAATTAATTTTAATTTATCATAAAAATACAATTCAATAAAATGAAATGAAAAAAAAAACAAAACATCTAAATGAAAGAAAATGAAGAAAGGGGAAAAACACAAAAATTAATTTTAATTCATCGTACAAAAACAATTCAATAAGTGAAGTCAAAATAAATAAAACATCTAAATGAAGAAAAATGAAAAAAGGGGAAAACCAAGAAAGTGATGAATGAAAAACATACTTGATAATTTGAAGACGATCTAGTTCTTTTGTTCGTCATGATATTTGTAAAAATTGATCAAACGAGAAGAAAATAGATAATTTCAATTTTTCTTCTTAAATTGATAACTTTGTTTCCTCACCTTAATTTCTTTGTTATAAGAGAAGTATGATACAGTCTTTTATACCCTAATTAGATTTAGGGTATGTTTGTCTACAACGGCGGAGAGACTTAGCGAGAAAAAAAAAATATACGAAGTTCGAAAAACTAGACATAAAATAATAATTTTTTTTATTATAATAATCAAATTATTAATTTGATTACAATTAAATAAAATATAACAAAAATATTAATTATTTTATTATAAAATAATTAAAATATATATAATAATTAAGTTTATAATAAAATATAATAATGTTAAAATAATTAATAAAATAAAATAAATTTAATATTATGTTAATATATGTTTTATCTTAAATACATAAATAACTAAATAAATTTAATAAAATTATAAAATATTAATAAAATATTAATAAAGTAAAAGATTAAATAATATTAATAATAAACTTATAAAATAATAATAAAAATAAGATCATTATAAAAATAAAACAAATAATATTGGTGTTAAAAACTAAAAAAAAAATAATAAAATCATAACTAATAATTATAATAATAAAAATAATAAATTATAAAATAATAATAAAAGTAATACTATAATTAAAATAATTTTATAAAATAAAAATAATAATATTAACAATAATAATTTATTTTTAACTTTAACTTTATTTTATAAATTATACTTAATTAGGTATACATATCACATCACTTACAAATTTTTATAATTTTCCTTTATTTCTTATTATATATTTTTTTAATCTAAACACACATACTTTTCATATATTTCCACCTCAAATCCACTCTTTTAGGCTCTTTCAAATTTATCCTGAAATCTAAATGTACCCTCATGTTAATATTTTATTGAGAATGCCAGTTAAATAAATATTTAAAATTATGTTACTTAAATAATATATAAAATATTACTAATTAATTTTAATAATTTGTAAATTTGCTTTTATATACTATTATTTAAAAATATAATTTTTTTATTTATTAAATTTTATAATATATTTTATTTTAATGTATACTTTATTTTAATTCTAATTTATATTTTGAAAAATTATTATTTATATTAAATTATTGTTAAATATATTAGTATACAAACAATTATTTTACTACATCAAACAAATAAACTACCATTCTTCTATTTTTGTTATTTATTTTTCACTCTTTTTCTCTTAATTCAAGTATACTTTCTATTATTATTATTTTTTTCTTTCCTTTCTCAATGTCTCCCTCACCCTAACAGCACAGCATTTGACCCATGGTACATAGGCTTTAATGGAATAATTAATAAATAATTAATAAATAATTAATAAAGCTAATAAATTGAACTAAATATATTATCATAACATTCTTAAAATCTGAGTTAGCATTCTGTCAATATTGCATAATTTATGGTCCGTTTCACATGCGAATTAATGTTCCTTCTCTTTTACTAATTGCATGCGTGTTGGGACCACCAATCTCAACGGCAATATTTCTTACCAATTAAGATTAATTTATACATAATAGACATATAAATTTTATTTAGTTAGATAATTAAAAAAACATCATATTAAACCCATTTTATTAATTAACTTCCTTAAAAAAAGATGATTAAAGTTATTAAATAAGGAGTATCATTAAAATAATATTGTAATGTTGGATAAAGTTTATTTAATAATGAAAATTGTATTACAAAGAGCTCTACAAGTAAATTTATAATACTTTTAAGAATTTAAATGTGTTTTTTTGAAACTTATTAATTCCTTAATTTTAATACGAATTTTAGTAAATAAAAATTAATAAATTTGATATATAAAAATATGAAAGGTATTTATTATTTTATTATTGAATATTATTATTTTTTAAATATTAAATGAAGATTTTATTCAGTTTCTGGCATCTGCCATTTCAATTGTCCTCAAAAGAAAAGTAAAAATTAATATTTGCACTTTTTCAATGTACAGAACTTAAAAGTGAGTGTAATTTTTATGTTGTAAAGTAATATTTACATCTTCAACAACAACAAAAAATCATGAGAAGTATGATTATCAAACTATTGAAAAGGTCTTGGTATATTAAAAAGATGACGTTTATAAATTATAGATCTTCTTCTAATATTAATATTACACTCTCAAGTTTATCAACCTTGGTGTATTTTAAAACAAAAAATTATTGTTAGCGTTATGAGATATTATCTATTTTAATATTTAATAAATTGAGACAATTTTAGTTTTAAAAGAAATTTTGATAGATTAAAATAAAATAATATTTATAAATTATTTTTTACTTTAAGTGATGTCAGACTTTACGAGGTACCAAAATAAAATTTATATAGAAATTTGCCTACTTATGTATAAACATTCATTATATTTATAAATATATTTGATTTAATAAATAAAATATTTAATAATAGTAATAAGATAATATATTAAACACATGTAATAATATAACTTAGTCTTCTCTAAAGTTTATCACCGATTTTTTAAGGATAAAAGAGACTAAATTTACTTTTCTTCTTTCTTTTTTCTTTTTCAATCATTTGATGCAAATCCATCTACTAATATAATAATAATATATATATATATATATATATATATATATATATATATATATATATATTCACATCCAAACTACAAAAATGTATGTATTTAAGGACAATATAGTTATTAGAAAAAATAAACTTTTGTAATGATAAAAATAACATGTATAACTATTGTCAAGACATCGTTACTTAAAAATATATATATTGAGTTTAATTCAATAGACTGAAATTTAATTTTCACTAAAATTAGTTTATTGTAATTTATCAATTTCACATTGATAATAGTTTAATTGAGTTTTCTTTTAAATTTAGTCCTTAAAAACTAACCACTGAAATTGAGAGCTTTGTCAAGACGTGAGTCTATCTACATTCATTTTCAAAGTTTCGATCTTACGTGCTGGCGTAAGAGTGCGAATATAGCTTGAAAAGAGATGTGGATGGCTATAGTGACGGAGCTATGGAATTACAGGAATAATATGATTTTTAATAGAGGAGTAGTAGATGCTAAAGAGATTTTCACTCTAGCTTAACTTTAGGAATGGTGTTGGTTCAAGCATAAGTTTAAAAGAGTTACATTATCATATTCAGACTGAAACTTTTCTCCTCTTTAGTGCCTTGATACTTTAGACTAGCCCTTCTGGCTATGCAAGAGGAGTTTCGTGGGATCTACTCTCAAGGGGAGTACCTTCTTACTTGTGCAGTTGTTTTGGTCCGGCCTTGTTTGCAGGTATTCGGTTTGTGTTGTGAGGCATTGGTCGAAGTATTTCTGTTGTTGTGGGGCAGGTAATTATGAGGATCTTAGGTATTCGGTTTGTGTTGTGAGGCATTGGTCGAAGTATTTCTGTTGTTGTGGGGCAGGTAATTATGAGGATCTTGGATACGTTACTGGCTTGGTTTTGTGAATGTTTCAACTCTTTGCTCTTCTCCTGCTTTATGAGCACTTCATTTTTGTTATCTTATATCCTCTTCTTGTTTAGTGTACACCTTTACGATTTTCGACCTGTGACATTTTATCTCTAGGTTTATCCTTTGTATATGGGTTGAAACACCCCTCAAGTGCTCGTTTTTTACTGTAATTACTATTTTTAGGGAAAGATAACATTTTGTAAAGTCATGCTTATTTCTATTCATTTAATTAAAGATACCGTCTTAGGACGGGCGGTATGGGGTGCTAATACTTTCCCGACACGTAACCGACTCTCGAATCTTAAATCTGATTCGTAGACATTTTAATTTTTTTAGTTTTTCTATAGTTTCTCCGATGACTCCTTCTTCAATTTATTTTTTTTTAAATAAATTTAAGATCGCCCCTCAAGTGCTCCTTTTTTTTATTCATTTTATTCTGTACTGTTAAAAAAAATTGAAATATGAGAGCATGTTTTTGAAATTTATTCAATTATTTTGTTTTCAAGAAAAATGATTGAGAAGAAGATGACCAACTTACGTGACTAAATTACACTTATACTCTTACCTCTCAAATAATTATCTCAATAGAAGTGGTTTTTAAAATAAGATTTAATTAGGCTAAATCATGGTTTACAAACTATAACCAAAACGAGTTAAATTCGGTTAAGAACACCTTATTCGACAATCAAAATACTAATTGCAAGTAAAAAACATATTAAATCGAAGATTAGATAAACTAATAAACAAGCGATAAAAGTATTCTTTAGGATTGGTCTAATAGCATAGGCTGAGTAGTTTACACAAAGTTCTAATTCTAACATTTTGGTTCACAAATGAATGAGTATATCTCTAAATAATTTTGTCAAAGAAATCTCCAAGCTGAGATTGAATGAATAGGGGTCCCTTTCCATCCAACTACAAGACACTTCCCATTCTTGTCTAAAGTGCAGAATTTCCCAAAAGCAAACTCTTTGTTGACCAAGTGAGCTTGGTAAAGAGATGACTCACTGAACCCGGTTTCCACCATTCGGTACCTTGCAAAGAACCTTCTCCAAACATCTATCTTCACATTTCTAACTTTTCTCTCCCTCCCTTCCATTGCAACAATGTCCCGTATCCCCTCAGATAACACTGCTTCTATTTTCATTCTGCACTCAGTCTCATGATTTATGCACCTTCCAAGGCAGTCAAAAAATGCTGAGTAGAAGAACAAGGCTTCAATGAAGCGGTTCACAAAGAAGGGTGAGTTATGGTTCGCTTCAACTTCAAGGACTATCATTATAACCGGTTTGATATTCCGTATAACCCTCATCAAGTTTTCCATACAATCTGGCCTTGATACCATGCACCTCAGAAAATATGGAGAGTACACAGCCACAACTTCGTCCTCTCCAATTTCAAAATGATCTTTCCTTATCTCAGCAAAGTCTGACACAAAAACCGCATTATATGAAAAGGGTAAGCTCAAGGATTCAGCAAAGCTAGCTAACCTTTTTCCAGTCTCTAGTATCATGGTTTTGTATGAACTCAGTGCAAGTGCAGTTATCTTGAAAAGTTGCACTTTGCAATCGTGGCGTTCGGTCAGTGCTTGCATCAACACTGTACTGTGCACCCCACTTACTGTTTCGAGATCAATGAGATGAATTTTGGTCTCAGATGCAACGTGTTCCACTATAGCTTGTATTCCAGTGAATTGCATGACTTGATTGAAAGGAATATTTTGATGGCATGTTAGGACAGCGTTGGTGTCGATCTTTTGAATTAACTCCCTTTCTTCATTTTCCTCTGATCCCTTAGGTGTCATCCTTCCTAGTCCTCTGTCGATTCTCTCTCGAAGTGCTTGAGCGAAGTGAAAGATAACTCTCTGAGCAGGGCTTCCATTGGGTGATGAATTCCGTTGACAGTGGAGAAGTAACCTGCTTGCACGTTGAAATTGTTGGCAACCTACCCTCTCAGCTGCAGCAAGGAGAAACTGAGCGAGTTCTACGTCTCTATTTTCTTCCTCGGACAAACCACCGAAATCCAATCCGTATGGGTGCATAGGGATGCAAAAACTATCATTCCAATGTGCAGAATACTGAACATATCTGAGAATGCCAAGGCAAGATCATAAGAGAGTTACAGAGAAATATCACAAAAGACAAATCCTATTCCAAATTCTAGAAAAAAAAATATTTACTATTAAGATTTTTAAATATAACATAATTTATATATTTATAAGAATTTATCTATTATAAATTTTAATTATATAAAACAAGAAATAATTTTGCAAAAATTGTTAGAAATTCTATATAACTAGAAAAAATGTCTTTCAATAATTTGAGATATGCTGAACCCATAAGCTAGTGCCAGTGTAATAACATTAAATTAGATTTAAAATCTATTTCTAATATATTATTAGATTCTATTTTAGTAAAATTGAGTTAAGTTTAAAATATATTTTAAAAATGATATCTAAACCTATCTTAACAAGATTATTAGATATATATATATATAACAAAGTGGAGGGAGAATAACTATTAACAATCCAAATCAAATTTGTTAATCAATTCAAATAATATATGTAACAATTAATACCTTGCTCCAGCCACTCTCATTATTTCTTCAGTTGATATCTCGTGACGATCTAAAGAAGGTTTGGTTATATTTTGCACGCTTAGCCTCCTGAATCTGCTTCCGTAGTTTCTCAGCAGCCCTAAGGATGCTAATGATGGTGGCACCTGATATTGTTCAGCTGATTCTATGTCATGTTTCGCTGGCCCTGTAGTTTCGTCGAATTCTTGCATAGCATGGTCATAGTTAAACCCTTCTAACAACTCATCAACTTCGGATTCTCGTAGCTGTTTCTGATCTTGATCCTCCAACAATTTGGTTCCTTTTTCATCCTCAATAGGCCCCAGCAATTCCATTCCAGAGAAACTCTCTTTCCCTTGGAACACGTCCTCTTGTGCAGAGCCATAACCCACCAGGATTTCTTTCAAATTTAAAGCTGTGGATGAAAATTGATCGATTCCCATGTTGGATTATACAGCGTAATTAATCAAGAAAGTGTGTTTATCTAGATAAACACATTCAAGGTGGAAATGGAATATTTGAACGAATAAAAACTTATCATCATGAAATTTATGAAAGTGATAGGAACATGTAATGTATCTCCGATGGTGATGTCCTCGATGTTTTTTCACTGCAGTCGTCAGCCAGCAATTAAAAAAAACCCGATATTTTGATCAAACGAAAACTTTGCCATATAACAACGAAAATTTGTATTTAATTATGGTAGTTTCTTTGTGGAAGCAATGGTGGGGGTCCGAGTAAGCCACGAAGTAACAGATGGAGTAATATTATATCTGAAAAATTTTCATAAGAAGTTCAGCCAGGTTGATTAGACGGTCCAAGAAAATGAAGAAGGGATTTAATAAAAAATTGAGGGATAGGATTTTTCCAAGAAAACAAGGGAATCCAACAATAGTGCAACTCCAAACTGACTTCATCTGCGTTTTTATTAGTTTATGTGCAAATAAGCATCAGGAATATGCTATGAAGATTGATGATTGATGTTTTTTTGGTGAAATGAAATATATGCTTGTGCTTTTTTATCAATGGTTGAATTAGATTATAAATATCTCCAATAAAATATATTAAAAAACATTATAAAAATATATAAGTAAAATTTGCTATCATACAAGAAATATACTTAAAATTATGAGCATTGCTAAATTCATGTATTACCATGACAATAAATTTGGTATTAAGATAATAAAAATTATAATTAATTTTGTATTTTATTCCCTCAAAAACTTTCCAAATATATTTAACAAGTTCCATTTAGAGTTGTGATGTGAAGTTTAATATTATTGAGAACTTTTTATTGAATTTAACAATGATCGAGATTGAATTTATTTACATTTGGATAAGAATGAACTTTGAATAAACGAAGTTTGGAAAGAATAATTAGCAGACGTAATCAAGTTTTACTAACTCGTGAATTTTAATATTTTTAATTTATTTTTTAAAAATATTTTATCTTTTTTACATTTTTTAAAGGAATGATATGATTTATATTTTCGTTTTTTCTTCCAATTCAGTAATTAACTTTAAATTCATTTTCTCTCCAAATTATCAATCAACTCACTTTTATTTAAGAGGAGTGAATTGACGGTGAAATTAGAAGACGTTAAAGATAAACGAAGCGACTTAATCAGTAGATTGAGAATAACAAGATGGAAGTAATTGTTATATTATCTATTAATAGCAAAAAAACGTTGACAAAAAAAAAAACATAGAAATTCCCTTAAAAATACATAGATTTATAAAATATTTAAAACTTAATTAAATCTAAATATTATGTAAAAAAATAATATTACTTATATTTATACAGTTACTAACATTAAATTAATATGTGCTCAGCTTAACAAAAGGGTCATACTTCTTTGTCATGCACAAACGGTAACATTGGTTTGCGGAATAAACTCCTAAATGGGTAATTAAACGTCTAAACTCCTAAATGGTTAATTAAACGTCTAAACTCCTAAATGGTTAATTAAACGTCTAAACTCCTAAATGGTTAATTAAACGTCTAAACTCCTAAATGGTTAATTAAACGTCTAAACTCCTAAATAGTTAATTAAACGTCTACCTTAAACACCGCTAACATCTCTAATCTAATCAATAAATATTCAATATAAGTCCAAAATTGTGAATAAGCACAATTAATTTAAAATATAGGATAAATCAACGTAATTTCAATAAATATTCAATACATGTCCAAACGTTAGTCTTTTTGTTTATTCATTTAAATTAACTTATATTTTTAATTAACTATATCTATAGGCACTATAATACTTATTTTATTATTGTTTCTTATATAGTATAAAATACTTTAAATCATTATTAGCAATTTCCTTCAATATAAAAATATCATAAAAAAGTATTTTTGGTTCGATGAGTATTGCTTGAAAAAACTTTTGAATTAGATTTCATTTTAACATTGTAATTTATATTAATGAAAATAATTAAATTATTAAAAAAGAAAAAAGTGTTTCAAATGGTCAAGCTACCCAATTATAAAACTGGGACATGTTTATTCTCATTTTCCTTTTGTGTTTATTTTTCAAAAAAAAAAAAGTAACACCACTCAATAACTAATTTTTCATAACAATCGTGACATTTAAAATAAATAAAAAATAACTAAGTTAATTTCTCATCCTCTTTCTTTTTCGCGAAAGTTCTTTGAGTGCTTTGTTCAAGTATCCAGAGGAAAAACTTCTGAATAAATCTTCAAAAGACAAAAAAAAAAAATCAAATATGCTAAGAGAAATATTATAAAATAGGAAACTATTTTTAAAAACATTAAATAAACAACATCTTACTTTAACATATTTCCCTTCATTTGTTGATTGTTTTATCCTGGTTTACAAGATTCCTCAAATAGCGTCTTTTGTTGTCTCTCGATGTCGTTTCTATCAATGTGAAAAACAGCTAAAGCTTACGTATATTGCTCCGATGATAAAATATTAGAAAAAAAGAGAGAAAAGCTTCATATATTTTTAAAAATAAATAAAGTAAACTTTTTCTCTGCAATATCATGTTTAAATGTGTAAAGAAAAACTAACGTGTGAAATTTTCTTCTTATGCATGGAAGTGAAAAGCTCGTTTATAAAATAAATTATCAATAAATATAACACGGACCGAAATTTACTAACTCAAGTGTCTTTTATAATATTTATAATATTAGAAGGTTTAAGGTAGATGTATACAAATATTTGAAACGATCTAATAATTTCTTCGGAGTGGAGCATAGGATACGGAAATTACTCAAATAAGCCAATCATGATGAGAAAGGTTTTAAAAAGAATTAACTCCCGTAAACTTCGGTCAACACAACCAAAATTGTGATGGGCTAATGTTTGGGCCTTGGGCCTCTCATAAGTTTCAAATGCACTTGCTTCCTACACTATACAAATCGTGACCTGTACCGTGTAATTTTTTAAAATATTAGAACTTTCTTTTATATTATTATTTTGAAATGCAGTTTAGGCTATTGGAAAGATCTCGGGTTGGAGGGGGTTTCTGAGACAAGACTTGGACGCGAAAGAAAATATAATAACAAAGAGCTACAGTAATAGAGAAAATAAAAATGGCCGAAAGAAACCCTATTTTGAACATTTAAGGATATTTTGAACATTTTTTACACAATATAATGCAGGTGACAATTTTGGATATTGCAGGAAGCATATGCCTGTTTCAAATACAAACATTGCCCCCCCATCAGCGATGGACCAAATTCTCCTTCTATCTACACGAACAGATTTAGTTTTGGTTAAACCATTTTTTATCATACATAATATTTTTAGAAATGCAACTTTATATTGCATGATCCAAAGCAAATTGGAATCACTGAAAACTTGGGAAATTAAGCTAAATTTGTCCAAGTGTACTGTCACTAAAAAATTGAATCCAAGTTTATTAGAATTATAAGAATGTATAACAAATATAGCAATGTCTCTTAACAGAGAAGAGAATGACAAATTCCAGCATTAATTGGTTAACTTTACCCGTTTCCAAATCCTGCTACAAGCCATGAGAACCTTATTGTAACTTATAAATAAACATTCTGTGAACTTTTAAGACATGTTTAGTCTTGGTAAGGTCTCCTTTGTAAATCACCAAATTTTTTTATAAAGAAAATCCCACCTTATCATCAATCTCACAATGTTCCACCTTGGAAATTGATGCACTTCTTCTACACAGACAAATTGTGGCCATCCCTATAAGACCCCTTATAACCTTCACCATCCCAATTGTGACAGTAAGATTGTAGAGCCACCACCCAACAAACTCACTCACTCTCACATCCATCAATTGCTCTTTCCTCGCCTCAACCATTACCACCAAACTCTCCACATCCTCCCTCAACCTCCACCACCACAAGCCACCCAAGCTCGCCGCCACCACCACCCTCTCCACCAATCTGACTTCTCTCTCAACACCAAACACCGTGTCATCCACCACAGGCCTCACCACCATCCCGGCCCAAACCTGCGTCGTCTGGTGCAACCCCAGCAGGAAAACCAATCTGCTTAACGAGCTTCTCTCAACGCCAAAACTCCACTCATCAGAGTCATACAACCCCACCTCGATACTCCCCTCAATGCCCAAACCAACGCAAACTTGGAACGTGCAAAGGAGAATCCACGCAGTGTAGAGACGAGGTTGAAAACCAGTAGTAGATGGTGATGAAGGGTCTCTCAAAGTGATGATTTTTCCGGTCAAAACGTGGATGAACGAAGCGATGCTAATAAAGGAGACGAAAACGTAGAGAATGAGAGGGCTGATGTGAAGGGCGAGTGTTAAAACGTAGGGAAAGTGGTGAGGTGAATGGTACCAGGTGAGGGTTTGGAGATAGTATTGTGCATCGGAGAATTTGGCTAGTAGCAGAAAGGAGAGAGGTAAGAGGAGGGTGAGGATAGTGAAGGTGAAGATGTAGAAGATCTCTTTTGCGGTTATGCCCTTTAAGAGATCTTTGGTTTTTTGCTGCAAACTACTCGTAACAACCATGACTAGTGTTTGCATTGCAAAAAATTAAACAGCACCTAGGGAAATCAGTTGAATATGGAGGTGTGTCTCTAATATACGTGACTTAGCAACTGTAGTTGCTGGAATAGGAGTTAAAAAGGTGGTTGCCACGTCTGTTGTTCGTTCAGTTGACATTTTATAAGACACTGTCATAGAATCTTCTTGGGAAATACATATATAAATGTGAAAAACTATGATTGTACGTTGATAAAGAGAGATGGAGAAGAATATAAAAACTTCATAATTCTTCTTTTGCGCGTTGGTTTGGCTCCTAATTCAACGGATAAAAGGAATCAGCCATTTGGAAATCTTTGCTTTGTGGTAAGACCGTTGTGAAAATTTGTTCTTCAAATAGTACTTTTTGTCTTCGTATTGTTACAAAATTAAGGTCTATAATTATTTATAAATGTTTTGCATCAAGAGTCTCTTTTACTTGTTTGAGGGATAGGAATCAGCCATTTGGAGATGTAGAGGACGCCTATTTGGCCCTTCCGTGGTTTCCACCATTCAATTGTATAAGATTCATCCCAAATCGACATCCCTAATTCATTATTTTTTAAGTGTTTTAAATATTAGAAAAAAATATGTATTAAATATGTTATCCTTTAGAGATACACTATACTTACGAAATTCAAGCACAAATATTAGGGTTGAAGCATCGTTGAAGTACACCATATTAATTTTATTCTTTTGGTGAGAAAGAAAAAAAATTGTGAAATTTAAGCCTACGAAGATATCAAAATTATGAATAATAATCTCTTGACAGTGGAGAGTGAGTGAAGGGTGTTCAAGTTTTAACTTGGAAGGGAGTAATTTAAAAAGGTGAGGAGTTGGTACAAAAGATGAAGAAAGGTGAAGAGTGGTTGTTGGAGTGGATGATTTCTTTCTCTCTGTCTATATCTTGTTTAGGGTAAGATGAAGAAAGGTGAAGAGTGGTTGTTGGAGTGGATTCTTTGACAAGGGGTGAAGAGGTTATGGATTGGTTAATCATTTCTTAAAGCCCCACAATCTAAATTCGACACTCTTTTCAAAGTTGTGATCCTAGGCCCACCCAATCATAATGTTCCACCAAATTACATTGCCTCTTTGGAAAATGAGAGAACGAGGAGCAAGGTTCCAATCCAAGTGCCAAAACAATGTTCATATAGGCCTAGAGTAGAATGGAACCCGATTTCTTTATACTCTTAGCATTTTAAAACACAAATATATCCTTAATAAGAAAACATTTAAAATAATAATATGATTATGAAATAGAAATATAAATTAAAAAATCTTTGATAAAGTAAATTATCAAACATTAGAATGTGGCGATGAATCAATTTTATACTCATTAAGATCGACCTACAGGTAGAAAGTTGGAATGGATACATAAGATCCTAAGTTTTATTTTCATTGCTGCTATTGTATATAAAAATAATAAAAAATTATAATATATTGATTTATGTTTATGTATTATTTCACTATATCTATTTAAAGATTAACAAATTTACCTCATGTTGGTTTTTTATTATAAATAAATCAGTATATTTTTTATAAATATTAATACGTTAGTGGATAATGTAATGTTTTCATTCGTTATGATACAAATATCGGATCTTATTTAAAGATGACAGTTGGTAGGTGTGAGTAGGATACCACAGTATTTCTTCTCATTCCTTTGTCTCTGATATGATATAAATTCAACGAAAACATTCATTAAAATCTGTTAAAGCTAAATTGTAAGTTCCAACAATAAATCTCAAGAAGAAAAGTTTAAAAACCTTTTCTAAAAACTCAAACTGTCATGGTTGAAAACTTTTTTCAAAGCAACATCTGACTCAAACTTGTTGAACTTGTACTGAAAATTAATATTATTTTCAACTCAAAATTTTATAATAGTAAGTTTGTGATTTTTTTTATATATTAGTCATTTCTCTCATTTCTTTTCAATATAGATTTAAACTTATATTTAAATTCTCAAAAGACACTAGTTGAGCTTAATTAACAATATATATAAATAGCAATCTAACTTAAACTCATGTATTATAAATATATGTATGCTTTCAAGTAATTGGTAATAATCTTTTGAAAACTTACTAAATTATTGTTCTTTAATTGACTTGGATGCCGAAATAAAATTACACATACTCTGCCGAAATATTGAGATCGAGAACGATATCTAAAAACCAAAGATCAAATCAAATATAAACAAATAGTTGGAAGAAATCAAAATTGTAATAATCACGACTTAATTCGACATTATAAGATCAATTTCTTCAAACAATAAATTAATTATTATTTCATTAATCATTTTCAGGCTCAATTCACTCATCAAACTAAAGAAAAAATAAATAAATCTCATTTAAACTATATTACATTATCTCAAAACATAGATATAATTGAAAGACAATTATCTATTTTCTCTCATGTATATCTAAAAATATATTAGAATTACATATTAAGTAAAAATTCATAAATGATTAAGTTGAATATTTGATTGAATTATATATATATATATATATATATATATATATATATATTTGGATACCTAGTTCAACTTGTTGCTTTGTTCTCGCCTGCTGCCTTGTATTCGGAAAGCTTCTCTGGGTGAACTGTCTTTTTCAAACTTGGTCTGTATATTCAGATTATCTTTTACAATCTGGATATAGTTTTTAAATCAAATGTCTTCTTCTTCTCGGTTGGAGGAGAGAGCGTACCTGCAAAGACACTCCAATGATCAAGTCAATAGGTGTAAGAGTAAAGATGAATGAAGAGATAACCCTCATACCTCTCTTACATATGGGAGATACCCCTCTATTTATAGGAATGGTTGTAGATTTTAGTCAATATTCCTTATGATTATTAATTTCGCTAGTAGAATGATTTTTACTAATTGTTACGATTAACACTTGTTTCAAAGTTCATAAAGTCATTCCTAGATTGTGCTAAGAACTTAGGTTTGGATTGACTTTCCAGACTAACTTTGACTAGTATGTCCATGAATCATTCCTAAGTTGTACTGAGAATTTGGACTTGAGTCAACTTCTCAAACTAATCTCGAACAGTAAGTAAGTTCAATAAAATATATATATATATATATATATATATATATATATATATATATAAAAAAAAATAGAAGTTAAAGGTTAAGTACATTTTGTTGTATACAGGTCAGTAATAAATAACTGTAAACATTGATATCTAATGATTATATACAATTAGTTGTACAGATATATTAGTATAGAACTGCATAAATATGAACAATGTATATAACTATATATTAAGGTATCGCTAACCAGAGCTATATGTATTTCTATTAATCTTCGTACATCTATTTGTCAATAAACTTTAACTATTCATTTTGAGTAAATAGTATAATGTTATTTTCATGCTCTGATCAAACATAACATTCAAGAAGGATTATGTTAAATTAGGCTATTATTTATGTTTGAATAATTTAAGATTACGTTTAAATGATATAAAAGTTGTTCATCCAAAAAAAATTAAGAATTAATTTGAATGTTCAATAAATAAAGATATATTGTTTTAATATTCCGGACAATAGATTCATCTAATTAGTTTGACTACAATGTTTCATATGATATTTTGGTTCATAGCTATGTCTTAAAATAAAATTACAAAAATAAATAGAATTTAAAATTTACTGAAATGAAACAAAATATCTTGCATTATAAAAAAAAGCAAATAAATAATTACATAACAAATACTGTACAAAACAAGAAATTATTATACACACGATATTCATACATAAAGTTAACAAGAGACTTACAAAAACGTTAATAAGATACTGGAGAGTGAGTAAAAAAAAGATGAATATTCGTATAAGCAAAAGGAAGGTGAAATTATTATTTTTATCCTTTTTAAGAAAAAAAATGGCTAGAAAGCTAAAATGGAATATTTCTTAACTAAATGTGAGTGTTTGGACTGGTAGGGTATGGTTTTGGTATGTGCTTGAAAGAAAGTTGTTTCCTGAGAAATAGGATTTCATTTTTGGTTTGACATAGGAAATGAATTCCACGTGGCAGTGATGGATTGTGTGCAGTGATGAGCGTGGGCACACTTGCTGAATTTTTCTTCTGAAAAATATCTGTTTATTTTAAGGCTGCTTATTAATACTATATTGCAAGGTGGGGTTGCTGGGGGCTACGCTGTTAGTGATATGTGCAACTTCTTCATAACTTTATATTAAATGAGTGAAAAGAAAGAGAGAAAGCAACTTGCAGGCTTTGCCATTATCTCTTAACTTCTCCTTCTTCCTACTACAATACTATTTTTTCTCTCTCTAATCAATCATACTTCTCTTCTTCATACACTTCCCTCTCAAAACCTCCATTTCTCAAACCAAGCTTTGCACCAAAAGAACACAAATAAATGGTTATGGACAGTGATGCTAATGCCTCACCCCAACCTGAGTCAGAGGGATCTTCAGAGCTCAAATCATCAGAGGCTCAAACATCCAAGAAAAGGTAGGTGAAATGCTTGCTTGAGAAAACAAAAAACAGATTTTTTTTTTCTAGTTTTGGTAAAGTGGTGCTTGGAAGTTTTATGCTTGAGTTGTGCATGACAGGAAAATGGTTGAGAAAACAGTTGTGGCAGTGAGGGTAGGAGAGAATGTTGGCAAGCTCAAGAATGAAGGGCTACCTTCTGATTTTTGGTCTTGGAGAAAATATGGACAAAAACCAATCAAAGGGTCTCCATATCCAAGGTGCTCATTCTTTCTACTACTACAAAATGATTTCTTGATCCATATGGACCCGTATTCAAAGTCTTTAGTTGTCCTTCTTCCTGATTCCGCACTATAATTCTTAAAAAGAAAAGAAATGAAGTGATCAATTTAGTACTTTGTTGTTACCTTTCATTGCATTATACTCAAATTGAATAACTTGGTTAGTATATCCACCTCAAGAGGCATGGAAATCTGTTTATTTTCTTTTTACTTTCGCACTAATTATTTTGCAAACAAGCTAATTAACCTTTGGTGACATGAATCAACCAATGTTACTTTGTTAAATGCTCGGAAAGAGAAATTTGCACTTCACAGGACTCTATCAGACCCTTTAAATCGTAATTAAAATGCTAGATATGTTTATCTACTAAACTTTTGGTAGATCTATAAGTTTGGTTTTGGTACAATTATGCAGGGGCTATTACAAGTGCAGCACATCGAAAGGTTGTTCAGCCAAAAAGCAAGTAGAGAGATGCAGAACAGATGCTTCAATGCTCATAATCACATACACCTCTGCACATAACCATCCATGCCCCACCACCATCAGCACCACAAATTCACCCCAACAACCAAAAGAATCCGAATCCGAAACCACCCAAGACCTCTCAGCTACCTCAAAGGAGGAAGATCAAGAACATATAGAAGAAGAGCAAAGGGATAATAATAAGCCCAGTGATGAAGGTACAAATAATGAAGAAAAATTTCTTTACTTGCAATCTCCAATACGATGCTCCCAAGACATAATAATAGAACAAGAAGACCCTTTCAAGCTAAACACGGAGAAAAGCCCCGAAAGAATAGATCTCCTCTTGGAGGAGGAAGAGCCCCTTTGTTATGCACAAGTCAAGAACTTGTCTGCTGAAAATGAAGAACTTGATTTTTTCGACGAGCTTGAGGAGTTGCCCATGTCTTCATCTTTCTTGCACTTCACGAGGAGCGCTTTTTCCGATGAAAGGATTCCCGTTGCCCCTTCTTGATTCAAATGTTGTTTCGGTGCTTGCTTAGTCGCTAGTGTATCTATTGTTTTCTCCCATGTTACATATCCATTTCATCTGCTTCTGTCAATTCAGAATTTTTCTTATCTTCGAGCGCTTCACAACTAAGCATTGTTCATCATTTTGGCACCAGCAGGGTTAGTGTTTAGACAAAAACCATCAGTACCTGTAGTTAAACAATAATGGTTTGGCACACAATCAATGCTATGTAGCTATTTCTCTATTCAGTTTTTTTATACTATGCATCAAGTAGGTAGAACAAAGTAATTATCTATGTATGTTCCTTTCTGTTGTTGGATTTCTATCGTTTGTTCACAAACGTATAACAATTTTAAGAAATAGAGATCATCTAATATTTATTCATTCAAACCATCCATGGACGAGGTGGGGACTTATTTTAGGTTATCTCTTAGCTCTCAAAATGTGATTATTAGAAAAGAAAACTCTTTTTAATATTTTATAACTTTAATCTTTATTTCATAAATCTGATTTTATAAAGTTGAATTAGGTTCACATGGAATCAGAGTCTCAATTGAGTTTATTGGATCATCAGTTATCAAACTATTCTTATATAGTTATCAAACTATCATTATATATATTTATAGTCCCACACATAAAAATTCAAAAATTCAACATAAAAGAAGATTCAAAAATTCGACATAAAAGAAGTATTATAGAGATTTTACGTCGACAAAAAAAAAATCTATAAATACTATATAAGTAGATATAAATGTATTACAAACAATCAGAATAAATTAAATATTTAAATATGAATTCACGTTGAATAAAATTAACACACTCAGTGCCTTAACATATATATTGAATCGAAAGTAATATGATTTTTTTTTTTATATTCCATTCTTGTCTTATTCTTTTCGATTTTATTTTTCCGACGAGTGAGGACATTAGAGTAAGTTAGTAATATGGAAAAGAAGGCACGAGTTTCTCGAGTGGTGGGGCGTGTGTAAGGAGGAGGGAGAGGAGGTGTTTATTTTATGTTGGGTGGCCCATTTGATGGAAGTTGTGAGATGCTTTATTTGTTTATTTGTGTATTTTGTGGTATGATGAATGTTGAGTGGTTCATTCGGTGGAATAGTTATGAGTGCCAAAGCATTTTGGCAGTATTAAGATGGATGGAGAAATATGGTTGGAAAAGGTGTAATGTACTGAACTTTAAATCCTCCAAAAGTTGAAACTGCCACTGCACAAAATGACAAATCCCCATGGCATTTTTTTATTAAGCTCCTCCTCATGCTGTGTCTATGCTTTCACACCACAGGGATGAAATTCATTAATAATCTATCTTTGTTTAGTGGCTTCATTAAAAGTTATTTTCATTTTTATGTTATAGTTTGTTTGATTTCGTTTTTTTTTTTTTTTTTAACATGTTAGCATATGATTTAGTCTGCATAGAAAAAATTTAGGCCTAAAAGTCAAAAACTATATAAAAACATTATGTTATTTACATTTTTTTAAATATTTTAAAAATGATGCTTGTCAAAAGTAAATTATAAGAAGGATTAAAATATATGTGAAGAATTCAAGTCAAGTCAGGAATTTTCAGATTAAAAATAAATAAATAAATAAAATAAACAGTACATAAAGAAAAAAATTCTACAATTTTTTTGATTGAAGGTGACAATGTTTTTCTATCCTATTCTATATATGAGTTGATTTACGTGTCAAAACTCGTGAGATTCACATATCTCTAAGTTCACTAAAACAACTCAACGTTTATATTTTTTAGTGGGATTAAGAAAAGGAATATATGTTTAAAGGTGAGAAAGGATTGTTACAGGTGGCTTGTATGTCTTAAAAAGTGCATTAGTGTTTGGTTCAGCATCTACTTTTGAGTACATTTTTTTATGTCATATATCTTTGAAATGTGTAGAAATTATATATATATATATATATATATATATATATATATATATATATATATATATATATATATATATATCTATATATATAAAGAAAAAAAAAAGATATTAATGCAAAAATCCTTTCAAAGTTTCGGAATAATTATTGATTACTTTGTTTTTAAACTAGTTAGTAATGCACCTAATTATATATATGTTTTAAATTATTGAGGTTTAATTTCACTACACTGTTAGCATATATTTACACTAATAGTAAATAAAAAGTATCTTAAATATAATTATAAATAACTCATAAAAATAATAATTTTTCATAAGCATTTACACTCAGTTTATTCAAATTAAATTGATCTTTTATAGTAGTAATAATATTTTTCAGAAATATTAAATTTAATTTCATTACATTGTTAAAATATTTTTATATTAACAGTCAATTAAAAGTATCTTAAATATAAATTTTAAATAATTACTGTAAAAATAATAATCTTGTCATTAACCGTTGTATTGATTATATTCAAATTAAATTCATCATTTATAATAGTGATATTGCTTTTTAGTAATTTAATATATATATATATATATATATATACATTAAATTATATTAAAATTATATTTTTTTCATTTTTTTTATCCAACCCTATAAACAATTGTTTCGTGATTTACCTTTCTTGTGTGATTGATTGCTAAAGTACTATATTAAAGATTATCTTTTGTTTATGAATAACTACTACATCAAACATTGTGTATACGAAACTAATCTAACCTAATCCGTTTCTCATGTTTGATTATCCTATCTCATAACTTTAAGATCCAAATACACGAACAAACACAGAAAAGGTTATGGTTCCCTTATATCTTATGTAACAATTAATAAATAAATATCTGTTAATGTTTTTTATACATATCTTCTTACAATTATTTTATCCTTAAAATTGAAATAAATATTTTTATTACGGTATTATTACATATTACTGTATATTGTATTTGGAGAAAAGTGAAAATAAATATTTTATAGAACGAGGAATAAAATTAATTTTTATAATGATAATTATTATTTTTTAATTATTTTAGTTGATTTTTTATTACTATAAAAGAAATTTAGAAAACCCCAACATTTCTTTTAATATCTTAATGAGGTAATCCAATTGTTGAGACTTTATCCAATACCGAGGGAATCCAAATCCTAGACCTGTACGAATACAATAACACACGTGCACGCCTACATTCCACTTATAGATAAACATATATCCAATCACACACGTGAGAGATGTTCACTGAAAAAAGATTTCTTTGAATAATTATTTTCATAATTTTAAATAATAATAGAATATACATTTTTTCTATACATTAAAATTAACTTATTGTTTATTAAAAATTAACTATGTATTTTCACTTTTCAAAATACATATAAAAAATGTTATTCATACAAATCCTTAAGTGGATAACAATTAGTTGTTAATATTATCCTCAAATTTATTCCCTAGTACCACTAGTAAAGTGGGCAACTATAAAAAATAAAAAAAATAAAGTGGAAACTTGATATAGAGCACATTTGACTGGTAATTTTTTATTATTTAAAGTTTATTAAAAATAATAAAATTATAAGTAAAATTCATTAAAGTATGGGATCCATACAATTTTTGTGATCTATAGCACATTTTAATTGATTTTAATTGATAATGATAAGATTTAATTAAGTCTAAAGCTACTCATAAATTTAAATAATTTCATTAAATTTTTATTTGTCTATTAAATTTTCAAAATTCTTTATTTTTTAATTGATTCTTTTGTTACTTATTTTTTCTATTAAATAGGTGACATAGTTGTCATTTTATTTCCATCATTTTACTCACTTGTCTTAAAATAATGGGTTTAAATAGACAAGTAATTTTTATTTTTTTATTAAAAACATGATAAATATAAAAGTTATATCATTTTATATTAACCATAAAATTGGAGATAAAAAAAATAAGACGACAAAACAAGATAATAGTTATGTTATCTAGTTAATAAAATAATTAAATGACCAAAATTTAATTAAAGAATATAAAATTTTAAATTCTCAGTAAAACTAAAAATTTAATACAAACTCAATTAAAAATATCCAATTTACAAAGAATTTAAAACTTAATTAAACATAATAATAAAAATATAATATTTTAAAAAACAATTCAAGTTACTTGAATAGTGTGGTAGAAAAACATATTCTTTTTCTATTTTTATGTTCAAACTAAATATAAAAAATAAAAAGAAAATTATTTTTATTTTTATTTTTAAAATCACGTCACTGTATCTCTTTCATCACCTAGGGTGGTAAAACGGATGGATCCTCTTGGTAGGATAAATTCAAATTTTTAATTATTAATCACAGACTATTATACATTATTTGTTAATTTACATATTAAAAATTGTATCAATAATTTTTTTTATTAGTTCACTGTTTAAGTTTTCTAACATTAATACTGTATAAAAATTAAATGGTAAAGGTGTTACATTCTACATATCGACATATAATACACTGACTTTTATTTATTTTTTTCTAAAATACTCTCACCAATTAAAAATCATGATTGGTATGACTTTAAAATAAATATTATGAAATTTAATTATTTTATTATGCAAAATAATTTGTGATTAAGTACATTTTTGCTTTCTTTTGTTTTGCTTCCCATAGATGTCCTTCTTACGTACTTGAGAATCATGTTCAGGATAATAACGAATATTAAATGTATCTATATCTCCTATATCTCCTGTGGAGATTCAAATCTTAGTTCAACATATTTTCATAATATTAAACTTTTCAATTAGACCCAATTCTCAGTGTGTTTTACCTTGTTAACACATACATTGTTTACTTTAATATGTTTATTCACTTTTATAGTAATTAACTTATAAGTCACATCTAAAATGGCAGTGTGAAAATCTTAACATTTACTACGTATGAAAATTTAAATTTAAAAAATAAAATTGAGCGAAAAGAAAGATTGAGTAAAAGTTGATATTTACTTTAGTTCTAAAAAAGAAAAATACTTTAAAATAAATAATTTGATCAAACAGGATAAATATATATAAAAAAATACAAACATTAAATATAAAAACCAGTTGATGGCGAGTATTATAACTAATTGTTTTTCCTAAAACAATAATTGATAATAAGTATATAATAATATAATACTTTATTCGCATTGTACTTGATTCTAAAGAAATATGAGAGGAAATAAGGAAAGGAAGTTATTATTTTTCTATTTTTACTTGTTTAATTCAGAAATTTGTTGGAAAGAAAAAAAAGTAATAATTTTTGTCACTTTTGAGCCCATTCCCAAAGACAATATTAATGGCAAGTTTAATCCAGCTCAGTATGAGTGATGATGATGATAAATGATCCTCTGAATTAAGACATACATAAAAGAGCAATAAAACTTGTACGACTGTCAATCTCTATTACTTAGATAATATCATCTTACAAAACTCTTACACGGCCAAGATTTTAAAAGAATATGATTGAGCAAATGAGCACTCTACAATATCACAAGAGCACTCAATCAAGACTCTGCACTTTTTTGGTCAAATATGTGAGGATGAAAAATATTAGTATAGTATAATGGGTGAAGATAAAGGATAGATCGAGTTTCTTTGGTCAACACAGGAGAGGATGAAAAGTAGAACTATAGTAAAGGGAATAGATTTAATGTAGTGTGATGGATGAAGATGAATGATAGAATTAATATAATATGTCTGGTAAATAAAAAGAGAAGAAAAATAATTTCAAAAATATAATGAAACCACTAAACTATTTATCACCTTGTTTTACTTGTTTCTTTGTCTTTTTAAGCAAACATTCTTTATTTCTACTTTATTTCTGATCTATTTGCACATCATTAACTATATTAAAAGGAGTGATCATGCACACATCGAAAATCATATAAGTTCCTTCCTTTAATTTTCCCAATGGGGAATACTGGAAAAATGACTCATCTAGTATTGCTACCAGGGTAATAAACAGGAAAGGGTTGTCCATGCTATACATGTATCCATTCCCAATTAACTGGATGCCATTAAGCCTCTCTCTACCAGCATTAAAAATAAAGTATAATAAAGCAAATGCATAAAGCGCAATATGAGCCCTTTACCAAACGCTCTCAACGCACAGTTGCTTGGCCAAAAGCCTCTGAAAGATAAAAAAGCATCGATGGTGCCAGGTAACTGGCAGAAGGAAGTGATAGAGGTCATTGACAACATCAACAGGTAGTTTCAGCCACCACCTTCTCCTGGACAGCCTTGAAGCATTGAAGACTGCAAAGAGGAAGTTTTGATTTTGAATCCCGATACTTAAAAGGATTTGAACAAGATGGACCAGCACACTTCTCGCGAGGTGGAGGATAACTGAAACAATACAGTGATAGAATTAGCAGAGAACAAATGTCTTGATGCGTTTACCAAACAAACAACCCTAGTTTCAAATATCTGACCAGCATTTGTTGTAATGGGGAAACAGTCAAAGCCAAATGTACTCGCCTCAGATTTCTTTATTGATAAACAGCACAAATTTATTTGTCGAGCATTCTAAAAGAGTATCGGGAAGCCACATTTAGCAAAGCTCGATAAATACACGTATGTTTTCCTTTTGAAATAACAGTATTTTAAAATCAATTTTCGTTCATTTCATTTGCCAAACATATCTAAACAACTTATCAGGAAGATGGTCTAACATCAAATTTGCATTGTGGCTAATACCTGAGAGGTTGAGAGTTAAAAAAGCCAGGTAACCCCATTTCCTCAGGAAAAGTCACAACCGTTCCAGTCGGGCCCATTACGATTCTGATGGTATTTGACGCAAGCATTCTTGCATTTGCTGCCTTTTCCTGCAAAGAATAATTTAATAAAAACTGAAAGTAACAATCAAATTGAAAGTTTGTAGAAAATTGAAATACCTGTGCCAATTCTTCCTGGCGCTTCTTTATTTTCTCTTCTCGCTTTTTTCTACTAGAGTCTTGACCAAGTATTTTTCTGATAGCCTCAGCCTACAAAATGAATTCAAATGGACAAGCCTTTCAGTGTAAAATCAAACATGGTGAGAGGGAAAAACTGTAATTCGGAGAGAACAGAAAATAACCTCAGATTCCCTGGCAGCCTTCTCAACTTGCATTCTACGCCTCTGTGCAGCTTCAGCTTTCTTTAATTGCTGATCTACCTCTGAAAGCTTCTCCTTTTGCTCTGTAGTTAAGCAACGTGGTTAATAATTGAGTAGTATGAAATTGATTAAAAAATACAGTACAGATAAATGCTCACTTCTAGGAGGGGCAGGTGGTAATCCATTGGGAAACTCAATCAAACTAGCATTCGATGCAGAGGCGTCTTTGCTTGATTGAAGGGCCCGTTGCCGAGTTGTAAGAGTAATTTCCCTCTTACTGTCCATCAATACATCAACAGACTCCTTCCTTTGTTTTTTCTTTTTCTTATCCTCAAGCTCACCTTCAGACCCTGACTCCTCTTCATCCTCATAATCGGTGTCCTCGTACACTCTATCAGATCTAGACTTTTTCTTACTGTCTTTGCCTGACCTTGTTGAGACAGCATTTTCCATATTAGAGAGCTTTCGATGTTTTTTGCTTAATTCTTCTTCATCTCTATAGACTGCAGAAACTTTTGATGTTTTCAGTTTTTCCAAGTACCGAATCTCATCATCCTCATCGTCATCGTCACCAAATTCCCCATCAAGTACTCGTCTCTTTGGTACTCGTTTGCTCTTACGAACTGGTTCAGACTTGTCTCCCAGCTTACTAGATGCGTTCTTTCCAGAAATCTTCCCCATCAATGATTCCTCCTTCCCAAGACCAAAACCACCCCTTGAGAAATCCTTCCACGGAACGCCTTGTAGACCACTCCTCTTGTCAGAAGGAGAATTATTATCGTCTGAATTACTCTGTAATAAAACAGATTGATGAGAACAATAAAAGCAGATTCTATAAGTTAAAAAAAATGAGAAAATATTATATTTATATATATGAAATAAAAACACGTCCATTCTTCCATAAGAGCAATATCTAATAAGCCATTACTGTGTAAGCTCCCACTTCTAGACAGGTCAGATAAGATATGCCTGAATAATCTAGTGAAATAACGGTTTATAGAGACTTCTCACCTATTGATGATTAATTATAAAAAAGGCAAATACCTTCAAACCAAATCCCATACAGGGTATATAGGAAAAACTAAGCTTTTGGGTGGAAGCATTTAAATGATTCTATATCTACCGCTCTCCTTCAGGTAAGATCTCTTTTAGCCTGACACATTGACAAGGCACACGCCCACTTTATCTTTCATTGAAATTTAATTCAAGAAGAATTAGAACAAAGACCAAATTCGTAACTAGTTACCTAGAGGCTCAGATAAAGAGTCAAGGACCGATTCCCCTAACTTTTAAGCTTTTAGATGGAAGCATAAAAAGGTTTTATATCCCTATTAGAAGCTACAAATGTTCAGGTGTAAGATGACACAATAACTTCTGATAAAAGCTACAGTTACGCCCAAAATATAAATACCTGTTGTTTTTGGCGTGGTCTGGATGCATCCGATGAGCGAGAGCTCTTCGTTGTCGATCCACTTCCTGAACCACCATTGGTTGCTGAATTGGCTTGAATAGTACGTGTCACCCCGCCAACCTTGAGTTTAACCTTTTTAACCCGGTTCTCATTTCCTGATCCATCTTGAGAGCCACCAACCTGTGCCACATTCATACTCTCAGGATTCCTTCCACCATACAAATCTGCATTTCTGGACTCTAAATCCGAGTTATCCTTTGCTTTGCTAGAACCTCTCCAATTTGCCGGAGCAAGAACACCTTCACTACAGCGTTTATTGTGCAAACCACTTCGTCCAGGTTCATTATTATAAAATGCTTGGAACCCACCGTCCTTTTTACTCTTTTTATGGGATTTATCGTCTTCAGCTCCTGTAGCCGACGAAGTTTGAGAGACACAATGATTAAGATTGAACTCCTTTCTCTTGGAATTTGCATCGTAACCAGCATTCTCATCACTAGAGATCTTGCCAGCATCCTCTGACGGCGTTGAGGACAAGGGAGACAGTTCATGACCATCAGAAACAGGTTGGGAATCAGGTCGCGGCCTGCGTGAAGTTTGACTCCTCTTCCTCCTCACAGCACTGCTGAGACCATCAAACCGGGTACCTCCCATATCTTCCATTAAAACTCTTTTATTACACAACAGCAGAGGTTCCTCCTGTTTCACTTCCTATCACTCCCGAGGGAAAACCCTCACAAACCAAAACCGCTTCCGCTGCAACTGAGTCACACAAAAACCATCAGCAATCGCATTGATCACCCTCAAAAACCAAACCACATTATTTCCAATTTAACCTAACCGCAAGCTTTACCCCACTACCGACGAATATAACAAACATGAAAACAGCGAAATAAACCCAAAAGTCGAATTTTAATTAAGATTGTGCACTTTAACACCGTTTCCAATAGACTAACAAATTAGGGCCAGTGGGAACTCATGCACAACATTCACAGATAAAACTGACGGATACGAAGCATAAAAATTCTCCCATTAAGAACAAAAATTGGAAACCTAAGCACGAAATTGAAGCAAAATAAACACAATAGAGACAGGGATTCAGTTAAATTGAGAAGAAACAGAGGCGAATTGGGTGAAAACCTCAATGTTGGAGCGAATTATCTGTGACGCTGTGGTTCGCGCAAACCCTTGGGCATAGGAGTGGGATGAGAGACGAAAAAGGTATCGTTGGAGAACGGAGTTCCGTTCCGTTCCGCGGTGTTGGTGTGTGACGTTGAGGAATTTGGGTGTTGGTGGAATGCGAGTGTGAGAGTTAGGGTATTTGACCCATGCGGCGCGGGTTTGGGAAAGAAGGCAAAAGAAGAAGATGAAGAAAACCAATATGAGTTTTCGTAATTGTTATGGTTATAATAGAAAGAAATAGAGGGTCACCTGCTACTGATTCTTCTGAAGGAGCCATATTTGGAATTCGAAGATTCCTACTACTCCAAAAAGCGCATGCCACAAAACAAACCTATCTTCTTCTCAACAATATACCTATTTCTCCTTCTAAAACTGACTAAGTGTATTTCATATTAGTTAACATTTAATTATTTTAATCACAAATTTTCAATATAAATTTTTTAATTATTTGTAATATTTAGAATTATATTAATAAGTAAAAATAATTGACATTTGTATATTATAATTTAAATACGTTATTGTAATAATAATATATATATATACACACACACGTGTGTGGACATTTTAGAGATGTCCTCGTAGACAGGTTTGTTTAGTCATCGAAGTTAATTTTGGATTAGTAGTTAAGATAATTCATAATTACAAACAATGTCTATATTTTCTTAATAAATTCTAAAGTAAATTTGAAAATACATAGTATTAGTTATTTGACACAAAGTAAATAAAATAAAAGGTATAATAAATAAGTTAAATATATACAATATTAAAACTGTATTTTAAGTATAATTTATAATATAGTTTTAAATTTTAAAGAATTTTGAGATAATTTTTTAAAAGTTTTCATGAGTAATTACTAGAACTTAAAATGCAAACACTATATATGTTTATTGGCAGCTAGGAGAGTACATCCATTGGGTGACTTTTGGGTTAACTACAAAAAAAAATGAATATTTACAGATTTACATGTATTCAAATTTTTTAATTATCTTTAAAGAATTACAGGTACTTTCACAATCAAGTTAGTATTAATTTCAGTAGTCTTGTCTATGAGAAAAATGTCTTATTTATATTAGTTTGTAATGAATTGTTGTTCATAAATTTTATAAAGCATCAATTCGTTATATCTATATTAAATAAAATAATATATTTAACTTGTTTATCTAAGTTTTTATTCAACTTGTTATATCTTGTATGAGATTAATAGTTTTCAATCTATAAGTTGAAGAAAACACTTTATTTAATGCTAAAAATAAATTAATTATCAATCTTGATACACAAACGTCGATTATTTGGATATATAAAAGAATTGAAACTAAAATAAAGTAACTTAAGTTTAATTATTCGAAGAATTAAAATTTAAATATTTAAGTTTGTTAATAATATAATTTGCTTATTTAGATAAATTTTTACAATTATTTATAGAAGAGATCACTCACCTCTCCAGTATAATAAAATTTTTACTTAACGACTATTTAATAATTCGTATATAGTTTTATCTCTTTATTTTTATTTCTTTCTTTTTTACACTTTATCTTTTTATCGTAACACTTCATATTTTTCATATAATAATAAATATATCCTACAGAAATTTTATAACGTGTCTAAATATAAATATTCACAAATTTATCATAAAATTTCAAAATAAACTTTTTTAAAGAAGATTTAATAAAAATATCTTATTATAATTAAAAAAATAAAATAAAATAAAATAAATTTTCTTCATAACTTTCCTCTCAAATCCTCTTCTCACCTGTAATACACTATCATCTCACGTTTAAAATCAAAACAAACATAACATAAAAAGAAATGTAAGTTAGAGAGTTTTTAAAAAATATATATTTTCATAAATTAAATTTCTATCTCAACCAAACTAAAATAAATTAAGTTTTTATAATTCATCTCACATATCACATTATCATTGTCACATTTTTACAATAACTCATATCATACATATAGTGACTCAAATACAAAGACATTAGACTAAATAATTTAAATATATATATATATATATATATAGTGACTCATATACAAGGATATTAGACTCTATTATAATTAGTTTCTATTTCTTATTTCAAACCTCATATACATATGCACAGAGTTAATCCATATGTCATATTTTAATAAGCTTATATTTCAAACTTCAGACATGGTTATATGAACCTCCTTCAACTCTTATCACCCGTGACCCAAAATCTTCATCTATGTGAATACAATGTACCAGTAGAGTCATGATACCTCTTTAGCTCAAATCCTCAAATAATGCACATCCTAACAATCTGAACATATATATTCTCTAAAGATATTATGTCTTGATCATCATTTCATATATCATCTATAAACATTCCATTCAATTCAAATTCATATTTAATAATCAAATAATTACAATATGTATTAAAAATAGTCAAACTAGCTTCTCTAACTTTGTTTAAGAATCTGGTCAGATTTTTACTCTACTCAACACGAAAAATTTAAGAATGACCTCTGAATATCAGTTTGATAAGGAAGGAAGATGAAATTTTAAATAAAAAATAAAGTAAAGGAGAAGAACAATTTTTGAGAGTTGGTAGTTTTTATAAAAATAAAATATAATATCTTCTTAAAATAGTTGGTTGTTGTTATTATAAAAATAAAAACTAAATAACTAATTTTTATTTAGTTATGAAAATATTTATGTATTATTTTATTTATCTCTAAAGTTAAATTGTAGGTTGGTTTTTATTCTACTACTATTTTTCGCGTCTCATCACTTACCACATATATATTTTTTTATTTTTTATATTTATATTTTTATGTTTTTGTTTATTTAATTTTTATCTTTATCTTACGGTTATTTTATTTTTATCATGTAATCTCTTTATCTTTCATTTTTGTCTCTTTGTATTTTTATTATTTATTTTGCAATCAAATCCAAACATATTCCTTTTAAACTTAAATTAATAAGCAAACATTATATACACACACAAAAATCTACTATTCATGTTTAAACTTTGGAAAAAAAAATTGAATGGATTCAGTAAACTGTGACAACAAAACGCATATCATCAAGTAAAAAATTTGAAGTTCGTGGAGCACAAAAGGAAAGAATTAAGAAACCATGCATAAATTAAAAAACGTGTCTTCTTTCATTACAAATAACTACAGAATTGCAGCTCCTGATACAATCATACCTACTCAAATGAATTTAACCCTATTAGTCCATCATCCCTTAACAAAAAATTTGAAAACCCTTGAGCCCTCTTGCGGTGTTTTTTTCTCACGATCACAACAGTGACGACAAAACAACCTTAACGATGATGAACACGAGTAGTTAATATAAACATCATATATCACTGGAAGTGCATGCATGCACGCACGCTTCTTCTCCTCCCACGTAATACTCAAACCAAGAAATAGTGGTTACGATTATTAACCATCCCGTCCATGATGGCCAAGCAATTGCCACCAAGCTGAAAGACAGCGAGAGAGTCCTCAGGGAAGGGAATGGAAACTCCGCGAGTTTCCACAAACGCGTCTTCGCAAGTGGATTGGTCAGAGATAACGGAGCTGAACTTGTAATAAGCATCAACCACGTTCTGTTGGTTCAACAATTCCACGGCTTCTTTAATAGTGTCCACAATGCTCTTGTACTGAGACTTGCATATGCCGAGAGCGCCACGTGCCCTTTTGTCGGTGTTGGGGTTTGTGAGTGCCTCGGCGATGATGATGGTGACCTTCTTGGTTTGGTTGAGCGTGGCCTTCATTTCGGTCTCGAGGGCCTTGATGGGGTCGAAGGAGCCTTGCATGAATGGGGCAATGGTTTCAGAGCAGAGGGTAGGGTTCTCTGTGCCTCTGCAGAACTCTAGGATATCGGGGCGGATCTCGGGGCTGGTTTTGAAGAGGCCGTTGATTATTGCGTTGGAATCTATGTTGAGCAGGTTGGTGCCTATGGAGAGGGCTTGGGAGGGAGAAGGCGCATCGGTGATGGCATGGGTGGAGAGTAAAAGGGAAGAAAACACGATGGTGAGGAGAAGGTTTTTGTTGAAACCCATTGTCTCTGAGCGTCTTAGTTGGATAATAATGGCTGTGATGAAATCAGAGACAATGGGTCACCCTGGTTTCAAATGAGAGGGAAAGAGTGGGTTTTATAGTTGAGTGAATGCTGAAAATAGGACGTGGGGTAAATGTTGTCGACAAATTCGTCAGGGTTTGGTTGTGGTTCTCGTTAGATGCTCCATGTTAGCCGCAGGTTATTTTTGTTACACTAATGAAAATGTCCTATTTTCGATCAAAATGTCGAAGTTGACTTGGCAACACTAATGAAACAGAGCCAAAATTAATCTTTTTCTTTTTTCGGTCTTTTTTTTTCACCCCTCTCTTAACGTGATCGGAACCAGAATGGATTATGTCGGCAACCTTACCCTTTCAATCTCTCATGTTTCCACTCTAATTGTAGGCGGGTTTAGTTTGGCTCTTGGTCTGATATTACTTGAAATACACAGTATTTGTATTTTTTTTACTGCGCACAATGAAAATTGAGATCAAACTTAAGACTATTTCAAATTGTTAAGTGTTAGTCTCCCTACACTCTAAAATTAAGATGGGCGTGAATCTTATTATATTATATTTTAAAATAATAATTTTACGTTGTAAGCAAAAAAAAAAAAATAAAACGATAATAAACATTAGATAAATTATTACATTTTAATCTAAGTGTATTATCAATATAAAAAAATTACACTGTTATTCAAGTATAATTTTTTTTGCAATAAATTACCCTCACATAATTATCTTTAGAAAACTTCTTTGTTAGTGTTTATTTTTCATGGGGTAAAATGGTAAAAGCAGCCACAAAGAATCCTCTCTGCAAGAAATCATCTGTAACAAATTGAAGAATACAAGTACTCATGTTTTCAAGTCAAAAGATAAATAAAACTGAGCCATTTGGCAAATTTTGTTCTATTTATACAAGCTATTATCTAACTCTTTAAATAATTAATTTAAAACAATGGTTACTACGATCATGCTACCAACAGAATGCTTAAATACTGGAAAATTCCATGGTTCAACCCAGCTGTAGGATTGAAAGTGCTCCAAATCATGACGTTAAAAACTTTTGATTGATAGCTTGAAGAGCTGAAAAAAATTGGAAACAGAAAACATTTTGGACTTATCTCAGTATTCATCGTCCTTCACAAAGATCTTCAGAGAAAACCACAGTTCTAGAAATGTTGTCGTTTTCAAAGCCACTAAGACCAGAGTAAGGACCCGAAGAGAATACAGAAGATGTTCCATCAAATTCAAAAGTGCTAGAGGACTGTCTCAGGTTGGCTCGAGTATTGGATGCGGCCAACACAGAATCATGGTATTCTGTGATGCGCTGCACCATTTTAAGTGACTGCACCACTTCGCCCATTGTGGGTCGCTGGTTTGCTTCGGGAGCAACACAGGCTGCAGCAATAGTGCAAACACGTACAAAATCTTCCTTTGGATACTTTCCCCCGAGGCTTGGATCAACAATCTCTTCCAACCTGTCCTTGTCTCGAAGGATTGGCCTAGCCTGAAAGGAAAAATGAACTTTACCAACCACCTACCCAATGTAAAAGCTTCAAAGTGTAGATTTAACAAATTAAATTCTCAATATTTCCCAGTATAAATATAGAAAACATGAGAAGATGATCTGAACTTCAAATAAATAATGTGATTTTCAAGGTATGGAACTAACCCAAGTAACAAGGTTCTCTTGCCCAGTTGGCTGTGACATATCCACAGGCTTCCTACCAGTAAGCAGTTCCAGTAAGACAACGCCATAGCTATAAACATCACTTTTAACAAGTAGGTGTCCAGTCATGGCATATTCAGGAGCTACGTACCTACACATAAAAGTTTCATTTATCCTTAGAAAATTAAATTATACAGAAATAAAAAGTCTGAAAGAGAAATATCAAGGCTAACCCAAATGTCCCCATGACACGAGTAGACAAATAATTAGATCTGCCTTCAGGTGCTTGCTTAGCAAGACCAAAATCTGCAACCTTAGCATGAAAGTTGTTCTCCAGCAATATGTTGGATGCCTTGAAGTCTCTATGTATTACACAGGGTTGTGAGTCTTCGTGCAGGTATGAAAGTCCCCTTGCAGCATCAAGCGCAATTTTCATTCTGGTGTCCCAATCCAAAGGACAATTAATTCCCAAGGGACCTGATGGGAACAACGAAGGCCAATTTCAGTTCAAGGCAATAAATATGTTTAGAAAAAACTAAAGCAAATACAATAAGTCAACAATAGAACAAAGAAAGCATGTAGCATTCAATGCTAAAAGCTGAACCCGTGATTTGAAAAATTACATTACCATGAAGCCAAGCCTCCAAACTTCCATTAGGAACAAGCTCATAGCAAAGTAAATTTTGTGATGAGTCACGATTACTGAAGTATCCCACTAGTTTTACAAGGTTACGATGATGCAACCGGCTAAGCATCTCAACTTCCACCAAAAACTCTTTGTCACCCTGTTGCCCTCCACTTGTAAGCCTCTTAATTGCAACAGGAGTACCATCATTCAATACACCTTTAAAAACTCTACCAAACCCTCCTTCTCCAAGTACGCTGGCTGTTTCAAAGTTGTTTGTTGCTTCTTTAAGCTCTTCATAAGCAATAAATCGTGTACTACTTGGGTGAGGAAGAGAACCCACAGCTGAAACGGTACTCTCTGTCCTTGGCTTTTCTGAATGAAAGAAAACATTAGTAGCAGGGACAAATGGAAACAAATTTTAAATATATCTACAATTATTACTACCACTATTAATGCCAATCCTATACATACCAGGCCATCACAAATTTCTACTTAATCAACAGCATGTCCTTTCTTCATAAATAACACGTTCGGATCCTCTCAAACATATTATCTTACATTCTTATTGTTTAAAATGTAACAACATCCTACATGAAATCCTAAAAAAATTTCTCAACCACATAAAATAAACGAAAGACCAGTAGATGTCTCCACTATGTTGCATCAAACAGACTTCAAACTGTGAGATTGGTGTTATCATAACCGAATTGGTCAATTCGATCAACTTATGGGTCGTTAGTTGATAGTTGAACAAGTAGGTCATTCGTCAAACTGATACATGTTAAGTTTATGGATGTTATACTACACATATTACAGATAAATTATAGTTATCATTTTAATATGAAATATTGAAAGGAATACTTAAAATTGTATGTAGTGTACTATTAACACTGATTGATATTCCAAATTATGCAAAATATGGATGACTAAATTGATTCTTCCTTTAAATGGAGAATCCAAAATATGTCATAAAATCAGAGCTAAAATTGTGTATAATATGTGTAGTGTAACGTTCATAAATTTAGTGACCGAATTGGTCACTGATTCAGTTAAGGTATGGGGTCCGATAGTTGATAGTTGAACCAGAACGCCATTTGTCAAACTGATACATATTAAATTTATGAATGTTATACTACACATATTATACACAAATTATAGCACCATTTTCATATGAAATATTGAAAGGAATACTTGTAATTGTATGTAACGTACTATTGACACTGATTGATATTCCAAATTATGCAAAATATGGATGACTAAAATGATTCTGCCTTTAAATGGTATGTCATAGAAACAGAGCTAAAACTGTAGATATTTACCAGTTTCTACGGGAGGTGCGTTTGCTTTTGGCGGGAATGTACATAAACAGAATATAAGTACAGAAATGATGCCAATAAAGATTATGCCAATAACAATTCCAAGAATAATAAACAGACTTGAAGGCCTTCCTGAAGAACTGGATGATGATGATGATGTATCGGTGGGTGAATGATACAAAGGTGTTTTCACAGGTGATGCAGCTAACGTAGGAGCTGAAACAGAGAAAGATATGTTACTTTACATAGGGGGCATGTTTATCGTCTTTTGTTCAATAACAGTAGAAAAAAGTATATGGCATTAAATCAGATAAAGACCAAGGATTTGAAATCTATGTAAACATTAAATTCAAACAACATTGATAAAATGCAAAAATAGTGGTTACCAGTAAATCTTTAGTAACATTCATAACATTCACGATCAACAAAGCAGCAAAAAAAAAAAAAAAAAAAAAAAAAA
>Ga0209700_100128_pt1 | contig 113714 bp, 69 predicted proteins | sample SiratroredBW_FD_187528 | JGI IMG/M metagenome (GOLD analysis project Ga0209700, IMG submission 187528) | Root nodule microbial communities of legume samples collected from California, USA - Siratro red BW (SPAdes) (version 2) | ecosystem: Host-associated > Plants > Roots > Nodule | place: USA...
TATATATATATATATATATATATATATATATATATAATTACATAGATTATTTTTCTTAATTTAATATGTTGATTAACTTGTTTAATTTATTACATTTTCGTCTTCATAACATAAGGGAACAATTTTTATAATCTAATTTGTAATCAAGTTTTCTTCATAAAAAAATTCAGATTATTTTTCTTAGTCTAATATGCCAATTAAAAATAATATTTAACATGTTTAATTGTATTACATTCTACATTTTTCGTAAAATTTTACATCATAAGTTAGCTAATAGACGTGTAATATACGATATAAATATTTATGACAATATGAGAATAAAAAATAAATATAAAATTGAGACACAATTATTTTTAATGGAAATATCAGTTAATACCAAATCAAATATGTAATAATCTTACTTCAAATTTTTAAATATTTTTCTAAAGTCAGATTATATATATTTGTCCCTTTCATGCCTTATTAATATCTTGAAATCTACACGCAAAGTCACAAATAGCAAAATATGTCCAAGTAAAAAAAAAAAAAAATGAAGAAAAGCCTAGCTGAAACTTTTCTAACTTATTTTTTTATCATGATTCTCATATTTGTTCGTTACGTTATTATAACTAAAAGATGGAGAAATAAAAAAAAGGAAACAATATTTTCAAGGAGAATTACTAGGAATATGAAAAAAAGTAATAATACTCTTCCTCGTAAAAATATTCTTTATTTTATCTTTCTGCTAGTTTATAAACTTCATAGTTCATAGTTTTCTTTGCTTTATTTATTTTTTTTCAAATTTGGATTTCATCTGTAAGTACAGTTTGAGTTTTTGAACTTTAGTTAAACTCAATTAAGCCTAATTGGAGTACATAAGGTTCTACCAAAGAGGAGGAAATAATATTGAACGACATGAGAAGCATGTGCATAGGAGGCAATACAAGAGTGAGTATGAAATAAATCAAACCTTAAATTCCCCAACTTTAGGATATTTTATAATCTCAATTTCAATTTGATTTGTTAACTCTCCCCTTTTATCTTATTCAAATTTTGAACCAACACATTTATAAATAGATATCTTATTTCTTTGAAAATGATTTTTGAATATATGAAAAATTGAGAAAGTTTTCGACCATTGCCTTCTGTGAGAGTGATTTTTATTCTTTCAATTTTATCTTAATATTGTAAATTTCAAATGATGATTCTCTCGTTGTATTATCTTGAAAATGATATTCTAGCATCATGTTCTTCCATTCCTAAGTTTTCTTTATGTTTTGTTTTTATTTCATATACTTAAATGTTTACTTATTCTAATATTATGTTCAATATGCATAAAAGACATTTACAACTATTTTTCATAACATCTTCAAATTATGAATCAAGAGAGTGATATATAGATTTATTTCATTTTCTAGTTGTAAGAGTTTTGAAATCATCATAAACAACATAACATATTTTTCTTTTATTATATAACCAAGGAGACAAATTGTAAATGGCTAACAAAATTTACCATAAATTGTGTTTACAACTTAAGTTCCTACAAGGATTCATTCCATCCATAGCTAATCCAATTCGTAAGTTTCTTGACTCCACACAAAATCCTGTAAGTGTTTCATCAATCATCTTTCATTATTGAGAGTAAGTTGGATCCAAGTTTAACATACCGTTTGTTTGATTTTGATTGTATGCTTAACCAACAAAGTGTAAATCATAATTTTATGTATATAAGATCATGTGTGTGGTTGTGCAGATGTAAACATTTTAAAAGACATTTTATAATACATGTCAAACTTTTATAAATGCTTAATTTACTTATAGGGTCTAGTCTATACATGATTAGAAAAAACAAAAGGGACCTATTTCTGTTATTATGTTTAGTTTGGATAAAGGAGAAGGATATTGACACATTAATCTTTAGTAAGTAACCTTTAATGATTACTAATAATTAACTAAGATCCTCTAAATTTTACATTAATCTTTAATAAGTAACCTTTAATGATTACTAGTAATTAATTATCATCTTTAATTCCCACCAAATGCATCATTATTTCTCACCATGAGATCATAAATGATCCACCTTCTTGTAGTTTTTTCTTTTTATTTTCTCATGTGATAATTCATTCATTTAATTAAAATACATAATAAAAATTACAAAAAAAAATCCTAAATTATATTGACCCTGAAGATTATATCATTCACTCCTTCTTCAAAGACATTTGTAATGTCATTAATACACTTCCTCCAAAACAAACATAATTCCAGGATCAAAGATTATCCTTGATTGATACCAAATGACGTTTTGTTAAGACTTCTCATGAAAAATTCTTCCTCACATTGTTGAATGAAGAAAACAACAATATCTACCACAAGACAAAAGTAAAATAAAATTAATTTGAAAGTAAAAGGAAATCTCATTGAACATTAAGAGTCGAAGCTTTGATACCAATTGATATGAAAAAATAGCATTTGGCTACCCTGATAAGATCACATTTGGGTTCTTATAACTCAACTCCATAAAGTAGAGAAAACTTAATTTTCTTTTCAAAATTCATGTGTCTTCCATTACATTTTTAATTTTCTTTCCAAAATTCATGTATCTTCCATTACATTTTTTAAGTACATCCTTTTATAGGTCAAATTACATAAGGCCCTCTAAATTTCACATTAATCTTCACTAAGTAACCTTTAATGATTACTAGTAATTAACTCCTACTAATGTGGTATTTAATTCTCACCAAATGCATCATTATTTTTCACAATGAGAATATGAATGATTCACCTTCTTGTAGTTTTTTTTTAACTTTCCTATGTTACCATTCAACCATTAAATTGAAATACATAATTAAAACTACAAAGAAAATCCTAAATTATATTGACCCTGAAGATCATATCAATAAGCTTCTTTATTATTTTAAGAAGAATATGTTGAAAGTTGTTTCTTGCAAATAGATTTGTTTCTTGCAAATAGATTTATTGAAAAAGGTAGATATCAGTGTTGCAAAGTCATTCAGTTATGTCAAGCTCTGTGCTTTGCTTAAAAGATGAAGAGAAGTCACCTGCCTTGGCATGTGAAGCTCAGCCATGCTCTAGAGTGTTGTCAAAGAAGCCACAATAGAACAATACCATTGCAATAGCTACAAAGGATGTGCAATATCTCTTTTCTTCTCAATATCTACATATAGAAAAATATCTTTAAAGAATGATGGTTCACAAAAGTCTTGCAGCGAAAACAAGTTTAAGTTTTCAAGATATCCTTAGACTTTGTAGTTGTGAGAAAGAACATTGTTTGTTTTCACGAGCAACCTTAAAAAGTGAACCAAATTTTGTATTTGTCATAAGACATTACCTCTCTTTTAGTGAGCAATCTAGTGATATTTTATATCACTGTCTTTGTAAACTTCTCAGTGCTTTATCCAAGAGTAGTTGTGTCGTAAGCAATACTTAGTGGGTTAGTCAGGAGTCATAAGGTTCTAAATAATAGTCAAGATTTTAGTTAGTAATGGTTGCATTCCAAACAATACTGAGTAGGTTACTTAGGAGTGACTCAATTCCATTCAAAGTTTCAGTTAGGATTAGTTGTTGTAGTGAAACTCAATCATTTGATTAAGAACTAGACGATCTACTATTTATAGACAAATTAATATAAAAATGTAGTGTAAATCTTTCTTACCTCTTATCATTTTATATTGCAAGTTATTTAATCTTTATCTGAGAAGGAAAGCTTTCATCAAACTAAGTTTTTAACAAGTTTATACATATGGTTTAAATAAGTAAGTTACGATTAAGGAAATATCATCAGGTAATGTTATTAGGAAAACATAAAAGAACATTTATCACAATTGAAAATTAAATCAGTCAACTTATCAACAAAGGCTGATTTACCAAAATTTTAAAAAGTCTTAAAACACAATTTAACCATCTCTTTTTGTGTTTTAACCTATTTTCATAAGAAGGTTTACACTCTCTATAGTGAATATGAAATATAATCTCTCCATGCTCTTAGACAATAATTTCACATACAAGTGAGAAAATGACAATTAGATCTCCCTCTATAACTAAGTTATCTAGTAGATGAACTATTGTTACTGCACTTGAGCCTTTTAACACTTTATCACTTGTACGTGTAACATTGATAATGTACAAGATTTTTCTTCTTTTTGTTCTCCATAACGTTCTTGCATGGTGGTGGGTTCTTATAGGTGTCCAAAAGGACTATTAAAGGATATAAAGTCATTTTTTATTAGAGATTTTCTTATAAGGTCATGACTTTCTTCTAAAAGTACTTTGAGGTGATTGAAACACACACTTTTATCTTTATGATTAACTTTGTGCCACTAAAAGTACAAAAAAAGACTTTCACATGTTTGTAGTTGGTACTTATTTCATCATCTTTGTGAGATAGCCATTGTGAGTCAATTAGATGTAATAAGGATGCATCTACTACAAAGCACTCTTTAGGTTTCATCTATTCCACTTTATTTGATTAATCTAATGATTGATACTAGCATAGGAGACTTCTATTAATAGGCACCGAATCAGGGTTGACTAATCTTGGTTCTCCTTAAAGACTCGTCTATTCTTTATAGTTTGGCATCTAACATTACCTGAAGCTAGTGATACTCTTTATCATCTTCTCTTGACTTCTTCCTACTTCCCTGAATCTTCTTTTTCTGCAAAACTTTCACACATGTTCATTGTGTTTCAAGCTGGTTTTTCAATTTCTTTTCTACCTATCTTTGAATAAGTTGATTCTAACTAATCCCAACTTGGATCACTTGTCCCTGTTTAGTATTCTAACATAAAATTTATACATGCACACAATGTTTTAAAGTTTAAAAAAATGAAATAAAATCTTATTTCAATCTCAGTTCACACACAAATGTCTACAAGAGTTTAAAAACAATGTGACCATCCCAAATTCAGATCCAGATCTTCTACCCTAAGATACTATTGAAAACTAAATTAGATTCCCTTAGCTGTTTAGCTTGCTGAACACAAAACCAAGCTCTCACTCCAACAACTCACAAGAAGACTAAACTTGTATATAGAAAGTCTTAATCAATAATGTAAACATACATTTATGATTTTAGACTAACATATACTCATCCTAGTTCTAAAAATGCCACATACAAAAAGTCTCATCCCTAAGCATGTATAATTTCTCAAAACTAACCCAAGAAAAAGATAGAGAGAAATTTATTCTAAATTAAAAACTAGTTAGATGGACTTGTTTATTCTCCATTAGGATTATTATAACCTACTTCAATCTTCAAAAAAGAATAAACAGATTAGTCATATTTTTTTATAGAGAAGTCAAAAAAGATAAAGAAAAAAAGAGTTTTATAGAAATGACAATTCTTTTGAAATAAAATTTAAATAATTAACTTTTTCTTTTTTCTATTTACGGGTTTTACACTTTAATAATAACATATTCATACTTCATCTCGGTTATACAACTTCTACTATTAAACAATTTTCTAAGTCCTTACATCTTTCCTTATATCACCTATCATGTGCCTAGACTCATCCTTCTGTCACCTCCTCAACTAACACTCCTCCCAACTAATCAAGAATACATTTTAGGTTAATTTTTTTTACTTTTTATATATTTTTTAGTTACAATTATTTAATTATTTACTAGTTAAATATTAACCTATATTAAGTTTAATTTATTATTATTAATTATTAAAGATTTTGGTAAGTGAAGTACTCAAGTATTAAAATGAATTTTGAAGTCCAAGTATCAAATATTAAAAAACTAGCCCAATACTCAAGTTATATACCATTTGTTCGTTAATTTCTACAATAATAATATTTTGTTTTAAATAAAAGAAATACTAAAAAAAATAAAGAGATGGAGATACAAATAAAAAACAGAGAAGTAAAAAATATTAAAATAAAGAGATAAGAAATAAAGATAAAGATAAAAATAAAATAATTTGTTAAACATAAAGATAAAAAGATAAAATATGAAAATAAAAAATAAAATTCTTAATTGAGACGATTGATCAACAATCACACGTAATGATAAACTAAGATATTAAGATTAACTTCTAATAAAATTGCTCAAAAATAGTTTTTTTTTATTAAATCTCTATTATATATTAAGTCATCCAATTGTTTAAATCTTAATTTTTTAAGTAGATGAAACTAAATTGATTTACTATTATTTCAATCGTTATTATAAAGTATAACCAATCAATCACATTATAAATAAAAATTTTCAAAGATATCTAACTAACTATTCCTAACATTATTTACAATTAGAATTTTTTACAACCGCCCGATTTAAAAGAATTTTCTAATGTGAAGAATTTATATAAAAATTAAATATAAATAAAGTTATTATTATAAGTTATATTTTTTGATTAAATTTGTCATCCTACTCTGATATTACAAAATAAGATATTTAATTTTCTTTTTATTTTTCCGAGTAACACACCTATCAACGTTAAGGGACCATCTTTAGCGGACTAAATTAGAAAACGGCCGAAAGAAATTGAAACTGTTTTCTTTTTTATAATTTTTTTTTACCTTTTTTTATGTAAATTAAAGATTTTTTTTATTTTTAATGTAGTTACAAATGAATTATCTATAATAATTCTTTCAGTTTTTTATTTTAACGTATATTTATATGTTATTTGATTTATACATTCTTTTCTATTATCATGACTGATTTCTCTCTTCATATTAATTAAATTAAAGGATATTATTACCAAATTATGTTATATTGGAATTTGAAAATAATAAATAAAAAGAAACATTTATTAAAAAGTTGACTTTTGAGTTTTTCATATAATTACAAAGTTTTATCTAATTCAATCAGCATCTTTTATTTTTTTTATTATTATATTCTTCTTTTGCCTAATTAATATTGATTGTGTAAATAAACTATGTGGTTGTCACAATATTTGTTTATGAATCTTTACAAAACCCTCTGGTAATAAATAAAAAGGAACATTTATTAAAAAGTTAACTTTTTGAATTTTTCATATAATTACAAAGTTTTATCTAACTCAATCATTATCTTTTATTTTTTTATTATTATATTCTTCTTTTGCCTAATTAATGTTAATTGTGTAAATAAACTATGTGGTTGTCACATTATTTGTTTACAAAATCTTTATAAACCCAGCTGGTAAGGTGAGGTTTGCACCAACTTATAAAAAATGCTTCATCTATAATTTATGTGTTTCGGATTTCTCCTGTAACTGAACATTTAAAATTCCAATGTTAATGAGATACAAGTGTGGACTTTAAGCTTAACTCATCCTTACAAAATATAAAATGAGGTTTGCACTCACTTATAAATTATGTGGGACCTCTCCAACATTATTGTCTGATTACAAAAAGTTATGTAAGTAGAATAATACACACTTTCAGTAAATCCTATAAGAAGAGTGATGGTGTGCGTATTTGTGCTACTTCACAAGTTCTCATTATGAAAATTCTTACTTTTGATGTGAAAATTCTATTATTTGAAATTTATTCAAGACAACTTGTCATGAATTTATTTTTTTTTAGAATGGCTAAAGATATCATATTCCATGATAACTTATAATTTATGTATTTTGTTCAAATATGTGCAATCTGTCTAAAAGAACTTGATTTGATGTGTTTTTCCCAATAAATAAGTAGAACTAAAATAATTTATTTTAATTTGTGATCCCTTATAAGTTTACCTTAATAATTTTAACTAATATAATTTAAATAACAGTAACTTCTAATCATATTTATAGAAAAGACAAATACATACTTGCAATATTTTGTAATAACAATAACTTCTAATCATTCCTAAAAAATACAAATACTTGCAATATTTAATAGGATTGATAAAAAATAAATATAAAATTATATGAAAACTATAAAATGCTTAGAACCAATAGTTTTATTAAAAAAATGTGACCACCATAAAGACAAGAGAAAATGTGACTGTATTACAGGAAAGTATTTTCTATTTAGTCTAACTTTAAAATGAATGAGATCATCTTAATGCAAAATTTTCACACTAAAAATATACCATCAATGAAATCTTGTGTGTAATGGCAATCTCATTACTAATTAAGAAAACCAATATTCAAAGATAAATAACTACAAAAGAAAACAAAAATTGCACTAACATTAATAAATATACAACAACTTATACAAAAATATTTTTTTTTTCTATTTATCTTCATCATTATAACTTATAATAAATGTCAAGAAAACTTCATTATACAAATTGTAATATAAATTATTTCTCCAATAATGAATAATCATAAAAACAGATAGACTTTTGTAATATATAATGTACTACTAATGCTATGTAATTGAGTGATAACATTTTATTTTACATTTGTCATTAATTCATATTAAACTCTAAGCATGACTACTTTGTTTATTTTGAATTGATGGTTAAAAGTTTATTATATTTTGAACAAAATGCACTAAATTTTCTTATTTCTCATTAAATGGTTAGTTTACAAAATTTTATTATGTCAAATTTTTTATTAATAATATAATAAAATAATTTTTTTATATTTTTTAATACTTTATTTCCCTTATATATGTCAGGGTAGTAATAAAATAAGACTATAATTAAAAATATAATTAATTTTTGCTCGATAAATTAAAAAACAACAATTTTTCAAATGGGAAAGAGAGAAGGGAGTAATCAATAAAAAATATTAAGAAACAAATCTTATTGATTACGTTAAAATAGAAAATAGAAAATTATTGAATATTATCTCTTAAAAAAGTAAATTAAATTATTAGTTAAGTTGTTAAGAGTGAAGTTAGAGAGTAACGGCCAAAGAGTCTCTCAGGACAAATATTTGTTTGATACCACTGTTTATTTTTGTATCTTATTTGATACTGTTTTATATAATAAAATATTATATAAATAATAAAATAATAATATATAAGAATGTTAAATGAAGGTAAGAAATGAATAGTAGTATCAAAATATTACCATACTTTAGTGTCTCCCTTCTCATTCTCATTGCTTTCACTTCTATGACTTTTTTTTTCTCTTATTTTATAACTCTTTGTTCTTGCTAACCACAGTTTCCTATGAAAAGGGGACTGTACATTTATTTTATACTTAAATAAATTATTATTAAATATTAAATGAAAGGAATTGATAAATAGTAATATCAAATTATAACTTTTTTTACATTTATTTACATAATAATATATGAAAAAATTATAAGTTTTTCATCCAATATGCCTTCCAAAATTAACTAACGATGTTTAACTTAATATATATATATAAAGTTCATTCAGATTTTAATTTGAGTTTAATATTAAACAAAAGTAATATATATATATATATATATATATATATATTTTTTTTTTATTATATAATATTTTATTAACAAAAATAGTGTCAAATTAAAGTAAATTATGAACAATGATGCTAAACTAACGTTTTCCCATATATTAATGGGTAGTCTACATTGTAACTAAAACCTTATATTGATTTTTTGTCTTGTTTTCTTCTCTTTTATGGGAGGAAGGTTTTTATATAAGAAGAAAATTTTGATAAAAGAAAAAACCATTTTAATTGGAAAAAGGGGCTCTGACTTTATTTTTCTCGCTTTTGGAAAAAAGTTGAGATTCTTGAAAATATATTCTTACTTTAAATACCTTTACCTATACTTACAATTCATTATTATAATAATGACATAATATTATTGACCATAATATTTTATTTTAAATATATGTTTCTCTTATAAAATATCTTAATTTTAATTAAAATTAACTCGTATTTTAATTAACCGAAAATTTAATTAATTTTCCCTGATTTCATAAACCATAGTGATGTGAGATAAGCTTTTAAACGGCTAAAATTGGTCATAAGTTAACACAACATTTTCAAGGAATAAAATGTTAGTATTAAATTCAAATACAATAGTTTTGTGAAATTCTGTTCGGTAAGGATTTAGATGGTAAATAATTATTACTTTTAATTGTATATTTTTAATCATAATTATATTATAGTTGTTATGAATAAAGAGATAAATTTGAAGAGTATATTCTGACATTATATATTATACTTCATCTATTGTAAAAAATGAGAGTAGAGATATATTCTTCAAAATAAAAATTTATTATATTCTTATTTTCTTTCTCTCTTCAAGAAAAACAATTAAAATATCTTTTGTTCTTTATTATTCGACTGACAAAGAATATATGAAGACAAATTATGACAATTGGAGCATCTAAATGAAAGTCCTTCTTGGATCTCATGATGCTTGGGAGGTGGTGCAAGAAGATTTTGAAGAGTTAGAGAATACCACGGGATATTCTGGGGCCCAAAACAAACTGTTGAAATAGACACGATCAAAAGATAAGACAACATTGTATATGTTGTATAGAGTTGTTGATGAGTCCATTTTTTGAGAAGATTTATAGTGCATCAACTTCGAAGGAAGCGTGAGACATCTCTCGAAAAAAGTGTTCTCAAGGGTGTCAACCGAGTTAAGCAGAAGCGTCTTCAACCTACAAGGTGAGTTGGAGGCCATGAAGATGAAGGATTTAGATGATGTATCTAATTACATCACCTGTGTGCAAATAATAGCAAATCAACTCAAACGCAAAGGAGAAACCCTTACGGATGCAAGGGTTGTGGAAAACATTCTTCAATCATTGACTGATGACTTTGAAAATGTTGTCTGTGCGATTGAAGAGTCAAGAAATTTGGAAGAGATAACAATCGATGATATCTTGAAGGTTCTCTTGAAGCACATGAACAACGGAAGAAGAAAAATAAACAAAAATGACCATCAAGGAAGTCTTACAAACAAAGATGACCATCAGGGAGGACAAGGTAATGTATGCACAACACAATCGAGGACGAGAATGCGAAGGTCACAGTTACGCTCGTGATAGTGGAAACAACAATGAAGAGAGGACAAATAAACCAACAAAACTTGCATGGTTGAGGTCGTGGTCGTAGAATGGGTGATCATTCTAATAGTTTAAATGTTGAATGTTACAATTGTAGAAAATATAGATATTATACAAAGGATTGTTACGCCAAGAAGAAAGCGGAAGAAAATGCAAATTTAGTCAAGGCAGATGAAGGATTCTCATGATCGACAATGAAGGCATCACTCTAGACGTGGTGTGGTATCTAGACACTGGTGCTAGCAATCATATGCGTGGGGCCAAACGTCTCTTTCTTGATATACAAGAGATAGGAGATGAACATGCGTCTTTCAGAGGCTCAATGGAAGGTCCCAATAAAAGGCAGAGGAAAATATGTTTTTTTCCAAAAGAATGGAAGAACAGGTACTGTGGAGGACGTTTGTTATGTACCTGATTTGAAAAATAATATTCTCATTATAGGACGATCACTGGAGTAAGGATATTCTATTTTCATGAAAGATACGATGTTGCACTTGAAGGACAAAAGTGATAGATTGCTTGCACGTGTGGAGATGACAAAGGATAGGATGTTCAAACTCAACCTAAAGATAAAGACCCTTTCTCTTTCTATCAGGCGTAAATCAAAAGTTAAGGATGGAGAAGAAGTTTTTAAAATGTCCAAAGCATTAGAAGTTCAAATGGTAGAGACAGAAGATGCAAAGAACAAAGCATAGTTTATGGCTCGTGTAATAAAAGATGGATTTTTCATTCCTCTAGTTGAAGAAAGTGGTGTGGTTACTTCAAAAGAAGATATGCATGCCACACATACTGTGGATTTATTTGTGCCTAATTTGTTTCCAAGCATTCTTCCTACAAGATAAAGAAATAAGGGAGTGATAGAAGAAATGGATGAAATTTTAAAGTAGGCCAAACTATAGAAGTTCAATTCGAAGATTTTGGGAACCAGAACAAGGACTTGTCACTTAATGTTTCCAAGGATAAAGAGTCTCTACTGTTTGAATCACCTAATTTCAAAAAAAGGCATGAAAAGTTGAGAGTGACTACTAAATTAATAAAACTTCAGCTTATGATGTTCAAATGGTAAGCATTCATTGACTATAAAGAATAGTACTTTGTGAAAATCTTTCAAAAAGGATGAAAGTGAGAAAAACCATTGGTCATGATTTCTCAGTTGGTCACTCTATGGATATGTGAGATTTACTCACTGGTTATAATAGCAATAGTTCTGTAACTTGAATGAGATTATTAGAATAAAAGAGCAAGAATGTTTGAGTTTAAGGGAGGAATTTGTTAGTATTAAACTCAAATACATAAAGAACTAGCTAGTTCTACAAATTTGTTAGACCGTACCAGGTCTTCTTTCAATGTTGATATTTGAATTAAAAGGATTCCTCTTGATTGTACAAATTAATTATTATGACGGTATATTGAAACAGTATCTTGATACTTATAAAGATTTCCAAGAAGCTATAACGAGTGAGTATCGTTTGGGTAGAAGAAAATCAATTATTACATTTGATTGTCTCCTTTTGCTTGGGTTAGTTATTATGGTTGGTACGACTAGCCTTGCTATTCTCATCGTGGGTGGAGTTTTTGTTGGCCTCAACGTTGGAATGACTTTCATGGCATCTCCTCTGTACATTTCTGAGGTTTCCCCTACCAGAGTTTGTGGAAACCTTGTAGGTCTGAACAGTTTCCTCGTCACTGGTGGACATTTCAGTAAATTCTATAAGGAAAGCATGACGTTGTGCATATTTGTGCTACTTCACCAGTTCTTCATGTGAAAAATTATTATTTTTTATGTGAAAATCCTATTATTTGAAATTTATTTAGGAGAAAATGTCATGAATTTATCCTTTTTCAGATGGTATGATAACTTATAATGTGAACGTTTTGTTCAAATCTGTGCAATCTGTTTAGAAAAATTTGATTTCAGGTCTTTTCCGTAATGGATAAGTAGAACTACAATAAGCAGTATTGTTTTCAATAAGAGGTAAAATAGTGTTTTTCACATGTTATGGCAGTGCTATCATGATTTAGGTAGAAACATAAAACAAATTATTTATACCACTAAAACAACATTTTTGCTTAGAGTTTCCGAGGTATAATTGCAAAGTTTTATTTAACTTAACCATCATCTTTCATTTTTTGTATTATTATACTCTTCTTGTGCCTGATTGATGGTGATTGTGTGTCTAAACTATGTGATTCTCACATTGTTCGTTTATGAAGATGTTTTCAGAGACCCTCTCTTTCACCAATTTTCCATGTAACCTTCTAGTTTAGTTAAAGTGTTAGATTTAATTCGTGTGGATTATCATATCATATCAACTATATGTAAATAGAACAAATAAAACTTTAGCCACTAGTTAGGGATTCTTTTATACTATACTTTATTGTCTGATTACAAATAAAGTTGTGTAAGTAGAATAATACACACTTCCAGAAAATCCTATATGGAAAGCATGATGTTATGCGTATTGTTGTGAAATTACTTTGATGTGAAAATCCTATTATTTGGAATTTATTTAAGAGAACATGTCATGACTTTATCCATTTTTAGGATGACTCAAGACTGGTATATATCATATTGCATGATAACTTATAATTTAGGTGTCTTCTTCAAATCTATGTAATTTGTCTAGAGGAACTTGATTCCCGGTATTTTCCTTAATGGATAAGTAGAATTATAATAATGTATTCGTATTTGTGATCATCTGGCTATTTACCTTGAATGATTTTGACTAATGTTGTTATTAGCATCTGCTCTTAATTTAAACCTCAAGTTTTTACAAATTTCAAAAGCATATAAATTTTAAGGTGGACTGGTTCGATTTTGTTTTTGTTAGAGCGGAAGGAAATGAAATGTTTCATATGAAATTTTATCTTCTAAGAATCTAGCAAATGTTTTATCTTGTCAAATGGTTTTGATTTATAATAGTGTCCAGGCAATTTAATATGTGTATGCAATAGTTTTTGAATGACATGAAAATATAGTAAAAATATTCTTATGGATTGCACATAATCATTTCTAAAGTGTTGTCTCCTTAATTTGTTATTTTATGTAATTAACTATATGATTTGGTGTTTTAATTATGGTTATTGGATATTTGATTTATTCAACACTTGTATGATATGTTCTCATAGTTTTCGAAACCTTCTCCTTTGTTAATCCAATGTAATCTATATGATGTCTTCTTGAAAATTCGCATTTAATTTTTGGATTTATCATGTATAATTTGTGAAAGGTAATAATCCTGTAGATTTTAATTTTATATGCATTGTTTTAATACGATAATGCTAAAAGTTATGTAATTAAATAATTAGTGAACAAATATGGTATATATAATTATGTATGTGATGGTGGTATTAGTAATGTTTTGTATTTTTTTTGTCAAATTATAATAAGAAGAAATATGACTCAGTATGAGTAATAATAGAGGGATTAACTAAGACTACGTACACAATTGAATCGAGAGAATTCTATATAGAAGTTATTCATATTTATCCACGTAATAGCCATATTACATGGTGTATCCTTTAGCCGCCTATATCAATCAGAAATTTCATTTCACTTCTAGTTTTAACATACGATTCTAGATATTTTAGAAATTAGACAAACTATTCAACCCTCAAAGGATTTGCTTCGAACTACCTCTTGGATTATTTGAGCAGTTAGGATAAAACTTTACATTGAGTAGAATGTTTTTATATTAAGTCTGGAGATTCATCTTGAAAGATGAATGAAACATGAGAGAAACCAATTATTGTAAGGATTCAGAAAATAAAAATCTAGTTTTCCGCTTGCTTCAAATTGAATATCTAAAGCCCCCATCCAATTTCTGGTGTAGGGTAGAATAAGTTTAGTGGGTTACTATTTTAGTTTAGGTAAGTACCAATTTTTCCATGTTCTTGGGTTGTTTAGGATTTTCGAAAAGAAAAAAAATATGTGTGCACTCTCTTGCATGTAGTCTTAGAGGCATCGAGAATGATCCTTGTTTGTTTTGAATCCTTAGGGTAGATTCATATAATTGATTAGAGCTATTTGATTTAGGTTGAGTTATCTTTACAAGCGGTAGCTTTGAGTCTTTTATAGGTGATTCTCCCTTTAGACAAGTAAGGGAAGTTAGTTACATGTTTTATTAGTTGATAATTTTATTTTCCAATAGCATTTTATGGTAGATGACCTGGATGTTGAGGTGACGTGGTCATCAAGTTCCAAATTTCTCTTACAGGCCTGTGGTTGAATTATTTGAAATTAAATCCTTATACTTGATTTGTATAGAATTAGTAGTTATGATGTATTGGAGAATTTTATGTTAATATGACGTTGATAGAGTCATGGTATGTGATAGGTGACGAAACTTGATGACGAAATTAAATCCTCTGAGAATGGTCATTGAATTGAGCTTGAACTGAATTATTTTGATGGTGCACATAATGTATGATATTATATTGAGACATAGTATCTGTAGGAAGGGAGTTACTCGTGTTGAGATGTATAAGATTGTGCATTGTCTTGAGATTCGTTTAGAATGAGGTATCGAGACTCTACTAGTATATTGAAATCACATAGATGAATATTACTAGGTGGTGAGACTTGATGGATGTTCAAACTGAGTGACTGTAGTTTAAAATATAACTTGTCAGAACAAACTCAGGTGGACTAACCTTGTCATACAAGATTGTTGATTCATTGATTTGGGGACTATGTCGATTTACAATTTGAAGTTGTATGACAAGTGCAAACATTTGGATTTATTCAATGCACGAGTATTTCGGAAATATAGTCAAATGTTTTTGTATGAGTTAATGTATGAAAATTGTATGAGATGTATAAAAATGTAGAGTAATATATGAGATGATTGATGAGTGTTCGAGTTGTAGTATTTTGGTTAATATAGAAGATTTAAACTTTATGATTATACATTTTGAAGTCTCTATATCACCTTTTTCTTTTGTATGTTGTTTGTTTTGTTTTTAAATTTATTATGATCCTGTGTTATAACTGAGCAGAGAATTTGATAGGTATTTATGAGTGGATGAAGTGCATGATCTATTTATATTATTATGCATGTTTTACTTTTGTTTTGCATTGTAAATATAAAACTCATAGGAGGAGATTTTGTATTTTGAATTATTTTTTAATCTGATATGTATATATTATATTTATTAATTTGCATATTATAATATAACTTTAGAGGATAAAATCTAAGAATGTTACTATTTTTTCCTAAATAAACATATCTATACTTTTTAATGTACTTTTTCTCATCAAAATTATTTATTTCAAAATTAAATAAATTACGTCTTTTAAAATAAATGATTTTTTTAAATTGTTTATTTTAAAAATAAAACAAAGTGATCCTATATCACATATCTTAGTCAAAACACATATTTTAACAACTTATTTTCAGTTTTCAATATCTTGTTCCATTCAAATATGCTTCTTCACTAGATCTAGAAAAAAATGCTTTTACGAATACTATTTTTAAAATCGGATGTCTTTTTCTAAATCGTAACAGTACGAATTATGTACCATACAAAATAAAATACACTTTTGGTTCAAAAACACCTTTTTTTAACTAAATAAAGAAACTGACCCTATGTCACTGTTCAAAACTCATATATTACATACTTATTTTTAGTTCAGTTCCTTGTTACATCCAAATGTACTTCTCAACCATGAAATAAGGTGTTTTTCGTAATACTTTCATTAAAGTTACGTCACATGTTGTACTTTTATTTTAAGAAAAGTATTGGTAACTATTATTTATGTCAAATATACTTTTTAATTAAATATAAAAGTATTTGTTTTCAAGGGATACTAATCCACTGGCACTTGGTACTAAGGTTTATAAATTTGAAACTTTATACAATTAATATGACATGCATTTTTTAAGTCTAGCATTTTGGATTATTTTTTATTTTTTTAATTTCTTATTCTTCCTGGTCCTCAAAATATAAGGTAGTTTTTAACATAATCATACATATTAATGAAACCAATCAATTGAATTAACTTTTTTTAAAATATCAACAATGTACCAAATATGTTTTTAATAACAATGACTTCTAATAATTCCTAGAAAACATAAATACTTGCAATATTTAATAGGATAGATAAAAAATAATTATAAAATATATAAAAATTGTAAAATGCTTAGAACCAATAGTTTTATTAAAAAAATGTGACACCAATAAAGATAAGAGAGAATGTGACCGTAATAAAGACAAGAGAGTATTTCCAATTAAGTCAAACTTTAAACTGAATCAGAGCATCTTAATGCAAAACTTTCACACGAAAAATATACCATTAATGAAATCTTATGTGTAATGGCAATTCCATTACTAATTAAGAAAATCAATATTAAAAGGGAAATAAATACAAAAGAAAAAAAATGCACAGACATTAACAAATACACAACAACTTATACAATAATATTTTTTTATATTTATCTTCATCCTTATAACTTTTAATATATGTTAAGAAAACATTATTATACGAACTGTAATATAAATTATTTCTTCAATTATGAATAATCATATAAAAACAGATAGACTGTTGCAATAATTATTTTCATATAATCGTACTAGTAATGGTATACAAATGAATGATAACATTTTATTTTACATTTGTCATGAATTCACATTAAACTCTAAATATTACTACTTCCTTTTCTTTTGAATTTATGGTTAAAAGTTGATTGTATTTTGAACAAAATGCAATAAATTTTCTTATTTCTCACTAAATGGTTAGTCTACAAAATTCATTCTGTATTTTTTTTATTAATAATATAATAAATCATTTTTTTATATACTTTATGTCCGTTATATACGTTAGTCATAAAATAAGGCTATACTTAAAAATATAATTAATTTTTTCTCGATAAATTAAAAAAAACAACAGTTTTTCAAATGGAAAAGCAGAGAAGGGAGTAATCAATAAAAAATATTAAGAAACAAATAATATTGATTATATTAAAATAGAAAATATAGAATTATTGAATATTATTTTTTTAAAAAAAGATAAATTAAATTGTTAGTTAGCTTGTTAAGAGTGAAGTTATGAAGTAACAGCCAAACCAGGTTCTCTCTCTATAAATTGAGTACCTCCCTTCTCTTTCTCATCCCTCTCACTTCTTTCACTCTGTTCTTCATAACTCTTTCTCTCTGCTGTTCATAACCACCGTTTCCGATGGAAGGAGGAGTGCCAGAGGCTGATGTCTCTGCCTTCAGAGAATGTCTCTCTCTCTCATGGAAGAATCCCTACGTTCTTCGTCTCGCTTTCTCTGCAGGAATCGGTGGTCTTCTTTTCGGCTACGACACCGGTACCACATCAAATCGATTCCAACATTGTTCTCTGTTTTTTCTACTGTAATTTTAACACAATCAACCGGCGAATTAATCGTTGAAATTTCTTTAGAACAAGTATCAATGTTTAGTTTTAAGTGTTTGGTTTGGGATTGGTGATTGATCGGTTGGTGTATGTTTTGACAGGGGTCATATCTGGTGCTCTGCTGTATATTAGAGATGATTTCAAAGCCGTTGATAGGAAGACTTGGCTCCAGGTAATTGAATGCATGATTCTTATCACACCAAAATCATAAAATAAAAAATGAAAACTTTGTCTTTCATCGATTAAAATAAACCTCTATGAATTCTGTGCTTTCATTTAATGACCTCGTCTATTTCTTTCTTCTGTTACCAATAAGCAGAGTTGCACTCAGACACAAACGCATATGGTTGTGTGCATTTTTAATATCTTCACCTTTATCCCTGAGAATTTGCATGTTTTTCGAGGATGTTGTTATCCATTCTGAAATCGTGGGTTTGGTTTGGAGAGAAGAGAAGTGAGAGAGGGAAAAAGTGATTACAATAGAAAAAAAAAAAAAAAAAAAAAAAAAAACTCATCACAATATAAATGATTACGTTACACCTTTTTTTATATAATTTTTGTACGGTTTTTTCATTTAAATTAAAGATTTTTTTTAATGCAGTTACAAATATATTATCTATAATATTTCGTTCAGTTTTTTTATTTTAATATATATTTATCTGCTGTTAGATTTATATGGTAACATTCTTTTCTTTCTATTATTATGACTAATTTTTCCCTCTCTTTAAATTAATTAAATTAAGGATATTATTTCCATATTATGTTATCTTGGAATTTGAAAATAATAAATAAAAGGAAGACTTTTTTTTATAAAAAGTTGACTTTGAGAAAAGAAAGAGAAAATATCTAATAAACAAACAATACATATATTTACTTATTAGTTTTCTTCAGCAACACAAATTATTTTTATTTTATTTTTTCTACAAAATAGAATATCGATTGACAACCCATTGTTTTAAAAATTTATTTATTTTTTTGTCATTATCTTATAGTACTTCTCTTCTATTTTCATTTTGTAGTTATAAATTTTATTTGGAATTTATTTAAGGATTTGATGTATTACTTTAACTATTTTCTGATGTCAGTTATGATTTTTGTTTGCTCGTCGGTTTGGCGTATGTACTTCAGTTTGTCTTCTTCTGCATTTTTGTCGATCTTCACGAGAGACTTATAAACCTTTTAGTTTGTAATTAATAATAGCATGTGATTCTCTCACTTTTCTTTTTATTCTCTTCTTCAGATTTGAAAAACAGTCCAATTTGGCTTTTAAGTCCTAATTTTTTATATTTTGTTTCTGAAAATTTTAAATTTGTTTAGTAGTTTTGCGATATTTTTAGAATTTTTTGCTCCTGATATATTTTTGAAATTATCTTTATATCTGAAAAAAGATTATAAAATTTTCTTCCGATAGCTTTATTCTGAAGCGTATAAATTAATGGAAATTAATGGATAGTCTAATAGAAAATGCAACTAAAATCTTAGGATGATTTTTTTCTTGTTTTCTTCTCTTTTTATGGGAGGAAGGTTTATCCATCAGAAGAAAAATTAGATAGAAGAAACAATTACTTTAATTGGAATAAGGGACTCGTGACTTTATTTTTTCCCACTTTTGGAGAGGAGTTGAGATTCTTGAGAATATATTTTTACTTTAAATACCTTTATCTATACTTACAATTCATTATTATTAATAATGGCATAATCTTAATTTTAATTAAAACTAACTAGGTTTTAATTAACCGAAAATTTAATTAATTTTTCCTTATTTCATAATACGTTGGATAAACTTTTAAACGGCTAAAATGGGTCATAAGTCAACACAGCATTTCCCTTCCATTTTCTGGATTCTTGAAATTATCATGGGACAAAGAACTAGCTAGTTATACAAATTTGTGAGACCATATAGGATCTTCTTTCAATGTTGAGATTTGAATTAAAAACATTTATTGTACAAATATTAATTATTACGGCGGTTGAAACAGTATCTTGATATATACTTGTAAAAATTTCAGGAAGCTATAGTGAGTACAGCAATCGCGGGTGCAATTTTAGGTGCTGCAATTGGTGGATGGATGAACGATCGTTTTGGTAGAAGAAAATCAATCATTATAGCTGATGGCCTCTTTTTGCTTGGGGCAATTATTATGGCTGCTGCGACTAGCCCTGCTATTCTCATCGTGGGTCGAGTTTTTGTTGGCCTCGGCGTTGGAATGGCTTCAATGGCATCTCCCCTCTATATTTCTGAGGCTTCCCCCACCAGAGTTCGCGGAGCACTTGTAGCTCTCAATAGTTTCCTCATCACTGGTGGACAATTTCTTTCCTACCTCATCAACTTGGCTTTCACTAAGGTCAGCAAAATCTGCTCTTTCACTACTACTTTTTTTAGTGCCGTATTTCATAAAAGATACTATGCTACAAAAAGTTTTATGGTATTACAATCAAAAAATTAAACTGGTGAAATTTATCATTGGTATAATATGACTTTTTAAACAATTATTGTAAAAATATAAATCTGTATTTTAACCTATCATAAACGGAATTGCATTACGTTGTGTTAGTTGCATTATAATCCATGTTGTGTGTGGTTGAATTTCTTTATGACATTGTTTTCCGGTAAACGTGATCAAAGAGTTTTGTTAATTTTCTATTCAGGCTCCGGGTACATGGAGGTGGATGCTTGGAGTGGCTGGTGCACCTGCTATAATACAAATAGTGTTAATGTTTACACTCCCAGAATCACCACGTTGGCTGTTCCGAAAGGTAGGTTCAATCATCATTCATACATTTTTTTAAGTCTATACTATTTTTTTCCTCTGTGATAATTGTATCTTTCTATGGGCTAATATATCTTTTTATTATGTAACCTACAGGGAAAGGAAGAGGAAGCAAAAGCAATATTAAGGAAAATTTATCCACCTAATGATGTGGAAGCTGAAATTCAAACTTTGCGGGATTCAGTTGCTATGGAACTGAAGGAAGCAGAATCTTCAGAAAAAATCAGCATAATCAAACTGTTGAAAACTAAAACTGTGAGGAGAGGTTTGTGTGCCGGAATGGGACTTCAATTCTTCCAGCAGTTTACGGGTATCAACACTGTGATGTACTACAGTCCCACAATTGTTCAGTTGGCTGGTTTTGCATCCAACCAGACTGCACTTCTTCTGTCCCTCATCACTTCTGGGCTAAATGCATTTGGTTCAATCTTGAGCATATACTTCATTGACAAGACTGGGCGAAAGAAACTTGCTTTGTTGAGTTTGTGTGGCTGTGTTCTATCCTTGGCCCTTTTAACCGCCACTTTCCGCCAGACTGCAACTCATTCTCCAATGATCAGTGCTGCTGAGACCTCTTACTTCAACAACACCTGCCCTGCTTTTAGCCATACTGTGAATCCTATTGGGTGGGACTGCATGAAGTGTCTAAAGGCAGAATGTGGCTTCTGTGCATCCGGCTCTAATAAAGTAAGTCAAATGCTATAACCACAGTATAGAAGTTGGTATAGATCTAACTCTCAATGGTGTAAATCTTACATATATTTTTTTAGAGTTGCCATTGAAACCTACTTCTAATACAATGTCTCTCCGTACCTTTAATTTTCAATGAATCTCTCTATATGTGCTTGTTCTTACACTATATTGTATGTGCATGCAGCTCTTACCTGGGGCATGTTTGGCATCTAATGATGCCACAAAGGCTAAGTGTGGCAAAGATCATAGAGAATGGTACACAAAAGGGTGTCCTAGCAAAATGGGTTGGCTTGCAATAGTGGGACTTGCACTGTATATCATATTCTTCTCACCAGGGATGGGAACTGTTCCCTGGGTTGTCAATTCAGAAATCTATCCTCTAAGGTACCGTGGAATATGTGGAGGAATTGCTTCTACAACATGTTGGGTTTCCAATCTCGTTGTTTCCCAGACCTTTTTATCTTTGACCGTGGCTATTGGGACAGCATGGACATTCATGTTATTTGGAATAGTAGCCCTCGTTGGAATTTTCTTCGTTCTCATTTTCGTGCCAGAAACCAAAGGGGTTCCAATGGAAGAAGTTGAGCAGATGTTGGAGGAAAGGGCTGTGCATCTTAAGTTTTGGCAGAAGAGCAGTGCTGTTCGGAAGGGTTGATTAAGTTTGAATCAAAAAATGAAAACATTTTTAAAGAATAAGTTTTATGTCATGTTACTTGACTCATATCCACAGATATGACATAAAAATGATTTCTTTTAAGGTTAAGTAGTGAAGAATTATCTGTATACATATTTTCTAGCTTTTGTTAGTGGGGTCTTTTGCCTTTAAGATTTGCTGTTTTTTTTTTTTTTTTTTTTTTTTTTTTTTTTTTTTGTTTTTTTTTTTTTTTTTTCTGTTATTCTATTTTTTGTTTGACTAGTGTGTTTGTTGGAATTATTTATGAAATCCTTAAGGATGAAGAATGAATATCTTCTTTTTATTAATGATCAGTGTTCAGTCATCAGCATTATGTTGTGGGATCCATTTTTTTGTATGTTTCCTTGTGCAAAATTTCACTACGGCATTCAATTCAAGTACTGACAAATTTTTAATTTTGCAGATGTGAATGGAAGTTCTAAATTTTGACATTTTGAGAATCAATAGAAAAACATAGCAAAAATCGAGTTAATGAGATTGATAAATAAGTAAAAAAAATCATCTTATTCTATATAATGAAGTTGAACCAAAATGTTAAAATATGATAACCTAGTGCATAATCCTTAAATTAGTAATAAGTTATTAAATCTCAACCGTTAATTTTATAAAATCTTCAACAATTTATATGTAAATTAATCTTAACTATTTATAATTTTGTAAGAAAAAAGGAGTTTCAGTACTATGTAGACTTTACAATCCACTTAAAACGCTTTCATCCTGATTACCCCTCTTTCCTTCTCATTCACATTCACATTTCAATATTTAAAACCACTTCGTAGGGATAATGTTTTAGAGAACAAATTGAAGGTTTATTATTTGCATGCAAGATGAAGTCTCTCGTTCTCTCTCACTTCCGGATTTTATTATTTACTTCTGTCACGGTGCTCCCTTTCTTTTCTCAGTCCTATAAAATAGTCTTTTAATTTAAAATTTATGGATTATTTAAACTTTTTAATACTAGTTTAATAATTTATGTTAAATAAAACATACTTCAAAGTTGACGCATTCAATATTGGTTTAATAATTGATTTTGAAAGTTACTTTTGTCATTAATTATTTTACTAGTAAGGTATTTTCAATATCATTTATCTACATAATCAATATGTTTCACAGAAACTTGTTCAATTTAATTAATTTTAGTATTTTATTATTTTCTCTTATTTTCAAGAAAAAATATAAAAATATAGCTTTTTTTTGTCTTTTGTTTTGTTGTTTTTATTTTGTTTAAAAAAATTATACAAAAAATATGGTTCAGGTTTTATCTTTTTTGTCATTTAAAAAAATTAAAAAGTATATAATTGGTCTTTTTATTTGTTTTATCATTTTATTTTATTTTTAGAAATTAAAAATATAATTTTTCATTTTATAACATTTTTATGAATAATAGAAAAGAAAAAAAAATAGAGAAAAAATAGTTCGATCCAATCTTACAAAAAGATAGCAAAACAAGAGTGAAAAAATACAAAAATTAGTATTTATGATTAAAGGCCAACCCATCAAACTTTAAAAATAAAAAATGTGTAAAATGTTGTTCGCATCCACTTCTCATTATACAAATTTCTGACCTGCAATTGCAAATTCTTAAAATTCCAAAAATATCATTGAAAATTTTAAAATAGTAAAAATATCATTGACATTTTTAAAGTATAAAGTGTTAATAACACCTCAAACCCCTCTCCCTGTCTGCAGGTTGGTCATTCTTCTTCTGTTTGATTTAATTTTAAAATAGTTGTAAAAAGGAATAGCTTGGGATATGGCATTAGAACGTTGTTTCAGGGGGAAAAAAATGGGTTTTGGGAACTTATATCAAAGTAGCATCACCCTATCAGCACCGCCGCAAGTCTCTGCCGCATCAGCATCGTTACCCGCCATCAGCACCGCCCAATGTCACCGATGGCACCTCCTTCCGGCACTTCTTCAAAACCCTCACCATGCACCGTCGATGTCAACTCCGCCACTCTTCCTTCTTATCGCTACCTCTTTGCCAGCAACACTGACTTCACACTTCAAGTAAGCAAAGAAGAGAAGTGTGTGATGTTGGGCCGCGGTTCAATTTGGGCCTCCCCGCTGTTCGCACCATCTTTCTAAGGACTGCTTTTTCTTGCACCTCAAAACATTTCTTGGGGCACCTCTAAATTTTTAAATGTTTTCCAAACTGCCCCATTTAAAAACGACACCAACGTGCCTCTTATTATATAAAAAAAATAAAAATTTCCTGAATAGATAAATCAGAAGCCAATTCAGAAATAACTTTTAAAATTACTTATTTCGAAAAGAAGGTGCCATTAAAATTACTTTTAGAATAGGTAAATTCAGAAGCTACTTTTGAATCTGAAATTGGCTTTCAGATTTATCCATTCCAAAAATATTTTTTCGTAAAAGATAAATTCTAGAATAAATAATTTCATAAGCCAATTCTGATATAAAAATAACTTTCGAAATTATCTATTTTAGAATTGAATGTGTAAAAAAATCATTATATTATTAATTATTTTATTATATTATTGTCTATTTTAAAATTTCATATTCCCAAAATGAATATATCAAAATAATTATATCATTTCCTATTTAAGAATTTCAAAATAGACAATAATATAATGAGACAATGATATAATTCTATAATAGACAATATCATTATTTTGATATAATTCCCAAATAGACAATGATATAGTTATTTTAATATAATTACAGAACAAGCAATCATATAATTATTTTGATATAATTTCACAATAGACAATCATATAATTATTTTAATATAATTTTAAAATAGGCAATGATATAATTATTTTGACACCTTCACTCCTGAAATAGGCAATTTCAGAATAGAGAATAATATAATAAGATAATTAATGATATAGTTATTTTTTGACACCTTCAATTTTGGAAAAAGCAATTTCGAAAGCTATTTCTAGACCTGTAATTGACTTTCAAAATTATCTATTCCGAAATTCATTTTCTACGAAAAACTCTTTCCGAATGAGCAAATCTAGAAGCTGGATCCAAAAATAGCTTCTGTATTTGCTTATTTCAGGAGTGTTTTTAATTACACCTCCTTTTCCGAAATAGGCAAATCCAAAAGCTATTTATGGATCTGGAATTGGCTTCGAAATTTATCCATTCCAAAAGTATTCTTATTTATTTTAAGGTTAAGGTTAAAGGTATTTTGGTGTGCACAGTAATAATGAAGGACAATTTTGACTTTTTCTAAAAATTTGGAGGTGTCTCAAGAAACACTTGGAGGTACAGGAAGAACCAGTCCATTCTAAGTAAAAGAAAGATGGGTCTGGCTTTGATCACTTTTGCACTTCCATTTTTACTATTTACACCCCTTACTTTTTTAAAAACAATAATATACTAATAGTAAAAGAAAAGCATACATTTTGTTACCTATAAATAATTCGATTAAATGTTTAAATGATCAAACACGTTATACGAACTTTAATTTTAAAAAGTTTTACTATTTTTTTAAATATTCGATTGAATACACGCGTCAGACGATATCTATTATCAATTTTTAAAATACCTTTTATTCGTCTTTGGTTTATAGAAATATTGAATACGGTGGTTCCTACCTTCTTATATTCCTACCAACGAACTATAAATATTTAAAAATATCAAATTTTCAAATGTCAATTTTTTAAATCTATCAAAATTAAAAAATATAAAAATTTCAAATTAAAAAATATCAATGTGATATTAAACAATTTTCTATCTAGAACTAATAAACCCTGTTTTCCATCATAAATAAAAATATATAGAAACAAGATCAACCCTTATCCTTATTCATATTATTTGGAATTTGGAATTTGGAATTTTCTTTGTTCTCATTTTTGTGCAAAGGAGTTCCAATGGAATAAGTTGAGCAGATAGATACTAGAGGAAAGAGTTGTGCATCTTAAGTTTTGGCAGGAGAGTAGTGCTCTTGGGAAGTGTTGATTAAGTTTGAATTAAAACATTTGTTTAAAGAATAAATTTTATGTCACGTTACTGGACTCATATTCATAGATATGACATAAAAATGGTTTCTTTCAAGGTTAAGTATTGAATAATTATTTGTATACATATTTTCTAGCTTTTGTTAGTGGGGTTTTTTCCTTAAGATTTGCTATTTTTCTTTTTCTGTTATTTTAGTTATTGTTCGACTAGTGTGTTTATTGTAATTATTTATGAAATCCTAAAGGATGAATAATCAACCACAATTTCCATGTAGAAGAAGAAAGAATTGAAAACAAAGAAAATGAGATTTCATAATCAAAGGTAAAGTTACACTTTTGTAGATTGTTGTGTGGTATAGAAGCATCAAGAAAATAAAAGAAAGGGAGAAAACCCTAAACTAAACCTTAAAACAAAGGGAAAAACTTCAAACTACCAAAAAAAAAATTAAAATGATTTTATACACAAGTTAAAGAATATCATAACTTCAACCACAATTTCCATGTGTATAAGATTGAAGAAAGAATTGAAAACTGATAGAATGAAATTTCATTATCAAAGGTAAAATTACACTCTTGTCCACTCTTGTGTGCTATTGTATGGTGTAGAAACATCAAGAAAATAAAAGAAAGGGATAAAACCCAAACTGAACCTTAAAATAAAGGGAAAACCCCAAACTATCCCAGAACAAAATTAAAATGACTTTATATATAAGTTAAGAAAATTAGAACTTCAACCACATTTTTCATGTGTATAGATGAAGAAAGAATTGAAAACAGAGATAATGAAAATTTATTATCAAAAAGTTAAACTCTTGTGCACTGTTGTGCGCTATTGTGTTGTATAGAAGCATAAAGAAAATAAAAGAAAGGGGAAACCCCAAACTAAACCTTAAAACAAAAAACAAAGAGAAAAATCCCAAACTACCTACCTTGAACAAAATTAAAATAATTTTATACATAAGTTAAGAGTCTCTCTCAAGCTGGGAATACAAATCAAACATGCCCGAACATATGCCCTTAAAAGTAGTTGAAGAAGAGATTTAATTAGAATATATGAAGTTGTGAAGATATAGGAAGAAGCTTCAGTAGATTATTGTTGACTTTTTTCTAGATAATGTCACAGTTTATTTCAATATGTTTTGTCCTTTCATGTAAGACTTGATTAGAAGCAATATTGTCACAATACTTTTGTAGTTGACTTTTAGATCATCAAGAAGGTATGTCAATCATTGTAATTCACAAGTGGTTGTAGCTAAGGCTCTAGATTCGACTTCATAATAACTTTATAAAAACTCATCAAACTGCTTGTTTCGTTGCCTTGGAGATTATTTCAAACTATACAAGATTTGTTTAACTCAAAAACATAATCCTTCTTGTCTTCTACCTTAAATCCTTCTGGTTATTTCATGTCAATGGTCTCTTCTAATGGTTTTTTCTAGGTCTCCTTATAAGAATGCAATTTTAACGTCCATATGTTATAGCTCAAGGTTAGGCTCAGCAACTATGGCTAGCAGCATCCATATAGTGAAACTCATTCTCTCTCAATAAAGACTCTAGCCACAAGTCTTGCCTTCAATCTTTGTTGACTAGTTTCTGGATTGTCATATTTTTGTTTGAAAATACATTTATAACTGACCAACCTAGAACCTCCAAGTTTATGAACGAGAGCCCGAGTATTGTTTAGATGAAGTGACTTTATCTCCTCATTCATGCCATCTAGCCATTGAGTCATCTTTTTACATGATAAAGTAAAGGATATACTAGAAGGTTTATATTCTAACACCTCACTAATTGTTACTGAGAAGTATGTAATAAGCTTTACATAACCATACATTTTAGAAGCTCTTATCATGCTCTTTCTTCTATCTGTGGCAGGTATGTAATAACATGTTAATCTTCATCAGACGTAGTAGAATATTTATCTTTATCAAATATAGCAACAAAGCATCTATCTTCATCAGATGCACCAAAATGTTTATTGTCTTTAGACACTATCAAACTACATCTCAATGTTCACCTTTTCCCCATCACTCATACTTATAGACATTTTGAAACTATTGGCGTTGAGCCATTTTAGTTTTATTGAAGACATTGTCCCTTCTAATTTCTTGAATCCTAGCTCAATACAACATAGACGGTATCCCTTCACACATTTTGGATACCCAAGAAAAATGCATTTAATAGCACGTGCATCCAATTTACCTCGCCTTATGTGAGCATAGGCAACACAACTAAAGATTTGTAGATTTTCAAAGTTAAGAGAGTGTCTTGACCAAATTTCTTGAGAGTCTTCATATCAAATACACTTGAGGGACATTTATTGATCAAATAGGTAGTAGTGGCAGTAGTAGCTTCTACCGAAAAAACCTTCAGAACCCTAACACTCAACAACATGCACCTCACTCATTCTAAAATGGTCATGTTGAATCTCTTTACTAAGTCATTTTGTTGAAGAGTTTCTGCAACCCTATAGTGCCTTGATATGTCATTATCCTAACAAAAGAAGTTTAACAATTTGAACTAAATTCAAGACCATTTTTAGTTATGAACCTCTTTATTGGCTAATCGATTTGGTTTTCCATTAGACACTTCCAACTCTTAAAATTCTCAAATACTTCTTCTTTGGTTTTCTAAAGGTAGACTCGTAACTTCCTAGAGTATTCTTCAACAATCAACATGAAGTATCTAGCTTCACAGGTTGTTGGAGTTAAAGACAATCCTCATAGATCAACATGGACGTAATAAAGGGGTTCTCTTCGTCCTCTACCGTCCTGTATTAAAATGGATTTTGTAAGATTTTTCTTGGACACAATGTTCACAAAATTTTAATTGATCAATTTTTTTCACTCCCAAATAAGTCTTGCTTCTTCAACTCCACTAAGTCTTTCTCGCTTATATGACATAACCTCCTATATCATATTTCATTCTTAGACAAGACTTTGTTCTCAATAATAGACTTTGATCATGATATCATGACACCTTTTAAGGCATACAAGTCATTATTGCTCACCCCTTTTGTTATTATCATAGATCCACTCAATACGCTTTCCATGAGATATCAAATTGTGTTTCAAGCTAGGAACAAACCTAACTTCTTCAAGCACTTTTTTAGTTTCCTCATGCATACGCAACCTAAGGATTCCAACACCATTATCTTATAGGACATGTTATCAATAAGGAGAAATGAACATTTTTCAAGTTCTAAAAACTCCTAGAATCACATACAGTTAAATGTTATATGAAAGGAATATTTGAATTTATAATATATTCATAATCATAAATACTACTCAAAATTACGAGGATCTATAATGATACATAACTGTCTTCTATCAAAATTATTTTACTAGATATAAATAGTTTATCAAATTGTTTACCAAACATAAAACTTGTAAACCTTTTTTACTTTTCATTCACCGGTCTTTTAACTTAAATTTCCATTTAACTTATTCATTTAATCTTTACTTATCTTTTTTTCATATAATCTACTAATATCTATAAAATTATAAATTTGAAAATCATAATCAACATTATACCGAGCAAGTAATATATGTAGATAATATGTTTTTTTTTTATGTTTTGTTTTGATATATAAGAAAATAATAAAAAGAAAGAAATGAATAGAAAGTAAGATTATTTGAATTAAAAAATCATTTAGTTAATTTAATTAATATAAAAAATATTATTATATTCTAAAAATAATTTGTAAAATAAAATACATAAAATAATTTGATATAAACTTTTTTTAAAAAAAGTATAAAACAGAGTTAAGAAAATTAATATAAAAATATTGTAAAACTTTAATAAATAAAAAAGTTGTATTTCAAAATAATAGTATATTAAATTACTTTCCAAATACCAAAATTTAAATTAATTATTTTTTTAGTTATTATTTTAATGTATTCATTTTAATTATTTATTTATTATAATAAATATTAATAAAATATAAAAAATAATTAATTATGTTAAAACATAATATAACTTAATCAATTATATATAAATACAATAAAATATTACCTAAATATTCACAATAAAATATATAGTAACTTTATTTGCGTATATCGTGCATGCCCATAAATTTTTGTCACTAAATCTATTAAAACTGTTTGATCAAACAAATAGGAAAGCACCTGTGCCTTTAAGTATTATTTCGTGTAAATTGTATCTACTATTACATTAAATTATTAATTAACTTATTATGTTAGTTCTAAAATAAGACAAGGATAAAATATAAAACAAATAAAGAGAATTTTCAGAAAATAAAGTATCAAATTAGAAATAAATGAATAAATTTTAGCGTATTAACAGTTTATAATTTATAACAGGTTAAAAATAAACAAGTGTGATTAATAATTAAGAAAGAAAAAAAAAAAAGTGTGGTGCTATTTTCATTTGAGGTTTGTTTCTTAACCGTTAAACCCTAGTGTCTTCAGTGGCGCTGCTACATCAGACCCTCCCTGAGCTCCGCCTCCGCTTCCTCTCAAATCCCAATCCCAATTCCAATTTCATGGCTCTGCTTTCCAATTCCAAGCTTCTCCGATGGAGACCCGCTCTCCAACCAAACCCTTTCTCCACCTTCTCCACCGCCGAAGTTCTCTCCGACCCGGAACCCTCTCACGGGTCACCCCAACCCGAATCTCAACCCGTTCCCCCCAGCGAGAAGAATCTAGAACTCGTGATTTGCCGAATGATGGCGAACCGGGCCTGGACCACCCGCTTGCAGAACTCGATCCGCTCCCTTGTCCCGCACTTCGATCCTTCCCTCGTCTACAACGTCCTCCATGGCGCCGCCTCGCCGGAACACGCGCTCCAGTTCTACCGCTGGGTTGAACGCGCAGGCCTCTTCGCCCACACCCCTGACACCACCCTCAAGATCGTCCAAATCCTCGGACGCTACTCCAAACTCAACCACGCGCGCTGCATCCTCCTCGAAAACAAGCGCGGCCGCGAGGTCGCCACCGAGGACGCATTCGTCTCCCTCATCGACAGCTACGGCCGCGCCGGGATCGTGCAGGAGTCCGTGAAGCTCTTCCAGAAGATGAAGGAGCTCGGCGTGGAACGCACCCTTAAGTCCTACGACGCGCTCTTCAAGGTCATTCTCCGTCGCGGACGCTACATGATGGCGAAGAGGTACTACAACGCGATGCTGCGGGAGGGCGTGGAGCCCACGCGCCATACTTATAATATTCTGCTCTGGGGTATGTTTTTGTCGTTGAGATTGGAAACTGCTGTTAGGTTTTATGAGGAGATGAAGAGTAGGGGTGTTTTGCCTGATGTTGTGACTTATAACACTTTGATTAATGGATATTTTCGGTTTAAGAAGGTGGAGGATGCTGAGAAATTGTTTGTGGAGATGAAGGGGAAGGACATTGCTCCCAATGTGATCAGTTTTACAACCATGTTGAAAGGGTATGTTGCAGCGGGGCGGATTGATGATGCCATGAATGTTTTTGAGGATATGAAGAGCTGTGGGATTAAGCCTAATGCAGTTACGTTCTCCACTCTGTTGCCGGGGCTGTGTGATGCTGAGAAGACGGTGGAGGCGAGGGATGTTTTGAGGGAGATGGTGGAGAGGTACATTGCGCCGAAGGATAATTCTGTGTTTATGAAGCTGCTGAGTGTTCAGAGTAAGTCTGGGGATTTGGATGCGGCTGCAGATGTACTGAAGGCGATGATTAGGCTGAGCATTCCCACCGAGGCTGGCCACTATGGTATGTTGATTGAGAGTTTTTGCAAGGCGAATGAGTATGACAAGGCGGAGAAGTTGTTGGACAAGTTGATTGAGAAGGAAATTGTGTTGCGGCCGCAGAATGCCTTTGAAATGGAGGCTGGTGCTTATAATTTGATGATTGAGCATCTGTGTGATCATGGGCGGACTAGTAAGGCAGAAACGTTCTTCCGTCAGTTGTTGAAAAAGGGTGTGCAGGATTCAGTTGCTTTTAATAGTTTGATCCGGGGGCATTCAAAGGAAGGCAACCCTGACTCTGCCTTTGAGATTATAAAGATCATGGGAAGGAGAGGGGTTCCTAGAGAAGCTGATTCTTACAGGTTGCTTATTGAGAGTTACTTGAGAAAGGGAGAGCCTGCTGATGCTAAAACAGCATTGGATAGCATGCTTGAGAGTGGGCATCTTCCGGAATCCTCACTGTACAGGTTGGTCATGCAGAGTTTGTTTGATGATGGCAGGGTTCAAACTGCAAGCAGAGTAATGAAGAGTATGGTGGAGAAGGGGGTGAAGGAGCATATGGACTTGGTTTCTAAGATATTGGAGGCCCTTCTAATGAGAGGTCATGTGGAAGAAGCTTTGGGAAGAATTGATTTGCTTATGCAAAATGGTTGTGAGCCTGATTTTGACCACCTTTTGTCTGTTCTTTGTGAGAAAGAAAAGACAATTGCTGCTCTCAAACTGTTAGATTTTGTTCTTGAGAGAGACTGTATCATAGATTTTTCAATATATGATAAGGTTTTGGATGCTCTCTTGGCAGTAGGGAAGACCCTCAATGCGTATTCCATTTTATGTAAAATTCTGGAGAAAAGAGGATCAACAGATTGGAGAAGCCGTGAAGAGCTGATCAAGAGCCTTAATCAGGAGGGGAACACTAAGCAAGCAGATGTTTTGTCAAGGATGTTCAAGGGAACAGATGGAGGTCCTGTGAATAGAGAAGGAAAGAGAAAAGTTACTGTAGCTACATAGTATGTTCTCTCTTCATTTTCTTGTGCTTTAGAGGTGAGAGGCATTACTCCTTTTTTTTGGTTGTAATAAGTTATCATATGAGGAAGAGTATTCGAGAATTGTTCTTTATTTGAAATCGAAATTTGCAACTCCTGGGTTCTCACTGACCACATTCTTTGTTTTGGATCAGAGATTTGTTGTGATACTCATCGCTTTTTTTTCTTTGTTTTTTACTTTATTATTACATTTTTATCATCAGTCTACACTTATCAAGGTCTCCAATTATGTTCATTATATTCAACCCAATTCTTTGGATATTTGAATTATCCCAATCCCAATATTTTCTTAAGTTTACTAGATCTTTGAATCTTTGATATCTCATTTATTTTTCTGTACAAGTTCCGCTATTGTGATGACGAATCCATCCCACTTCCAATCACTGCTGTCACTGCTGAGTGCTGACAATGCAACCACCAGGAACCTATCATTATCTCCTGTCTTTAGCCTAAGTCTTGTACTGTACTGGTAACTTGCACAATTTGCTTGTTATACCCGAGATTCTAATATCTGCTACATCATCCCAGAGTCTATTTTGGAGGTTAATCCTATTTTTAGTCCGGCTTTCTACAACTACTGGACTTCTATTTTAGAGGTTGTAAGATGGCTTTGGTCGCTATTGCTATTTTATTCCTGAAATGGTTTCATTTATTCCTGAAATGGTTTGATTTGTAGGCTTTTGGGGGAAAGTTGTGGTGCTTTTGGAACCATGGGGTGTGATGTGGTCCATGCTTCCTCTTGCCTTGCCATGTTATTGTTTGTCAGCTGTTTTCTGCAGCTCACCTCATCCTCAATGGTTTTACTTATTCAAGAGCAAATTTCAAATCATAGATTTTTCGTCTTCCGACTTAGAATTCTAAATGATATATATCATAATTTTATTTTAATTTAATTAAAAATTATTTGTTTTTAATAGTACTTTTTTGAATTTACGCTTGTTTTTCCTTTATTAAATTTTGCTTTTTATCTAATGACTCATCAGGAGTAGGTGCTCAAGTTTCTAGCTAATCAAGAACATAAATTGTTGAGTGATGTTGTCTTGTTATTATTTAATATTTTTATTCGTAGACATCTTGAAGTTTTCTTTGTTATACACAGTTACAAAATTAGGTTAATTTTTAGTTCTAATCATATATTGCATTACCTTGTTTTAAAAAATAAAATTATAACTGATACTTGTAGTCAATGGTTGGTTCACTTGACCAGTTTAATTTGTTTTTTCATGATTTTTTTTATTAAGTTGCTACTTCTTTAGGTTTTGTGGGTTTTTCTTGTTTTGTTTAATTGCATTAGTTCAGTTTCAGGCAGTTACGGTGAACACTGTAATGTACGTGTAGTTTCAGTCAGTTATGATGAACACTGTAAATTACATGTGATGTTGAATGAGAAAGATTGATTCTAGTAGTTTGTGAAGTCATTGTAGGCAAATATTTACTGCGGTATCTTGATATTCTTTGTACATATTGTATCTTATCTTAGTATTCCTGTACATGTTGTGATAAGTCCGGCTCTGATATCGCAACTAAATTCCACAGTTCTTGATCTTGGTTCGATTCTTCTTAAAAATCTGCAATTAGCATAAGAAAAAAGATACATCATTGTTTGCATTTGAGGACTAGAATATAAAAGCTAAAAATAGGAAAAATAAACCATCTAGAAGTACTTCTTTTGCATAGCTAAGTTAAGCTAAAATCTATGGTAGATGTTGCATGAGATAGTAGCACACAATATCGTGGTCAACCTGTGTCCAAACTTCAATATTTGCTGCCGCATAATGATTACTCTAAAGGATGGACCATTGTCATTGTTAGTTGATTAAAGACATCAACTATTTCTTTGAAGTTTCAGATTTCTTCGACTAACTTTGATAAGGATTCATATTCATATGTTTTACAATTTTCATCACTCATTAGGAATATACATTTGATGTCTTATCACCTGAATTTCATGAGTATATGTATACTTGCATTTAAGAGTGTAGTCTTCATACTCTTTTATGCATATCTACATCTATTTTTAAAGTAATAACTAAAAGATACAAGATAATCGTTTAGGTATTTTTACATGTTATTCAATTTGACTATTTTGATTATTTTTTTGTGTATTATAAAATATGTTTCTACATTGACATCATAGTTAATGAGATTCAATTTGATTTTGTATATTCTAAATGTTTCTACATTGACATCACAAAATGATGACCTTTTGTACAAAATTATCTAAAAAAAGTATTTTAAAATTTGATTAAATTAATATATATTGATGTAATTAATTATAATGTTTTTTATATGTTGACATTACGTATATGATTAAAGATTTATTCTTAACAAAGAAAAAAATAATTAATATCCAAGAAACATAATTGAAGAATGTTATTTAATTTATCATTATGTTTACTTTTATGATAGAAAAAATGTTATTATAATGTTTTAATAGTTTTAACTTAGACAATTTGATTATATTATCTTGAAATTGTAGATTTTATTCTTTTTGTGTACGTTAAATAATTCAATTATAAATATTAAAATTTTAAAAATTTTCTCTTTTATTATTCTTTATTTTTTTTCAGGATTTATGTGCATTGAAAAAAACAAACTCAAAGTGAAATTAATAAGGTTTTGAAACCCCAAGGAAAAATCTCAAGACCAGTTATTGACATTACGAGAGTTACAAACTATCGACAAATAATGAGACTGAGAAGTAACAGGGGATAGACAACTATTAGAAAGTAATACGGGATAAAAAGTCACTTGAAAGTAATATGGGATACAAAACCTCTACAAAGTAACTATGGGTTGTAAAATTGTAGATAAGTTTTGGTATTCTAGGGGTTAGTGAAAATTGACATGGTTTTAGTCGGTAAAACACAAATTGTGAATATAAATACTAAATATAAGTCTAGTTAAATATATTCTTTCCTATAATAATAATCAATAAAATAAATCAGAAACAAAAAGAATGTGAATCTTACCAGCCAAAAGAAAAAAAATTGGCTATAAATAAGTCTGATGAAAAAAAAAAAAAAAAAAAAAAAAAATAAAAAAAAAAAAAAAAAAAAAAAAAAAAAATAGAAAAAAAAAATGATGAAAAAAAAAAAAAAAAAAACAAAGAAAACGTAATGAGTGCTCAAAGTTTAGTGGAGATTAATTACCACTATTGAACATTATCATGTACGCATGGACACAGTATTCCACAACATGAGTTGCTACTTAGAATGGAAGATTGGAAACTAACCAATTTGAGAAGTGTAATTCAATTTACAAATATCAGAAGGTCGTGGAGAAGAGAAGAAAAGCTCTTCTTTAGGTCTGTATTCACCATGGATTTTCCATTTTTGGCCAGTTATAATATATGAAAATTTACTTAAACTTCCTCAAACATCTTGCCTTTGGTAACAGTTATCTACCTCTCAGCTCTCACCTAGCAATTTGCATACATAATATATGATCTGCATTGCTTCAATATGTATATATAAATTGGTCTAAATAACTATTTCACTATTTTATAGGCTTCAAAAGTATCTGACGGAGAATTTGAACAAAGATAAGGCGATTTATTCGTTTTGGTGTTGTTTGTGATCACTAGTTGGGGGTTGGATGAGGCTTTGATTACTTGGTTTGGTTTAAAATTAAATATGCACTAGAATTTTTGAATGTACTAAATCATAAAACTCATCTTTAGCTTTAGGATTTTAACTCCACCCAATAACATTTACCTCAATCAAGACAACACTTTTTATGTCTCCTCACAAACATTTTCTCAATGACCTTCCACTTCAAAATTGTGGATTCCATTTGAAAATAAGTTTTCAGTTATTAGGGTTTCTCAATAGATAATAATCAGCAATGCAAGGATATGAGATTTTAATTCTTTACTAGGTTTAGGGTGTTGCAACTTTAGAGACCACTAATTGCACTCATAATGACAAAAAAGGTATAACCAAAGACGCTAGGCCTTGCAAACTAGTGCAAAGAGACAAACTTTAACACCCAAGAAACTCAACAAGACACCTCCTCTCATGACCACGTTCTTGATGAACTTCAGAGAAGGCCAATTGAGCAGGTCGAATGAAAGAAATGGATGAATGCTAATATTAGGGCTCGCACTCACAATTTTAGTGAAAAGAGGGAAATTAGAAAAAACCTAATTTTCTTTGTTTCTTGTCGTATCTGAAGCATCAATCAGGTCGATGCAAGCTGCATCTTTTCCTTACATAGAGGCCAATGCAAAAATTTAATGGTTTATAGTGTTAGTTAAGCTCACACTATGCGTAATAAAATAATATTTTTTAGCAATGTCTAAACACACACAAATATACTATAAAAAAATTTTAGATTTATTAACAATCAAAATCCTTTGATAATGTCCAAAGTTTTTGAATAAATAAAAGTTATCGATAAAATTGCAACGACCAAAAATTTGTTAGTAAATTTATTAAAAGATATATTAAATCCGTTTAATAATTACTATGACGTATACTTGTTGATGGAATTGATCTATAATATTATTTTTATTATTAATATTAATAAAATAATAATTACTATTAAAATTTATTATTATTATAATTATTATTATCATCATAATTATAATTATTTTTAATGTTATTATCATAATTAATTTTATTATTATTATCATAATTATTATTATTATTATTATTATTATTATTATCATTTTTATTATTATCATAATAATAATAACAATCATTATTATCCTAATTATTATTATTTTTATTATCATTAATAATAATAATAATATTACCATCATCTTAATTATTATTATTACTTTTATTATAATTATTATTACAATTATTATTAATATTATTATTTATAATAATTATTATCTTAATTATGATTATTATTACTTTTATTATCATTATCTTAATTATTATGATAATAATACTAATAATAATTTTTGCTATTATTATTATAATTAATAATAAGAAGAAATTATTATTTTCTTATTTGATATTATTATTATTGAGGATAATAATAATTATTATTATCACTATTATCATATATATATATATATATATATTAATACTATTGTTATTATTATTATTATTATTATCATCATCGTTAATAATAATACTATTATCATTATTATCATCATTATTATTATTATTTTAATTAATAGTATTATTTATAACAATAGTATTAATTATTATTTCAAATTCATTGGTAATTATTTATAGATAATTGGACAGTTAACTTACTGATGAATTTAGTCAACAAATCAAATTTGAAGATAATTACTGACAGGTATATTGGCTCTTAAGTTATTGATAGATTTCACCAATGAATTTATTGTTGATAAGTACTTAAAACACCAGTCAAAGTACTTACAACAATTGTCACTAAATTATGAAAAGTACTTAACAACAAATCACATATCAAAACAGAAAAAATCACTTGAACATTCTTATTCTTATTTTTTATAACATTATAATTATATTTTTTTTAAATGAAAAGAAACATAAACACACGAGGTTATTATTTGTCATATTTGTTAGACAAGTTCAGAAGTACTTATCAATAAATCACATATCAAAACAAAGAAAATCACTTGGACTATATTTTTTCAAAACGATAGCAACATGAACACATGAGGTTCCTACTTTCCATATTTGTAACATGAGTTTAAAAGTCTTTCTCAGCAAACCACCTACCAAAACAAAGGTAACTACCTGGACGTGGGTGTCATACATTTTAAAAGAGTTTCATAATTTTTTATAAGTATTTCCACTTTGACCTTGTTAGATCACAAAGGAAATTCTTTACAAACGTGAGGTTCTTAGTTTTCATATTCGTTACACAAGTTTAAAAATACTTATCAACAAACCATATATTAAAATAGAAGAAACCACTTTTATGATTTTAAAAGAACTTTATAATTACATTAAAATATTTTTTTTGTCATCTCATATAGTATCAAATGGAGATAACTTTAAAAACCGTGTCAAAATATCATTTTCAAAAAAAAAAAAAACGTCTTTATTTCTAACTTGTAAAAGTCGCAATTAGATTGAACAATCAATTAAATTGAATAACAAACAAAACGTGTTTGAACCTTATTGTGATGAATACATTGATTCATAAGTTCATATGCATATATCCTTGGCTAAGGACAATCGATGTTAACTAACCTAAAGAAAAAACCATGTGACATTCTATGACTAAACAGGAGATTAAGTAGCATAAGTCAAATTAGGGCTTCAAGCTGGCTCCAGCTGCTACATGGTAAGTAGAAGCATATCTATGAAATAAATTCAGTGCATTACTAGTGACCTCTGCAACATTTTGTACCTTAACCTTTATAGTAGCTGTCCTTTTACTCATCCTTTTTCCAGGGAAGGATTGAACACAATAGCTAGCGTCTGTTAAGGCAGTGCTTACCCATGTCTCAACATTGCTTATATGCCACAAGAAGTTGTCATCTATGATGGTGCTTTTGTTCATCCTGCGGAGCTCTTTGATGGCTTGGCAAAGTTGGTCCACGCTATCGTTGAGTTGCGTCACACAATCTTTCACAGTAAGGTACACTCTATCAGTCTTGAACTCTTCAAGTTCCTTGGCCACGTTTGTCAAGTAGACCCTAGCTTTCAGTGCCCTTAAGAGGCTCACCGAAAGGGCAAGATGAGCCAAGTGCTGAGGGCCATCTATGGTGGAATTTGAAAACCTGGCTAGGCAACGTATGCACAGATCGGGGTACCTGGTTCCTTGGCAAGAGGACTTTATGTAAGCCATTGTTTGGTTTTGGTTTGGTGGTTTATGCAGAGCCGAAGATGGATCAACTGCAGCAACACATAAAAGGATAGAAAGGAAAGTGACTATGAATGGCTTGTTGAGGTATGCCATATGATATCTTGGTTTGTTTTGGTTGTGATTGTGATAATGGAAAGTATATACGAGTTCTTCAATCTCAAAGGCAGATTTTTGGTTGAGTGAAATGACGAAGGAAATGTTGTTTATATAGAAAGTGCTTTTGTGACATCATGGGATGCACATGATCTTTTTGTTCCTTCTTCATGTTAATTTACGTGTCTTTAGTTGCACCAGCAATGAAGAACAGCAACAAGACTATAATATAATTTTATAACATGACTTGTATCACAAATCAGATTGGTATTGACTTTACTTTAGTTAAGCTGAACTATTATATTAGATACAGATAACTACGGATTTGTATTTGCACTTTTTTTATTAACATAAAGAAAGTACGTAGGTCATGGATACTCTGGCACACTACACATTGTGGAGATGTTAGTAAATAGTTTTGAATATTTTTTTTAATGAAATGTTTGTATTCCACCCAGAGTTCATCATACATAAAGAAGTTCTCACTAATTATATGTGTAGTGGCACGTGAAATAATCAATGCTGGTCAACTTTTTCTTGCCATAGGTTTACAGTTATAAGTATTGACTTGGATTATATAATCTCCGACCATAGGGTTGCTATAGTTAAGAAGGGAAACGTATAAAACTAGAATAAATGGGAATGGTTTAATGCTTAAATTAAGAGATTGATCATGATACTGTAAGCTTAATCATGCTGCAACATGGAGCTTAACTAGGCGATGACAACGGGTCTTTGTCTACTAAAAAGAGGAAAGGTAATATAAAACACATGCATGTGGTTGAACATAGATTAGCAAAACAAGATAACCCAAAATCAAGTTTGATACATTCCTGAGACACAATTTCGCTAGATGACTACACATCAAGTAGAGTAAATTACACTCATACGAGGTATTATCAAACAACTTGCACTCTCTTACATTTTTTTCATCATTACAATAAGTTCTTTAAAGGGATATACGTAATGTAACAAAACAGAAAGGCATGTGCAATGTTATAAGGAGAGTTGGATATGGTGTGTTAATTGTGAGAATTGGTAAACTCGCGTATTGGTGGCATTTGAACGAGTAATAGAATACATTATAAGAATAGAAAAAATAATGGTGTTTTCCTATTCTTATGCTATTATAAAGTGGTGACAAAAGGAGAAAGTGAAGTTTTCTACTTCAATTAGTGGTCACTATTAGTTACACTTTCACTTAAATGCAAACATATTTCGTCATTCAAGTGTATCCCATCTGAGAGAATATAACACATCATAGGCTTAGGGAAAGTAATGCTTGTGAGGCTCTCCTAACGTTGTTTTCTCTTTGTAATTAGAGAGAAGTTCTGGAAGTTAAGTCTATTGACGATAGAATTTTCTCAAATAAGAAACTTTATAATACTCTTCAAAATGAGTGAAGTATCATTTGAGAATATCCACATCAATAATCTAAATATGCTATTTTTTCATCTCGTATGGAATTTCAAAATAGTAAAAATGAGTGTATAGAACTTCTGCTTCAAAGTCTATCAAATTCATAGAATCAATCTTGTAAATTCTCTATCTTTTAAATGCTATTCTTGAAGAAAAAATACAGCTGTGAGAAAAAAGATAGAGTTGAAAGTTTAAAGCAACAAAAACTTTAAGAATGACGAGAGGGAGATCAATGGAGGGGGAAATCAATGAAGTGAGACTTTAGTGGGAGTCAAAACTATGGTAAATCAAATCTCAAAAATAGAAGTTCAAGTGCAAGCATCGTGGTAAGGGAGGCAATTTGAAGAAATATTGTGTATTGGATCATCTTTATACTTTATATAAAAAATAATTTTATGATTTTTATACTTTGTATATTGATGAGAAAAAATAAAATAGAGTTTTAAAGAATTTAAAGGTTAATAAAAATATTATCTAGATAATACATTATCTGATAATTGCTATTAATGTTGAATCCTCCATTTGATTCCACAACCCATTCACAGTGTCCCATTTTGGCATATGACTAGCACCAGAGACAAGGAAACCATTTTCATTAATCTTGGAACGAAAGCAGCTCGAAGTTAGTGCCGTCTCATTACGCTAATTGGTTATGTAGTTAGGGTTGTATTCTCTAAGTTCATGAGGTCCTCCATGCAACAACCAGATTCTCTGCTATATTCTGGCAAGTGGAAACAAGGAGAGCTTCTTCATGCACCATCATAATAATATCAGCTTTATCCACCATCATAATAATATCAGCCTGCACCTCCATATACCTTTGTTAATTCCAAAATTAACCTTAGTGAAAAGACAAAAATACTTTATGATAAAAATTAAGATTTTTGGATTGTAGAATCTGAAAGTTATTTGAAATTCCTTTTGACTTTTGAATTTTATAATCTGGAAGTCTTAAGAAATAAACTTTAAACTTTTGAAGTCTAGGATTCGGAAGTTAAAATCAATTTCAAATGACTTCTGGATTTTACAATCTAAAAGTAATGTGAAATTGGTTTTGACTTCTGGATTCTAGACTCTGAAAGTTAAAATTAATTACAAATGGCTTCCAAATTCTTTAATTCGAAAGTTATGTGAAATTGATTTTGACTTCCAGATTCTAGAATTCGAAAGTTAGGTATTGTTTGCTATTTTACCATAATTTATTCTACCATGGTACAAGTATATTTACTCATTGTTCTTGCTTTCTGGATCATATCCCTTGCATTCAAAAACACTTCTCTTCCCTTTTTCTTCCACACCAAATTGTAAAAATACACTATATTTTAGAAGCTCTTTGTTAGTGCGGTCATTTATAGTAGAGTTCCTGGTAATATCATGTCGTTCCTTTTTATTTTAGAAGCATCTTATTGTGGTAGCTGCCATTAGTGCATCAACATCATGCCCCCTTATTATTGCATTATTTTCATCATTATCTACACGTTATCTTCATCATAGTAGTAGTCTTTGAATTATCATTAGCATGACAACAAAGCATAGAGGTGTTCAAGAGATGGATGGAGATGGAAGAGTTATGTCGTCATGTTCAGGCATTGCAAGAGCAACTTGCAAGATACGAAGCTGCTTAACAAGATCATGGTCCAACAAGTGATGGAAGCAGGTCTAATGAAGAGGATAACACAAATCCTTTTCCTTACTCGTTCGATGACTCGACCAAACATGGAGCTCAAAGGAACACTAGAGCCTATCAAGCTAAAGACTTAGGAATCAAAGTTGATATTCAATAGTTTGAAGGGAGGCTCCAACCAGATGATTTTATTGATTGGCTTTGTGCAGTGGAGAGGGTTTTTGAGTTAAAAGACGGTCTAGATGACAAGCGTGTGAAGCTTGTAGCCATCAAGTTAAAGAAGCATGCTTCAATATGGTGGGAGAACCTTGAGCGACATCAAGAAAGAGAAGGTCGAATCAAGATAAAGACGTGGGATAAAATGCATCGTGAACTCAAGCAGAAGTTCCTTCCAAAATATTACAGGCAAGAGGTCTTTATCAAGTTTCATAAATTAAGAAAAAAAAATTGCTCACTATTGAAGAGTATACAATGGAATTTGAAGAGTTTCTCATGAAGTGTAATATTCAAGAACCTGAAGAGCAAACTGTTGCACGCTATCTTGGAGGACTTAATGAAGAGATTGCGAACGTCATTCAACTACAACCTTTCTGGATGCTAGTTGATGTGACAAGACAAGAAAGAGTTGTGCGCAATCCCTCGAAACAAAGATGGGTTACTCCACAAAATAATAAAGACCATGACTCGTCATGTTCTTCCAAGTCTGTGTAGCAGGAGGTGTTTCATGTGGAAGAACATGTCGAGCCAAGGTTTTTATTATTTTGTGAAGTAACCCATTTTTGTTTTGAGGGATTGCTCACAACTCTTTCTTTTCGGGAGCGATTGTTCTTCCTTTGGATCATTTGCTTTCAACCTTCAGAGTTAATCTTGTCACATCAACTAGCGTCCAGAACAATTGTAGTTGAATGACGTTCACAATCTCTTCATTAAGTCCTCCAAGATAGCATGCAACAATTTGCTCTTCTGGTTCTTGAATATTGTACTTCATGAGAAGCTCTTCAAATTCCATTGTATACTTTTCAATGGTGAGCGGATTTTGTTTTAAATATGAAACTTGATAAAGACCTCTTGTCTGGGAAGGAGTTCATGACACATTTTATCTCACATCTTTATCTTGCTTCAGCTTTCTCTTTCTCACTGTCGCTTGAGGTTCTCCCACCATATTGAAGCATGCTTCTTCAGCTTGATGGCTACGAGCTTCACACGCTTGTCATTTGGAACTTCTTTTAACTCAAACACCCTCTTCACTATGCAAATCCAATCATTGAAATCATCTTGTTGGAGCCTCCCTTTAAACTTAAGAATATTAACTTTGATTCCCAAGTCTTAAGCTTGATAGGCTCTAGTGTTCCTTCGAGCTCTATGTTTGGTCGAGTCATCGAACGAGGATGAGTAATGAAAAGGATTTGTTTCATCCTCTTCATTAGAATTGCTTCCATCACTTGTTCAACCATGATCTTGTTGAGCAGTTTTGTATCTTGCAAGTTGCTCTCGGCATGCCTGAACTTGACGACGTAGCTCTTCCATCTTCCATCTCTTGAACACTTCTACGCTTTGGTGTCATATTAATGATAATTTGAAGACTACTACTATGATGAAGATAACGTGCGAAGTGTGATGTTGATGCACCAATGGCAACTACCACAATATGATGTTTCTAAAATAAAGAGGAAAGAAATTATATTACCAGGAATTCTACAGCAGACAACTGCACTAACTAAGACCCGCGACCGCACTAGCGAAGACTCGCACCCACAACAAACTACTCACAAAGAAAGCTCTCGAATCTACCACAAACAAAGTAATTTTAACTTAAGCAAGACGACCTTACTCTGATACCAAACCAAACTGACGTCGGGACGACATTTAGTCACCCATCGTGACAAGATTAATAACTCCACTATGGTGATAATAGCCAAGAAACCCACTTTGGTTGGCTAGGCCAAATATATTAACTACCTCTTACTATTAAAAGAAAGAGTTTAGAGGAAATAAGCACAAATCTTATATTAGAAAATATGTTTCATTCAACTTGTCTTTAAAGAGATACATGGGTACATATTTATAATAATAGGAGAAGGAAAAACTTTCTTAACTTTTTCATGTAAGACATCTAAGATATTCTAATTTTGGCATATATACTTTCTACGGAGAAATGTTGGAAGTGGTTAAATTTCATTTGAAAAGAGCTAAGAGAGGATGAAACGGTGATAGGCATAGATAAGACAAAAAAAATTATAAAATTAGTGATATGGTTTATGTAAAACTACACTCTTATAGAGAAGTTTTTGTTAATCAGACCCAATGTCAAGTTGAACTTGGTCCCTACAAAATCCTAGATTGTATTGGAGAGATAGCCTACAGAATCGAACTTCCTGCTCATTCTAAGATCCGTAACGCCTTCCATGTTTCACAACTTAAAAAACATGTGAAAGATATAGCAATTTCAACTAATTTACCCTATCAATCTGAGGCTCTGGCTGAAAAAAAAAAATATATAGACAAGATGACTGTGAAAAGAAAAGGAGTAGCAGTTACTAAAATTTTTGTCGAGGGAAACATTAACTCTGAGAGGATGCAACATGAGTGTTCTACTGTGACTTGAAGCGGAAATACCCTTTATTTCATCCTAGAGGTCTATAATGTTTTCAAAGGATGGGTATTGTTATGAAGTAATGTGTACATGGGAGAGTTAGGTCTGACGGTTAGAAAACAGTCAGAAATAGTTAGCTGCAAATACCTAAGACTAGCCGATTGTTAGGAAAAAGAACAATACATCTTTCTGTAAATCTGATTCTTCAATCTCAGTATCGAACCCCTTCATTCTAGGTTTTCTTGCATTTCTTTGTTCTTCGGTTCTTCATAATCGCCCTAGAACTAGTTTTGTCTAAATACGTGCAGATCCTGTTGGTTGTTTTGCGACGTGGGAGAATTGGAAGGTGCGCATTTTCTTTCATCCGTATTATTCATAGAAACTTTTGTATCATCCTTTTACCAATTAGTCTTTCCTATAGTAGCATGTCACTTGGTTTGACCACAATTGTGATATATTGAAACATGATGTACCGATCACTATCGGTGGACTCTTTTTTGAGAATTTGAACACAAGTTCGATAAATAGGTAGATAATAAAATTAACCACCTTCATTGTCTGGTTTGGATTTTTCAAAAACATTATGAATTAATATGTGCCTACAACTTTCTTAGTGTGACGCGGAAGAGCGTGGAGCATGCGACTCTGGTTGTAATGGTGGATTGACCCTCAACCCTAAGCCTGAATGAAATGAATTCGTGTCCCCACAATTAACATTGCCACATTCCAATGTCTTGCAGTAAACTGCAAGAGATATCTGTTGAAAGAGAACAGGTAAACTGAACGTCTCATGACATCATTTATAAATAGTGTGTTACATTAATTTGACATGTTAATGTCGTTTGAAAACAATTAGAATCAACGAGTCAAAACAATTAAAATAATTGAATTTCAAAATCACTTTACACTATACACCACTTGATTGTGCAGGACTTATCTATTAGAAAATCATCTGGTATTTCGCACCTTACAGCTCATCCTCATCCGTGAGTAATGTAAATGAAAACGGAGAGAACTTGTAACCATCACCCTCGTAAAATTTGTTCTGGAACTCTACCCAGTGAAGTCTCAAAGCGTGCAAGAAAGCACTTAGAGTTTCCATTAGCAGTAACACACCAACAGTTGCACAGATAAAAACAAAAATGCCAACAATGAGAATAATAGTGTTATTGTACCTACATCGGTCACAGAAAAATTCAGGGTTAGTGCATCAAATAACCTTCTTAATGGCCAGCCACTTCCCAATAGCACAACTAAAGAACTTACCCCCAGGCCAGAAGCAGAACTTTGTCATAGAAAACACTGGACAGCTCCGAATGAGCTAAGCTGAACAAAACCAAAAACCAAATAAAGAATTATAATCAAAGGATATGATTTATTTAAAGTAGAACGGTTTATAATAAAGGCTTGAGCTAAAAGTATCTTAAATGTTGCGGAACATCAAATATGAACTAAATGCTTGTGATAAATTAAACAAACGAAGTGTTTACATTTTCCAATGAATAACTTCTTCTAGAAACAATTGAAGCATGTGGATACTACATATGGACATTTTGAAATGAATATTTGAACTTTAATCACCATATTATAATAGACTAATCTTGATAGGAATGTAACTTCATCAAATATCGTCTGTTAGATACAAGTTCATTTAAAAGAAGTGTTATTGCCATTTATTATATTTCCAATAATTAAATATTTCGGTAATTGATTCCTGCACTATATCATTTTTTACCTGCACAATATCAATGAGCAAATGACTAAAATGCCCTTTTATGTTTATATCTCAGTGGTTTCTGAGTCTAGAATTCTGAAACTTATTTTCAGAAATATATTTGAAAATGTAAATTTTAGATTCTAAAATAGAGTGATTCTTCGTGCACCTCCGTCATCTTGTCTTGCACCTTCATGGTTTTTGTAATTTCAAAATTGACCTTATTGAAAAGACAAAAATATCTTTCATTTGATATGAATAGTATTCTAGTATATCTAATAGTCTCACATTGTTTAGGAGTCGAGACCAATGTCAGTTTAAATACACTTTTTTCTTTTAACCTTCCGATATGCCTTTTAAGAATAAAACTGTGTCGGAATTTCAAACTCTAAAACGCACAATACATCAGACACAGGTGATTGATCCTAACGATACCTTCTCAACGGATTTGATATCGAAATATTGGCACCGTATATGTGAATCTCACCTGGGAAGTGGCAGTTTTCATTTTGTCACCGAGGTAAGTTGTATTTTTTTTTTTTTTTTTTGCCTTTGTCGATTATAGAATCCTTAAGTTAAATACAATTTGTATTGGCTTTCGTATTTTACAATTTCGAAGCTTCAAAAATTGACTCAATTGCTTCCGGATTGAGATATGCATCCCAAATTATGACGGTAATTTATTATGGAAAATGGCTTTCAAATTGTATAATCGGGAAGGCAAGTTGAAAACATTTTCTCTTCCGGATTGTAGAATGCTCAATCTTCAAATGCTCAACGGCAAGATAATGAGAGTTGTGCAGAGTGTTGAAAAACCACAGTGCTGCAGTGACAACGTTAAAGATAACCTTGGTTGTTAAAGATAACAACCAAGGTGTGTAGAGCAAATATGTGAAGGAAGAACGAGGGTGCAAGTTGCAATTTGGTTGTAAAGAGTGGTGTTAGGGTATAAATATATTTTTTAAGGGTAAATTCGTCTTTTCACCATATATGAAGGCGCACGACTATATGATGGAGGTGCAAGAATAAGCTCTCTCCAAAATATATATTTTTGAAACATTTTGGACAAATTCTCCCTCCACCTCCATACCCTCTTCCTGCACCTCCATAAAAAGATTTAATTACTAAAGTATCCATGTTAAAATGACCAAAATAACCTTGAGGTGTTATCTGGTTGTCATTCGCAAAACAAAATGACAACCGGATGAAACCCATCTGATTGTCATTTGTAAAACAAAACCGGATGAAACCCATCCGGTTGTCAAACTCCCCAATCGACTAAAGTCATTGTTCGCCATCGACAGTCATCCAATCAACAAATTAACTACTCTAATCAACAATATCACTCACATATTGCTAATAAATATTAATAATTGCTTACTTAGGACTTGGTTAAAGCTTTAATTTAAGATTTGGACGGCACTGACGACAGTGGTGGACGACGGATGAAAGTTATGAAAGTAAAAAAGACAATACTGATTTTTCAAATTTTAAAATAAGGGTATATATGTAATTTCATACTCATTACTAAGGTAGAAAGATAATATAGGAGTGGAAGAAGAATTCGTCAACATTTTGTAGAAGGTAAATTTTATGTTCCAGAAACATGTATTCGATATATTTCAAAAAACATATTTGAATATATAAAATTTATATTTCGGAACATCTTTTCTGAAAAACCTATTTCAGAAAACATCTCTTTCATGGATTTGAAATAAAATATTAAGAATATTTATGGTATTTTCGAAATTGGTATGCTGCACGTTGGAATTGATATGGTGCAAGAAGTAATTGTCATATTTTCCTATCTAATAAAACCTTTTCCATTTTTACAGTACACTAGTTACTATTGAAATAAATTGGTACGAAAATCTTGTAGAAATGAGTGGAAGATAAAAAACCGTATCGGTTTTTATCATTTAACAACCCTGACTTGAATAACCCTTGAAAATGACATAAAACGGGCTGGATCCTGAAACTTGCTGATGCAGTACAAAAGACAAGAAATTACTGTCGAGGTTTCTGTATTAAAGCTATTGATAATTTTAGCACATGTAAGTGGACCTAACCAAGATATGTGGGTCTGTGTACTCATGAGATTATGGTTTCCTATATACTCGTTTGAATACCAAGTCATTTTGTTTGATGTTTCTTCCATTCTTAAAAGAGTTAACAAGATTCCAAAGACCATTGGACCTTATTCAAAGTTCTTGCCATCCACGAGTTGCAAGTTCATCGAAAAGCCCATATTCCATGTCCATGTTCAATTTTAATTCACTGTAACAATATTTCACAGACTAGAATACAGGCTTTCAACTACATACCTGAGGGCCCACAAACGTAGATATGAAGCTGTATTAGACACAGCTCCAAGCACAAATTCGATTGTATGTATAAGTTGGTGCACAAAAACCTCGCTGAAGTCAAACTCATCATGGTCACAGGAAACACTTTGTGACTCTGATTCGTTAGGATCATCCGTGTTGTACAGCAAAGAGTAAGATTGACCTTGATGCCTCTGAGGAAGCATGATAATGAAAATTAAAATGTGATTTACAAAAAAATGAGAAAAAAGAAATAAAATAATGGTTTTGAGTGTACTTCTTCATGTTGTTTCTTCAGGAGAAACGGCTTTGGTACTAGCATCCATGGTACGGCAACAAGTGCCGACAATAGTAACATAATCTAATATCATAGAAACAGTGGGCAGTTCACATGAGGGATCTGTCTAAAACAAATGTATCCTAATCAAATTGAAATTTCTTACTTGAAGTAGCTTTTGACCAACAAAAAGCTGGTTTTCACCTAAATCATCAGTTGGGCTTAGGAACATGTATATAAGCACATGATACAGGTCGGCCTGTGATCCGGTGCACCATTTTACAATTATGAGGAGCGAAAGGTAGCCAAACAAGCTATTTAAGAATATCATCTGGGGAACGAACTGGTACCTGAATCATTATCTGAAAATCAAACAATGATACACCACAGACTAAGAAAAACTAAAATTAATTTTTTCTGTTACCAGATATTTATATCGTTTTCGAAGTATTTTGCATTATAGTAACTCATTATGATTCCAAGATTCATCTGGGATACCCCCAGCAGAATTGACATCTTCATCTTCAAAGAATTAAGAAATGGGAGTTCACTCCGAGTACCATGCCATTTAGGATCCACACCAAATGGATAAGTGTCACGCACTTTTATTAAACCTGTTGTAGAAGCATCCCTAAAAAGGGGAATAAATAAATATTGCACAGACAAATAATGTAACCAATTAGTATAAGAGAAAAGTGAAATCTAATAATATTAAATAAATTGTACTGATAACCACCCGCATGAAGGATCACGACATCCATAGGCAGATGGTCCAAATAATTCAAATGGAACAGAGAAGAACTCATTATATATCAACCCGGTAAAGATTGAGAAGAGTGCCATCATCGTAATAATATAGCGTCCACCGAAAGCCATTTCCATTATGTCTCCAAGTTTCTGCCGTTATTGACAACATTGAACAAAACAGATACTGGCATAAAATAAAATAGGGGGAAACATTCAGATTGAGTACAAAAAAACCACGACCATAAGTAAAGTACCTGACTCGAAAACTTTTTCTCTTTGATTATGAGATACAAAGCCGCCAGTAACAGGCATATACCATGCCCCCAGTCACCGAACATTACGGCAAAAAGAAATGGAAACGTGATAATTGTGTATACACCGGGATTTGCTTCCTGGTATTTGGCGACTCTGTCAAGTAATAACGATTATTATAGTTCCAGGTTGATTGTCAATAAAGATAGAAGCAACTAATAAGAATCGGTTATTGGACTTTGATAACGAGATAACTGTGGCCAAAACACTTCAGCAATATTAGATATTACTAGAACGGCTAACCAGACACGTCAAAAAGAAAACATATATCCTAATTTAATCACATAAAATCAATTTGTCACCACTCTCATCAGGTCTGTGAGAATTATGATGGCTACAAGAGTTGATAAGCTTACACCAGTCCCCAGTTATTCTACTACAAATTTAAGATACATGGTAGATAATTTGGAGTAGGAAAATGTTAGGTCATTATAAGAATTTAGAAGTATCATATAAAATTCAATCTAATGGAGAAAGTTTTTAGCATGATTTACGGGCGTAAGATTGATTTCTCATTTAACATATCCCGACAATAGAGATTTAAAATAGATTACTTTTATGTTGACCAATGAAAAGCAACTCAATGTCGTAAATGAGATCCATGGCAAGTGACAAAGTACTCAGTTACTGGGATTTGCAAATCTTCGCCAAGTTTAACTTGAATTTTGGGTGGCAGCGTATTTCGGTAGGACTCATGTAATGCAGTTACAATTAATGGCTTGAAAAGTTACAAGAATTATTATGTATAAAATAAACTATATATAATGATGAAGTATATGTTTGTGGAGGGCTTAAGTTGTGATGTGTGATTCTAACACTTTGTTGTTGGGTTTTGTTTGGATATATATGTGTGTGTCTGTATATATATATATGTGTATATAATGGAGGGATCAAGTTTTAATTGAAGAAAATGTTTTTAAGAATCATTGATGGATTAAAATTTATTTTTGTATAGATTGTGTCTGAAAATTTTATGTTAATACACAGTTATTCTATGCATCTCTACCTGTCACATTTCAAGAATAGTGACAAAATGATGTAGTCAATACCAAGTATGACACAGGTTAATTTTGTAGCGATTTCACTTTCTATATTTATTCTCAACTTCAATAAAAAATAAATAAACAAATGAGCAAAAGTTATACCGACCAAAAGGACCCGTATAACATGTGCCATCACAGTGGATTAAAATTGTTAAATCTTCAGGCTTGACTCTTTATGATCAAAAGTGCAAGTCAGATCACAATTACTTGCTAGGGATCTTTTTGAATAAGAGGGGAATGTAATTTGAAATGTTCATGGTGAGGGCCACATAACTTACCCATAGGCATCTACAATTTCTTGAAAAGACGAAGTGAATTTGTTTGTGCAAAAGTAGGTAGGCGGTGATTCCTTTGTCTCTAAGACCTGAAATATTGTCCCAACTTGCGAACTGCAGTCCACAGTTGCCTGCTGCAATACTTTGTGAATCTGTCAAGTATTGAATCAAGTTAATTGGCTATGCCAGGCAGTAAAAACGGCATTACATTTATGCTTCTGCACAACGCATAAGAAATTAAATTCATAGTTCAAGGACAGACCTGGCTTGTCGCAAAAACAGGACACCAACCTTCTGCAAGGAGACATTTCTTTGTCACATTAATGCTAAGCATATTTAGAGTGTGATAAATGGATTTTTCCTTCTTCAACTATCAGTTAAAATTGAAGAAAGGATATGTTAGCGTTGGAATGAAAATTAATAGCAGAAGCTTAGCAACAAAGCTGAAAAGAGAAACAGGAATCAAATAGTCTATTGTCTATTGGCAGTAGTTCAAAGAAATATTAGATGTAAAATGAAACAAACCTGAAGGCTCCACTGCTCATAGTGATATCCAATTGTCTGCAATATAGTGCTCCGGTGAAGCAATCCTGCATCTATGGTAGTCTTCAATTCTGAAAGTCTTCCTGAAACCTATCAAGTTCATAGTACGCAGTTATTATTTTCGGTAATCAGTCTATGTAGAGCTGATACTATGGATAATGTAGACCAACCACTTGGGCTTAGGGAAGTGGCAAGAAGCTCGCATCATAAAATCCGAAATATCTGTTATATGGTGAATAATGTTTTTCTCGCTAATGTTCTTTCTTTGTTTTTTCTTTCTTTTATTGAAATTGATTAATTTATGTGAGAATAAAAAAAAAATCTGCGCATTTATTTTCTTAATATTTTGCTAATTATTTCCTTTTTATTACTTTTCCTTATTTCTCTCAAGATTAAAACAATGTTTGTTGACCACTTTCAACAAGTGATAACAAATGTTGAATTTTTTACGTATGTGTTATATTTTGACTATCATTATGCAAAGTATTTTTCTTCGAGGTGAATCCTAGTTTTGTTAACAATCCTTAAAGACATATTGTTTTCTGTTACTATTATATACTCTACTCTAGTAGATAAAGCAATGATCTAATATATCGGCAATGTCCAAGTAATAGTTGCAGCATCAATACTAAAAATTTAACTAGTGTTACTTTTTTTGATGATTGATTTCACCTCCAAAATTTGTATTTACATTTTCCTTTACTAAAGTGCAAACACTTCTATGGTGTCTTATAGATATGTCAAAATCCACTTGAATACTTCCTAATGAACTTTATTTGAGTTTGACATAAACTTGTTTACAGCTCCCATTGCATAACCAATATTTGGTCTCAACCAATATTTGGCCCTATACAAACTAGCGTGTACATCAAATTTCCAATGGAAGAAGCATATTAAACCTTAGCCATAAGCTGTCTTTCTTTTTCTCTCTAATGTAACTTATTCTAAGAGAAGCAAAAATGACTATACAAAAATGTGCTAATTAGCTTGATGTATTCCATGTTAATGAACCTTACCCTTGAATAGAAGTGTTTTTGAAAAATCATTTACCTCTACAAACAGTTTTTTATTAGGTTTTGAATTGTTAATAACTATATTATATTTATCATTAAAAATCATATCTCTGAATAATTTATTTGTTTCTTTAACCTAAAGTTAATAGCTAAATTCATCCTTATCATTATCAATAAAAACGGTTTTAATCTGAGACTAAATTTATTTCTACCTTCTGTAATATGCATATAAGAAAAATATTCAAAAAAACTTCAAAATGTATTTTACTCTTTTCCATTACATGTTATATAATAGAGTAGTGATAAATATACCACTCATTTTTATTAAATGCTCTATCAACAAACCTCATATGGCTTATTATTTTCTTTTTAGTTAGTTATAATAAAGGTGTTGAATACATGTTAAATTTTGTCGGGTGTTTGTTTATCTATTTCCTATATATGTACAATTATTATAAAAGTACGGTATATAAAGTCAATTCATAATAAAGTATTGTCCCACACTATAAAAAATTTAGATTTATTATTCCTTGCAACTACCACTTTCGGAAAAATAGTTCACTTAAGTCATTACATAAAAACTGTTGAACTTGGATAAGAAAAAAGAAAACAACTAAATAACTGTAACAAGGTTGATCAAGATCACTGAAATTTACATAGTTCGACGAAGGCTATTGAAGAAAAATAAGACACGTTACCACCAAAAGAACATAACTGAAAAAATAGCAGCACAAAAAGTCATGAAGAAAATTAAAGATGTAAAACATTCATCTAAAATGTCTAAACTGCATAACAAATATGCCGTTCTTATTAATAATTGACATGAAATTCTCAAGATTCAGCAATCTGAAGCTGAAAACTAAAATAAAATACAACTGAAAACTGAAAATAAAATACAACTGAAAACTAAGCAGAAATCTAAGCTTAACAACAACTGAAAACTAAGCGGAAATATAAAATTAAAGATTAAGTTTACCTCTGTTATCGTCTGAAGTTGTTTACTCAAGTCATCTGAGAAAGGATAACGATTTGCTCCAAAAGCATCACATATTTTCAGAATTTTACTTTTGACACTTTCTCCAGAATAAAAGACAACAAATACATTTTTATGAACCTGTAAAAAGGGAGACTATGACTTTAAAAATGACTAAGAAGATAGAAGTGACTAGTAGCAATGGAAGAGTAAATTTCCATAATCAGAAAAAGTAATTATATATACAATTATGTCAAGGCAGCATTATTGTTCGTCTCTATAAGTTCAGAGATTTTTAAGTAAAAGGAGGAACTTAGATGATCTAGTACTTCTACTACATATCTAACTGCAAGAGGTTTAAGACTTAAATTTTAGGAATTTAAAGTAACCTTCTCCCCTGACGAAAAATCAAGAACAGAATGATCAACCACAGCCTGTTTGAGAAACACGTTTCCCCTAGTAGCACGAAATAGAATTCTTTCGAAAGGAACTGATTTTTCCCTAGAAACAAGTCCACTGATAAAGCCCAGCTTAATTTGCTTTGTTGACGTCTCCTCCTGAGCACAAATTTACTAAGCGTCAGAAAGAGAACAAATCTGTAAAGTAACAAACAGAAAATACAAAGCTGCAGCTGGTACCTGTTCCAATAACAGTGGGCTATCAATAGACCTTTCAACAGTTATCTGGACTTCAAGCTTTTTCTGGTGAGCTACGGCATTACTTTTTGCTGAAGAGAAAAATTCACCAACCTGAAATGATAAATCTAAAAAGGCATTACCACTTTGACTGCAGTTTTCTTATCCAATGAAGGAAAAAGAAAAGACCAAGCTATTTGATAAAATACACGCTACGACCCCAAGAATAAGGACAAACAGTACGTATAAAGGTAGACAAAAATAAACCATAATGATATACCAAAAATTAACGCTTATACACTTCTATTTAGAGTTTAAACACCAGAAAGATGAACACCAAAGTTAACCTAAGTATCAGAAGCGACTATGGCATTTGTGGCAGTGAAGAACATAGCAAACCATACCTTCTCTTGAACAAGTTTATACTCTGATAGCTCATTGTAAGTGTGTTTCAACTTCTCATTATTTGCGTTAATCTCAAGGAGGTCAGCTTCAAGTTCTTCAAGTTTAACCTGGACACCAAGAAAAAATTTATTACTTGATACTATGTTTTTGAGCAGAAGAACGGGTAACAAAAGTTTCAAAGAATGTAATGACCTCCAAACTTTCCAGATCAACATTATCCTCTCTTGCTAATCTCGTTGAGGGTGATACACCTGCTTTCGTCATTTGTTCCTTAAACAACCGTAGCCTACGCGCCATTTCCTCACATCGTTTAATCTAGATGATACATGATTAGTTTTCCAGTTCAGTAAATCAAAATTACTTCCATTAAATATGGAGTACTAGAATTGGTATATGCTAGCTGTTACGAACTTTTTCAAACTGTTGAAAGTACAAGGAGTACCAAAGATGGGATATTTTAGCAGCATTGATAATTTGCATTACCATACAAAACCAAAATTAATGAAAGAGCTTAAAGTTTCCTTAAAGACGTAATACTCTGTCACTGAGCCTCACCAATACCTCTGGCACAAACAAAAAGGGAGAGAGAGAGAACAGTCTCATTGTATGAACTTCAATTCAAAATTAGTTTCGTCCAAATCAATTTCACCCTATTTTAATTTAATCCAAATAAGTCCTGAGATTACCTAGTTATATTTACTTGAAGAAATTCTATAGCAATAATAGAAATCAATTTTTCATTACAGGTTTTTCATAACATGAATTGAACATCCAAAACATGTTGAAATAAAAAAATTATGAAATATCGACATTTAAAAAAAAATCTATAATTCAGGTCGTTTTCAACAAAAATATGAATCGTGAAAAATGCTTACAGTCAACTGAAGATAAAACAAGCTCAATAAGGCCATCGCATAATGCAATGACATCAAAATATTATGCAGTTTATCTAAATGTCGCGCCATTAGAGTTACAATATCTTCAATAACACACAACAAATGCGCAATGCATTTTTATTTTTTAAAACGTAACCAAAACGCAAACACAGGTAGAGATTTGATATGCACCTGAGAAGCATAAGTTCGCTGGAATGGACTTTTATCTACATTGAGCTGGAGAATAAATTCAAACAAACAGTTGTGAATGTAAGAAATAAATAACATGCAGAGAAATTGAAAATAGTGAGTGAGAGCATCAAAAGAGCCACGGCAATGGAAATTTCAGATTTCATAGTAAAGGAATCTAAAAGAAGAGCAATGAGGAATGAAAAAGAGACGCACATCTTTGAATTGGAAGAGGCCGAGATCGCCGAGGTAAGAGATGGTTCGATGAGCTGATTCGATTGGAATGATCAATTGAGCCAATTGCATAGGCTCGGACCTTAGCAGATCCATGGTGGGGAGACAACTACCTTCATTCACCATCAGGATTTCTAAAATGCACAAACACAAAATGAATGAACGAATAACTGTGAGGCAAATGCTCTTTTTCTATAGAAAAAGAGTTTGTTCGTAAATCAAATCTTGCCGCTATATCCATCCCGCGGTTTATAATGCTTCCTCTCCTCCTAACGCTCGCGCGCATGTAAATACATAAATAATAATAATATACAAGTATAAATATTGAAATTTTCTTTCCATCTTCTTTTTAATTGTAAAAATTATTACGATGCTAATTTTTTAATTGCATTAATTATTATAAAAAGTATAATTAAAATAAATATTATTATTATTATTCACAAACAGTGTCCTTTTCGAAATATATATCAATAAATATGATAATCATTAAAGGTAATATATAAAATTAAAATCTAAAATATAATTAAACTATTTGTTAATTTCTTAGTATTATAATCATATTTTATTTAAATACATAATATTTTAAAATATATCTAAAATACCTTTATTTTAAATATATTTTACAAAATGATTCTTAAATAAAAATATGATATATTGTTTGTTAAATAAAAGTGCACCACACTCCTAAGTCATTTTAATAAAGTGTTGTAAAGTAAAGGATAAAATGCGAATATTATTTTCCTGATAGCATTAAACCATGATAAGACGTAAATGATTCATATTTGATAGCGATCACAATGCTTCAAATGCAATGTTAACAACAAATGTAAAACGTCTTGCGTATATTCTTTTGTCTGATACGCTAACGCTTAAACAAAACTAGAGATATAGATATATAGTTTTAAGAGTCTCATAACTCAAGCCGAATATTATAAATAATTATTTTATGTTACAAATAATGTATTTTGTTCACTTTTTAAGAGGATATAAAAAAAATACATCAAATATTTTTCGAAAAATGTTCTAAAGTTGTTTCATGTTTCAATTTCTTTCTTAAGAGGCTAAACTTCAACTTTGCCAAGACCATTAACCTTGTATAATATTGTGTTTTACTCGATTTGGATAAGAGCTATTTGATCTAGGCATTATTAATCATGTCATGTATCACAACGTTGCTTCAAGAAGAGAAAAATAATTAATATTATTTGAAGAGTCTTTAACATATTTCTAATTTGAATGTGGATAGATGCAACATTATGCAAAAGACTTCTATAAAGATCTCATAATGTTTAGAAATAAATTCTTAACAACTTTATCTTCTCATTCTTTATATATAGCATAAGCTCTTTAAGAAGAAAGGTTGAAAAAGAATCCTTATAGCCTGGCTGTGAAAAAGAACATAATTTGTTTTCTTAACTTATCAAAAAGAGTTAATTTCATTTATATTCGTTGTAGGACATTACTTCTCTTTTAGTGAGCGAACTTGTGATCCTTTACATAATTTTATTTGTAAGTAGTTAGCTAAGAATGATTGTATTCTAAAAAAATACTCATAATCAACTAAAAGTGATTATATTCTTAATAATACTCAATTATAACTTGAAGTGGTTATGTTCCAAATAATACTTAGTCTCAACCTAAAATGATTCCAGTCCAAATAATATCTAAGAGTGGTTGCAATCTAACTAATACTAATTTTATATTTTACAATGATAGTCTACATAGTAAAACTTGATTAAGAACTAAATGTAGTATGGTTTTACAAATAAATAAATATAAAAATATCGAGAGTAAATCTTTTCTTACTCTAAACTTCTTAAATTGCATATTATTGAATTACAACTAACCAAAGAAGAACCATCTTTCCCAAATGAGTTTTACAAAAAGTATTTTGCAGTGCATCTATCAATTTAAAAATTGTGTCTATAAAACTTTTGACCACACATCTATCAAACCAAAATTGTGTCTAACCATATTTCATTAAAAGTTGATATTACAAAAATATTTGAAAATCTTAAATACACAATTCAACCATCCCTTGTGTATTCTACATGTTTTGTTGATATCAAAGCTCAACCTATTACAGCTATTGTAGAAATGATCTAATAGTTGGCAAGAATAGAAGGACACCTATATTTCTAAGGGAAGACTATCCTTATGGAAGAATATCATATAAATGTACAAAAAGTCCATACATTATCAATTGTGGACTATTATCACGAGAGGTGAAATCTACATCAAAGCTATAGAGTAAGACTAGATGCAAGAAGAGTTCGACCAATATAGTTGAACAACAAAGCTTGATATACTACAATCTATGTTTTTATCTAAAAATGAGTACAAAAGGGTTTATAGGTTATAGATAGTCAAAGATATCTATGACTCCTTGAAAATTAACTATGAAGGAAACAAAGATGTTCAACTAAGAAAGATTGCTACCTTTAGGCGTCAATACAAGTCATCCACCATGAAGGATGGTGAATTTGTTGATGACATTATTTGAATAATGCATGTTCCTCTAAATGGATTAAAAGCTTTAGAATAAAGCTTCTCTAAATCTCAAATCAACTTGAAGTTTATGGACAACATGCCAAAGGTTTAGGAACTTAAAACCATTATCATCTAAGAGGCATGAGATTTAAAGAAGCTTGTATGCGATGAGCTCATGGGAATCTTGAGAATGCATGAGATGCATCTCCAACATCATACTCAGAAGGAAATAACGACAGTGATAATGTCTGTCAAAAAGTTTAATGCAAAGTATGCTTCAAAGCAACTTTAGAACATGTGCAAAAAGAACTATAGCTTTGAAAGCCCTAGAGCAATAGAATGATACTTCTAAAGTTGAGTCGAAAAACTCAACTAACGAGGAAAAATCTTTAATGTCTAGGAAGTTTAAGCAAATGCTTAAACACAATGGGTAAAGAAAAAAATTTGAAAACAAAAGAAAGGAAAGCATCATCAAGAAAATGAAAGATAAATATAATTAGGAGGTCATTTACAAAAGATTATGACATATGAGAACTGAATTTCTTAAATTAAAGAAAAAGTCAAAGTTCATGAAGAAGAATTTGGCGGCTAAATAAGAAGATTCAAACTCAGAATCATACTCAAAGTTAAACGAATAAATATCTGTTTGATGGCAAACATAAAAAGGAAAGTAATGTCCAATCCTGATTTCCTTATAAATAACATCGGATTCATCTCTTTTTACTGTTTGATAAAGAAGAAGAGGATGGTTGTTTTTAAAAGATATATACTTGAAAGCTATAATTAAATCTTTAAGTAGTATTTGAAATCGAAACAAAAGTTTAAAACCTTGACCTTTGAATATACAAGAGAATCAATTATTAATTGAAAATAAGATGTTATGCAAATATCAATCTTAACAATAGGATTTCGGTGACTTAATTATAGGAAAAATAAGTTAGTGATATGATTTCAGTAACTTAATTATAGAAAAAATAAGTTAGTGACAGTAACTCTTATCTTTTCATTCTTAATTGATAAACTTATTTTGATATGCATAAAAGTTTTATATTACGTGAGAATTGAGTTATTCACATCTTTGTTTTTTAATTAATTGAAACAATAGGTTAAAAGAGTATCTAAATATAAGAACATTTAACTTACATTTATACGCAATAATATATATATATATATATATATATATATATATATATATATATATATATATATATATATATATAGGGTTAATACATCCATGACAGGTATACCAATAAAAAAGAAATTGAAAAAAAAAACAAGATCAAATTCTAATCTAATCCAATGGTCAAGAAATTAGAAATTTTCTATATTTTAGATGTTAATGTTTTCTCAAACTCAAACTGAGAGACTTCGTTCATAGTGAAATTTACATTTAACTCAATTAAGATTTGGGAGATGATATTTTAACACTGATAATAGTGATTTACCCCCATTTAACATTAAAAATAATATTATTTTATTAAAATATAATATTTTATTATAAAAATCAGGAGTCAAATGGTGTTATTTTGCTACAGTGGTGTGAAAGTAAATTTATTCTTAAGATTTATGATATCCATTTTTGCATTCCTCAAGTTATATCACCCTCATTCAACAATTAATTAATTAAAATAAAATAGAAATATGCAATTAGAAAGTCATATTTCATATATATATAAATAAGTGTGTTTCATTTCAAATTTTAGAAACAAAATATTATGAAACTAAAGAAATTAACGTAGAGAAATTCAAGGTGCACCCTTCCCTTATCCCTCTTATTTCCATTCTAAATTAGTTGTCCTTCTAAAACAGGGTTCTTTTAACTCCTTTTCCCCCCTAAATTCATAAAATATCAACTTCACCATTTCATATTCTAACTAAATCATTCTAAACCCAATTAGGTAAGCCCTAATGGTCTTTGTTTTTTATTGTTATTTTTAGAATTTTCTTCCATTCCATATAAACCCCAAGACACACATATCAATCCTCACCCCAAAAAAAAAAATTTCACACCCCCTCCTCAGCCCTACTCGCCGTCGTAACCACCGTCGATATACATCAATATACGGCGAGGGTTGAGGAAGATGGAGGAGGTAGAATGTGGCCATTATGTGGGTCATGGCTACGTGAGCAACTGGGGCATGCAGTGCCACAACATGCGTCGCCGTCGATGTAAGAGTAACGCGACGCCGTCCACGGCGGTTCCCAGCTACCGGAAATATTTGAAGGGGACGGAGTCGGAGATGAAGAGAACGCGGCGCGTGGGAAAGGACATGTCCCATGAAACAGAGAAAAAGATATCGGTGAGAAAGATGCAATGGTTGATGAAGAACAAGTATGGAAAATTGACCCATAGTTGCTAATACTCAACCAAACCAACACACATCAATTTTTCCTTTATCTTTTTAATATAGATCACACCAATCTGACAAAAAAAAAACAATTTTCCTCCATGTCAGATAGAATAATCATAAACAATAAAAAGAATTATCCAAACATTTAATACAATATTGCTCCAAATTAAGCTAGAACTTAATCCCACACCAGAATCACATTCGTGGTGAAAAAGGAAAATGTTTAACCATTTGTTACATGAGTTTTTGCTTTGGTAATTCAGTTCCAAAGTTTATCTCATTTTTGTGCCTTGGTGATTCTGCCTCTCTTTCTGCTTTTCACTTTTTGTGTATTCATGAAATGCCTCTTATAATTTGTTAATTTCCTCAGTAAAATTTGGTTTATAATATACATGTACAACGGAAATTCATCTCACGCTGTTAAATACTAACATGTTGTGTAATAAATAGGAAAAATTTATATGAGGTCTACATATAAATATAATAATTTTGTTATTTAACTTAATATTATATATTTGCAATATTTAAAGAAATACTAATAAACATTTAATATTAAACACTCTTCGTATTCTTTCATGTCTTTCGTTATAAAATAAAATAACGTTTTTTATCTTAACCTTTTTCAGTTTTTTAAAATATTACAAAAATGTAAAAATCACCCATAATGTGTATAAGTTATCTGATACGGTTTGATAGGTTAATTAAACTGTTCGAGATAGAATGTGTACATTGGTGTACTAATAGTTAATCAATATTTTCTATCGACCAATCTTTTCTGAGTAGAATAAGTACGTTAGAGTATTAAGAGTTTGATGTATTATGGGACTGACTTAGAATACTCAAACAGTCTTATAAGGTCCGGTGAAATTTTTAGGTCAAACGCCTTCTTGAACTCGGTTAGGGAAAGATACCTACAAAGACACTTCGGCGATCAAATTAGAATATGTATATTTAAGGAGTAATGAAAACACTAGTCATACCTATGAGGTATCTTCTACTTCTAGGAATAACATTGGGTTAGTTCACGGTTCATCAGACACATTCTTGGGCCCATGATAATAAGTCCTATTAGCAATGTGATTTTTCACTTAATCTTAAATAGGGTTTGTTAAACAGGTTTAGTGTGTTTATTCTACAGGTAAAATGATGAACTCGATTGGTTCGTCTTTGCCTTGCCAGGAATGGAATTAAACTGACTTTCTATAGATGGATTCTTCTCGATTTTCTTGGCCTATATAGGCTCCCTAAGGCTTAAGTGATTCAACATTTAGTTGGAAATTGCAAAAAGCCTTAAATTGAAGTGTTTTTCTCAAGAACGGCTTGGAGATCTTCAAAAATCTACTAGCTTGGTACTCTGCAAGGGTTATGGAGGTGAACTCACCTTTAACCGAGGTTGTGTACTAGGCAAGTACTCGTAGGTACTCGGCAGGGGTTCATGGAGGTGAACTCATCCTTAACCGAGGTCTTTACTCGATAGGGGTTCATGAGGATAACTCACCCTTGACCGAGGTCCTGTATTCGTTAGGGATTCATGAAGGTGAACTCACCCTTAACCAAGGTCTTGTTCTCAATAGGGGCTCATGGAGATGAACTTACCCTTGACTAAGGTCTTGTTATTAGTATGGGTTTATGGAGATGAACTCACCCTTGACCGAGTTCTTATACTCAGTAGGGGTTCATGAAGATGAACTCATCCTTGACCGATGTCTTGTACCTAGTAGGAGTTCATGGAAACAAACTCACCCTTAACCGAGGTCTTGCACTTGGTAGGGGTTGATGGAGATGAACTCACCCTTAATCGAGGTCTTGTACTAGGTACGGGCTCATGGAAACAAACTCACTCTTGATCGAGATCTTGTACTCGGTAAGGGTTCATGGAGATGAATTCACCCTTGATTGGGGTCTTGTACTCGGTAGGGGTTCATTCATGGACATGAACTCACTCTTGACCAAGGTCTTGTACTTGGTAGGTTCATGGAAACGAACTCACCCTTAATCGAGGTTTTGTTCTCGATAAGGGTTCATGGTGATAAACTCACCCTTGACTAAAGTCTTGTACTCGGTAAGGGTTCATGTAAATGAACTCACCCATGATCGAGGTCTTGACGTCATTCTTAGTCGAACATGTTAAAAGGAAATGACTAATGATGCAAAAGTGTGCATTGTGGAGCTTGAAAATTCTGAAGAAAGAGAGTGTGTTGATAGCAATATTTCCTGCATAACTAATGATCAAAATCATGAAAAGATAAAATCGTTTTCAGATAGCAACTAAAAAATAAAGATCTATTAAGCACAACCCAGTTTAATATTTACTATGATAAGTAGACATGTTCCGAGTAGAAATGGCAAGTTCATGAAGTTCATAATCAAAAGCAAATGAGTTGAGAACAACTTTTAGAGACGTGATTAGTCTATAGACTTGAGCCATGATAACCAAGTAATCCCAAACTTTTGAGTACTTGAAATTAATTGTTACACTCTTTTGAAAATAGATATCCCATCAAGTGATTCCTCAAAGGATAAAGATGAGAATGATAACAGACATAATTTTTCAAAGTCCAACTCCCAAGATGCATTTGCGGATTCCCATTATATGATATCTCAACTTCATCCCTTTGATTGGGATAATTTTCAAAATACAAACACAAACTCGAGTAGAGAGGAGAGAAAAGACAGGATGTTGTGAACTTTATGGAGCGGCTCATAATACATATTCAGCTATATAGAATGAGTAATGTTACTTTGACACGTCTCATACCCCTATTTGACACCTTCACCAGGTAACAATGTGGCAAAAAAATTGGATTTTTTAATAATGTGGGATCCACTAGCGATGTCAATTGAAATTTTTGAAAATAGTGTATTTGGTTTCCTGCTTATCTTTCTTTCATTTTTGTTTAGCCTATTCCCTTCCCCCTTCCCACATTGTTGACTTTTATCCTCCGCTTTGTTGAAATTTCATCCCATTTGATGTGCGTTTTTTTTTCAAGTGTTGGTTGTCATAATGTGTTTTGGAAGAAAGCTACAAATTAAAAATATTTGTGGTCTAGGGTTTAGGTATTATTTTGTTGATAATGGGGTTTTGGTTGTGCTTTAGAGTTTAGGATGCTCTGCAATGACGCGAAGCCTCTTGGAGTAGGTACAACAGTGACTACTCATTCTGAGGCTAGCATAAGTACACACTACCAGATTTGGAATATGACTATCGTGCGCTGGAGCCCACCATCAACGACAAAATCATGCAACTCCACATCAAACTTGCATCACCAACTACAACAAGGTTGTCGAGCAACTCCAATAGTTCAAAAGTTCTTATGAGTAAACTTAATACTGAAACATAGGAAACCACTTGAACGTGAGTTTCATACCTTTTAAACGAGCTTCATAATTTCCTAGAAGTGCTTCCAGTGTGACATTATTGGAAAATGGAAGGACAAATTGTGCCTAGCCTTTGACTTGAGCTTCATAATTTGGATTTATTATAACCTTATTGGAAAAAAACATTAAAGGACACACATTATTCGAAAAAGTTGGAATTATGTATGACCCTTTGGACAATCTGCTCTGTGAGTGTATAAAATACACTTAGTTTACCACATAGTGCTCATTGGAAACCATATAATTTTTCTACATAATCTGAGTCCATATTATATGTCAAAGGTTGTCCATTATATGAGTAGAACTTATTTAGAGAAATCATAAAAAGTTTTATACATATGGTTGATCACCATATGTATGACATATATTCAAAAACCCTTGATAGGATGTAACATATCAAAACCTTACTAATCACCTACTAATTTGTGCCTAACCTTTGACTTGAGCTTCATAATTTTGGATTTAATATGACCTTATTAGAAAAAACATTGAAGGAGACACGTCATTTAAAGAAGTTGGAATTATAGGAGAGTTTGTTCTATGGGTGCATAAAATATACTTAAGTTTACTACACAAGTGCTCATTGGAAACCACATAATATGTAATTTGACTCCATATCATATGTCAAAGGCTACCTATTGTGTGAGTAAAACTTATTTAGAAAAATCATAAAGAGTTTTATGTATTGATTGATCATACCAACCAACATTAAGACATTAGACTGTCATTCAGCATATATATGACATGTTCAAAACCCTTTGACAGGATGTCACATATCAGAACCTTGCTAACCACTTACTTTTAGGCAATTATGAAGCTCTTTTAAAAGATATCACATCTTTGTCTGGTGGTTCCCTTTGTTTCAGGATCAAATTTGCTAAGAATGATTTCTTATTACTGAAATTGTGTCAATGTGAAATGATTTTAGTTATGGGTAATTTATTTTTATTTTTATGTTTCAAATTAAAAGAATAAAATAAAATAGTTAGATATTTGTTTTTGATCTAAAGTTTTTAGTAATAACTTTTGTTGGTTTATATTTTATAGTAGACTCCTTACATTGCATACAATTATCTTAGATTGTGAGTTGTAAAAATTTAGAGTAAAAAAATTCTAAACAATCATAATTTTTGATAGAGAACTAAGATTGAGATACATTAAAATTAAAAATTGTTCAAAATAAAATAAAAAATATGGTGGCTAATGATTGTTGGAGGTGTCAATTTCAAAACTTTTTCCAAATTCTATTATTTACTATTGATTTTTTACTTTTTATGTTTTTTTAAGATTTAGACTCTTATTTCATATATCTATATAAAAAAAGTTTATAAATTTTTACATTGTTTTTTTAAATTAATTATAAATTTATCAAATCATTACATCTTATATTTAAATTATAAATATATAAAAAAATAAAATATAATAACTAAAAATTTTATTTTTTTCTCGTTGAATGTGTATGTTGACATGATGTTAGTTCTATTTTATTTTTTTATCAAAATTATGACATGTGTCGATTTCTCATTCATTATAAGACTTTTTTGTTCTTTACTTAAAATTGTAATTTGATGGCACAACTCACTTATTTTTATAAATATGATTTTCTTAACTATTTTGTTAAAATACTAAAGAAAGTTGCACCATTTTGGTGCTTAAACTTCTATCCATCCTATCTTTTCTTCCAGACTGACGTAACACAAATGTGAGGACCTAAAAATTAAAAGCAAAACTAAAAATTAAATAATGATCTTTAAATATTTTAGGTTCTTTTTACTTTCTCTTTGTCTTTAAATCTTCACTTTCCTTTTATTCCTTTTTCCCAAATATCAACTATCAATATTTTTGCTACTTTATGAAATTCTGAATTTCAAATGTAATGATTTAAAAAAATCTAAAATAATTCTGTAGAAAAATAGTATATAAAAAATATAAAAATTGGAAATTTGATAACCTAAATATTGTATAAATATACATTACACTGTTTGAAACTTTTCTTCGTACAAGCATTTAGAAATATTTTGAAGTTTTAATCTCTTTACAATCTTACTATTCTAATTTCTAAGTTGTCCGAAAGAAATTGTTATTAATTTAAAATAAACTTATATAAAATATAAATTATTTATCATTAACTTAAATTACAATTTCTATGTTAAAAATGATTTGTTACAATCTTTAGTTATGATATAATTAACATATTTTTAAATATTTAATCATTATTATAAATTATAAATTAAATTATACAAAATAAACATTTATGCAACGCATTCACTAAATTACCTGTTACTTCGCTGTTCAAGAAAAAACTAAATTACCTGTTAGATTTATCTGTGTCTTAAATATTTTATTAGATAATAAGAGCTTAAACCCTGCGCAGAAGGCAGAATAGATTTTAGGGTTTATATTACCGTCCCAGTTCGGAAACCTTCCAATTCGAAGAAAGCTCGACCATGGCCGGTTCGAAAGCAAATGCGAAGATGAAAAACCAGAAGCGAAAACAGAGATTCGATGCCGAACCTCAAACTTCTTCCAAACGGCACCGTTTAGATATTGCTCCGGAGCGTCACAGTCCCTGGAACAATCTTCAACTCATACTTTGCATCCAAGACAAAGACCATGATCTTTCCAGGTTACTATCTGTTTTGTAATCATGTTTTCATTTCGTATCATGGCACAAATGGTTCAATTCAATGCTGTGGACAATGCGTGTGTGCGTGAGGAGGGTGCTACAAATTAGAAAAAAAAATTAATATCATGTCATCGTCAACAATATTTTAATCTGTTTTTTCGGCTTTCTATTAGCTATTCAAATGGACACTGAGATTTTTTTTTTTTTTCACAATGAGTGTGTCTTAGTGCAGTAAGGTCAATGAGGCATTTAATTTTGTGCGGTCAAGAGTGGATAATGGTGTTGGCGCTTGTCAGGATTGTAATACTGTAAAACTTCCAAGAGTAATATCTTACCTTAATGATTGGATCGTGACATTGCTATTTCCTCCAAATGGGAAGAAAAACTGGGGCGATGGGAAGACACCACAGGTCGAGGGAATTGAGGCATACATGGATATTCGTTGTTGGGAGATATTCAAGTTCTGCTTGCAGGAATCTTTGAAGTTTCATGGCTCTTGGAGTATGCCCCGGAACCTCCTACAAACTGTTCAGTTTGTTGCCAGAGATTTTCTGTCACTGCTCGAAGACACCTCTATCAGTTCAGGAGAAGTTATTATATCTGAAGAGAGGTCTAAACTGTATGGTACCATTATTGACTGTGTTTCGTTGGTATTCTTGTCTGATGGTGGGTTGTCAAATAAAAACTTGGACTTGTGGGTTGAGACAGCCCAGGCGTTGCTTGATCTTGTGCTGAAAACTTATAGCAATAGCCTTGATGACAGCAATGTGGGTGCTTTTGCGCTACGCTTTCTGTGGTCGGTGCTTCAGCCATTCTCTAAGTTGAGTGTCCATCGAGCTAAGAAAGGGTTTCATAATTTTGTGGATAAACTTCTTGAGCCGCTGCTGCATTTATCCAGTGAGTTGCATCTTCGGGTTAATGGAAGTAATCCCATTTGGACGTCGCGATTAATTGAGGCAGTGGAAGAAGTTTTTTCTCATGGCCTTTTTCATCAAGTGCATATTTCTGAGTTTTTAAGCTTACATGGTTCAGAAAATGATGTTGCTACAAGTGATGAAAAATCAAATGACTCAAAAGCAACTATTAAGAGTTATACTAGACATTTATTTGATGTACTGCACAGAATTATTGCTAGGAAGAATGCTATGGCAATGGGTAGCTTTGGTTTGTTATTTCACTTATATGCTACTTCAGCAAGAAAATTCAAACTGGATCAAGGGCTTGAGACAACAGAGAAAATAGGTGACTCAAGGCAAACGGTGCCAGGAAAAGATTGTAACTCAAATAATATTTCTGCAGACATTCAAAAATCACTTTTTAATTTTTTTGTACTGATTATGGAACCCCTTTTATCGAAGATTAATGCCTACATTGAAGTTGAAGTAGATGCCAATACCCTGTTGTTGGATCTTCCTGGTTTACTCAAGTCTATTGGTAATTTGCTTGCTAGTTTTATGCGAGAGAAAGTTTATTTGAGAACAGAAGACACATCTGGAGGAGCTTGTCTTAATTTCTTAAAGAAAATATTTAATACACTGATAACTAGTTCTACTAGTGTACTTCATTTCTCCAATTATGATACACCTAACAAGATGGAGATATATGTTTTGCCTGCTAATGAGATTCTAGTTGCAATGGGATATCTTTTGCATATTGAATATGAGGTTATTGGTGAAGATTTGGTAAATTTATGGCTTCTTATCTTGTCATTCTCTGCCCTTAATTGCAATTTGGGGTATGCTTTTGATCAATGCTCATTACCTTCTACTATATCTGCCCTGGAGTGCCAAACAATTCATCTATATGGTCAACTTCGCCAGGTTCGTATTAAAATTCTGATTGCTGGTCATTTATGTATTATTTTTTCACCCCAGACCCCAGTAGAGCAAGTTATGTTTTAGAGGTTTTGTATGGTTTTGCTTTGTTGGTGGTTTTATTATTTTGTCTCTTAGTCTCTTAGTGTAATTCTAGGTATGATGTTTGGAGTAGGGGAGGGCATGATGTTTGGGTGAAGGGAAATCTTTAATAAGTTATTGTATTTTTAGATTAATTCAGCTTATGTGTATTTTTATGCTTCTTATTGTCCCCCAAGACAGGCTTGTCCTTACATGTTTGAAATGATATAGGTGGAAATTGCTATTTTAGCACTGTGCAAAGCTATAAGGCTTATTATATGTCCCGATGGTTATACTGAAGAAAGTTCTTCTAGGTTCTTGACATTTCTGTCTAATGAAGTTCATTCTGAAGCAGTTGAAAGGCTATTATCTTCACAGAATTTCATTCATGCCATTTATAAAGCTATTGAATCTATTCCAGAAGGACAAGTGTGTGGGTGTATTAGACAGATAAGAGATGATATTTCAGAATCTCTCAAGTGGATGAAAAATTTCTGTCCATTGGTTGATGGCAAGAAATTGCAATTTTTTAATCTGCAAGTGGAACTGTTTGGTAGAGGGCTCTCTAAACTGTATTGTTTAGTTCTTGGTTCGGTGACGGTCACCGATGGAAACCGCAATCTTCTTGGAGTTTCTGTAAAAGAAATTATGAAATCAATGCGTCCCTATTTGAGTATTCTAGTTGGACAGCAGCCAGACACAATCTGCAAGTTCTTTTCTTCTGTCACTGGAGAAACTGTTGATCAAGTGGTTAGAAAGGGAAAACTTTTAAAGAAATTTGGTAGGTCTAGCCAATGGGTTCTCGTGTTCTTCTTTCAGTTGTATGTGTCTTGCCAAAGCTTATATAGGCAAGCAAGCCCTATGCCTCCAGATTTCCCTAAGAAGTCTGCAGAGGTGGTGGATTACACAGCATATTCTGCTTGTGAGTTGATGGAGAGGATTGATGAGATAGACTTCGGTTTTTTTTCTTGGATTGTTCAACCCTCAGGTTCCCTCCTTCTTGTTATGAAATTTATTTCTGACATATATCTTAAACATGGTTCAGATGATTCTTCTCCTTTGATCTATATCTTTCAGTCTATGGCTCTTCAAAGGCTTGTTGACTTGAATAAGCAGATTATACTGTTCAAGTATATGCAAAAGAAGCATCATTTGCAGAAGCCTTATAGATCTCAAATCAACACACTGAAGGAAGAAGCGGCTGAACTTACTAACTTTATTATGGAAAATTTATCATGTGTGTTTCAATCCCCAATCTTTGTTTCTGATTATGTAACTTCTGAAGATGTGGTTTCTGTGGCTACTCATAGCAACAGATGTGATCTAGGAGTTTATTTTGCGAACAGAAAGTCATTGCAGACGCTCATTTGGTCAAATCTTTGCAAAAATGTTGATGTTTGGAGCAACCATGCTTCAAAGAAGCAAACGAAAAAGTTCTTCTCACATTTACTCCATACTTACCTTCACAGTGAAACAAGTAGTTTTCAAGAGCCAGGTCTGCAAGAAATCGACAGATTTAAGCTGCTCAAGAGGGTCACTTTGTCACAAATATCATCAGAACTTTTAAATGGTTCACTTTTGTATGAACAAAAGGTAAGATCCTCCTTTGGTTATACACAGTTCCTTTTATCCTTTGCGCACAAACTCACCCATATTTTATCTTCGCCAGTATTTGTTTTAGCTTTCAATAGAAATCCTTAGTTTGTTTCTTGTTTAATGCTCTGGTGTGATGTTTTGAGATAGATAAAGTTACATCTATACTTTTGTTTTAGTTTGCCCACAGGAATCTGGCCTCAGTGTTCTGCAATGCTGTGGAGAAATCTGCACTGCTATTATTTAGTAATATTCCGTGTACCGATGTGAATCTTCAAGCATTGCCTAATTGGGTTGAGTTTTTAAGTGCCCTTGACGACCCAACAGTGCTTATTGATGAGAATAAAGAGATTCCCATTGATTGTTCTGCAGTTAAAAGTTCTACCAGTCATTCACACGGCAAACTTCTTGCAGATATCAGCGGAAACGAAAAGGCTTTCCCTGTCACAGACAAAATATTTAGAGATTGCGATCGTTTACTTGATCTCGTATGTTGGATGCGAGATATAAATTCAAGATCATTTTCATGTCTTGTGACTTGTATTTTCAACCTTGAACGGTACACTCATCTCTCTGTTGGATACTACCTTATGGTCTTTTGTCCTGATAGAAAAAAAGAACTTGTATGCATTATAGAGGTGAAAATTTCAACTAATGTTGAGCTAGGGCATTCCATGAAAAAAAAACGAATGGAAAACAGAGTGCCTAAGAGCTCACAAGTCTTAATAGCAGCCACTCCCATGCCATAAACACTATCTATTACTAATTTGATAGGAACCTGGAATATAAAATAAAGAAAAGAAATGGATGATTTTATTTCTTGATTGAGAATGAACAGAACCAGGAAAAAAAGTATCATGGAAATGGTGTTTCCCTTTTCATAACTGAGTATTTGTTCTATTCTCAAATGCTAACTATTCAGAGTGTGTGTTTCCCTTTACATCCTCCTATTTATTTATCCAAATAGCCCTCTATAACTAGCTAATTGGCTAACTACTATAACTATTCTTTACTAATTTTACTTTCCTTCCTGTCCCAATAAAGTCCTACGCCTTAATCCGTAGGTCGGAGATTTCTCTCTCTTTGATCTGTTGCTTTTGTTTTAATAGACTTATCGCTGTAGATAATTTTACATCGGCTATGAGAGCCTAGAGGAAATGAAACCAGTGCGGCTATATGATATAGAGTTTTAGCGGGAAAGAGAAAGAAACAGAAAGAAAGAGGTGAAGAAAAAGAATAACAGAACAGATAGGATAGGGAGAGAAGAAAAACAGAGACCATAGAATCTGTGAACTGCACTTCTTGATTACCATTTAGTTTGTCTAAAATATAGCAACCCTGCTTTATTTATAGATAGCTACCCAACCTATCTAGCAGCTGACTGACTAACGTTGTTTTCCTATTTCTATTTTCACGTCTCTATATTTGTCTTATATGTTTAAAAGCAAGAAAGTAATTGGATGAAATGACAAAACCATCTCTCTTTGTTCAGAAAATTTGAAATTTGTTTATGGTACATTCCTTTACCCTTACTTCAGAGAAAGAAATCCTTTACCCGTGGTAAAGAATGCTTTGGACACATACTTCTGTTTTTTTTTTTCAAAGATGTCAATTTTATTATGTGAAACAGATTATTCATTCTCAGTTCTGTTTACTTAAATATTTGCAGGCTTCTTGTCAGTGCTCTTCTGTATTTTCGGTGTACAAGGCACCAGGATTATTGTTTTGAGTACTTAAGATTATTTGTCTCTTGTCGGAAGGCATTATGGTATATATTAATTGGATTTTATGAGAAGGCAGGGACTATTCAATCATCACCGAACACTATTGTTTCTGAAAGTTCATTCGCTGTTTTATGGATTTCGAAGTCATTATCTGTGGTTGTTGGGATGAAAGAAACATTCTCTGCAAAAAATATTATGTTGTGTAAATCTATGGTGTTTTCCTTGTTGGATTACACATCACGTGTCTTGTTCAGCATAGGAAAATATCAAATTGTTCATGCTTTTACCATTAATAAAGAAGCTGAAATATCTTGTGAAGAGATCTCTAATCATATGATTAGCCATGAAGAGAATCATTTGCTTCCATCTCCTCAGGACTCCCCCAATCTTGAGGCATTGAAATGTTTAACCACTATGGCTGAGGATTTGAAAGAGCATAAACAGAGTTTGCTTGTTTCTATTAACAATTCCCCTCATAATGGCAATGTGGGATTTGGTCTTACTGTTGAAAACATCATTAGATTGTCGTCTACATTTTGTTGCTTTGGCAGCGTTGTGTGGGGCCTCACATCTTCCACAGGCCAAACAGATGCTAAAGATATTGATGAAAAAGAAATAGTGATGAGGAAAAGTGAGCATACCTCTGAGCTAAATAGTTGTATATCTCTTTTCGTGGAGCTTTCTGATGTTTTCGTAAACAAATTTCTTGTTGAGAGTAACCAACTTTCCAAAAGTTCACAGAATATGCAGCATTCTGAAGATCCAGCGATGCAGGTATCTTTGTTAGGTACCAATTCTATGTCACCTAAATCTGTAATTTTTAAGGCTAATACCTCCGCTGGTACACAAAACGAATGTAAAGCTTCTGCAACTTCCTTTACTTTATCAGCAGTTGATAATGTCTCCAAAAGTGTCCGTGATATTGGAAGGGCTTTGAATCCAAAAGTTGAAAACCCTGTTGCCAGTGTTTTGGCCAGGGATTACTCTGAGCCACAGGGTCTGAATAAGCCTTTGTTGCGAAGTTTGGTAAAAGGAGATCACCCTGAAATTGCTTTTTTGCTGAGACAACTGCTAATTGCTTTCTCATCTCTTTTGAGGTTAAATTTGCAGAAAAATTATTGTGTCCTGCCTTCTACTTTTGTAACTACTTTCATTGAAATTTCACAACTCCTATTATTAGAATTTGCAGAGATGGTTGTGGTCCCACAACAACCTGCTTTGCTTTTGTTAGATGGCGCTCGCAGCTATTTGAGAGAACTAGCGGGTTATTTTCCTTTAACTGATCCTACCTCCTCTAGAAAAGTTTACACAGAATTGATTCAGATGCACATGATGGCAATAGGGAAGACCATTTTGTTGCAAGGAAAAGGGCGAACACTAACCTTTCATGGAAGCCAGTCAAGTACAAAGCCTCTTCATAATGGATCAGTTGAAGCTTATTCTTCTACTGGATTGCACAGCTTTGCCTTGGATGGATTTAGAACCAGGCTGCGGAAGTCATTCAAAGCATATATAGAGAGGTCATCTGAGTTGCATCTTTTGTCTGCTATACTGGTCATTGAGAAATCTCTAGTTGGTATTCTGGAACGATGTACCTTGATTTATGATGTAAAAACAAGTAAAGAAGAGGAGGAAATTTTGTCAGTTGTTTCAGGTGGCATTGATTGCTTCAGCATGATTCTTGAATTTGTTTCAGGTAAATAAGAGCATGGCTATTTGAGCTAACATTTCATTTAATCATTTAATTAAAATCTGCAAATTACATCCTTTATTTCGTTTCCTTTTAGTTGTACTTAAGGCAATGCATTCATATTATCATTAGTGAATGAATATTTTTTCTTTTTAAAGGTCGGAAAGGCTTGAAGATGATTAAAAGACACGGACAGAGTTTTGTATCTGCTGTTTTCAACATTATTGTGCATTTACAGGCCCTGAAATTTTATGATAAATTGTCATCTGGAACAGTTGCCGGTACTCCTGATCCTGGGTCAGCCATTCTCATGGGTATCGAAGTACTGGTTACAGTTTCTAGAAAACATGCTCAATTTCCAATGGATGGGGGACATGTGGGTCTAATATTACATATCCCTGCAGTGCTCTTTCAGAATGTCCGTCAGCTTAGAGTTACTAAGGCGTCTGGGCCATCAGAAGCATTGATGATTTCTAAACAGCAAATTTGTGATCCAGTAAAGAGAGTGGGTCGCGTTGATCACCTGTTCTTAGTTAGCCTCTTTGTTGTGTGTTGTCAACTAATGTGTACCATTATTATGCATCGTCCAAGGTATGTTTTATTTTATCTTTTAAATCACTGAACATAGTACAGCTTCTCATATTATTGAACGGCTTGAAATGACAAATTTGCTAATACATACATATATATACATACATATATACATACATATATATACATACATATATATATATATATATATATATATATATATATATATATATATATATATATATATATATATATATATATATATATATATGTATATGTATTTTGATAGCATCTATCTGCAATTCGCTATTGTAATCCTGACAATTACATGTTCCTTTGCCTTTTCGTTAACCACATCTTCTGCATTTTTTACTATCATTCCAGTGAGTGCAGACAGTGTGTTGCCCATCTTGAAGCTTCTGTTGCAGTTCTTCTTAATTGCTTGGAGACAGTTTCAGATGATGAATCAAAAATGAATAATGGTTTCTTTTCTTCAGAAGAGGAGCTGAAATGTGCTTGTTTTCTTCGAAGAATTTATGAAGAGGTTTGTGACATCCATATTTGAATGAATTATGGCCTTAATTTAACAAATTAATTTCCTTTTGCTTACCCCGTTTGTTTTTGTATTCGTGATGCAGATAGAAAAGAAAAAAGATATCTTTAGTCGTCAATGTTCTCTGTTTTTATCCAATTACATATGGGTTTATTCAGGATATGGTCCCAAGAGAAGTGGCATCAGAAGGTCCATATACATGTCTCATTGTTTACTCATGTCTTTCTGTGAAACTTTACCAGTTGAAGATTACATTTCCATCACACTGCAGAGCCCCTTTTCTGTTTGACTTTCTATTAAGCGTTGGCCATCTGAAAAAATGCATCTAAATACCTAGAACAATTCATCTAATATAAAGTCTGTCTTGCTCATATTTTTGAACTGAATAACAACTAGAAAGTATTAATAGAGATGAAGTAGATGACCATAACCATTAAAAAATATTAATTATTGAATAGTTATTTGCAGAGAAGTAGATGAAGCTCTAAGACCGGGTGTCTATGCTTTAATAGACGCTTGCTCAGTTGATGATCTTCAATATCTTCATACTGTTTTTGGAGGTAAGTAATCACGACTCAATCAGATTTTATGAAAGGAATCAAAGGAAGAATCTAATTTCAGTTTCGGTTTTGTAGAGGGACCTTGCAGAAATACCCTGGCAAGTCTTCTGCATGATCGCAAACTCACCCAATACGAAGGAAAAGTTTGATCTTCAAATTTTATTGCTAATTTTTTTGTGCACTCCTCTTTTGGCTGAGAGCAAGCTATTCTTACAACTGGAAATTATGTGATTAGTTTCCTGAGGCGGAGAGAGTACCAGAGTGGGTCACCCAACAAAGTGTTTACATATGCACGGTGAGATGATAAATCTGTAAACATGTTTACAGAAGTTGGCTATGTATCAATTGTATTGAACATTGTGGGTTGATGTGCACTCGTTATTTACCCATAGAATTCTTTCAACCGAGATTTAAAACGTGTAAACTAATATCATGGAAATCCAATACTATTTTTCTACAAATTTAATTTATATACTTCTGGTCGAGGGACGATAATCTTCCCATATTCAATAGTTACACAGGTGCGTAAAAAATCAATTTATTCTAAATACTTTATAATAAATCCATAGTTGGATAAATGGAATTTTAGTCAGTTATAATGGAATAAACTAATATTTGAAGGAGCCACGAGTGTTCTGATAGCATTCTTTCATGCTTTATAACTTGAATATTAAAATTTTGTTATGGTTTCTAATTGTTGTATAGTTTCAAAATATGAGCAAGATAGACTTTATATAGGTGAATTGTTAGGTATTTAGACGCATTTTCCAAGGGACAAACTTTAATAAAAGTCAAACAGAAAAGGGGGGTCTGCTTTGTGATGCAAATGCTCTTCAAATAAGGATGTCATAAACCTCTTCATAAATTCTTCGAAGAAAGCAAGTACATCTTTTCGCGCCCTCTTACTAAAGAAAAGAAAACCTTTATTCATTGTTGATTCATCATCTAAAACGGTCTCCTAGCAATTAAGAACAAAAGAAGCTTCAAGATGGGCAACAGAGTCTACTCACTGGAAAAGATAGTCATAAATACACAAGATGTTAAAGATTAGATAGGTATTTTGTTCTTACTATATAGTGAAATGTCTCCAGACGACAACAGAAAACTCTTGACACTTAAGAGATTAAAGAATAATAATAATGAAAGAGAAAGTATGGGTTATATAAGCTTTTGAGCTTCCACGTATAAATTACAAAAAAATCATATATGTTGAATTAATATAAGATTATATACTCTTAAAAACTAATTTAGTATTTATTCGAAATAGAGGTGTTAATACTATAAAAGAATATTTATATAACAATATTTTTCGATGTCTTCCAATAACAATATAAAACTAAAAGATAAATTATAGGAATGAAATATTTTATACAACTATATATTTTGTACATATTAGTTTATAAAAGAAAATATATAAAGATTTTCCCAAAAACATAACTAAGCAACTTAGAAGTTATATCAAAACTTAAATTTACTTCTTAGTTCAAACTATAATATATAATTTACTTATGAACTCGTTCATCTAGAAATATAATTTGGGTGAAATTAGCTTACTGAAAGGTAAACTAACAGTAAAAAATTCTATAATAAAACATTTCATGATATTTTAAAAGTAATAAAAAAATCGTTCTCAATGGTAAATAATTAATCAAAACATAACAACCCAAAAAGATAATAATGTGTGCTTGTATATGATAATTTTGTTTTTTATTCTACTAGCTTAATGTTAAGCTCAAAGTTAAGCTCAAAGTTAAGCTCAAACATTTTGATAGATGTTTCTCTTTCCTATCACTAATTTCTGATGGTTTGTAAAACAAGTTTAAAATATTTTAATAAATCAGTTGAAAGGGATAATCAAGAGTGAAGATAAACATCTAATAGATATAAACAATGAATTCATAGTTTTATATTAATTTATCCTAAACTGAGATTATGTATGTCCAGTTCTTCTTAAAAACTACTAAGAGTTCCATTAATAAACAAGATTACAAGTATTATTGGTATCATTCTTAGATTACAACAAACGACTCCTAGTTATCTGAATATACAATGTCTTTCCAAGATACAGTTTCTTCAAGTTATCAGCTCAATTTTCCTAAGTTTAAGCGTGAGGAGATGAATATATGCCCTTGACCTAAAAGATTCAACTTCACAACAGTGAAGAATTAACAAATGAAGATCTCGCTTAGTCTTCTACAAGTTCAAGGTTTTCTCTTGCAGTGAAGGTAAAAGTCAGAAGATTGTTCATGTAATCTTTTTCTTTTCAGCATTGCAAACGTCGGTTTTATATATGTTTTTCAAAAGGACCCCTGTAGATAAAAGATATATCAATCGACTCAACGATCAAAAAAGAATTATGATATAGTTCTGGAGGTGATAAATATGTTTAACTAATGGTATGTTTAGTTGAATATATTCTGAAAAAAAAAAAGTAGCATTTTATAGGTTTAAATTTTATTTTAGTCTTTTAAACTAATTTCCAACAAATTTGTTTTTGTATCCTAATTTTGAAATTGATCTTTATGGTTTATGTAGTTTAAAAAAAATACTCTTCATGCGGTAAAAGTTGGTGATTACGAACTACAAATTACATAGTAACGTATTTCGAACTCATGCTTCTAGTATCAAATTTCGTCTCCGTATACAAAACTGAGTAGCTATTCCTCTAATTTTGGTAGGAAGTTATTATCTTCATTCCAAATGATATCTTCCACTGCATCCTGCAGTTCCCTGTCGAACTGTAAACATTAACAATCCATTCCACACAAGTTAGTAAACAAGGAAAATCATTTATGATCATAAGAAAAATACAAGAGGACAAAAGGATTCAACATCAAAGCGTGATTTGTTTATTAAGGTTTATAGAAATGAAATTACCTTGTCAAAATCCCGGGCATCTCCTGCTTTCTTCTTAATCCTAACTCTCCAAAGGAAAGGGTAGTACGAAGGTGTAATCTGAAAACCAGAGTTTAGAAAAGCATTAGAAAGTAGGAACATATCTTAAATCTTCAATTCAAAAACGTGTACCTTAACTCTTGCTGATAGATACTCTCGTGTGGGTCCAAATCCCCCTTCAATCTCCACCTTACATGCATAATAAGAAATATTATCATAAGTAGAACTTGATAGTAAGAAAGATAATTATTACTGCTACATGCTATTTCAAAATAGTAATGCGTGTAAAAACATTTTCTTACATCTATCCTCCTCGAATGAAGATTCATGCGGTCTATAGGTTTTTCAAATCTTGCAATTATCTTACTCCCACAAAGATGGGTCCTGAAAACACTTTTCCTTCGAGCAAGTATCTGGTTGTCAAATTTTGGAGAGAAGATTTATGTACTCATAAAGGAAATTTTGAATTAGAGATTTACTGCCAAATCTGATAATTTTGGTGACCAATAAAACTAACTACTATAAGTATATAATACTATTCCAATGATGGAAAAAATATCTAAATTTACATTTACTAATTTCTTGATTGGTTCAAGTTTGTCCTTGGGAGGGGGCCTCAATTCATCGTATGCATTATAGAGTACGTGTGCTGAAGGCCCCGCCTCTTGCTCCTGCTCAACCTGTGCACAAAGTCACGTACATTGATATCAAGGATAGAAACCAAACCTCTGCTGACTAATATTTAACAAAAAAACCTTTACAGCTGCTTCAGACACTGAAACTAGTACTTACAGTAGGAGGTTCATCCCCACTAATACTGAACCATTCATCTTTCAAGATCTCAAAAACTGTAATTCGCTGTTTAATGCCACAAAAGAAGTGGTATACACATATATATCAACATGTTAGTTTTCAGATGAATGTAAACAGAGAATATTTGCTAAAAGCCGTATTAGTATATCAGGGCTCAGCAAAATTTGATAATAATAGAATGTGATGTCAAGTACTTACTGCAGCAGGATTGGGATCAAGGATTCTCCTAATTAGTATCTTTACACTTGGAGAGAAAAATGAAGGACAGGTGAATTCAGCAGCACAAGTCTGTAGGTTACAGTAAATGAATGAAAAATTCAATGAATTAAAAATCATAAGTTAGCAAATGTAGATGAAAGAACAGTAGCATCAGAAACATTCACCTTTAGATATACAATCCCAACGTTGTCACTGTTGAAGGGTAAATCACCAGCCAATAGAGCAAACAGAATAACACCACATGACCAGATGTCAGCCGGTTCATAATCATAGCCACTGATGCTTCCCACCTATAAGACAAAGTAGTGATATTATGAGAGGGAGATTGAATTTGAAGTTAAATTAAGAGATACTAAAAGGTATCATACCTCTGGGGCCCTATAATGTGCTGAACCGCATGGTATGCCAGAAGAAATCCCACGTTTCTAATAACATATGACATTACCAATTGGTCATAAATGGCCTTTTAATTGTTTGAAAAATTAGTCACTAATAATTAACTCACTCCAGGTTCTTGGGACAGTGCACTCAGTCCAAAATATGATACTTTAAGCATTCCATCATCAGCATTCACCAACAGATTCTCTTTCTATAATTAAAGGACAATTAATAAACTTCATAACTGAAAGAGGGGAAACAAAGCAAAGGAACAACATATTTATAAGGATGTAACATAATAGATGCACCTCACCTTTAAGTTCCTGTGAGAAATACCGTTGTTGTGACAGAAAGCCAAAGCGTATATAAGCTGGTGAAAATATTTTCTTGCTTCGGGCTCTGTCAGTCTCCCATTCGTGGCCCTCTGGCTCAGGAAAAAAAACACCACAAAAGTTACACATTGTAGAGGATTCTGATCCCAATTGAAAATGTAAAAATCTCTTACTCGAATTTTATCAAGCAGTTTCCCACCATTTACAAGTTCCATTACAAGACACAACTGCGTTTCGGTAGAGATCACCTACAATGGAATAAATGCATCTAGATATTAGTCACCTGAAGAAATTTGAAGATAAAGAAATAAATTGAAGCAATCTTTCCATCTAACCTCATACAAATGCACCACATTCGGGTGTCTAATCTTTTCCATTACTGATATGTTTTTTTCTACCTGCAATAGGGTTAATATCAGAAAATATCATACCGAGAAGACTGAATAAAACTGCATTATACTATACTACAACTTTCTTGTAATGTGTCTGTTTAACAGTTATTGACTTTTATATTTCTTTTAGAATCTTTGTTTCATTCTTTGTTTAATTCAAGAACAGATGAGTGAAATAACAGAAGTGAAAGAATAAAAAAGTGAGCTTTACCTGGTTCAAGTCCACCACATTCTTGTATTGGTCGCCCTGAAATTTTTCTTTGTCGATAATTTTGATGGCAACATTTTGTCCGCTGTCAACGTGAATTGCACGCTTCACGGTGCAGCAGTTTCCGCTGCCTATGGTGTCACGCAGTTCATAGCTTCCCACAAACTCACTGTCACTATCATCCTCCGAAGGTTCCATCTTCTCCTTCATTTTATCCATCTTTCAGACCTTGTTCTTGCTACCAACCCTCGTTTTCCCTTTCTTTCTTTCTTTATCCAAACATGCAAAGAAAGAAAGAAACAAACTCTAGCAAACTTTGCAGGTCAATGACTATTATAGCAACTTTATGGTTGATCTTCTTGATGGAAGAAGTATCAAGACACGGAAAAGCTCTTTCAGAAATAGATCTAATTTACATAAAAGTTATATATGAGCCTTTATTAAAACTTTTCAATATATTTTTCTCCTCTTTTAACTTTTTATTTATCCATTTTATATTGTAGAGAATTTAATGATATGAAAAATATTTAAGGTTTAAAGTAATAATGTTTTAGATATTTCTAGGATATAAGAATTACAAAGAAATTTATTGTTACAAGGAAGCATAAAAGTTTTCATGTATATCTAACCTTTTATAACTTAAAAGAAAAAAAAAATGTATATCATTGATACCAACATTAGAAGATCAAACAATGGTTAGACAAAGCGATAAAGTTATATGACACATCTAAGTGTTATAGACACTAGACTTAAATGATTTATAACAGTCATGTTATTCATGAAGATGAGTTTGATAGAAGGCCAGTTGTTACGTCTATATTTGTATTTAAACAAGTTCGGATTCTAGAAGTAGGTAATTTTTGTAATATGGAACACCAAAGATATAATTGAAAGCATCAAAAACATGAAAGTTTCTAACACACGCATGCACAAACGACAAAGAAGCTCAAAAACTTGGAAGAGGCTCACGCTACCTCTAACAATCGCATGATGAAGATCTCTATAAAATAAGAAGTTTAGTTGTATGCAAGAATTAATACAATTATATGTATTTAATAAAGAGACTATATGTAAACTATTTAAGAGAAAATAATGAAAAAGTTTTCAATATCACTCTATTTGTAAGTTTTCTCTATAGAAGAGTTTTTCCTATATTTCATTCAAACATTATTGTTTGTAGACAAGAGTGGTCATATCATACTCATGAATGCTAAAAGCAAATTAATATTAAACAATATATTCTTAATCTTATTGGAAATTAAGAGGGTTACTAAAAGTTTTATTATAGTAAAACCTGTCAAAGGTTACTTAAAAGGAGAATTAAATGTAATTTATATTAAGTGAATTAATATAAAAGATTATCCTCTTCTCTTTTATTATATGTGTAAAGTATTTATCCTATGTATAATGCTCTTTATTCAAGTTATGGGAAACGTGTTTCAATAAATATTTTTCTAAAACCTAAATGCTTTTATCTCATAAACCCACCATTAAAAGTTATTTATTTTTTAAATATTTATGAAAAACTTTTAGTTATATTTGACGTTTTTTTTATTGTTAACCTTTTATTTGAAATGGTGTTTATTCAAACCTCTTGGAGTTACTTCTTCGTCTTATAGGAGAAAATATCTTACTAAAAATGAGGGACATGTTGTTAATACACCTCCTTTATTAGAAAATGAGAAAATTTTGACTACAAGAAATAATGAGTGACATCATTCTTTGAATGATGTTATATTGATATGGTGGATGTTGTGGAGAATAGAAATCACATTCCTCTTAATGATAAAGACAAATCCTTCCCAAAAACTAATGGACAAACAACTAAAAGTAATTATATATTTTCAACTCCAATGTTAAAAATACACTCATGTGTGTCATATAAGAGAAAGAGTACATAAAAGTTCATGTCTTTAAAGGAACAAAAGATTTATGTCACAAGTTAAAGCACATCTAAGTGTCTTTTTATATGAAAAAATAATAATTTTGATGATAACAAATAATATCATGTTTTAGTTTGTATAATCAAGTATTTTAGTTTCATTATATATATATATATATATATATATATATATATATATATATATATATATATATATATGTATATATAAAAGTAACACGAGCTTAAACAAAACTAGATAAAGTCAATTGAAACGTTAGACAATGATAAGTGAAAATCATAGAACAAAGTCAAGTAAAGTTCTTGATGAAGGTAAGTGAATAAGGATACAAATGCAAAACACACTAGAAGCAACAAAAAAAATCATATGAAACTTCAAGTGAAGTAGATGAAGTATGCACGTGTAATTCTCAAGACAATTTAAATTGCAAGATAGTCTAATTTTCACATACATTGACTTACACATTCCAATATATGATACCGACATGGTGAACTAAATTTATAAATTTGCATGCTCAATTCAACATTGTCAATAATATAAAGGGATTTGTAAAGAGAAAGTTGTCTTATGTCTAACAACATTAGGTTTTATAGAAAAGGTGTCAGTATAAAGAACACCATGCTCTGAAAAGCATTGATAGAAGGACATAAGAAAAATCACACAAGCTACAACAATCATTAACTAGGCGTTGTGTATTCAAACAAAAATGACATTGTGTACTAAGTTAGGAGTGATGGTGTACTTAACTAGAAGATGCATTTTGTACTTAGCCAAAGTAGTGTTTTGTACTTGTGTTTTATCGTAGGAAGATATAAAAGAATAATTAAGAGTGACTTTGTGTATTCGAGTAAGCCAAAAGTGACTGTGTAAAAATACTGATTAATTAGTAAAATATTTATAAGTTGAGAAAAAGAACCACACATAATTCAAGTTACGATGTTAGGATGAAAGAGTATAAAAAAAAATATAAAATGTTACTATATTATTTTTATCATTCTTACACAAGCTATTGTATGATTGTCATTGTAAAAATATTTGTGAACCATTTTTACACTATTAGACTATCTGTAAAAATTTTCCAAGTAATTTTCAAGCATTATTTAATCCTTTTTTCTAAAATTGACTTTTTATTTCAACATACTACAGTAAGATATGAAGGTTCCACAGAGTTGAAGGTTATAATTTTAGTCTCTTTACTATAATACAGAGAGAAATGAAGATTTAAAAGTTATTTTCAATATGTCCAAGTCATATAAAATGAATTGTTTTTCTTAGATAAATATTATGATAATTATAATCATGTTGACAAAATTTTAAGAAGTTTATCTTAAAGGTAAAGACCCTGTGTTAGTCTATTTAAAGGATCTTGATTTGAAAACCAAAATTTTATATATTTTTTTATTTGGTAAATTGTATAAAATATTGCCTTTACTTTTGCTCTCTTATTAAAATATAATATAGTTAAATTTTTCTAATCAAATAATTATATAAAAAGTTTTTGTAGATTCAATATGTGAAATTTTATCCATTTACTACTTGCGAAAATTGGTATGCTTGTTAAAAAGTCATCCATGTTAGCATAAAAGTAGAAAGTTATATGTCATAGGAGCTTCTTAAACTCAACCTAAAAATAAAAATTAAATAGTATATTAAAAGTCCTTTTGTGTTTCTTTTGTGAATGTTGCTTATTTAGTTGAATTTTTCTAAATGAAATCTCTTTTTCTTATCTTTATTGGAACATTAACAAAGAGATCTAAAGACACATTAGCCAACCTTAGTATTGTGTACACTAAGGTACTTAATCCTACTCGATTTACTTTTGTCATCTTAAACTATCCATTGTCTTTTTCATTCATTCAAAGCAAATCAGGATACAACAGAAGTTATAGAACCCTTTTTCGGCTACACCACCCAACACTATCACCATCAAGAATTAATCAAGAAACCCTCCTCCCATCTTCACCATAACTTGTGGCCTAACCCCTTTTAGCCTACTTAGAGTCACTCATAATTTACCTAACCTCGTTTATTAAAACCTACTTTAAAAAAATCATATATGCAATGACAATTTTAATATGACGGTTATGAAAAACTGCCATAATTATTTACACAATATAACCCTTCAGTGAGAGTCACATTTTTTATTTAAAATATAATATTTACAAGTGTTATTTAATAAGTATTTTTTTTTTGCCATCTTTCATTCCTTTCCTCACTTTGCTTTAATTTTTTAAAATTATAATATTTTGAGACATCACTTCGTAATAAACCATTATTTTTTCTTAGTCAAGTGTACCTTCCCGCTTTTCTTATTCACTAGTTTCTCTAATTTTTTTTCAATTACTTTCCCCAGTTTCTCTCGTTCTCTCTCATTTTCCACACTATCTCTGTATCCCAAACCCTTAATCTCTGCATCTCCGTCACCGAGGCCAAGTGTCTTTCCCTCTCTACCCTCCTTCGTCTCCTCCTTATTACCACTGAACCAAGTACATCAACTCAAGCTACAACCAACCATTACAGGTTCTTCACTTCTTCCACCTTCTATTTTATTGCACCTCCCATTTCACTTATGTCCTGTTTTCGTTGCTCTGCTGCCTTTTTCCCCTTTTATTTTCCAACCCTTTTTGTTAATATAAAAATATAATTGCTGTTAGGAAATATCCCACTTCGTAAAATTTATATGCAGTTCACAAACAGTTAAATTTGTGTTCTTGTAGTGTAATCCACAACACAGTAAATACAATACAATCTTCAAACTTTGAACTTCACTCAAAAATAAAAAAAACCCTTGCAAGCTAGGACCCTGAATTTGTAAATGCAGAGTCTGTTAAGAGTCTGAAAGGTGAATGAAATCTGGATTTTTGGACTTGCTGCAAAACGGGTACCCTTTGTTGTAGAGGAAAAAGTCCATGAGGCTGCAGCCAAAACAAGCATTAGTGAAACCTTATCAGATCAAATAGTATTAACAAATTCAGTGACTACACCTAGACTTTATGCAAGAGTATTATTGTGACTACACATGGTTCCTTTGAGTTGTTTTTGTGTTGCACTATCAATTCAAATTTGTGGTGAGAACATGTAGTTTTTTTAACTTTTTAACTATTAATGTAGATCACAAGGAAAACTTAATTTATTTTATCTTTTTAACTTTTTCTTTTATAAGTACTTACTTAGAAGTTTATCCAAACAACTTTTTTAACTGCTTCACATACATAGTAATAAATATTCTGTGCATCAATAGGCTATTCCTGATTCAATATCTGGATTGCAAAACCTTGTAGAGCTTAATCTGTCTTCAGTGCTTTTGGAGTCTCTGCCTGATTCAATTGGGTTATTACTAAAATTGAAATTGCTCAATGTCTCTGGAAACAAGCTGATTGCGCTTCCTGATCCCATCTGTCACTGCAGGTAAGTTAGAAATTCATTAGAGTAACACGATGTTATGGTCACCAATTTTGCTATGCCTTGTGATTAGGTTCTATGCAAACTTTAGAGCTGCATATGATTATTTTGTAAGTCACAATAGACCACCAGTATGCACAATATGACTATTTAGGTTTAGGGTCGGATTCTGAAGGCACGGGTTCGTTGTTGCCATTGCTTCTTTCGTTTGGATTTAGCTTTTGGTTTGGGTGAACGGTTGATGGTGCTTTTGATTGTAGTTTGGCTTGGTTTTATATGCTAAAAGGATTGTTTTCCTTGTAATAGCTCTGTTCTGAACCCCAAATATTCCTAATCCAATTCCTAGGCAAGTTTTGAGGAAAAACATTCTCATTAATTTGAGAATTCTCAGATCTTGAGGAAACATAATTATAATCAGTTCTATGATTGTTTATTTTTGTTGATATACAGCTATCATCGATCCCTTTAAAGGACAAGGAGGCATTCAGATGCTGCTAACTGCTGAACAAGAAGCACAACACACCGTTTCTAATGCAAGAAATTGTAAGACCTCAATTCTTTCATACAATGTTGTTATCAAGGTTTTGAAAAAACTGTTTGTAACCACGATTTGAGGCCACACCAACTGTATTTGTCTGTAATTTCCTGCCACATTAAGAAATGGGATGAAATTACAATTTGACAAACTTATCACCATTTAGTATGAATGAATGGGTGAATGTTGTGTTCAATTTTTCAATAAGAGCCCAAAGGTTGAAGCAGGCAAAGGAAGAAAAGCAATGGAGGAAGAAAAGCAACAAAGTGTGCCGGTTCTGCCATGGATGCGCCACCCCGTTGATGTCACGCGCTATGAACAACTCTCCCTCTGCAGGGTTCCTTTCCTGGACCGTAGGTACTTTCCTCCGACAATCCATTAATTTTAATTTCACTCTGAATTAATCGCGTTGTTTATTGTTTTTTCTAAATTAATTCCTCTCACAATTTTCAATTTCACCAGGTTAAAGTCGGCACTACAGAACATGGAAATCTCAAAGCTGTTCCCAGTTCAAGTTGCGGTTTGGCAAGAAAGCATTGGACCAGGTCAACTTGAGCGAGACCTTTGTATAAACTCGCCCACAGGAAGTGGCAAAACCTTGGCCTATGCTCTTCCCATCGTGCAAAAGTTGTTGTCTGCTTCCTCTTTCAAGTGCCTTCGTGCTTTGGTTGTGGTTCCCACCCGTGACCTTGCCTTGCAGGTTAAACAGGTTTTTGATGCTCTTGCATTGCCAGTAGGCCTGCGTGTGGGCTTGGCTGTTGGTCAATCTTCGGTTGCTGATGAGATTTCTAGTCTCGTTTACCTACCAGGGGAAGAGGATGTTCCAGATCCTGGGCTTTTCTCTCCATTCTGGTTTCATAGTAAGGTGGACATATTGGTGGCAACCCCCGGCAGGCTGGTGGACCACGTTCACTTGTCTAAGGGTTTCACTTTGAAGCATCTTCGTTATCTTGTGAGTAGTGAGATTAGTTACTTGACACTCTTTGATGGAAATGATCGTTGTACCATATGTTTCGTATATAAAAGTATGTGGTAACATTGTTGACTTTCACTAATACTACATAGCGTGATTTTTAATTCATAGGAAAAATAAATATCTTTTTGTATGTAAATTCAACTTAATGTATACCAAATTTTTGCCCTTAACTTCTGTGCTTTTCTTTTGTTTGTGGTGTCAGGTGGTTGATGAAGCAGATCGGTTGCTCCGAGAGGACTACCAGTCCTGGTTGCCCACTGTACTTAAATCAACCGAATCTAGCAACAATGATGATGGTGGTAGTGGTGATGATGATGTTTTCCAATTGGGCTTCCCTTATTCTCCCTGGAATAGAAGAATATGGTGGGTTTAAAATTCATTTGAGTCTCCCTTGAAATGTTCATATCAATGAAAGATGAAAAACATTGTTGCTGCCCAGTGGATATAGCGAGTTGGTTAAGTGGACAACTATTGCTCTTTCGTGATCTAAGTTCTGATAATATGTGCTAGTAACTATGTTAATTACAAGAAATTTAAAGAATATATTAAATAAGCATGGTTTTCTTCCTCTACTAGATGTAGCTATGTATTTTTGGTTTCTTATCCTTATTAATACATTAGCAATCAATTGTTAGTTGTTTTCCTTGAATGATGGAATTAAAATAGCATTAAACCTATGGTTAATTTTTTCTAATGATGAAATTTAAAATTTGATTGATGAATATAAATAAAAAAAATGATGTTAGTTAGTCAGTCTGCTAGTGTCAATTCATAGATGTTTTGCCTATAAATAAGGTAGGCTGTTCTATTCTAGACAGCTGAATGTAGACGGAAATGATAGTCAAATGCAGTGCACAGAGTCTTTGACCTCTCTGTATCTCTCCTCTTCTTTCTATCTCTCTATTCTGTTCTTCCCTATTCCTCTGTCCTCGTCCAGTCTTTCTGTTTCTTTCACCTTTCCTACCTAAATTCTAGATCAAAATATTCAGAAACTAACTTAATAAAAATATATGTCAAGTTTTATGGCCATAAGTTTTATACTCTGTGTTGTTGCATTAATAGTCCTACTAGGCTTTCAATTTAAAAATTTTGTTGGGAATACCAATGTTGTAATTGGCATATTCGATTTTAAATTTAACATTTTTTCCTGTTAATAGTCAAAATTAAAACTTAAATGGATTTTTAATTGTTATTTTTGTAGTTCCTATTGTCTTTGTTATCTTTTCATTTAATAGACAAATGAATGCTCACCGTACGTTTGCTTGACTGATTTTTTCTGTAGTAGTGGAGTTGAGAGGAAGCCTCACTCACTCTAGGCTGACAAAGGTGGTTTTATCTGCGACATTAACTCGAGACCCAGGGAGGCTTGTTCAGCTTAATTTGCATCACCCTTTATTCCTCAATGCTGGCAAAATGCGGTATAGGCTCCCAGACAATTTGGAATCATACAAACTGGTATGACATTGCGTAGGAGTTTGTTTTTTAAATTTCTAAAGGGTGTGCTGGGGATCGTTTTGAGCCTTTGTCACCATAAGTTTGGCATCTATTATGGCTAGCTTGTTACGAGATTTATTTTTTCACAAATTGAAAATTTTATAGGTTATAATGAAAAGTTCCCTTTGTACTTCTATATTTTCTTGTATTGTAGATCTGTGAAAGAAAGGTCAAACCCCTGTACTTGGTTGCCCTTTTGAAATCTCTGGGAGAAGAAAAATGCATGGTTTTTACAAGATCTGTGGACTCAACACATCGTCTATGCAAATTGCTGAATTGTTTTGGAGATCTGCAAATTGACATCAAGGAGTATTCTGGTCATCAACATCAACGTGTAAGAAGGCAAGTTTTGATTAACTCGCTCTAAACAATTAGTTAATGTTTTAAACTTTGAGCTGAATGCTCTCCTTATAGACTGGACATTACACAAAACTTATTCTGAAAGACCTTTTCATCTTTGGAAAGTCGTGTGTTCATAATTTCGACTTTAGGTTAGGTTATTGTGTTTGAAACAACTTATATTAAAACTTAAAGGCTTACTAAAGAATACTTTTGAAATAATAGCGATATATCCCAAATTTATTGAGAACTATAAATGCCAGTGTTTTGACAAAAAAAATGCTACTTTTCTGCAGCAAGACACTGAATGAGTTTCGAAAAGGGCAGTTTCAAGTGCTTGTATCTTCTGATGCAATGACTCGGGGAATGGATGTAGAAGGAGTAAGAAATGTTATTAATTATGACATGCCCAAATACATAAAGACTTATGTTCATCGAGCTGGCAGGACTGCAAGAGCTGGCCAGACTGGGCATTGCTTCACATTGATGTCAAACGACGAGGTACGAAGTTCTCTTGTCTCATTCATGGTTGTTGCTAGTGCTAGATTCAACAATTACTTTGTTTTTCCAGTAACTTCTTTCACTCACTAAGCAACTAAGCTGATCTCTAGTATAGATTAGGTGAGTAGCTTACGCTCGGTACTATGCTCATGATATATATACATATATATTTTAATAGTTTTTCTTTTTACTAACTAATAAAGTCAACAATTTCTTTCTTTTTCTAGTAACATTTTTTAGTGACTAATCAACTAAGATGATCGCTAATATAGATTAGGTGAGTGGTTTATGCTTGGTGCTAGGCACATGGTGCGTGTGTGTGTGTGTATATATATTAATGGTGTTTTTCTCCAAGATGCAAAATAATATTCCTGAGAATTTAATTTTTAACCTAGTTCAATGACATGGTGCGTTTCAAGTTGCCAAACTCACTTAGTGGGTTATGACTGTTATCGTTGGGTGCTTCATTAATGTTTTCTTTTTGCTGTTGTTGGTTTTGGTAAATAAATTTAAGAATGCATCTCTTATCTCGTTGGCTTTTTGTATTATTCTTCTCTATCTTTTTGAATTTCTTTTATAAAAAAATGAAATTAATTTGTTTTGGCTTGAATTATCAAAAAGATTCAAGCACTTGCTGCTTTGGCTTGAATAAATAATTATCATTCTGTAGTTGAGTTTATGTTGATACTCTTTCATCCCTGTGACTCGCTAATGTAATTTGTCATTACTAGAGTATGAATATTGTTTTCCTAAATCATTCTTGTTAAATTCTTGTCAACACTTTCCCATTCCAGGTTGGACGATTTAAGAAGTTGATGAAAAAGGCTGAGGCTAGTGCTTGTCTTGAGCATACTGTTCCATCCCGTTTGATTGAAGAACATCATAGTACCTACCAATCAGGTAAATATTTTAAATTCCATTTTTGGTGTGTAATGCACAAACACTTTTCTCAACCATTACCATGGGTGGGATAGACTGGACGTCAGGTCAGTCGGCCATGGACATTGCTTGTAGCTTCATGTGCTATATAACGAATGTGGATATGTGGGATAAGGAACAAAAAAGCAGAGACATATTGGTGGAAAGCTTCTCTTTTTAATTGAGTCACCATTGCAATAGAAAAGAAAGATGTATTGCCTAGAATTATTACTGCTCATCAAAAGGGTAAGATGGAATCTAGGAGACAAAAATGACTCAGTCTAATACAGCTCACTAAAAACATAGCAAAAGAAAGTCCTAAACTATTTTGAAGGGTTGGATTTGATACTGGGCCCATTGATCATGTGTGGGCTGGATTTGTAACTTGGGCTTTTTTATTTTATGCTCCTAACAAGTTATAGATAGGAAGATATCAACCAACTCTATCTTGTATAAGTTTCAAATACTTGAGAATATGAAATGAAATAAATTCTATTTAAGACTATTTAATCTAACACTCTCCCTAAAGTTGGAGCATACAAATGTACGTGTCAAGTTGGAACAAATATATTTCAAGGATTTTGTTTGTACATCTGCAAGTTGATCATTTGATCTGACAAGTGCAGTGCAAATTTCCTTAGACAACAACTCTTCTCGAATAAAATGACAATCAATTTCAGTGTATTTAGTTTTCTGGTAGAACACTGGATTAGAAGCAACGTGGAGAGTCGCTTCGTTATCTTATCACAATATATCTTCATTGGCTGAATGTCATAAAAATCTAATTCTTGTAGGAATTGATTTACCCATATAAGCCCATAGGTGAAGGATGCCATCTCTCTATACTCAACTTTAGTAGATGATCGGACAACAACCTTTTGTTTTTTGCTCTTCCAAGAGATAATATTTCCTCGAAGCAAAACACAATAACCTGCAGTAGAACGTCTATTCATTGGAGAACCAACCCAATCAGCGTCACAGTACCTGAAGATTTGGGTATTACCTTTATCTTCATAAAGTAGTCCTCGTCCTAGAGTCATTTTGAGACATCTTAGAATACGAATGGCAATATTCCAGTAATCAATATAAGGATCTGGCGTGAATTGACTCACAACATCAGCAACAAAAGACAAATATGGTCTAGTAATAGTAAGATAAATGAGTTTTCCAACTAGTCTTCTAAATCTTTCCTGGATAAGAGAAAACTTGTTTTTTTTTGTTGGAGTGAACCGTCTGTCATAAATAACAAAGATTTAGTATTATTTTGGTAACTTTAGGTAAGATTCTCCGATATACACTTTGTTTGATTAGGAGTGGACTGTCTGTCTTAACAAAATGTTTAGGGGAGAGACCTTGAGTGAACATGATAGATAGATAGATAGATGGATGGACATGGATCGATGGATAGATCGATGAAAGACAACTGTATAATTAATAATAATAATAATAATAATAATAATAATAAGTTTAAAAATTAAAATTAAAAATCAAGGGAAAACACCTCCAAATTCATGTTTTCAATTAACACATAATACAAATGTTTTGAAATTTCCAAGTTATCCAGTGGGGCTGTTTTTCTGATATGTGCCTTTGGGTAGTCTTCAAAATAAAAAGTAACATAGGTTATTGTATTTTAACTAATTAATTGATTCGCCCTGCTATTAACCTTTGTGCAGACCTTCTGAAATGATTTTTGATACCCAGAAAAGGAATGAATATAACATTACGATTGTCCCTTGATAAGATTCTAAAATATGATAAATTTTATTGCTCATGGATCTGGGACTAGCTTAATGCTTGATTTTCTTTTATCTTTTTGCTGTGTTAAAATTACTTGGATGTTTCCTAGTCAGTGTCACGGTTCCATTATAATTATGCATAGCAGCATAGGCCTTGGAGGAACCCAAACACTTCTCGATGACCTTTTTCTTTAAAGCTATTTTGGATTTACAATAGATGTTTCATTTAGTTGTGTTGGATGTAGATTACAAATTCAGGTTTAACTTAATTCATTGTTGGCAGCACTTTCAAAATTGAAGGAGATAATATTGGAGAGTCGGAAGAAACCTGAGGATAAGTCCTCTCCAAAGATCAAAAAGAGAAAAAAAGCGGGAATGGCTGCCAGTGATTTACATAGATAGTGGAGCTAATGTATTGTGTTACTCTACTGGAGTTAATATATTTTATGATTCATTTAGAATGATATTTATTACTGTTTTATTTAATATATCATAATTTATCATAGCCTTACCATTTTTCATTTAAAATAAATAATAATAATAATAATAATATGGTACTCTATTATTTGAATGACAATTCCTATATATATATATATATATATATATATATATATATATATATATATATATATATAAAATATATAAATTTTTGCGCAAAACATATTGTATAGTTAAACACTTGTTATGATTTTGGCACGAAGAACTAGTGCTTGAATCCCAACCCCGTTTAAAATGGTTTTCCTTCAAAACGTGCAATTAAGCCTTGTAGAAGTAGGTAGCCTACAAAGCTTGAGCAGTGTTAAATACAGATTTTAATTTAGATGAGCACAAGAATTAATAAACATACAGAAAATAGTTAAAGTATCCATTTGAATAATGAAAGTACAGGAACCGATCTTTATCATTTTTATAGATTTTGATTATATATACCTTAAAATACCATTTGCAGGAAGCATTAAATCATTTTTTTTAAGAAAAGGATAAATGATTAAGGTGAGCATTTCAAACAGGATGACAAATAAACATTTTTATGGGTTATTCTTTAAGTTTGTATTGATTTTATAGATAAACTTCATATTTAGAATATAGGATTTATTTACTGAACATTTGATTTTTTAAATTAAGTATAAAGATAAAAATGTGTATTTACATATCTCTTTGTTTCATTCTAAAAGCGAGTTAGCAATATGAAAATTACTTAAAACTATGTTAGCTGATTGTGTAACTTCCAGCTTATTAACCTAAATCATTCTTTTTTTGACATTCTGATTCCTAATTTCATTAATAGTTGTTACAAAATTTATATTCAAGGGCTTAAATAGCTACAGTTGAAGAATATTAATCCAGGAGTGCTTCTTCCTGCACTTCCCACTTCAGAGCATAAGAAGATAAAGCAGAATGAGCACCGGAGCTGTACATGTAGTGTGTGTTACCGGCGCTTCCGGTTACATCGCTTCCTGGCTCGTCAAGTTTCTTCTCCAACGCGGTTACACTTTCAAGGCCACTGTTCGCGACCCAAGTATGTGTTCTTTTTTTCTTCTATGGTTTTTGTTTTCCTCCGTGAATATTTGTGGTAATGGTGATACATTACTACTTCGAACGTTAAAGATTGGACAAAATGTGATGTGCAGATGATCCCAGAAAGGTAGAGCACTTGGTTAAACTTGATGGTGCCAAGGAGAGACTGCATCTGGTGAAGGCGAATCTTCTAGAAGAAGGTTCCTTTGACTTTGCCATTCAAAATTTGCAAAACAGACAAAAATATCCTTAATTTTGTATTGTGCAGACCATTTTGCCCTTCACCTTAATTCTTAAAAACTTTTCTCCTTCCATCTCTGTTACTCGTCCATTGTGTATTGTGCCTCCCCCTTATTCCGAGCTACGATTAGGGTGCCTATTTCAATCCGAAATCATCTATTAACACTGCATTTTACAATCATTTGAGGTAGGTATCATCTATTGTAAGATTTGTAGTGTATTTGGGAAAATTTCGTGTGTTTGAAACTGTTTTTTGTTTCGGAACCACCCATTCTACAACGTGTATAAGGATCCGTATACACGTTGCGGAATGGGTGGTTCCACAACTCATTGGGAGGTGTCCGAACGTGTTGCGGAACCACCCATTCAGCAACTTGTATACGGTTGTATACGGATCCGTATACATGTTGCGGAATGGGTAGTTTCGCAACATATTTGAACACCTCGTACTCTGCGGCGCCGCCATTATTTCACTCCTCTGCCGCCGCCGCCGCCGCCACTGACGCAAACTTCCCACCTACATTACCACCCACAACCTTGCACCACCACCATCGTCCCACCTTTGATCTCCCACCTCCATTTATTGTTTTATTATTTTTAAAAATCAAGGATAATATAGTAATTTACTGAAGGACAGATTTGAAATTTTTTTAAATTTTGGAGGTGCCCCAAGAACACTTGGAGGTGCAGGAAAAAGCACTCTTAATCCACCACTTAAAAATTGGGCCAAATAGTATGTTTTTGGCGCATTTCTTCACTCTGTCTGCTGGGTGCTTATTCCTGCACCTCCATGTTTTTCTTCCCGTACTCTATATTTGTTAAAATATCTAAATACTTTTTTAAAATTTTTATTTTGAATTATACAATTTATATTTTAGTTTACACAATCTAGAATATATTTTTTCATATTTTAAATAATACAATTCAGGATACGAGAAGGTGATTGAGAAAATGAAGAAGACGAAGAGGATAAAACGGTATTTTTAGTTCTTATGGAGGTGAAAAAAAATGTGGAGATACATGAAGAATTTGCTCTGTTTAGTCGAACCAAAGACATCTTATACATATTTTAAAAGATGTACATTATATTAATATATGTACGTAACTAGTTTAATTTTAATGTTTTAATTAATATGATTTCTCCAAAGTTACTATTTTTTTTTGTTTTTAAGATTTTAAGTGTAAGTTTGATTCTATATGGAGTAGAAATGAGTAAAATGAGCACTAAATAAAAAAAAGACCTAGACCCATCAATTCATTACTTTAAGTTTTGGGTTAGAGTTGATATCTAATTCTCTTGTATGTAAAGCTCATAGTTCCTTGGTATCGAATCTCTTCAGCGTTTACCTTCACAAGAACCTAACAAAATGGTGTTGTGAATTTGAAATGAACATATAAGTCTGTGAAGAGTTCTATATTTGAGGATTCCTTGTATCAAAATCTTTATAACATGAGTTTCAAATAAGTGTGTCTCATGATAAAAATGGTGATATAAGTGGGTCATTACTATTTCTTGAGGAGAAGTACCTATTGGATCAAGCACTTACCATTAGGCTAAAATTTATAACTAATAATCAGGACACAACTCTTTATTGAATAATGTAACAACCTACAACAATCCCGTAGCAACTGTCCCACTAGGGATGAAACTCTTCAATTTCAACTCAGCCCACCTAGCCTATATTATGGGATAATTGTACAACCTGCAACTATCTCCTCCTAAAAATTGTCTATTGGGAATTGAACTTGTGACCTTTGCTTTATGCAAATTTTTAAAACTAGCACTTATCACTTTTCCAAAAGTCATAACTTATAATTAGGATACAACTTTTTCTACTTCAGAGCGTAATAACCCAAATGTTATGATTTGATTGTGAATTGGACCACCTACCTAGAACAATTGATGTACCCTACAATAGTACAGATGTGAAAGAAACTCACACCTAAAAGGAAGATTGTTAGGATTCCAAGTATGAGCTTGTGTTCCATATTGAGTGAGAATGATAAAGATGAACAATATGTAAGAAAGAAGACAGACAAACTCATTGTTTTAAGAATTTGGGTTGAAGGTGATGTCTTGATCTCTTGTATATAATTCCCAAGGCTCATTGGTGCCAAACCTCCTTAGCGTTTCCCGATGTAAGAACCCAACAAATCATGTAGTGAAAATGTGATTGAGCCCTTCTCCCATCCTTGCAGTGCAAATTCCAAAGAGAGACTAAAAAATATTAAACTCACTAAGTTTCTAAAGAATTTAGTTAAAATCTTATTTCAAGTAAGATTCATTGAACAAGAAAATAAGAGAAACACTCCTTTAATAACCTTCAAAAGAATAAAAGAATTCTTATAAGCAATTCAAATCTTATTAACTCGAAAGTGGTTTGTACATAAGAGTAAGGGGTTCTATATATAGATGACCTAGCTCCTCTTGCAAGCTTGACTCAATCTATGCAGGACTAAGAGTTACAAAGTGGGACGTATAAGGGTGTGAAACTAGCACCCTAACATAGACTAAAAAAGGCTTTTCATATATGATCTGCGACTTCTAGCTCCATGCTTGAACGTCTACTTTCTAAGGTTTTTGGATGACTTTTACAAGCCTAAATTGAGGGCTAATTCAGTCTTAATTAAGGCCCGAAGTTAGCACACATATGCTTGTACTAAATCCTACAATTATAGGGAAAAGATGTTACATGCACTTTGTACAAGACTAAGAAGAAAGAAGAAAATTCTAGTATTCTACTCTCCAAAATAGTAGAGTCCTCTTCTTTTAAGGCTTCATATATGTTGCTTGATAAATGGTCCTCTGTCACCTTCCCTCTTGGAAAAGATCCATCTTTGGATCTAAATCCTCAAAATCAGCAGTCCCGATAAAAGGAGATAGATCACAAATGTTAAAAGTAGGGTTGACTCTATACTCAAGTAGAAGATCTAGTCTATAGGCATTATCATTGATTTTCTGGAGGACTTGGAATGAACCATCTCCTCTTGGACTGAGTTTGACTAATTTTAAAAGGGAAACCTTTTTTTTCTTAGGAAAGACAAACCCAGTCTCCTTCCTAAAAAAACAAGTCTTGTTCTCCTTTTGTTGTTGTGTTGAACATATTTTTTTTGCATCTGTTCTTCAATAAGGTCTTTAACATTTTCATGATACTTCTTGATAAACTAAAATTTAGAAACTACTTCTTTAAGTAATAAAGAAGTTGTATCCAAAGGTGGAAGTAAATCAAGATAAGTGATAGGGTTAAAATCATAAACAACCTCAAAAGGAAAAAAGTTAGCAATCTTATGAACTACACTGTTGTAAGAAAATTCTATTTGAGGAAGACATCCATCTCAAGACTTCTTAGTTTCTTTTAAGATTATCCTCAACAATGTAGATAGGGACCTATCACTATTTTAGTTTGTCAATCGGTTTGATGGTGATGAGTAGTAGAGAACAAAAGTTTAGTTCCAAGTCTTTTCCAAAGAATTCTCTAGAAAATGTATTACGAGCTCAAGATTCCTATCAAATATTCGGGTCGTGGGTGGAACATGCAGTTTGACAACCTCTTTCAAGAAGAGTTTTAAGATATACCTTGCATCAACCACTTTGTGTCATGCTATGAAATGAGTCATTTTACTAAAACGGTCTACTACCACAAAGATAGAATCAAAGCCCCTTTTGATTATTGGAAACCAAACACAAAATCCACTTTTGATAATGTTTTTCGTTCACTAGTGAGGATAATATCTTTTGACATATACAATGTTCTTATCAAAATGAACACAAACAATGTTCTTACAAATTATGGTTGTTCTACTTCTTTTCTTTGAAGCAAGTCTTTATATGGGCTCAAAGAAAGTAGTTGTTGCATTCCCTTTTCTAGCTCTTGAGTAGCTTTCAACTCACTTCATTGTCTTCTTCATCCTTCTTTATTGTTTGGTGAGCTTGAATAATAAGGAGCATTTCTTGCAACATTAATTTCTCATCTCTTTTTCACATAATCTTACTGATAGCCAAAGTTGAAACTAGCATGTGTTAAGAGAGTTGATGGACATTTCAACTTTAAGTCAATTTCAAAGAGATATTTCAATAAAACTTTTCCTTGGCACAAATCTCTTTAGTGAGAGATGATAAAGGCATTCTATATCAAAGACTTAGGCTTCATGAATATTCTTTGAGTCCATGTTAGTTTATAGTCTTCGATTGTACTTATCGTCTGATCATTATTTATTTTCCATTAGATGGAATGAATGGTATACTTAGTGCTTGATCACAATCATTTTCAATCAAATAAAAGAGTGTGAACATAAACTGTCTAACACAATATTTTTTGATTGTTTGGTGCACAACACATATCATCTATTACATGAAAGGTCAACACAATTGGGGTATAGATATGATTAGTCAATCCAAGTTGTCTCACTGCAAATTCAATTACAATTTCAGTTAATGAGCATTCATATATCATTTGTAGAAAATTTTAATTAGAAAGAGCAATAGATAAAAAGGGGGTTATTGTTGTTGTTGTAACTAAAGGAATAAAACTAAAATGAATTAGAAAGTAGATTGATTCTCGGGTTCATTCATCATTGAGTTTTTTATCAGTTCTCATATGATTATCATTTATCCAATTTTCAAACAGAATTGAATTTAAGCAAACAAGCACCAATAAGTGTCCACCAATTCATTCAGAATTCCAATTAAATAACAAAATTGAATTATCAACGTGCTTTTAAAAACAATTCTTAAGTAGAAATTAGAATTTAAAAAATCATATCATCTAATGCAGTATGTTACATAAATTGAAGAACAAAACTAAATTGCATGGAACCGCTGAATTTAATATGAAATCACAAGAAAATCAACCTAGAAATGTTTAGCATTCAATGTGGAGGAAAAACGAAAAGAATTACAAGGAAGAAATTAAAAAACTAAGGAAAACAATGCAACTCGATTAGAACGTCTCCTATGTGTAGTACAAGATGCTTTCTTATAGGCATTGTCTTCCCCTTATATTTCAAATTCAAATTTTGTTTTAGATTTTTTTTTCAATATTCTTTTCTCAAAATTTGTAGATTTTGTTTGAGTTTTTTTAGATTTTGTTTATGAATTTTTGTAGATTTTATTCTCCAATTCTTTTTCTTAGATTTTGTTTCCTCTTTTTTAGATTTTTTCTCAAATTTTTCTTTCCGCTTCTCTTTCATATATTTTGTTTCCAATTATTTCAAATAAACGAATTAGACTTAAATTAATCAAACTCACATGCATTAGAATTTGCTTACCTCGTAATAGAAAATCTAGAGAGCAGTCGATGCCTTGAACAACCAGATGTCTACTACATAAATCTAGCTTTTAAGTTGTCAAAGTATTTATTATCAAGCTTAAAACCTAACTTTTCAAAACCATTGGAATCACTAAAAACAATAAGTTACACTTCAGATATTATCAAAGCAAGACAAGTAGGTTAATAGACTTAAAAATATAAATTTAATAAATAATCTTAGTTAAGATCTAATTAAATCCAATTAGATATTTGATATTACATCTACCTTACATCTCTTGCATAAGACTTTAACTTCTTCTTTTATTGCATACATAACTCTATTTTACAAGTATTGTTTAGATATTTTTTCCACTAGTTTGGACGTGATTTACAAAATTATACATGACAATTAATTCTGAATAAATAAGACATTGTATTAATAATTTTATTTAATTAAGAGTTGTGAGTTCAATTATATAATAAAAATTAATAGTTGAATGATTGTTCACTAAATGAGAAATTTCCAATTGTAAACTTATGTTATGGATGTGTTACATCTCAATTGAACTCACATGATTTTTTTTTTTTTATTTTTTATGTTACTTACTTTATTCTTCCTTGTTAACTATGTACTTATTTTTTTTTTTTAGTTTTCTCTATTATCGTTTTCTTTATTTGTTTGATGGAGGTTACGGGTGAATTTTGTTTAAACTATTTTCACCATCTCTTGCTCTTTAAATTACATTACCTGGTGTATGTGAGATATTTATTTATCGTGAATATTTCTAAAAAATGGAGTGAGACTGAAGTTGTTTAATGTTCGACAAAATCACAAATGTTTATAGCTTATGTGTTTTATTACATTTACAATCATTATACTACAATTTGGACAACATTATATATAAAATTATTTATCGACTACCTTCTACTTTTAAACTGAACCGAGCCAATCATTATGATTGGTTCATAACTTTTTTTATCTGATCTAACCTTATCCATATACACCCAGTCAACATAAGTTAAAATGAATTACAGTATATTAAAATTGACAAATTCAGGAGCAATTTTAATATTTACTAATGCTAACACTTAAAATCACTTGCTATACGACTAAAGAAATTTCCTAATCGAACCAAAAACAATCTGAAATAATATCTTCACCGTTTCAAGCACATTGGCCCTGCCTCCCATTAATATTGTCTGAACCTAACCGCCAATTATCTTTGATGCTACACTTGGCATCCATTTTCTTCGTTCATTCAAACTTGTGCAATACCATTGCATCTCAAGACCCAATCATCACTGTCCTGAAACTGGAAGGCTAAGCCAACCACCATAAAACAAACAAATGTATGAATAAAATTTCTCCAATTAAACCCATGTCTTGGTCAGATGCCCACCATAAGCAACGTGGCACACTAAAACTGCCCTTCACTAAACCCCAAAAAGTGTATATTTGGAAGATCAGTACCCTACAAAAACCATATCTCCATGGATATCAAATTTCCATCCATGTTTTGACACATACCGTGTGGGTCCCACTGGAAGGTTATCCACAAGGAAAAGTTAAGAAAACAACTTGGCGTCGCAATTAATACCAAAAGCTAAAGGCGGCACTAACCAATAAATTTTGATTTAACCCTCATGATTATGACCATTGACTCAATTTTAGCCTAGTTATGTAACTCTAGCTACTTCTTATAAATCCTACCTTCGTATCTTCATTCCCATCATCAACAATCAAACCAGTTTCAGCACAATTTCTCCTAGTACTTTTCCATTTTAGCTTTCTCTTCTTCCTAAACACTTCCAAAAAATGGCAAATTCTCGCATTGCTAGGTTCTTCATGGAGGTAGCCCCACCACAGTATGTTACTGTGATGAGGCACAGAACATCCAAGATGTTGGACACCATTTCTGAAGATGAGAGGGAGATTAGCACTAATGATTCTGCCAAAAGCTCAACGGCTTCATCTGCTGCTTCTGTCACCAATGCAAAGAGCAGGCACTTCCTGAAGGAAGTTCACAGATCCCTCTCTATTCTGAATCAGTGAAGCCAGATCCTCAGAGTGGGAAATGAATCAACCTGGGTGAATTTTTTTTTTCTGTATGAGTCATGTAAAGATGCTTGTTATTTTAGTTCATGTACTTCCCTTCTTGTTTAGGTAATTATTATATCCTGTTCAAGGGGTTTCATGAACAAGAATAGTTTGCTCTCGAGAATGCAAAGAGACTTGTCTGCAAAATATATATATATATATATATATATATATATATATATGTGTGTGTGTGTATAGCAGCAGAGTTTTGGAATTCTTGCACTTTATTCTGTACAGACTCATGATTTTCTATGCACTTTATTCTGTACAGACTCATGATTTTCTATCGATAGACTCATCTGCCTCAAGTTTTGGTATCTTATTAGCACTGAAAAAAATTCCGAAAATATTAATAAAAGGGACTTTTCTTATAAATTAAAAATAATCCATGTTCTCGTCCAAACATTAATAGCTGCGGCTTTTAACAAAGGTTTTCCGATGCACTGCAATAGGGTCCTATTATGACTGACTTGTGTTTCTTGTAGTATCTTCGGGAAGAAGTATATGTAAAATTTCAAGACTTATATATTGGAAAAAGCTTACATTCTGATATGTAAAATTATAATGTATAAATAAATACAAATCCCGTTTATATATGTATCGAAAAATATATAAGTTTTAGACTTAAATATATAATCCAATTATAACATAACCCTTGGAAACCGATGTTAAACGGTCACTGAAGCTAAATGCAAGAGTAACGCTCGTAACTGGCTAATTCGATGTGTTCCGTCAACTTTTCTCTCTCCAAATTCGGTGACCTCGTCGAACAACTTTGTTTTCATATGTCAGAACTACAATCAGGGATGAATTATGCAGCATTTAAATAAGGATGATAAAGGAAGTTTTGTTTTCATAATTAGAAGGTATACAATTTTTTTTGTTAGTGAGCATTGTTGTTATAAATGAGTTTTCTAATCCTGATTTCTTTTCAGAAATAAGATCCCACTTATCGTGCTTGTCACAATTGTTGGAAGTCAAGAGACATTTAGCCAAAACTGATAAGAAACTACTAAAGGAGATTTGGCTGTGAAGAGAGTCTATAAGTCTTGTTGCAAATTTGCTTTGTCCGAAGAGGTTAGGGACAATGGATGCTCGGACACATACGTGTTTAAAGTCTATATTTCTCGACCTAAAGCAACATAGGAGAGGAGAGTGCTGTTCAAAGACGGGTGAGGACATGATCTCTCCAATTGCTACAATAGGTATATCTTCTCTCATCTCTATTAAAAATGTTCTTTATATTTAAACATTCACATATAACTTATTAAACATAAGATAATTGTCGGGCAATGACTATATGATCCCCTTTAATAACAATTAATATGTAGTTTGGATAAACCATCTTTATTGTCACCTGGCAAAATAATCTTTGCTGATTTTATAGACCATAATAGTTGAAAAGTTACTTGTTTGTGCTCCAAAGAAGATGAAAGACATTTGTGCCATGAAATATAAAGAATTTAAACTTAAAATTTATTTCTAAATTGTCAAAGAAAATTCTTGGCAGATTTCTAGCCTCTTTTAGAAAACTCATCTTATTTATGAAACATGTCAAAATGAGAGTAGATAAAAAAAATCTTTTAAATCCAAATATTATACTTTTAGCAACTTTTGTACAGAGATTTATTTGGACCAACAGGTTATTAAAAATATGGTTTAGCCATTATGGATGACTATTTAAGATATATTTGAGTATGTTTTCTAGTCCATAAGAATGAGTTTTATAAGATATGTTTTCTAGTTCACAAGAATGAGTTTTATAAAATGTTTTAAATGTTCGGTAAAAGAATACAAATAGAATAACTTTTGTATCTCAATGTATAAAATATAACTTTTAAACAACATACACCATTGTTTTGTATGATCGATAGACACATAACATCTTTTATATATATATATATATATATATATATATATATATATATATATATATATATATATATATATATATATATATTCATCTAATAAATAAACACCTGGGTAAATGATATAGATATGTAGTTTAAGTATTTTATGATACATCTCAAATATTATAAATGGGCATTTTATGTATGCAGAACCCTAAAATATTATAAATGTGCATTCTATGTATGCAGAGTATATTCCTTTTCTTTCTCCCATCTTACAAGAGAATCCCAAAAGGGACGCTGACCACATTAAAAATTTTTTGAAGAAAGCATTAAAGTTGTTCCATGCTAATAACTCTTTTAAAAACACAATATGTCTTATATCAATATTACTTGATGAAGAGATATGCCTCTAATACTGTATGAAGAGAATTTAAAATTGGATGTAAAACATTTAATACATCTCTATATCTATACATGGACAAACACAACTCAAGGAAGAAGAACTTCTCCAACACTCCTAATGACTAGAAAAATATTATGAAGGACTCTTTCTTCTTCATCCTCTCTATATAAGATCTATTGAAGATGAAAGGATTGGCAAAAGCGATGATGCTCTTGCAATCTATAAGTAATTCTCGAGCCCTAGTTTGTGAGAAAAAATTGTTGTGTTAATTAGGAACTTAAAAGAATATTTTTGATCTTGTATCTATTTTAGGATTTTATGTAGTACCCTAGAGAAGATTTGGGCATAATATAAATAATAACAAACATGAATAATAAAATTTACATAAAAGAACATTTACATATCATAATATTTATTATACATTGATTGAAGGTGCAGTTGGCTCCAAAAGAGGATTGAATTCATCCTATAACCAGAGATACGTCTAGTCCTTTAAGAAAATTGCTTAAGAGATTTTATTAAATAAGTTTTTATACCTCACCAGGAACAAGTATTATCACACATCTCCAGATACAAGTTTTAATACTTCTCTAAATAAGTATTTTGCACCTCTCCTGGTTCATACCACTCTAGTCAAAAAGTATTAATACCTTTAAGTATTAACACTTCTCAACGATGAGAACAAATTTTCTATAGAGAGAGCAATGAAAGCTCCCAGAATTTACTTTATAAGATGAAGAATTTATAATGGTTAAACACACAACCTCTTCTAATTTGCTCTAAATAGCATATGAACAATGAAACTTGCTCACGATATATTTTTCTCGTACTTCTCTCAATGAATTTTGTGAGTTCCATGTATTTCTGATGTTGTATTTCTTTATGATCTTTAACAGTCTTTATATAAATCTTTAGAAAGATGATTGTGAAGCTTGTATCCTCTCTGCGTAGAAACTTGTGCTCTGATGATATCTCCAATATATTCTCCATCACTCTATGTCTTTTTTTATTTGTTTATTTGTTGTTCCAAATTTTAAACATTGTGACTTGATACAATTATTTCTTTCTTCATAAGTGTTCTTGTCTTGGTCTTTTCTTCTTTAAATTATTGACAACTTTGATTTTGATATAATTTTCAAGTCTTTATCGTATAATTGAAGATCTTGAATTCTTTTTTAAGTTAATTTGAAGGCTTGAGCTCTATTTTCTCTACACTTGATTTTTTTTCCATATTTGTGTGATTTATTCTTGACATCATTCTAATTTTGAGTTTTTCATCCATTGAAGCTTTCACTTTCTCTCAGAAGATCTTTTGTATAATTCTTTAAGCGGAACTTTGTATCAGGTTTAACTCCTCTAAATTAAGTAATAATAATTATAAACGAGATTTAAAATTAAGGTAAAAGTAAAACATGTATTTAGCAAAATCTAAAGTTAAACTGTGATAAGATATTAACTATTTGGTTAACTGTTAATAGCTGTTAGTTGTGAGCTGTTAGTTTTGGAGGAATAAATAGTTACATTAACCTTTCTGCAAGAAAGAAAGAACAGAGTCAGAGAGAGATAAACAAGGTGAAGAATATTATGGCCATTGAACAAGGTAGTACTAGCATCAACCCCCACCCCAACCCCAACCCCGACCCCGACCCCAACCCCGACCCCAACACTAACCCCAACCCCAACCGAACTCTCTGCATGGAAAAATATGAACTGGGTGAGATCTTGGGCAGAGGAAACAACTCTGTCGTGAAGCTTGCACGTAACATTCTCACCGGAGACAAGGTGGCCATCAAAATTTTTGACAAAGAACCACTTCTCAGAGGCAAAAAGATGTGGATCAGGGAGCTAACTAAGAAAAAGGTGTACTCACTTTTCACTTCTATTACTTTATGCCATCATTTTATTAACAAAGAATGTTCAGTACCTCTGCATCTTGATCTTGATTTTGGGTACGTATATTCATGCATGGAGTAAGGTTCATTAAGTTATATAAATATAAAGAAAGTGATATTTTCTGAAACCTGATACTGTCTGCTGTTCATCATTATGCAGATTAAACAAGAAATATCAATACAGAGAATGGTTAAGCACCCGAATGTGGTGTCTATAATTGAGGTTAGAAGGAAAGATTCATTATTATTATTTGTTTTTTGTCTAGAAGAAAAGTTATATATGTGGATGCATTGGTGTAGGTCATGGCTACGAAGGAAAAGATATACGTGGTAATGGAGCATTTAGCCGAAGGGGAACTGTTTGATAAAATTGTAAGACACTTTTTTACTTTTACCTTGTCAATTGGGATGAGAATCTTCTAACAATGCAACATTTCCTGACCCTCAGTGTAAGGCAGGCCTCTCGGGAATGAACGAACTCCAAGCACAGAAATATTTTCACCAGCTTATACGTGCTTTGGATCACTGTCATAGTAAAGGTGTTTTCCATAGAGACATAAGGGTGAGTGAATGTTGTTGCTTTCTTTGTTTTCCATTCTTTCAAAAATGTTATCAGATTAATTGTTTTGCAGCCGGAGAATTTATTGGTGGGTCATGATGGAGTGCTTAAGTTATCATATTTTGGATTGAGTGCACTCAGCCGTCAAGCTAGTGTGAGTTGATTATTCATGACTAGTACTTCCTCTCTTTTTTGAGCTTTTTGAAAGCTTTTTATAGTGTTCTTTTCATGATTAAGAACAACTTTGATTATTCTTTTTGGTTACTTTTACACTTAAAAAGAGAGTAATTTCTATACAAAAACTATACATTATGAAGTTGATGATGGATTATCCTATTGTTACTATTATTAGGCAAGAGGGCTTTTTCACGCCCCATATGGCACGCCACCGTATGCCGCCCCAGAGGTATTATATAGCTTTTATTTTATCTCTAAAACTTCAAATTCAGTTTCTTTCCCTAATAAAGTAATAGTATCAATGCTTAATTTAATTTCTCCTATCATATTTGTGTACAAAATAGGTGACAAGATCCTACGGCTATGAGGGTCCAAAGGCTGATATTTGGGCATCTGGTGTTACACTTTTCTTTATGGTTGCTGGTAAATTGCCCTTCATCGCTGAGGACCGCAGTGCTTTATTTCAAAAGGTTTTGATACTACCTTTGATTAGCACAACACTTAAATCTTCTGGAATATCATAACTGAGCTATTCTATCATGATCATATGCAATGCTTTACGTGCAATTACTGGAACCAATCAAAGCACAAGATAAAATTCAAATAATTTGAGTAAAAGCTTCCCTCTTTGTTCATTTATCTTTCTGACTTGCTACTGTTAACTGATTGAATTATGTGTCTCACTAGGTTTTTAAATTTTTGTGACTCAGATTCGTGAAGCTCGCTACACGATGCCTTATTTTTTTTCTGGAGAGTTAAAGAATCTGATTAAGAGAATGCTTGATCCCAATCCTGCTACAGTAAGTACTTACATGTGCTATTCTGTTACTTTTCTGGTTTTTAGTGACTATGTTCTATGTTTTCCTTCATCTCTTGAAACGTTTATATGTCTGACATGAACAGCGGATCACAATTGCTGAGATTTATCAGGATATGTGGTTCATGTGGAATTATGAACCTCTTAGATTTCCACAGGAAATTGTTGGTTTTGGTTATGTAAGTGCCAGTTTCAGTGGAATAGCTGTAAAACATTTTGATTAAACTTTACTATAAATTCTAAAATGTGACTACTAAACTCATATTTGGATACTTTAACATAGAATTCGTCAGATCTTCCACCAGAGGTGGAAGTAGCAGGAGAGTTAGAACCAGAAGCCATGAATGCGTTTGAGATGTCTTCTACCTCTATGGGCTTCAACCTTATAGGAAATCTTTTCACCAAGGTAAACACAGAAAACCTTCAATTTAGTTATAAATGTTAGCAAAAAGATCAATTAATTTGTTCTTGGCCATTTGCTTAAGATTAATAAATTTGTTCTTGACCATTTAGGTCCATGTTAAGTGGGAAACTAGATTCATATCCAACTCTGCCGTCCTTGATATAATTGGAGAAATGGAGTATAAAACAACGAGATTAGGATTTGATGTTAAGAGGAGGAACTTTCAGGTACAAAATTATGCTTATTATTCTTGTCTCTAACAGGCCTATCTGTAAAAGTATTTATAGATAAGATAAATACTCATTTATTCGTATATTTTAGTATAAATTTAATGTGGATATATGTCATCATCTCATATAATTTATATATGCTATTTTATTAAACATAATTATATATTTGAACCTTTTATGCCATATTTAGATTATTTTAAAATGAAATTTCAATTTTCTTAAGATAATTATTGAAATACAAGATGTGATTAAATTTAGACTACAATTATTAAATAAATCGATAAAAGTGATATGCCCGAGTAAAAAAGCAATGTGATGACTCTTACTTAACATCAACGTTGTACTTTATTTGAAAATGCGACACTCCAAGATCACAACAAAAGAAAAAAAAGGATAAAAGCATTTTTTAAGAAAAGTCTATACAGTTGTATAATATTTATAAATTCATATGAATGAATTTTTAGCTTATTATCATATCAACATATAGTGTATGACATACGAAAAAATGTTTATTTGATTTTAGCATGATAAGAAACAGAAACTGGAATTGTAAAAAGAAAAAAACTAAAAGTTAGTATAAACAATAATAATAATAATAGCAGCAATAGTAATATGTATTATGTATGCATCTCAGATGAATATTACTCGTAAAGAGGAAGCGGCTAGACGCAAAGGTCACCTATTCATAGTCACTAAGGTACATGTTTTTCAGTTGAAAATGTAACCTATCTATATCAAATTACTATTAATTTTTTTAATTCTGTTTTCAGATCTTTGAGATGGCCCCTTCCTTTTACATGGTTGTGATTCGTAAAGTTTCAGGAGATAATCTACAATTCCATGAGGTAAGTTCTATAAGCTTTAAGAAGATATATACTTTTCTTGTAATAATTAATTTGCCTTGTTAACAAATACATATCTTGCGAAATGGATTGTTTAAATTTGCAGTACTGCAAGCAAATATGTGCTGAACTGGGACAAATCGTTTGGAAAGTAGAACCGTTAAACCCAAAAGGTACTTATTTTTGTGATGACTTCAATGATCCATAAGTAAATTATGTGGATGATAGTGCGTACAGATAGAAATGTGAAAAATTATATATTTTAAATAATTGTTTTAAATTTTATAGTCATGATTATTTTTATAAAAAATTCATTTTAGACATGTTTAACTTTAAACAATTTTAAATTGTGTTCTATATTCAAAAATATTTTATTTAAGTTTCTGCATTTTTATTGAGATTCAAAATAGAAAAAAATTAATTAGTTCAAATGTCTTTTCTTTAATTTAGGCTTCTAATGTTTTGTCTCTCTCATTGTGCAGGTACCACTGTTCCAATACGTCGTCGTATAATTTCCTTTTGTAAATATGCATATGCATATGCATGTACATGTTATTAGGTTGTCATATTTTGAAATCAGAAATTCCTTGGGATGATTGAATCTGTTGAAGCATGTATGTTACCTCTTCTTACGGTTATACATATTTTATGATTTAGACATTAAAATGAAATGCAATTTGTTTCAGCTCTCTCACTGATTTTCAGTTGATGTATTGGATTGCAACTATACCTTATTGAAATTGAACTCTGCTAACATACAATATTCTCCAAAATATAGTGACTCTTGTTCTAGGATAAATATTTACAAAGAAAATATAAACGAAGTGTACTTTTCTAAATAGCTTTTAAACACCACAATGTTTTATTTTTTCTCGAACTATGATTCAAAGAATTTCTCGAAGAGATCATTAAGAACACAAGAATTGTTAGTTTCGTCTAACATTTTTTCTCTAAGGATATTTTTTTTATAAAGAGAGGAGTAGAAGGAAAATGAATTGAGAATTTTTAACTATTGTTAGTGTTGGAGAAATTCTTCTAGAGATATATTTTTTTATATCTTTCAAAAAACACATTTATGTTGTGTTCTTAGAGGAGAAAAAAATATGTGAAACTTAAAAAAAAAAAAACTTATTTTGAAACTCTTGATCACTTCTTACAAAATTAATTTTTAAATATTTTTCATTTTTAACCTTGACAAACATTTTAAAGGCTTTAAAAACTTTATTCTTTGATGAAAGAAAGAATGTCCAAGTGTATACTAGAAAAATCATTGACTAGGACTAATGCATAAAATTTTTATCAATGATTTTAAATAGATGGGTCAAACAAATTCATGTGAATTAATTCAATAAATTTTTAAGTTGAGAAAACATTTTAACTTTGAAGGAGTTCTTTACTTAGTTTCCTTTTTGACATATAACACAAATCAATCATTTTGAAAATTTAATTTTAACAAACCAATTCCAAGATTTTTTGAAATTAATTTTCTTAAATGAGACATATGAATATGAGTTGCTCTTCTATGTCATAACCATGTACACTCATCATTACAATTAAACATGATTTAAATCTACTACATAAATGTCATTATGTTACTTTCCAATCAAGGCCATTTTATCATAACACTATTGAACTATTATGTAGCAATGTAATTCAAGAATTACTTCAATCCTTTGTCACATAATTGACTTATATTTAGGAGATTATGTTTTAAGCCTTTAATCAGCAGAACATCCTTAAATTTTAGTGAATCAGTCCTGTAATATTTCCTGACCCTAGTATTTTGCCTTACGTAAGTTAGAAAATAAATAATTTTCCTTTCCTATGAACTAAGTGAACTTTGTTTTATCTCAAATCAAAGTACCACAAAGAGTTAGCATTAATGATAGAGTTCTTAGGTTTACCTTTTGCCATGCAGCTGATTCCCTTTACTTGTATACTTCTTTTAACGGATTCTTGTTTAGCAAGGCTTTCTTTGTTTCCATAAATCTCTTCTAGTTTCATCCACACGTCTTTAACACTTTTGCAAGATAGAACTTTCATACAAATATCTATAGTCAATATAGAAAAGATTATATATTTTTTTTACCCTTACATCAAGTTGTACTTTTTCTTCAGTCTAAGAGTATGCAACTTTCTCTTCCAACAATATTCCAATATTTACAACTAATAGATTCAACAAATAATTTCATTTTATTTTTACTAATAGAAGTTTTCTCCCAAAAAAAAAAAAAAGTGGTCTAATTTCAATCTCCTTAGAAAATAGATTTAGCAAAGTCATTCCAGAATCTTTGTTTTGAAGAGAATGAGTGGCTTAACTAAATCAAGAGGAGGTAAATTGATTTTGAAACGTTTTCACAAAAAATTATCTTTCTTCAAGTTATTTAAAAACTATATATTTTCAATTTAAGAACTGAATGCAATTAGATTTAGAATCAAGATTGATAAAAGATTGGATAGAACATAATAGAAGAAAAAGAAATAAAAAAAATTGCACAAAAAGATTTATAGTGGTTCGGATCCAATAATCTTATATCAAGTCTCAACCCTTCAATCTTAGAATGAGTGTTCCATTATTTTCAACAAGTTTGTACAAAGCACTTAGCATACAAACTGAAAACAACTGTCGCGACCTGTTTCACGACGGGATGATGATCCAAAAAAATTTAATAGATAAAACAAAGGGAGTCGTCACCATAGTTTTCGTGAAAAACTATGAAAAACCAAAGAAAACAAGGATAAGAATGATCTATGAAAACCGGATTGCGAGTCCGGGAGTCGGTTACTCGTGGGGAAGGTATTAGCCCCCTACGGCGCCCGTCCTAAGACGGTACCTTTAACTGAATAAAATGAAATGAGTGTAATTTTTAGAATGTTTATTTTTCACGAAAAATAGAAATAAAAGCAAATAAAACATTTTTATTTTGAAAAGGGGTCCCGACAAGGTTTAACCTCGCTCCTACGTATCTCCATCAGGGAGGGATGGAGAATCAGGGTTACGTAGTTCTATAAGGTAGAAAACTGTTTGTGGGTTGGTGATTTTTTTAATTTTGAATACTTTGATATTTTTCAGAAAAAATTTGTATTTATTATTTTTTTTTTTGAAATTAAACCTCATTTTTGAATATCTTTTGGCGCGTATGGCCCTTTGATATTCTGAATGAAGTTAAAATTTTCGAATTAATTCTCATATGACGCGAGCGGTCAATTAAGGAACTTAGTCGAAAGTTATTATTCAAAACGTCAATTTTTACATGAGGAAGAGGCTCCCTTTTTTAAAGTCATAACTTAAAAATCAACTTTTAAGAGCATTATCATTATTTAGTAAAAAGATTTCTTACTATTTTTAAAAAAAAAAAAATAACCAAGGGCAGTTTTGAAATATGGGCATACATGGAGGTGCAGGCTGTAAAACCAACTCAGCTAAGGGCAGTTTTGGAATTCGTAAGGTCCGTAGGTGCAAAAAAAACAATTAATGGGAGCGCAAGCAGCAAACATAATCCACTGAAACCCCGTTAAGCTTGGAGGCATTTTGGGGACCAAGGATGGTAGGGGGTGCGAGCTTGGATATGCGGGGGTGCAGGAAGCACCCCCAACTAACCCATTAGGGTTAGTGGCACCCACGTGGTGCCTTAGGAGGCCATGGGAGCTTCTCCTCGAGGCAGAGGCTGGTTTGGGTTGGGCAAGGCCTGCCACCTTACCACGACGGCCACAGGCGCGACGGCGACAGCCCACGGTTGCTCCGGCGACGATGGAGGGTGACGCACGAGTGGATGAGGGCCTTGGAAGCATGGTGGCTCGTGCTACGTAGGTTCATGGATGCATGGAGGGGGCGTCAACGCTGACGCCTTATGTGAAGACGCATGGTGGTGGCCGAGAAT
>Ga0209700_100129_pt1 | contig 113595 bp, 63 predicted proteins | sample SiratroredBW_FD_187528 | JGI IMG/M metagenome (GOLD analysis project Ga0209700, IMG submission 187528) | Root nodule microbial communities of legume samples collected from California, USA - Siratro red BW (SPAdes) (version 2) | ecosystem: Host-associated > Plants > Roots > Nodule | place: USA...
AGAAAAGAGATCGGAGAAGCTTCGGGGGAAAAAGAGACTAGTCATTGACTATAAACCCCTAAACCAGTTCCTTAGGGATGATAAATTTCCTATCCCAAAGTCATCATCCTTACCCATTTTACTGAAAGAAGCTCTTATCTTCTCTAAATTTGACCTAAAGTCTGGTTTTTGGCAATTAGGAATTGACCCTGTAGACAGATACAAAACAACCTTCTGTATTCCTAATGCCCAATACCAATGGACGGTGATGCCCTTTGGATTAAAAGTTGCTCCATCTTTGTTCCAAAGAACCATGACAAAGATATTTGAGCCCATTCTAGATAGAGCCATAATTTACATTGATGACATCCTTTTGTTATCTCAAGATATGGACTCACACCAAAGGCTGCTAAAACAATTCTTTCAAATAGCAGACCAACATGGTATCATGCTTTCAGAGAAAAATATTCATTTGGCCCAAAAGGAAATTGATTTTCTGGGAATGCATTTCTCCCAAGGAATGTACCAGCCTCAACCTCATATAGCTGAAGAACTTATAAACTTCCCAGATGAAAATCTGACTGTGAAACAGATCCAACAATTTTTGGGCATCCTAAATTATATCCGAGATTTCATTCCACATGCCGCAAGACACACAAGCCTTTTATCCAAATTGCTCAAGAAAAACCCTCCACCTTGGGGCCCTGAGCAGACCAAAGCAATCCAAGAACTAAAGAAGATTGCTTAGACTCCTCCAGCCTTGAAAATCCTGGAAAGGGCAAAAGAGTACTTCAGACTGATGCCAGTGACCACTATTGGGGAGCAGTGCTCATTGAAGAGGAAGGAAACAAGAAGTACTATTGCGGGCATGCTAGTGGACAGTTCAAAGAATCTGAGAAGCATTATCACACCACTTTCAAGGAGGCCCTGGCCGTAAAAAATGGCATAAAAAAGTTTGATTTTCATTTAAGAAGTTATCATTTTGAAGTCCAGATGGATAACTCTTCCTTTCCAAAGATCCTAGAATTCAAAAACAAAATGCCTCCTGACCCTCAAATCCTCAGATTAAAGGATTGGTTTTCTAGGTATGATTTCTCTGTTAAACACATCAAAGGAAACCATAATCTCATCCCTGATTTCCTCTCCAGACCAGCAAGACCCATCCAGTACATCTCAACCTCAAATGTCTTCCCTCTCATATTCATGGTAAAACCTTTGGCGTCAAAAGCTAAAACTGAAAAGGTTTACCCACTTGGGTTAAATCCAACCACTCCTGCTGACATTCTCAATTATGCCAAGTCCAGGTATTTCTATTTCCTTCATGAAACTATGAGATACAAGACTACTCCTGCCAATATCTTCAATCCAGAAATCCCATTTGGAGGAATATTTGAATTATTCTGTGGAGTAGGATGGGATCTCTGTGAGCCAACCCTTTGGCTTATCTGGTGCGACACTGTACAATATTCCATACCTATTGCACTACAGACAAAGATGGCCTATTACATCCTCACATATCCGTACAAAGATCATTATTACTTTTGGACCTTGCTAGAATGGTTTTCTCCTTTATCTTTGTGGAGAGCAGAATTGAAAAAGATTATAGACTCTGAAGAAAATAGGGGATTATCTCAAGCCTCTATCAATTCTTTAGTCTTTATCTTTATCATCCATTGTCCTTACTTTAAGAATCCAGCTGACATGCTATGGTCCAGAAATGAAGCTTACCTATGGGGAACCTTTGAACATTATCCTTTAAATGAGAGCTATAAAAATCAGCTAACTCGTCACCTGTGTGAAGTCAATAATTATCAGTACAAGCCTCTTGATCCTAATCTTCCAAGCTCATCACAAAGACCAGTAGAGTCTTATCCTATGGATAGGATTATCCCAGAACAAGACAACCCTCACCATTTCCGAGAACTCAAAAGTGTTACAGAGTATTATGTCCCTGAAGACCAGTTTCAACAAAGTGAAGACCTGACAGGAAATGACAATGAAGAACTGATGGATGAATTGATGGCACACAAGCATATGTTTCCTTACCAGGACCCACTGCATGGCAGTATGTCTCGAAGTGAGGCTCAGCAGATGAATTGCTCCGTCTCTACTAGGTTTGATTAGGATAAGAACAATAATAAGTGTGATGATGTAAGCAGTGATGCCATAAAGTATGATGATGTAAGCAGTGATGTCATAAAGTAGGATGATGTAAGCAGTGATGTCATAAAGTAGGATGATGTAAGCAGTGATGTCAGAAAAATGATGATGTAAGCAATGATGCAATAGGTGTGTAGAAATTTCTAGGAGTGTCTTGTAAATGTAAGGACCCTCCCTATAAATAGGGGGTCTTGGCCCTTGTTTGGGGCAGAGAATCCTGAATGAAATCCTTTGTTTCTACTATCCCTGAAATGTCTTCTTTCTAAGTTCTCTTATTCTCTAAAAGTCTAGAGTATATAGTTTATACTATCTCCTCCCCTAAATAGATGCAAGTATGCTCTACACTCGCTTCTTATGAGAATCTTGTGTATCAGAAAGCTTCCGATCCTTTGAACCGTTTATGATAGTACTCTCTCTAGTAAGGATATGAGATAGTCATAATTGGTCATTTAAGTCATGGAGGCGCTGTTAAGACCTGAGGGACTATCTTCGTTTCCTTATGGAGGAGTTCCGTCCGAAATAAAAACTATGTACAAGGTACACAATTAACTTTCTTAAAGGAACTAAATTATATAATGTTGTTATGATTTTGCCTTATTTTGATTGTTGAATAAATATATTTTGTTTGATTGAGTATACATATGAATTGAACAACAACCAAATGTTCAAAACTAGATAATAAAGTAAGAATTGATAGTTGAGTTGTAAACTAGTTTTGTGAAATCTGTTAAACTGTTGTTTTATCAATTTTTAGCTCAAGCAATTTTTTTTAACTAATGCAAATCATAATAAGGAAATTCTCTCTTCTTGAAATTGATTTTTCACTCTAGAAAGAGGATTAAGCAAATCTTTAATTTTTCTCAAGTAAAAATTTCTCTCATTTAAAAAAAAAAAAGATTAGTCAAGTGATAATTACTAGCTCAAACAACTTGTTAGTGAATTAAAATGTACATTTAAGTTCAAATTGATATACGTCACATGTATTTACACATATACACTCCGTGAGAATCTAATGATATAATAGTTAGTCTAGTTGATCTTGCCTTTAAACAATTATATGAAAATACGTTAAATTAATGTATGTTATATTGAATTGAATAATTTGAGCTTAGGTACCTAGAATGATATGTTAAACTAGCCTATAGATTGTAGAATTAAGAGTAAGAACCTATTAATGAAAGGTGATACCCTTAATTCACTCAGTGATGATCTATCTCCTTGCTCAACGCTTGAAACCCTACACAAATTTACCATTCAACAACACCACAACCCTTTTGAGCCATCCGCGAGTAGTGGCTTGCTTTGGTGACCGTCCCAATTTTGTAAAGGGGGTGGGTGTAGCTGTGAATGAACCTGCAACTGTTTGGCATATTTTTTTGGGATGTTATTGACTATCTTTCCGGGAAACTTAGTAGGCAAAAGAAATAATATCAAAAGCCATTTGAATGAATTAACAGAATAAATGATTTTAGGAAAGTTTTGAATCAGTAAAAAAATGACTATACTTAGACTTTTAGAAATAGTGGGATATGACTGCATGATGCACACAAGTAAAAGAAATTTAAATATTGAATGACCCTAAACCACAGCCAGTAACATATATTGAACTCAGTGTGCAGAAAGTATCCAAACCAAACACTCTTTTGAGTTAAGAGAACCCTGCTAGGTCTATTAAATTGACTTAGTGAAATACTACGACCCTAAATGAACAAAAGAAACAATATCAGACTAATTATCATCCACTAGCACAATAATATCAATCTTTGTAAGTTTACACTAGCGTGCCAGAAATAATTTATATAGTTAAATAGAAAGAAACGCCATGCATCAGATCTTGAAGATTCAAGGACCAAACAGTCCCAAATCAGCATATTCTAAACAGCCTCCTGAAGGGGATTGGAGAATGTTCATCGCCACCAAAATCTGGAATACCCTCAAAGCTATATCTCATTCCATGTGTTACTAGTGAACTTACTATCAGATAAGTACTACAAAGATCCAAGTGGGTCACTCGGAGAAATGCAGTACATCTGCATATTATGGACTGAACCGGTCAAAATTGAATAGTCAAGTGTTTAGACAGCTTCAATACTCAGAAACAGGGGTTCATTTTTAGTTTTAACCCCAACCATCCCAACACAGCCTGCTAACCAAGCTGGCTGCTATTTGCACCTGAAATCTCTCATTCTCAACCCTTCAGCACATAATGTGCTTCGGGTTGTGATGCACATAGAAAAAGATTCGAACTCAGCCTTTCACTGCTGCTGTTCATAAATCTGCATATAAGTTTCTGAAAGTGCGACCAGATGAGGAAGTGTTTCAGAGACATGCAAATCCTGCATCTCATACCTAAAGAAACAAGGTATTAGTCTTCGTCATTGTTGAACATGCATATATTCATTCATTCAAATTCATAGAGATTTTTTATATTATCGAGAAATAGAACTTACCATAGTTCTTCTGATTTGCGCTGCACAAAAACCCTATAGAAACCTTCACCAGGTTTGCCATCATGAACAACATTAGCAATTAAATCATACTTAGATCTCAATTTCTCATTTTCTTTTGGTGTTGGCAAGGGAATGTAATCCTTCAACTCCAGGTTCTTCACAGGAAAGTTCACTGAAGCAAATATAGGGTGAGGTTAGAAGTATGCGGGTGTTAACTTGAATAAATTACAGCACACAGCACAAATTCTTACCTAATGTGGGATTCTTTTCCACGAAAAAATTATTCTTGGTAAACCGACGCATGTGAAGAATCATATACTTAGGCAATCTGGTAACACGATATTTCATCCTTGCTATATGAGGTCGGACCACCTCTGTGATAGTTTCACCATCAAACTTCTTCAGTATGTTAAATAGCGGAACCTAAAACTCAAGCCTAACTATATTAGCAGGAAAGTAGGAAAAATAAGACAGATAGAACTTCCAAATAAAAAAGGTTTAAACATGAAAAGCAAAACTCAAGTTCACAAGTGGAAAAGTGGAATTGCAAATTGAACTAATTATCCTTGCTTTAAAGGGAACTCTACCACTTGCTTTAAAGCTTTTACATCACTGCATTCAGATAAAAGATAACCTAGACTATGTACAATGTCGAGGGGGTATATAATTACAGGTTTGCATTTTAAATTCATAAATCTTGAGCAATTAGAATGTACACAAAAGATATCACTGGTTTGGGGGAAAGGAGAGCCATTAACCCCATGGTATTTGCAGATATTTTGAAATGAATGCATCAACCTACCCTACAAGAAGATGGGAATTTCAGCTACAAAATACAAATGGGTGCACAGGTGGCTCAAAACAGATAGATTAGTGTCCAGACAAGGTATTCAAAATTTGTCCCCTCAGTCCTTTTTAGTGTTTACAAAAATTCTTGGAGGAGTTTTTCCACAAGGAGAATGGCTAGAAAATTTGTATAGCTCTTGACGACAATCAGAACAAGTGTAAATCAACCAAACAAGGGTCCTTTCATGGCAAGGGATTTTATTGGAACTACGACAATACACAACTATGAACATGTTTACTCATAGGAGTGTGCTGGGCGAGGTGAGAAAGTAAATAGCACATTGCCAGTCAAGATGCAGTCCATGGCAAGTAGCATGATAAACAGTCAACAGAAAAGACATGACGAGAAAACAAGATAAATTTACTGTATATAACATAGACATAATCAGTCAACTAAATCTCAAACTATTTGCTTTGCTCTTAAATAATGGTTTAAAAGTGATAAGTTACCAGCCTTGGTGTTGAAATATCCTTCCATACATTAATATCCACAATTTTCTTATTTTTACAAGTCTCTCAGATATAGCAGTTACAGACAAAACAACAAAATTCAAACTTCAATTGAGATCTCCTCGATGAAGATTATATCATTATCAACTAAATCATCCCATGCAACAAGGACAGTAGCATTGGTGGAGTAGTACCTGTGGTATTATATTTTTTTCCATCACATCCTTGAAAAGAGGAGGTGGCGGCAAGTCCAACCCTAACATTAGAAATGGCATTTTTGAAGTTTCTTTGACAAATGCATTTCGCTCATTTACCCCATCCGAAAGTTTCTCAGCATCGTTCTGGTATTCAATGTTTTCTTTCTTATCAATGGTCCCTTTGTTAGGAATCTCTTTCACGACCTCAAGTTCACCCTGCAAGCACAATTAAAACAACAAACACACCTATTGAATATCTCCTGCCAGCAACATGTGATCCAAGAGAAAAGAAAATTATAGTGGATAAAGAAGAACCTGAAAACACTCATAGATTATGCTGGTATTCTTTTTTGATGTCTTAAGATCTGCATGTAGTGTATTAAGAAGCCATGACATGAACTCAACTGGGTCAGATTGTGCACCTATCCGAAATCTTTTCTTACTAGCTTTCATCACAGCTTGTAGAAACTCATGTGGGCTGACCTGTTGACACGCATCTTGTTGGACAAGTCATCACCAAATTATAATAATATGGTACACAATGAATTTATCAGAAACAAACCTGTCCTTTAAAGTTCCGTGCATGCCATATTTTTCTAGTGAGCTCACCAAATCGATTAACCAGTGGAGATTTGCAGTGTTGATAATTTTCAGGGATAAGGAAAAAATTCCTCAAGGGGGTAACCCTCATTAAGGATTGAATTGTTACATTCACAAAATCAGTCTCCTTTATATTATTAAGTCCCACCTGAAAAGTCATAGTACAATGGATAAATGTAGGCCATAAAACACCTAACAAACTTCCTACGATATTAAAAGTTTCAATCTTATAAGTATGAAAATTTACCATTCCAGGGAGGTAACTAGAACCATCAAGTGCCCTAGACCACTGCTTATTTTTGTCAAGTTGCTCAACTTCTTTTGCAGTAAATCTGCATATAGAGAACCGAATGAATGCCCAAGGTACTGAAAACATTAGATACCACAGAATCATAAATGCTAACGATGATGATGATGATAACTTAATTAATGGTGAATAAATATTTCAATGTGATTCTAAATTCCAGTAAATTGAAGCTTGATCTTTTATGATGACAGCAAGTACTGATAAACATCAAACAAGCACATTACAAGCAGTTTGGCACATCCACAGGCAGAAAATAGAAGATAAATTATATCAACAAGCAAATCACGAAGATGCTAAGTAGGTAACTGAATTTATTAAGAAATAAATCATGACACAATACAAAGCCCAAACCCATAGCTTATAAAAACAAAAGCCCTTGTTTAATATGAAGAGAAAGATATTATTAACATCAGTGAGATAATAAACAAGGGCAAAGCAATTATTCCTCATGCCACCATGCAAAATAACTATTTTTATTTTGGGTACGTAGAAGGGATTCCAAGCTTGACCCCTTATCTACCAGTCAGATGCATTGTCCAAGGATAGTTCTAGTTTAGGGCTCACCATTGGCCCTACCATAGAGTGGATGGGCATACGTTTAACACCAGTAAGGATCCAATCTCATACTATTCACAAAGTGTCCAAGCCAAGGCTCAAGCCTAAGAACCTCACAAACTTTGTGTAAGCAGATGACAAATCAAACACAATCCTCAGTGTTAATAACTTATTACGAAGGTTCATAGCATGAATTTTGAGCTACCAGAGTGGATAAAAATCACTTTTCTAGGGAGATACAAATGGTAAATAAATACTCTAACCAGCAAACAACAGGTGACATACATTATACAAAATATTATAATATCAACATAGTCACCAGCCAACAGCTTATGACGATAGAAACAGAGAGATGTTGCTAAAATCTTATCTGCAGCAAAGCCAAATAAAAAAAAAAAGAAAAAAAAAAAAAAAGACTAACCTTGGATTCAAGACATGCCGAATGTCATCTAATGAAGGATCATTAATTTCATAACCATCAGGAAGACAGTAGACATTTTCAGTACGGAGATTGATATAAACATGGTGTCCTGCTTCCAGACTATGTGTATATGCATGAGACTTCTTCCCTCTCCCTTGGTAATACTTCCCACAAACCAAACATGCATACACATTTAAATTCGACAGGGAGACAGAACAGAATTTTTCAAAGTCAAAATCCAAAACCTGCGTGCATAAATGTCATACATAAAAATTCAATAGCATGAAAAACCAGTAAATTACTATCAACAATGCACAAGATAAGTCAAACACCTGTCTATTAACAGTATCCAGATAAGGGCAGTCCTTCCGAACCTCAACCTGGCGCCTGTTTCTTCCACCAACTAATTGTTCATGTGAATCGTCTTCTTCATCACTATCATCAGCCTCTCCATGTCTATCCCCATTGAGGTGGGACCCACCATTCCTCCTCTCACTAACAGAACCCCTTTCCCTTCGAACATACTCTTCCTCGTCATCAATGTCAGCATAATTATTGGCCAACCCAGAAAGTGGATTCGCAACGGAGACCGGAGGAGAGGGAGAAGAATCCTCATCCAGCTTCTGCCTTTTCGATTCATTATCCCGCCCTTCACCCTCTACTCTATCACCAACTTCCCTTTCCCTTTTTGATGCCATGTTCTCTCCTAAAGCAGTTTCAAATCAATAGCAGAGAAAAACGCTTAGTTAAAGGGTAAATTTAGGACATTAAACTTCAAATACAAATAACTCGCACTAGAATCGTTTTCGTGTAGGCTCGAACAAACACATGTAAAATCGCGAGTTTAGAGTGGATTCAGCGAGCTTCGACACTAGAAAAAAGCAAAAAAAAAAAAAAAAAAAAAAAAAAAAAAAAAAAAAAAAAAAAAAAAAAAAAATTTCTCTGGAATTGTTTGTTTCTAGGTCAGGAGGATTCATGCAGAACGCACCTGCTTAAGAATACCGTGATTCAACGGTTTTTGTCTCTTGCAAGTTTCTGTGGGTTTCGGCTGTTGATGTCGCCTTCTCCTGCGCCACCAACAAGATCTGTGTTCGAATTTTGCTCAGGTCGTTAATGGATTTTGTGTTCTCCTTTTAAAACTATACTCTAAAACAAAAAGAATAATTTATTTTTTTTGTAATAGTTTTTGTGATAGTTTTATTTGAGATTTTGTTCTAGAACCAATAAAAAAATATTAAAAATGTAATACTCTTTTATTATACAACAAATAAAACCTAAGCTTATGGACCTTTTCTCGACACTGTTTAGAAAATTGATAAAATAATTCAAAAAAAAAATGACAAGTGATTAACTATTTTACTTATGATAGTCATTCCCTACTTAATGTAGTTATTTTAGTATTGTGAATTGATTTTTTTAACTATTTTACTTAATTATGATATTAAAGTATTTAATTAGTATGTTATAGAATTTTTATTTTTTTTTACATTTTATGAAACTCTGACAAGTTTTTGTAAACTCTTTAACCTTATTTGTGCATAAATTGAATCTAAAGAAAATAATGTCTCTATATAAAAAAATTCTATTATATAAGATATGCTCTTTATTTTTGTGTGTCCTTTCTAGATGAATGTGATGAAGAGAATAGTGATAGAAAAACAATATTAGCAACAAATCAAAATTAATTAGATTAACTATATGAATATATGAATATAAAGATTATAAGAAGATATTTTTTTTTTTTTAATAATCATGTCAATCAAAGATTTATCCCTGAATTCTATAAAGATGAAGACCTTCCATGAAGAAAAAAATAATACAATTCTCAGAAGCATCAGAGCCTTTACGAAAAGCCTATAAGGATTCTTGTGACCATTCCAAATCATCTAAACCTTTGAGAGAAAGAGATACATTGCAATATCATTTTCATAATGAAGTTAAAATTGTAGTTAGGAGTGAACCTTCTATATCCTCTATATAAGAGTTATCTAGTTCTTTATTAAACAACTTTTACCTGAAAGTGATACTTAACCCATATTTATGAAAGTCTAAAGTGGTTATAATATTGAAAAAAATTGTCACAATTGACATTCCAAGATTACAGTGCAACTCTCTCAAAAAATTCTTAGAGAAAAAATATTCTAACAAACTTTTAAACTCAAGTTTTAGACAAAAATTGTTTTATTAAAAACTATTTGAAAAAAAATACAAACAACTGAACCGTCTACCCATGAATATTTATTTTTTAAAATATTTTTACAACAAGTTTATAAACTTTCTTCAACTTCTTCTAAAGTTACTATGTTATTTCAAACATAAATTTAATTAATATAAAATTGATATTGTAATGAATTAAATTAAGTGTATATTTTTCTTCCTACCATTCCAAAATTATTAAGTCACCATATCAACTTATTTTAATATATGAATGATACTAAAATAATTTTAGTTCGTTATTTCAATATTAAACAATTTAATCATCAAACTTCAAAAATATGCAAGTGCAATCGTTCTTAACTTTAAAAATTATAATAAACATTCAGAAAAAAGAAAAAACTAAATCCACATGTTATTTAAAATTTGAAGATGTTAAAAATATAGAGAAATTGGCCGTGTTTGACCGAAAGCATAAAAGATAAAACTATATTTTTTTTTCCATTTGTATTCTAAAAATTTATCAAAAACGTAATTTCACTAATTTTACACCTAGTGCGCAAATCCTGAACCTATATACGTATATTAAAATCTCTCCATACATATAACATTAATTTATGTCACGGGCATTGGATAAATTAGTGATGAAGTTGAACAACAGACATATGATAGATCAGTTCATATATTATTAGGACAACATAAGGTACATACAATAGATACGTATAAGATACGTATAATAGTTAAGACAGATTACAAAACAGATACGGCCATTATTGTCTCTACCCTGAACCATAAAGTTCAAGAGTAAAAGCTAAGTAACATCAATTGATCATTGCTGAGAATTCACCAGAACTTAAACTCTGCTCAAACCAGTCTTGCATTCTACAAAAGGCAACTAGCTCAGTAACGGTGAATGAGTTCCTTGTATGCATCCTTGTTCTTGGTGTAATGGTCAATTTCAGCCTGATAATATAAGTCACATTAAGCATCAAAATTAGCAGCTTGGCTAAGAAATCATAGAAATGAAATTAAGAGCAGTGCATGATCCTCCATTTGGCTAATCACTAACTCATGATCCCGCTGCAGAATAGTATATTCACACAATTTAATTTGAAGTGTGTGCCAAGAAAAAGAAAGTGTATTAAAATCTTAATCCACTAAAATTTAAGGATGGATTATAGAGACATCATTACTTGCTTACTTTAGAGATAAACTTTGGAGGAGCATTTTCCTAGATTATTTATTACATAAAGCATGAGTAAACATGCTTAAACAAAAAATAAGAAAAGCATTTGTCTGATAAATAATCTAGGAAAGCTGTTACGATATCTCTAACATGCAGCTAACTAGTGCTTAACAGCAACACAAGGGTAAAACGTATCTACATCGAATACATACCTTTCGAATTGCTTTTATGGCAGTTAGTAGCTTCTCACTGATGAATTCCTTAAGGAAATCATCCTTTTGGAGAGCATCCAAAGATTCAGAAAGTGATGCTGGCAATCTCTGAAGGATTTCCGGATTTGGATTTGTATCTGTTTCATACATGAAATGAGAAGTTTATATTGATATTTGTATACAGGAGCTGAAAATTGTAAGAACCCCAACAAAAATTTATGCAACCCTTATGCAGATTGGTAAAAGGAACATGAAAGAGAAAACGGGAAAAAAGGCAGCAAATTTGGAATTAAACTTGATAGAAGTAAATGGAATTCAGCTTCCACTGTGCTTCCTAGGATTCTGATGCAAATCCCCAACAAGTATTTCACTGCAACTGTATTATTTGATATAAAAGAGAATCTACCAAAGTTATTACAGCCAATGAAAAAGATAAACCAGAGCCTATGAGTCTACCAACTGAAAAATAAAGATAGGCATCCTATAGAGCATTATACTATACTATAGTAATTTCCTAATCATTGAGGTCCGAGTAGTGGACTCAATTTATTAAATTCAACAAATTATAATTCTAACAATTCCTCGCTTAAATTGATATGTACTTATATCAATTTAAAACCACGACACCAAAAAACTATCTCAACTTCAAGAATGACTGCCTTTTCAAAGCCTTGGTGAATAGGTCAAAGACTTGATCTTGTTTGCAAAGATCTCTCCAGAAATAAAATTTCACATCAATATGCTTGCTTCTTCCATGTAGGACTGGATTTTTTGACAATTTGATTGTTGTGTTATTGTCAGAAAAAAATTGTAGTAGCCCTTATTTGCTTGTTTTCAAAAAATTTCCCCAACCATATGGCTTGGCAAACACAAGTTGTAGGTGCAACAAACTCAACTTCAGTACTAGATAAAGTAACAATGGGTTGCTTTTTAGAAGACCATGAAATAGAGCCTGTTCCAAGCACAAAACAACACCAGATGTGTTTTTTTCCAACATCAGATCAGCTGCATAATCATTGTCTGTAAATCCATTCAAATCACATTTTTCGCCCTTCTTATAAATAGCAAAGAATTCTTTTGGTAGTCAACAAATGTAACTCAGTAGGATTTTCCATGTACCTGCTAATCAAACTCACAGAACACATGATGTTTCGCCTGGTTGCAGTAAGATACATTAGGTGCCAACAATTTGCTTATGTGCTATCAACCTTCTTTCCATCATGATGCAGCTTTGTGCCAAATTCAATTGGAGTACATGCAGGATTGCAATCCTTCATTTGAAACTTGTTCAAAATTTCTCCTACATATTTCTTGAGGTAGAAAAATCCCAACTTTGCAGTTCGTCAATAGAAAGAGCATCAATATCTTTCTATTCTTCTATAGCACATACAGCAAAATTAAATTTTGGTACTAAAGATTGAAGTATGTAATCAACAACAGTTGTTTCTTTAGTTCTGTCACCATATGTGTGCATCTTGTCGACAATTGTTATCACACCTGCAAAGTAGTCTATGATTGATTCTCTAGACTTCATCTGAATTGCTTTGAAGTCACCACAAAGAGCTTGAAGCTTCTGCCTCCTTGCTCTTGCAGATCCTTGATACTTCTTCATTGAATCCCAAATATCCTTAGATGTTTTCTTTGTTGAGAATGGTTTCTAGAACAGACCGATCAATGGCTTGAAACAAATAGTTTTTTGTCTTCAAGTCCTTTAACTTTAGTGCAACCATTCTTTTTGTTGTTCATCAGTGAACACTTCATTGTTTTTAGGCATACCATGTTCAATTACCTGCCATTACTTCTTGGACCTTAGGAAATTTTCCACCAACATACACCAATGGTCATACAAACCATCAAAGTGAGGAACTGATGGTTGCACAAAGGATCCTTCAATTGCCATTTGCTATTACAAAAGGAGGTCCCAGAGAGAACCTTGCTCTTGATACCACTTTAGGAAAATTTTCTCTTTTCTTCTATATTTCATTCAAAATGATATAGCCTTTTAAATAGACACGTTACCGTAAGCATTCTAAGGAACCATTAAGTTTGCCTACTAAAAAAGCTGAAAAATAAAGATAGGCAACACAAAATAGACTGCAACGTGCGATATATAGCATTATAGTGCATATAGTAACTTACTCAATTTATTAAATTCAACAAATTATTATTCTAACATCTTCGTGTAAGCTTAAGTCCTAACAAGTTCTTAACAGGATTTCGGAAGAATCATAGTCTGATGAAAGATTTATAAAATTTATATTGACCTTCTTCCATAAGTTAATATAAACTAACACGATAGCTAATTATTTTAATATCTTACAGCTCATGGTTATATGATCTTACCAACAGGTTCAGGAAGAGGAAGATGCCTTCGAAGCCCATCAATGCCAGCAGCAAGTATGGCAGCTAAGCCCAAGTATGGATTGGCAGAACCATCAAATGATTTCATCTCAAAGTTAGTGACCAGACCATCGGGAGTTCCAGGTGGAGATGAAGCTCGCAATGGAGCCTCCTTATTTTCGTTTCCCCAAAAAAGGTACGCACCACTCCATGTATTGGGTTGCAATCGATCATAACTGCCAGGAATTCAGATAGCAAAGAAACATTGCAGCATAATTCCAAAAGTTGATATTTGCATTTTAGTATAACGCTTGTTAGAGAGGGAAAAAGAATCCTATCTTACTTGTAACAACTTAACTTTATTAATGCTGGCAATATAATGTCATACAATAACATCAGTTTTGGTCAAAAAACAGAGAATAAGACAATGTAAGAGCAACCTGTTAGGGAGTGGTGCTATAAATGCCAAGATTGAGGGAAGATGCTGTAGAATTCCGGCCATAAATTCTCTTCCCAAAGTTGATATTCCATGCTCAGATGATCTATCAGATCCCATATATACATTTTGGCCATTCCGCCACAAGCTAAGATGAACATGCGACCCAGAACCCAAATCATCTGGTGCGTACCTTAAACAATATCATGAGAAAACTGTTGTTACACCAAGAAAGATATTTTTAACGGTTACAATAGATAGTTCATCAGCTGCAATTATGTTTTATTAACTAGTCTATACATACCCCTCTACAGCTTATATGATATATGTGACTTCACGTTAGATTGTAAAAGCATTGATTATTAATAATTTTATGATAAAAGAATTGATTGTATACAAATTTATTGAAATTATTTATTTGAACATTTTAAGTTCGATTGGGTATTTTAAAGTGGTAGTAAGAGAAATAGTCCTGAAGTATAACTAAGGTGTCTTGCTTAGATATTGTTAAGTTAGCTTATATTCAAATCATGAGGGTACTTTCATCGACACAGTACACACAATCAGGATATTCTCCGTAGAAGATACAAGCATGGGCTTCTTTATAACATTATCCCCGTACAATTGTGCCCAGATGGTGTCAAATATGCTGGCATAGTCTTCAAAGTAGCTTTGAGATGCAAATTTGTTTCTCTTTGGTTCAAAAAATCTAAATACACAGATATCACATAGAACTTCAACAAACTTTGCCACTTACTTTGGAATAAAAGTTGCTAGCAAGCCATGCTTTCTGGCGATTGCCCTAACAACTTCACGTGTGAAAATCAAGTTGTCTGCAGCTTCAGTGCAAATGGTATACTTCAAAATCACCTCAAATTGACCTTTTGCAGCTTCACCGTGTATCTAGGATATTACAAAAAGAAGGTAAGTTCAAAAAGTGGGCCACAGTTGACAGCTGGAAAAGAAGTATCAGACAATGTCTTGAAACATGCTATAAAGGATAATCCTTTTAAGGGCCTTGGTCATGCTTAAACCCAAATTATTCATGATTGATGTGCTTTTCAATGCTTACTTTCAGTTTTAAGAATATAGTGTTTTGGTAGTGCCCTGTTAATCACTACTACTTCTTAGGTTTACCCTAATCCGGTGTGAAAGCAATCTTCAGAAGATAAAAGTAGTATTCAATGAAAGTCAAACAAAGCCATATCATATATTTACTTACAATTGATCATGTAACAATTTCTTTTTACCTGTTCAACTGAAATTCCTAAGGAATGAAGAGCATCAACAACTTCATGAAGTACGGGGGAAGCAGCATCAAATGCTGATGTGGAGCAATATGGACTCGAGTCAAATGGTATCCATTCCTCTTTACCTTCCCTGAATTTTTTTTTTCTCCACATTTTTAACAAATTGCCCGTAAATTGCACTATTCAGATCACAGAGATAATATTATGTAACATACCTTGTTATCCTCTTTAAGAGAATAAATTCATTCTCAAATCCTGCCTTCATTTCCTGGAAGTGGAAGCAGAAGAGAAAGTTAAACATCGTATACTTCTCAACAGCTAAAACAAAACTCTGCTCCGTACCAAGTCAAATTCATCTTTCAGAATTTTAGAAGCTCTTCTTAAGACATCTCTTGGGCAATATTCCCAAGCTTCACCAGGTTTAACACACATATCAGCTAAAACCATTTCGTCTATTTTATTCCTATACAAAAGAGAGTTGCATTAGTTAACAAAATTGATCTGTCTTCTCAAGAATATATTTCTGGAAAACAAAAAAGCCTACACCTTAAGATGACTTCCATTCCGGAAGACACTTGATCCATGCAATGATGCAATTGCTATTTACTTAATTAATAAAATGGCAAAAATTAAATACAAAATTGATTTAACAGAAAGAAGAAGAAAAGAAATAAGATACTTACATAATAAGATAAACAAAACATGAGTAGTAAAAAAATTACTGATATAAAATGCAATGAGAAAAAGACACAAGGAAACGAAAAACATAGGAAAATAATCCAGAATATCTGCTTCCAAAGCTTCAATGACATGAGAACAAAATGCCAGCTGCCAATTGAGGGAGGGAAATTGGAAGGTTCACTGTTTTGAGTTCTTCATACAATTTATAAAGACTCAAAAGGAAGTTTTAATTTACGCAAAAAGCTCATATTTTTGATACCATGGAATTTTCCTTAGAGTAGACAAATCAGGTACTAATCTTGTTTCACCAACTGCAGTTAGACCAGACCCGTCTGCAGGTCCATCCATATGAGAAGAGAATCCCATAACCGCAAATGCTAAACCAACCCCATTCTTAACAACCACATCATTGAAACGTTTTTTAGGAATCGCCTGAAATAAAATACAACTCCATCTCAATATGTAATTTAAAGAAAAGAATTCATAAACCGGCTGAACAGAACCTTTCCAGGCCTGTACAGCCAGAAGTTTAAGGGCCTAAAGACATAAATTTGCAATCCCAGTAAGTGCACAAGGAATGAGGGATACAGAATTAGAACTCAAAGAAAGTAATTTGGTATTCTGTATTTAAAGTGAGAACAAGAGGTGCAAAAGGACAGAAATATGTAAAAAGCATTTACTGTGATTTATAATTATATTTACATTTGGAGATAATGTCTCAGTCAATTTGGTGGGGAGGGGTAAGGATTTTCATATTATTTTTTCACTTAAGGGATAAACCTGAACTCAGTCAACTTGGTTCCAACAATTTCTCTAGAGATAGAAAATGCATCTAGCATCCAACATTATTCCCGACTTCTCTGTTCACTTTGTCAACAATAATGCAACTGAAACGTTATGTATTGATGCAAAACGATAGCAAATATTCTTTTCTACCATAGATTTCATCTTTTTTCTCTTTGCCATAATAATATCATATCTAAGAAAAAACATGAAACTAACTATATACAACACGATTGGTGTTAGAACCATGCAATTTAGATTGATTCCAAACGTAAACAGAATAAAGAATGGACCTAGCATTTGAAAACTCAAAGTAAACATCTATCTATAATTTCCGCCCAAGGTTAACAAAGAACAATGAAGTAAAAGAAAAGTGCTTGAGTGAGACTCACACGACATCTGTGCTGTCCTGCACCATCAACCCACATGAGACGAACAAGTGAGACATCAATGTCGATGTCATCATCCAACTTTTGGGACAAATTACTATGTGAACTGATAACACTATTAGCTGAACTAATCTTGTAGAAGTGAATTGCATTTCTTGCAAAGATGTCCTTTGCAGCTTCCACAGCCTCAGGAACTGAGAGATCACCATCAATGCATGCATCACGTAGAACAGAGAAGACAACTTCACGAGATTTCTTTGCACCTGTAAAAGAAAAACTCAGCTTTAACCAGTACTGTTCACACCGTATGAGTTACAAATTTTCAAAGTCAGCAAAAGCCACAAAGAGATAAATGTTGCTCTCATTTTTCATAGACAAGAAGTTCAAGCATTAATTCATTATATCAAGTTGTTAATCACATTCTAATCCTTAGGGCTCAAAAGAAGTTACGAGCTAAAAAATATTCAAAGGCTCATAAGTTGAAATCACAATATCTGAAGTATTATATGTTCATCAATAATCTTATCTATATGTCTTTTAAGTTAGCACATTACATGGACCTCGGGAGTTTCTAGCATTAGTGTATCTTAGGTGAAGGTTATGAAAAAACATATAGGAACAATTTAATCGTACAAATTTGATAACTCTAACTAATTGATAAGAACCCACGCACTTGGGGAACCCACTCTCAAAAGCTAGCTATTAAGGGGGACAATTAAATACTTAAATAGTCCACTGAACATCCCATACTATTCAACATGGGACTTGGGTACCTAATAATACCAAAGTTCCTATCAGAGCTCTAATCCTAAGAGCTTACGTCTTAACGAATTTCACTCTACAACAATTCACTCAACTCCCTCATTGATCAAAACCCATCACCGGTCAAAACCCTTCCGAGGTAGTCCTTTCCGTGACATTGGCAACCAACTATACCAATTGATACACTAGTACCATAAAGAAAAGGTGAAGAGGAAAGAATGAACTTTATTAGAATGAAAACAATATTGATTCACTGGTTATTTGGGAGAACCAGACTCTCCACATTACACATTTTTTTGTTCTCCCCTCCCCAATTCTTCTGACTCTATTATATATCTTCCTTTGTTAACGTCTACTTTCTCTTTACTTTTTATTTTTCTTTCCCTTTCCATATTATTCTTTTTTGCATTGAAACTTTTAATTTTCTATTATTGAACCCAAAAAGACAATCCACCCTTCAGCCTCTTGGTTCTTTCAAGTTTTCAATGACTTTGGCGACTATGTTTATCTCAGAAAGACAATGGCAACAATGTAAACATGACAAACAACCTCAGACACGAGGTTCAATAAAGAACCAAGATGCCAGCAAATTATCTCCTCCATTACCGCAACATAAATCAGTGCATAACAATTGTTGATAAGCCACAGAATGAAAGGAACTAATGCTACAGATCAAAGGATAACTAACAAGTTGTTATGAAACAGAGTATATTTAGTCTATTTTTCATCAAATCTGACGAATAATTAACTATGCTTTTGCAATAAAGTGGGCAGTCTAGGTGTGGAAATTTCAAGAGTCAGGTTCTCGGGTATATGAGCAGCAAAGGAAATTGCATATATTTTGGAACAAATAGAATAAGATACTTAAGTACCACAAGAAAGCATTTAAGTATAATCTTCATATTAGTTGTAATAGTAAATATCAACTAACCTAAGTAAAATGTTTCAGGAAATGCATAGCCATCGGTACTGAACATCACCTGCATTGCAAAGTTTATTCTCGTGAGACAATAAATTGTCGTGGCCAGAAAGTCACTATCTTGCGATTTACATGTTTCATTGGATAACCCAAAGTTCAAGAAGATTCTAATTTGATTATAAAATTCTTGTTCCTTTGCAATTTACACATAACATTCAATTTATTCTGTTATATTGTCACCTTATTTATTGGAGCCAATTCTAATAGCTCTTTCATTGAAGAAATCATCCCATGTACACTCAACTTTGGAATTGCCAGCCCGAAATCAAGGTAGACCTGAAAGAGAAGACTGTGTTACATGCCAGTTAACCAGTTATTAAATATACTAATACCGAGCCATTGTAAAATGTTTGCCTGTGGGTAAACAGAGGCTAGATATGACGCTTCCCTTGAGAATGGATAGGATGCATGCAAAAAAACAATCCGTGACTTCGAATATCTCTTGTCCTCAAGAACTGCACGTAGATGAAGAGGATTGGACAGTCGCAGATCCAAATCTTTATCCCCAAAGCTAGTTAACAAAAGAACAAATTAGTATCCTAAAGCTGAGAATCATGGTAATTTGTGCCCTGACAGCTGTAAATAGGAAAAAAATCATATCTTTGACATTTAGGAGAAGTGTGGTGAATCCTAGAAATGGACAAGGCGCAAACTAATTTCAATTAACTAACATCAATGATGTTTTGAGACCAAAATGTAAGATAGGCTCAATATGCTTTGTTGTTCATGTAACCTCACTAATAAATTCTGTTAAGCATATAGATATAAAACTATTTCAATTAATCTTAGCTGAGTAATTCTTTGAAATTCCTAAAGAGTTTCAGTATCCCAAAATTTTATAATATATTCTCCCAAAAGACTTGGATATCAATATATGTAAATGTATCAAACAATTTAAAACTATCCATTACCCTGTGTGTATCTGCATTGGCAGGTCATAGGATTGAGCAACCTCCAAACTTTGTAAGAAGATGTAGTCAATAAGATTTTTGTTGGCAATACGGACCGGCTTCCCAGCTGGAAGTAAAGAAAGGTGAGAAAGAATATCCTGAAACAGATTATATTAAAACAAACCTGCACACTCTACTCACCAATCAATACTTGCCTCAGTCCCTCCTCAGCATCCTCTTTAGTAACATTAGTATTGATTTCTAAGCCACTGCGGTATGCGGCTATGCTTTTCAATCCAAAGATCTCATCAGCAACTGTAACAGCATGGCTAAGGAATACAGCTAAAATATTATATTCTAATACAGCTAAAACAGCTTTGCGTGCATATGTGTGGAGAGAGACAGAGAAAAACATATGAAGGATATGATTTCAACTTCGAGACAAATGCTCTAGTAAATGAATCCACAGTCCAAGAAGATCCATCAGGCAAGCCCTTCAACATCAGATTTATATATAAGATAATATAACAACAAGGTGAATGACCTAGAGACAGAACATAAATAAGACTGCAAATAGACGAAGCAGTTAAACAGGAGCTTGCAAAATATACAATTGCGCAATTACATATTCCTAACTAACAGCACTGGCCTTGATTCACAGACTTCTGATGAGAATAATTTCCCAAATAAAATTTAATTTGTTCGACTTTTCCAAATTCACTTTTAGACTCAACTGGCGCATAATAATCACCAGAGATAATGAAACATTCACTGTCCATAAAAATTAGAGAAAAGAGGAGACAAAGTTGATATTACTATTAAATCATAATAAGAAAAAGCACCAAAACTAAGAATGTCACCGAAGTTTCTGTAAGACCTTCACATGAATTAACAAGCTGTAATTTTAGGTATCAAACATAGCAGAGAATCCATCTTCAATTGATCAATTCTGGTTCTGGCAGAAAGCAAATAACTTTCTGGCCTGCTATCATGCTGGGATGTCTTGGACATTTCAGCATCCCATAGACTGTAAGGATCAAAATTCCTTTTTCCCAGTCAAATACTACCGGATCTTAAAATGTTGGGAAAAAAATCACTTATTAGTTTCTTCCTTCCTTTTCTCCCTTGAAGAGTTATGTATAAGTTGCTGTTTAACACTCAAAGTTCACAAAATCCAAACTGAAGATGTGATTAAATTATAATTTAGTTGCGAGTTTTCTTTCAAACAAAGACTAAGGAATCTCTACTTCAAGAATTTTCTCTGATAAGTTATGCTTAACATATTTGACCATTAATTTGCAGAAACAATTTAAGAAATTCTGTAAATAGCTACGCAGATGAAGCCTTTGAAATAGATGCACACATTGTGAAAGTCCATATGCAAAACTAATGGTCAGAATGAACCTTGCAAAACACAACATATTTCTCCTCATTTCGAAACGCTTGTTTTTTCTTTAATTTTATAAAAGGCTTGACCAGAAAGGAAGTAACACAGATGTCTGAAGTTTTGAAGGCCTAACCCTCTAACTTCAACAATAGAGAAGGGATTTGAATATAGTATTCTCTTTCCTATGTGGAAACAAACAGTAACATTAACAAATACCAGAATGGGATATTTTGTCCACAAGGAATACTGTAATGAAATTTCACCTATGATACCTAATAATCATGATAATGCAAACTAAAAGTGATTTTGTGCTGGTATCTCACCTCATCGAGGATTTCCTCGGCCAATCGTTCAATTCTTAAGATTCTTCCAACAAAAGGTATAGAACTCTTGTGCCATTCTATGTCATGCTTTTTGTCCAATTGTAAGCCATCATCAATAAGGATGGCAGTGATTCTTGCAGCTTTAAAGCATGATGAGCAGATGGATTGCATTCCAGATACTCTACGGTATTCTTCAACAGCTTGCAAGGATATCTCGGATCCATACAAATCAGCAATATGTCTTAAATTTCTCTGTTGTATTAACCAGACAAAATAGGCCGTTACAATAAGATTCCAGCCAGATTGAAAATAAAGTTCCTCAAATAAAAATTTTAGAGAATGATATTTTAGCAAATGTAAGAGTAAAGTAGTGCACAAGTATTGAAATCCCCATCAAATTCACCAACACTCTGATACATGGAAACAGCACCCTGACTCATGTAAGCACCTTGAATTGCTTACACATTTGAAGCACTATATTAAACAGCAAGCTTAAGAGAAAATGTATTTTTTATGCATAGCTCTGTCTGAACAGAAAGATGAAAAAGTATAAATCTAATTTGATTCCTTCCCTTTACTTTAGGTTTATTATCACTAATCAAATGCTAATCTCAGATAACTAATCTAAGCATTGATTATTTTCTTTGTTCAGTAGTGACAGCAGAATGTAATCCTACCAAAGAATAAGTAAACCGCCAAAACCAAAAACCATTATAATTAATCAATGCAATATTAGTTATCGGTTTACTACTCTCTCTAATACTTTTCTTGTTAGTCAAAATTGATCTAAAAATATAAAATCACAAGTGAGCTTCTTTAAACAAGGTCTATAACTCATAAGTTTGCAATTTCCAATAAAATTTCAGCCCATAATAAATAGTACACCAATAAAGATATACTAGAGTGTGTTCCAGCATTGCAAATTCTGCAACAAACACGTAGTTCACCACCTAGTGAAGAGTCACAGATGACACATCCATTAGTTTACTCGTTGACTTTTTCACTGTTAGAAATATGAATCGATGTTCGTCAAAGTTTGAAGCACATAACAATTAAAAATAAAGGTTGTTCCAACACAGCAATAGAACATAGATGAAGCAAAGGTAAAGAGAGTAGATTCTAAAAGTGAAGTTACCTTGAAAGAAAGAGAGTTGGGTGAGAAAGTAAGTGCTTCACCGTTGGCTTCAGAAAAGGCATGGATAAAGGAAAAGTTGGAGTGGAGAGAAACTATATTGTGAGCATGAGCATCCACTAGTTCCACCTCTTCCACCGCTTTTCTCAACTCAGTGAAATCCATTTTCGGTAACAACCACCAATGTCAACACTACTTCTTAGTTCGGAACTGGCTGGTTAGAGTTATAGTCAAAACATTGGGTTTGGGAAAATATATATAACATATAATAATCCTAAGGGAGAACAAGATGTTCCTGAGTATAGTGGAGAGACTATTTTATAATCATTACATGTTATATTTATAATATCATATCATCTATATCATCGTACAAAGGATTCATCCCCTTTAATTACATTTAGTATTAACCTTTAGTTTAATAATTTTATTTTTTAATAAATAAAGATTATTTTTTATTTAATAAAATAATTATATTACCGATGTTGAACTTTCTTCTTTATACAGAAAGATCATATCTCATAATAAAAAAATAATACGATTCACACCAAAAATTGATATCATGCTCAATTTAAAACATTAAAATACTAGATTTATTGATTTTCTTCAATTCTTTTATTTTTACTCTAGGTGAAAGTAAAATTTGGACTTATAGGTAAATACTATTTTATTCAAAATTAAGTATATAATTTTTACTTAAAAATATTTATCATATATTTTTTTAAGTTATTATTATAGAATTATATATTTTCTTAAAATTATATTATTTTGATGTAACAAAAATATGAATAAACATGAACATATGTGTTTCTACCAGAGAAAGCAAAACAAAATCTTCAAATAAAAATTATTCAACGTAAAAAATATGATAATGGTATAAATTGAAACTAAAATAACTTAAATAAAAAGAAGCAGACTTACTTAATTTACATTTTGAAAAACATATTTATAAACCATATCAAAAATAGTACTAGAAACATTTCCCTTTAATTATATATTAAAATTTGTAATGGAATATAAAATAATAAAAGTATAAAAATAATATTTAAAATGTATAAATGTGTGAATAAAATTAAATGATAAAAGGAGTAAAAATTGAAAATCTATAAAGTGAAATACTTAGGAAAAAGATTGATAAAATACCTATATATATATATATATATATATATATATATATATATATATATATAGTTAATGTATGTTGCATTAAATAATTGTACATAGGATACTCTGTACAAATCAATAGAATCTGGCCCATAAAGATTCTTTAAGTCAATTCCTTATTCATTAATTTATTTACGAAAAGTAAAGAAAATAATAGTGGAATTTGGAAACAATATGAGGTTACAGTATTAGATAACTTATTAAACGTCAATGTATTTATTTATCAGGTGCTAAAGTCTGATTTCTATTTCTAATATTTTTTAATGTGTAATAATTTAAAAACTCAAGCATAAATTATAGTGATAATCTTTTGATTTAATTTTTATAAAAAAAATAATTATCTGAACTATATTATAACTCCATTATTTTTTATAATAATAATTATCTCAAAATTTATGTTTTTTATAATTTTATTAATTGATAATATAGAAAAGGATATATGTTGACAGTAAATGAGAAATCAACTTTTCTAAAAAAATATTAAAGTACTAAAAAATTAAAAATTTAAAAAGACATTATTTAAATTTAAAAAAATATGGCATGCATAATTCTTTAAGACACAGTAAATAAAACATTTAACATGTTTTTGAGAAATTAATGCCACTGGACACCATCCCATACAGCTCCAGTACTTTCCTGTCAATATATTATATTATTTTCGTTTCTTAAATATTTCTTATATTTTTATATAAATTAATTTACATATATATTTCATGCAAAATACTCAACCAGTTATACAGCAATTTTTTTTAGAGACCAAAATAGATAGCAACTCTCGGTCTCCTGCATGGTGATTCCATTCCTAAGTTATTTTATATATTTTTTTAATTTAGATTATTTGATGAATCTTTGATGGTGTCAATATATTGTATCATTAAAACATATTGATTTTAATATTTTAATAAATTCAATACTTGTGCTCATAACTTTTTGGAGGCAATTACTTCTTGCTGCACTGTCCATTGCAACACCACAGTAAAGTAATTGGCCGGTTATTTTGTCTCTTTCTTGCTCAGTTTATCTTGTCCTCACTAGTACTGTCATCACTCACTCTTGTTGACTATTTTGTACCAGAAATGTAGGTAAATGATTTTATGTTTATAGTTATTAAGTACATGTTGATATTTTTATTTTATATTATTTTATTATAAAACATAAACTTAAATAAATTATAATTTAAATAAAAATATTCTTTAAAATACTTATACTTATTATTGATAGATATTTATTAATATCTAGTATGAATGTTTCTGGCATCCTACTTAGAAAGTCAGATTGCCTGCCAACTTAATATAGAAAAACCTTTTGGACATTTAAGAGATGAAAAATTATATTTATAATGCCCTTTGGAACATTTCAGAAATGAAGGTCTTTATAAGAACACTTAATACTAAAGTACATGAATTAGGCAACATAAACTTCAAATTTAATATTAGAAAGTAAATAGTTCTGTTTAACTTTTACTTTAAATTAAACATACAAAAACCTAACAAATAATAAATTCCATTGTTGACTACCTAGAACCACTGATATTAAATCAATTCCCTCCATTCCTCTATCAGAATAATCCTTCAAGCAGGGCTAAAATCACTTTCTCAGAAGTTACTAAACAAAATTTCTCACAAATTTCGGAGAGACTCCTCCTATTACAGAGAAGGTGCTTCCTTCATGTCATAATTTGATATCCTTTGATGAATGTTTCAATACCTGCACTTGTTCCTTTCATAACCCAATTTCAGTCCATTTTTGGGTTTACAATAACATCTTAACCTCTCATCCCTACCATTTAATTTTTATTTGCAACATAATTTGTCAAATCTTCTTTATTCCTGCCAAACCACTTTCTGATTACTCCTTATGATGCTGATATGTGAACTACGGCAAAATTCACTTCAGTTGTCACCTTGTTGTAATTTCCTTTTACTTTCAATTCCGTTATCAATTTAGCTGTTAGGCTAAAAGTATTTTGATGCACGTCATGCCTAAGATACCAAACTGATATGAATTTTCAATCCTATTCTCACTTGGACCAGTTATATCCTATAACAGCAAAATGCCACTGTGGCTTCGGAACTACATCCACTCAGCCTATTATGTATCCACCCCCAAGAATCCTATATTTCTGGCTCCTTCCCGTCTATATTCTTACAGGTTTTGAGTTCATTGACCTTAAAAACATGTTGTTAGACTCAAACACTAATTAGACTAAGTGAAACTCACTTTTTGTATATTTTCCTTTTACCCAAATCCAAGTTTTAATTTGAACTAAATTAATTACTTCTATTGCATCAATTTTTTTTATTTTTAAAAATATATTATTTTTATATGTCTATATGTTATGTACGTAAATGTGAGAGTCTAAATTACACATAGAATAGAAATGAGAAATTTGAGTAACATATGAGAAAGAAGACCCACAAATCCAATGTCTTAAGGTTTTGAATTGAAAGTGGTGTCATTCTCTTATATGAATTTTGACCCTCTCATTATTTGAGATCTCTCTTCCTCCTCAGATTTTTCTAGAATGTGATATCAGAAGTGATGATTTGTCCCAAGAGACTTACTCTTACTTGAGTGAGAGATTCTTAGGTATCTAAGAATACAAGCAAGTCTGTTTACTTCCGTAAACTTTAAAATACATATAAGAAAGAAAACACATAAATCCAATAACTTAATACAAAATGGTATAATGAAATAACATTAAAGGGGTATTTTTGTAATTTTCAAAATTATGAGGGTTATTTTATATTTTCAAGTTATATTCCTTCAAATCTCTTTCTATCATGGAATATACCATCCTGGAAATCTCTCCTCATCTATCTCTCAAATTAGGTCAACCAAATAGTCTTCATCTCCTCAAATCCATAATAAATCAACCCAAATCAGTTTAACCAAACAGACTATAAAGTACATATAAAAAAGAAAACGCATAAACTCAATATCTTAACGCAAAACTGTGTAATGGGAATAACCTTAATTTTCCAAAATTTGTCATATAAGAATTCCTTGTCCCACTTATATCATGATATATTCTTTTATATGCAGATCTCATAATGTATTTTTATTTTTTCCATTTCCTTTGCATGTTACAACCGTGAACTAGTTGGTTTAAAGCTTTTATCATTAATTTCTTCCATTCAAAGCAGTTTCTTCCGTACAGTATGTTCCACCGCTATTGATTAATTCCATTGTCCAACTTTCTCAGCATTAAGTTCATTTTGAGTTGAATTGGCAAATAACCTTGAAGTACTTTTCTTTTAGCATAAAATTGAAGTCGTCTACGTCATTAGATTTTAGCGGTCCACCACCGATTATAGATGGCTAGTTGGTTTGTAAAGCTTGCTTGGAGTTCAAAGAGGGGCTCGTTAAGCATTTTTCTTATATAAACGTTGCTGCTCTAGTCACAGGTAGGATTTGGGATGGATGGTTCGGCAAGGGTTAGGACTTGTTTGAAGGAATTGTCTAGAGGGACTTTATGTGGTCCAATGGTGGTAAATGCGAGATTATTTAGTCTGGACGCCACCAAAAAGTTGTTTCTGGGCCAATATGTTATGCTGGGGTAATTTGTGGCTTGGTATTTTAAGATAAGACTATATGAGAAGGCTAGAAAGAAAGTGAAGGTTGAATGCAGATAAAAAGATTTGACGGTAGTTAGTTGGAATGGATGCAAACCTGGATATGAGGGGTATATAGTGAGTTGAATTTTAGCTTCTCCTTGAGCTTCCAAGTTATTAAACATGGATGGACTTTAGTATAACAACCGGACTTTCAATTAGATACAACGGTGTTTAGGAATTAGGGGCGTATTTAGTAGTTAACAATCTAATTATATAATGGGTCTAGGTGCTAAGATTTTTTATCACCCTTAGCTAGTTCAAATAAAATATGTTTTTTCCATACTCCAATATTTTGTAATTATACTTTTTCTTCAATATATTTGGGTGTCAACTTTAAATCAAACTTAAATATTATTAATAATCTAGTATTAAATCTTAACTATCTAACAAAAACGTCTACCTTTATGGAAGTGTTAGTTTATATGGGTTGTGGTTTTTTAACGCTTGTAAAGGACTCCTAAATTAAATTTTTTCTGATAGACGCGTATATTTACACAATTTTCACATCTTAAGTAGATTACACTTCACACTCTCATGATTTTATTTTGAGCCTAAAATTTACTCTCGGCCCAAACAAAACACAAGTCCTCTAACCTTGAGCCGAATAAGAAAAAAGACTTTTGAGACCTTTTATAGACTTTTTTTATTTAAACCTCCTGTGCTTTTTATAAGTTAGTATAAATTTTATGGATATGATATGAGTCACTTTTTCTTGACAGTTGACACTATCTCATTGGGTCATTGGAACTTTCTTTACAAGTTTCTATATTATCTAACCATATAGGTTCAAAATTTTTGTATTATTCGATTTAAGCAATGTATTATATTCTAATTGAACAGTATACTTCCCTTAGCCATCATCTAGCCAAACTCATGAGTCCAAACACCCTACTTTCCAATGTACTTGAGATATTATTACTATCTCCACGTTAATTTTCAACTTGAGTGTCTATTATTCCATTATCTTAATTCTCTCGCCAAGCTTTCCAAGCTTTCCTTACATTGTGATATGATATATAGTCTAGAAAACTTTTTTTTTTTAACGGTTATTATCCAATCCACCTATCTCTCCAAAACCTCACACTCTCCCTATACCTAGAGTGAAGTACCTACCTCTACAAACCTATATAATAATAATAATAATAATAATAATAATAATAACAATAATAATAATAATAATAATAATAATTAATATAGCAACAATAATAATATTGTTTTCATGATCATTATATTATCGTTATCATGATTATCAGGATAATTATTATTATTATTATTGTAATTATCATTATTATTATAATGATCATTATTATTATCAGCATCATCTTTTTTATAACATATTTTATAATCTTAATAGTAATATATTTACAATTGTCTTCCAAAATTTTTTACAAATCATATAAAAAAATTTCCAAAAATTTCAGCTAATTTGTCTTGTAATTATAAAATGTCTTTGAAATTTAGAAAGTTAAAACCTTTTAATTAATAAAAAGTAACGAATGAGTTTCATATAATCATAAAATAAAGAATTAAAGATGTTTTCTTAAAGTATTATTAAACATGAAATATTTAATATAATATATTTTATCTATATAATTTTAAGTCGTATATAAACATATTGCTTGAAATTAAAAGCCTAAACAATGAATTCACAAACTATTTATTTTTTATTTATAAAGTTTACATCCATAAAAAATTACAGAAACAAAAATGAAGTATGCACCAGTTATTGTCCAAATATTATTATACTAGCTTATCAAACCTAGTACAATTGTATTCTCTAATGGAAAACCTCATGCATATGAACCATGAAACATTTATTTATGCAGGTGGTTGGGGTGGTAGTACATCTCTATTTTACGTCCATTCATTTGCTGAAGGGGTCTTGCATTGTGCTTGAAATCTAGGTTCAATGGTGCCTTCAGAAGCTTCAGTTGTTCACTGGATAATGTCCTTAACTGCATCAATGCTTCATTAATTAGACATTTTCACAAAATGAATACAAATTTTATCAACCATATATATACTCCCAAAATTTACATGAAAATTGGAAACAATATACTCCTAATATATTCTTTTAAACATATTAATATTGATTAAAATTTGTTAAAAACCATAAAATATTGTCCTTCATTCTTTTTATTTAACTATAAAATTAGTTTACATATATGAAACTTTATTTGATTCGTGCCAATTAACTAAATATAAGATCACTATATAGTATATATTTAAATACAAATTTTATTTTAGAAATTAATTACATAAGATTGATTTGGATTTGAAGTGTATCTTTTTAATATGATATTAAAATTTAATACATTTATCGTGTTAGTTGGTATCGAATCATTATTGAGAGAATATATTAAAAATGTTACACATCAATTATAAATAAAAGTAATTAAAATTAATTTAAAGTATATAAATGTTAATAAACATCACTTTATATAAAAATAAATTAATTTTAAAATCTATTTATTAAGTTGGACGAAACTTTTTTTTCTCTGGAGTAGAGCATAGAATTAGTTACCTTTCCTAGAATGGTCCAAGTGACACCCTCTTTGCATGGTGGAGTGGTGAGAGAGCCAACATATCTATAATACCTCCTGCTGCTTCCATTTACTTCTCCCAAATCAAAGGTGCCAATTGCAATTTCCTTATCATTACCTAACTCAATCAACTTGTCTTCAAACTGTGTCCAATAGCCACATATTAGCACTAAGTTCCACATTGCACACTTTATTATTTAGAAATGAAGTGAATGTGACTTGCACTGTACCTGGGATATCAGAGGATCTGGATCACCCAATTTGTACAGCACTGCCACAACAGCTATTTCTTTAAGATCTTGGGTCAAGTGGACTAAATGGAGCTCTGCATCATGTCTGTAGTATTTTCACAACCATAATATTCAATATAATCTATTTAAATTTCATAATAATCTTTTTTTACTATTTTATTTGCTTATTCAATTGAATATAATATATTTTGTTATTAAAATAAGATTGTATTATTTATAAGAAGGTTTTTTTATTATTATATAATTTTCCCCTTTAGAAATTTGTCAAAGATTGGCCTTTGAGTCTATTAAAGTGAAAAAAAAAACTCTTTTTAATAAAATTATAAAATAGTGAATGGAATTCGTTAAATAAAAAATCAAATTAACCAAATTTATAAAATAAAAAATTGGTTTAAAAGAGTGTGTATCTAACATTTTTAAGGTAATTTTATGAAGCGTTGGACCATGTGCTGGCCCAAAACTAGGAATTTTTTTTTTTTTTCCATTCAAAAACTTGAGTAGGCTTCCTAGCTATTGCAAATAATTTCTTTAGTTTAATTTAATTAGACAAATTCTTCCTCCACTTTCATACCCTCTTCCTGCACCCCTATATAATTTTTTTATTCCACGACTGCCCTTTATGAAATTACATAAATACCCTCATTATTTTTTGAAATTGTGAACCGGATGGAGGTGCATCCGGTTCTCATTTTTTAAAAAAAATACAAACCGGACGACCTCATCCGGTTCTCAACCCAGCAGATCGGAAAATCCTCAAATTCGCCGTCGACAGCCCCCAAATTCCAAATCAACTACTCTAATCATCAATATCACCTACTAATTGCTAATAAACATCACAAATTGGTTACCTAATGCTTCTATGAAGGATTAATTGAAAGATTTTAAATAATGAACGGAAGATTTTTCGATCTGCTGGGTTGAGAACCGGATGAAGTCGTCCGGTTTGTATTTTTTTTTTAAAAATGAGAACCGGATGGGGGGTGCATCCGGTTCTCATTTTCAAAAAATGTAAACCGGATGGCTTGGTCATCCGGTTGGAAAGGGGATGAGTTTTATTAAGATAGGGATATTTATATAATTTCGTGAAGGGTAACTATGGAATAAAAAAATTATATGGGGGTGCAGGAAGAGGGTATGGAGGTGGAGGAAGAATTTGTCATTTAATTAACATCCGTAATCACGCGGCACAACTCGTTAGGACATGGAAAAATACTGTACAAAAATCATGGTAAAAGAATTGTTACTGAAATTTTTAGAATTAAATAGCTTACAAAGATAGTTGTACAATCTTCAAAATGAGTTATGTTTGACGAACCAATAGTTTTTCCTCATTAAAGAGTCATGTTCTAAGCTTGGAAAATTTTAAGCTAATTTGACAATGAAAAAGTTTGTATTAAATATAAACTACTTTGTCTTTTCCGAAAGATTAAAATAGAAAACAAAACCACAATATAAGAAAAAAGTTTTCTCTATATTTTAAAGCTCAATTAAAAGTTGGCATTCATTGTGGTTAGATCAATAGAGAATAACTTTTTCTTTTCAATTAGGTTGAACTTATCATGTGATGTGATAGTAACACAAAGCTAAAAAAATATACATTACGCGAAAGTTCATAACCAACTATTTGGCACCAAAACTTTTGACGGAAGTGATGTCTTATAACACTTGGATTGGTTAGAGAGAAAATGATAAGGTTTGTAAAAAAGCAAATTCTTTGAGAAAGCTTAATCTTTTTAAAAAGTGGTATGTTGAAAACACACTCTATCATGAAACAATTCTTATTCTTAACCTTAAAAACAACATATGTATCCCAAATAATTTTTGGGTGCATGTAATGTGAACTTACATTCGACCATGTGCCTTGTGCTCTGATGGCGAATGCCAGTGCAGTTGTTTTAAGGAGTAGTTTTTTCCATTTATACTAATGTCTCCTACTTTTCCTTCAAAGTGCACCTATAAATGAAAAAATATATACATATTAGTTATGTATATCCCAAGTAAAAACTAGTTAGAATCATAAAGTGTGATGGTTTATGAAAAAATTATTATCATAGGATCTGTGAAGGTTATATGTGCTGGAAAAATTCAGGAAACATCTCACAGATTCAAACATAATAAGACATGATACAAATAATTCACAGCATTCAAAATTTTAAAATATTAAGATTGTAGATTTTTTTTTATATGTTTTTAACTTTTTCATTTCTATTCAACTTGAAATTTAGACTTATAGTTATATTCTTAATAATATGATATCTGAAAATGAATATACATATGATAAACATCTAGCTAAATGCTTGTATGAGGTTAAAAAACAGAAAGAAGTGATTTGATAGTTTAAGAACAAACCCCAATGTTGAATATGTTGTTAACCAATGTGGCATTAGTAGGAAGATAGTTTCTTGCAAAATTCTTCAACTGCTTGTTCATGACAATATCAGTGTTTATAAGGTCCACAGGACTCTGTGCTTTCCCATTTGAACATGCTGCATAAGAAGGACTCAATCTTCCCCAGTTCGCAGGACCATTTGGCCCAGTATAACTAAAATTAGCCGAAACTGATGCAAAAACAAAAGAAACAAAGTAGTCATTTCAGCAAAGTTCATTAGTCTAAGTGAAACACTAGTTTGAGTGAAGCAAATCAAAGCTAGTTAAAGTGAATGATAAAGGAAATCTTACAGTAATCTGCAGAAGTGCATAGAGCCAAAGCAGCCATGGAAATGATCGCCAAGTGAATCCTCATGGCCATTGTAAACAGCAACCTATAGCTGTGTCTGCTTTGATATGAGAGCCTTTGTTTTATTCCTTAGCTTTATATACTTGTAATAGTATAATTACAACTATAAACTAAATATAATTATCAATATATACATACATATATATATATATATATATATATAATTGCTGCTATGAACTCGTGGGGTGCTGAACTGGGGCGGTGATTGACTAATTGGTGGTTTGTTTTACGGAAATAGTGAGTGGAGAAGCCATTCCTTTCTTGTCTATTTAGGCACATAAAAGATTCTGTTATTCTAACTTGGAGGATTTCTTTTATTATGCTTTCTGTGAACCACAATTTATCAGTTTGGTTCACTGTAGATAAATGTTACAATTTTGTTCCATAGCAGATATGTATCCTTGTTTCTAATTTTTCTTTCTGGAATATAAATTTTACTATATACTGAGATTTGTTAAATTTTGCAGGATTGCTATGTTATTTAACAAGTCTCGTTACAGTTTATTTTTTAATAAATTTTAAACAGTAACAGAAATTGCAATAGGAAATTTGTGAGAGATTCTTGCTTGTTACCACTTAATCTTCAAGTAAAATTTTGGACGAGTTTGTGAGAGATTAATTCTTTGCTTGTTACCAGTTTTTCACTATTTTTTTTTTCTTTTTAAATTGGGTGAAGAGGTCAAATTTCCATTATTTGAATAAAGTTTTCATTACGCCCGGAATATAGTTTTATTAAATTCATTATATTTTAGATTCCTATTTACTTTCCTCCTATTTTTGGGAAAAAATAAGATAAAATTACCCAAAAATGTGAAGTTAAAAGATAAATTATGAGAACTTCAATATATTCATTGCATTAATCACTTTATATGCAAAGGTGTTAAAAGACTATGGGATTTTCCGCTCCAAAGTTGAGAATACAATAACAATGGGTTCGTTAATTTTGGCCGGCGTATATAGCTGTGGTTTGTAGTTTCTTTCTATGGAAATTTGTAATTTTCTTATTTTGTGCTTTTACGATAAATTTTTTATATAGATTATGTGTACACAATTTTATATTAATATAAAATTATTTGATTTCTTCTGTCAATTAAAATTAATATGATTTATTTTCAAAAATATACTTAAATATAAATAATTTGATATTTTATTTATTGTTTAATTTTAGTAATCTATGAATGGTTTTCCGTTCTGAAGATAATATGATTGTGAAAGGAACAATAATTAATCGGTCTTTCAACAAAAAAACAAAAGACAGTGCCCTCTTTCTTGTCCTCATAAAGTGCCTTTTTTTTTTTTTTTTTGTGTGTCCCAATCCAATTGTGGAATCTCAATCAGAATCACCCAAAGTGACATACTTTTTTTATATGCACATGCATTTCAATAATTTTTCTTCAACTCAAAGCATGGTCACTGAAATGCTATATCCTAAATTATAAAATAATATCAAAGTTTACGTCATGTTCAAATATTTAGTTTTATAAACTTTAAACTCTCAACATATTCAATTTTTCATATAGAAGAGTGCGTTAAAGACATACAAGAAAAAAGAAAAAGATGCACGCGTTGGATTGAGTTACTGTCACACCAAATAATTTTTTGGTGGCAGTTTTCTCCCAAAAGTTTTTGCGGATGACTTTGGATTGATCTAGAGATAAGGGATGGTGGTGTGAGTGAGTTTTATATTTTAGGTAATTTCAGAAAGAATATTCAAAAATTCATTTGGAGATGTTGGGATGTACTTCAGAAAGTACTTTTCGAAAGACAAAAGAAACATTTCGAAAATCTTTTTCCAGAAATAAAAAAAAACTATTTTAGAAATTTTTTTCCTAAAATATATTTTAGAAAAGAATTTTAAAAATATGTTTCACAAAGACACCAAATGAAAGCAGAAAATTCACTTACAAAGAAGACGACCCTGCTCCTTCACCCTCCGGTGATCGATCACCGCTGCCAAAATCACAATCCCTTTATATCCATCCAGAGGAGCACGAATGTCTTTTCGAGTCAATGATGGGGTGTATGAAATAAACGATGGAGTGCAAAAAGCAACTGCAAAAAAAATAAAAATAAAAACACATATAAAACCCAATAAAGACTCGATACAAATAAATAGAAAAAATAATAATAAAGCCCCAAAACAATTCACAAGTATAAAAAATTTATTCTAGCTCCAAGCTTATTATGTAGTCATTAAGAATGTCTCATCTATAATGTTATCATACCCTATTTCTTTAGAAAAAAAGATCTGATCTCAAATTTAACTCTTTACTACATACAAATAAAATATACAAGTTTTAAAATGAACTCAAATCTAAATAAAATAATCTAAAAATAAAAATCTATTTAAGTTAAAATTTAAATTGTATGAGAAGTAAATATCTTGTTATTATTAATGTGTTTTGAAGATCTTTCTTTAAAATTAAATACCAACATGAAAAATACATCAAACAATTTCAAAATAAATATTTTATTTACAAAGAGAAAAATACATTCTCAGAATTAACCAAAATATTGAGAAAATGTTCCACAATGTTTATACAACCAAATAAACTACAAGAGGCTAAATTATTAAAAATATATTTATTTATTTTCAAGTTCTTTTTCAATCTATTTTTCTTCTCTAAATTGTTTTGATCATTGCTTTTGATATGAAAGTCTTCTGTAGACAATAAAAGCAGAATCATTATTTAAATGAGAAGAATAATTGAAAATTAAACATAGAGATATTATTTACAAAAGACACAAATAAAAAACTAAAAATAAAAAGATTTAGACTAACAAAGTAATCCAAATCAGAAATAATTACCAATACGTGCAACCACGATTAGCACCAATAACAACTCGTCTGAAGTCCAAAATTCTAATCAAATCTTGTTGGAGGGGAAAGACACACTTATACACTGAAAGAATTACACAAAATATATACCTGAAAAATAAAACATTTTTCCACTTGAAAAAACAAAGAGACATATAACCTACAACAATCCAAACGTTAAGAAAATATAAAAAATAAATAATATACAAAAAAAAAGCATATTAATTTTTTAACAATGAAAGGGACAAAAATCACAGGACTTAGTTTAGAAAAATTTTCACTGTAAAATATCAAAAAATACAAAAAATACAGAGAAACACTTCTCAAAAATAATTTTAAGTCTACTTACAAGTAAATAGTAAAAACATTCAACACGTAAATAGAGCATATTCAAACAATGAGAAAAATAAAATTCTAAAAAATTACTAAATTAATACCAATGGTGAGAGGAATAAGAAGATGAAATTTTATCAAAAACAGACCACAAATAAGTACTTAAACAACCACTTAAAATAAATAGAAACTCTAGATGACAAAGATGCTATAATTTGTTCTGCTCAGTCTTTTTCTTATATGGAGAGTAAAAACCTAGTGAGTCACATTAGGTTATTCATTTAAAATCTATTGGGTTGCCACAAATATTTTAGACTGCTTCTTCCTGCACCTCCAAGGCTTCTTAAGGTACCTTCAAAATTTTCAAAAATTTCAGTACTGTCCTTTTTGCCTTTTCAGTTCCGAAATGTGTATTTAGGAATGAGAATGTGTTATGGAACAATTTATTCCGAAATATGTTGATTGACCGAAATTGAACATTTCCTAAGTCAATAAGAGTGTTCCAGAACAAATTGGAATAGATTTGGAGAGTGAGAATGTGTTATGGAACAATTGGTTCCAGAACTTGTTGAGATTGAGTTTCGGAACTGGACATTCTATAAGTCAGTGTTCCGAAATTAACTATTCCAAAATAGATTTTTATTGTATTATTATTCTGGAATAGAATATTCTGTAACTCAAATAACTTGTTTTGGAACAACATGCTCCCTAACAGATTTTTTTTGTGTTACAAAATATTTTATTCTAAAATAATAATTTCTAGAACTAAAGGTATGCATTTTCGTCTCTACTTTATTATTTTAAGAATAATTTTGAAAATTTTGAGAGTGTCTACGGAAAGAGTTGGAAGTATAGGAAGAAGTCGTAAATATTTATTATTTTAAAATAAAATGTTGTTGTAAGAAAACCCGCATGACAATCAAGTCATGTCAAATTCGATAGCAAGTTCCTCACTCAATGATAGCACCGTGAATTCAACAAATAGGTTCAATCGAGTCCCTAACATGTTCTGCACTCAATTCTTCAGCATGATCAAACTGTTTGATGAATTTCCAATCAAAACGACGTAATGAAAATAATTGCACTTCATCGAATAAAAGGTAGCACCGAAAATTGCTTCCAGAAAACCCACGAGGAAGAGCTCTTATTCTTTGCAGTGATTCTCTGTTGTACCACCATTTATGAATTTCATGAACAGTTCTCTTCAAATTTTAACACGCAAGTACCTGCTTCAATCATCAACAATGGGAATGATTCATTCAATTTAGTTGGATAAAGGCTCAATCAGTGCCACAATGTCACCATTTCAATTGTTTAATTTCCTCACAGAATTCTCCCACTAATTTGCACTAAACTCCCTGCAGCGTCAATTGAACATTAGATGTTACAAATCTCATGTTAACCACAAGCCTATACATATAAAATTTGTATAAATAAAAAAGAAATGTGCCAAAAGAATAAAAAACATGTAAATAAGTAATGCAAGACATAACTTTCCAAGATAAAAAATAGTAATATTCTCACAAAGACCATATATTTGTTCATAAATCAAAATAACTTATCAGAAATAATAATTCAAAACCCGAGGAGAGTTCCTTAACTTAGGTCGTGTATAAAGGTTGTTGGTATTTTTAATTTCACCAAAGTTAAATATAAAAATGGCTTGGTGATACATTTTCACCATTTCAATAATCTCAGAATATATAGTCTACACCAGCTCCCCGTTCAGAAATATAAATCACTAAATATATATCACATTATTTTCCATCCTTCAAAGAAGAGAAGGACCAAAAAATAAATTGGAAATTGATAAGAAGTATCTTACAATAAATAATGTTTTTAAATTTTTTAATCTTTTAACAAAACTGAATAACATCGATACATGCATTCTAAAAGATACAATAAATAAAACAAAAATAAAAACCCTTTTTGTAAAAAATGAAGGTATTTATAATTCTCCTTATCACAGTCAACCACAACCACCAACTTTCAATTTTGGCTACAATAGCCAACCACCATCACAAACAATGACAAACATGCGAGACATAGGAAAAAAAAAGTATACGAAAACAACAAAATTAGAACATGAAAAGAGTAAATGAGAACAATGGATCCGAGAAAATACACAATAGGAAGAAAGCATGACGCGAGAGAGTGAGATGAGAGGGTAATGGTGAAATTTCTCTACCCATCCAAACATTAACATCCACAACGAATAGCGACCCCTCGTGCACCCGCGGATTCACCTTCTTATCATCTTCTTCCAAACCATTTTAACATCAAAATCCTTTTGCAATAACAGTGCTTTCTTATTCTTTTGACTATGCCTTTTCTTCTCTCTCTCTAAAATAAAAGCGATATAGAAGTAAATCTGATCTACACTTTTCCACTTAAATAAATTATTATTTAGTATAATATAATATTTTATTCTTAGTGTATATTTCCCATAAATAAATGAACCGCCCTCACAAAGAGCAAGACGACTCAGCACCCACATTCAAAGAAAAATAACTCAAAACAAACTTTTTTTTGTCCCTCAAATTACTATTATGCCACAGGTCGATTTGGAGGAGCTGGTTTCCGCCTGCACCGACGGTTGCTTAGACCAGAAAATCGCCTGCGCCGACAACGACCATTCGGACTTTCCGCCGACGTCCTTCTGGCTCTCCGGTGACGCCGAGTACGACTGGTGGGACCGCAACGCCGTTTACCAGAGGAACGAATCCACTAAAGGAAACTCAATTTCCTCCACGAATTTGAACGCCGCCGCGAACAACAACTCGCAGCGATTCTCGAAGAATCTGAAATCCAGCGCCGCGATTATCGGCTTGCCGAAGCCAAGGAAAACCTCCTCCGCCGAAGCAAAGAACCGTCGCAATCAGCGACTTGAAAACGCCAGGCTCTTCCCGAAGCGAAGTGCGTCTGTCAGCGGAAAATCGGAACACTGCCTTGTCGAACCGTCGTCGCCGAAGGTCTCCTGCATAGGGAGAGTGAGATCCAAGCGCGACCGGAATCGGACACTAAGAACTCGCCAGAGATCAATCTCCTCCACCGCCACCGCCACCTCCACTACCTCCGTCACCACCGTTACCGTCACGAGGCAAAAATCGAAGCGGAGCCAGAGGAAGAAAGCTGGATTTTTAGCAAGCGTTCGTGCTATATTCCAAACTGGTGGCAGGGGAAAAGCAGTTCAAAAAGCAGACCTTCAGCCCGAGGATTCATCATCTAAGCAGAAACGGAGCTGTGGCAGGAAAACGAGGGGAAGCACTGGTGGCAGCACCGAACGAAGCGTTGTTTGAAGAATCGGTGTTGGGGAGAAGGTCGGAGTCGTGGGTAGTTGGTTAGTCTAAATCCACGTGTCTCATTAGGATTAGTTTTTTATTGTGCCGTACAATTTCGGCGACGGCTGTGGTGGGCCCTTACATTTTGAATATTAGTTAAAGGGATGACGTGGCAAATTGAATAACGGTCTGAACGCTATATTATACTACTATGTATGTAATGTAGATTGACGATAAAAGTAGTTTTCTTTTGAAGCGTGGTTGAATTTGCCGCTGCTGTCTTTTTTGTCCTTTCTGTTCCGGCCATGACGATGACGGCGTTGTGTAAATATGATTAATGTAAGGTGCCTTTTCACAAATTCCTTTTCTTCCCATTTCGTTGTAAAAGGGTATCCATATTTTCACAGTTCTCCCATCTCATAATTAATATACAATAACTTTTAATGATATTTTATTCCTAATTACGTTAATATTATTAATGATTCATTTAAATATAATATTTTATTGTGAAAAAAAACTATTATGTTGCTGCTTATAGAAAAATGGCTGTCAAAATATTATCTTATTTTTTAAAATGGCTACAACAAATGAGAAGGGATATCTTAATTTTTTCATAAATACTTTTAATTAATATTACAGAAACTAAAACCATTAACATTATATACCAACCTAACATTCATTAAGCTTAGAATTCTGACTTTGATAACTTGAATTATAGTCAGAAAATGAATAAAAAAAATTTAGATTTTTAGATGATCAAATGGATATAAGAAGAAAGTTGAGCTTCTATTTACTTTAATAGATCCCAACTACATATACTTCTAATGTATAAAATGTATAGGAACAAGGATAGTAATATAAAATATTTTAGAAGTATAAAATGTATAGGAACAAGCTTAGTAATATAAAACATTTTAACTTTCACGTGGACTAAGTAGATTAGGTTATTTTAACTTTCATGTGGACTAAGTAGATTAGGTAATTGGATTTGAATTTTTAAATAACTAAAAAGAGAACGCGTTCTTCTTGCATCTTCGTGAACCTTGCACCTCATATTTTTCAAAATTTTAAATATATATTTTTTTACTATACAATACGGAATATAAAAATTATATTTTGGATTGTATAATTTAAAATTTTAAAAAATTATATTATTGTATAATATGAAATATTTTTCTTTTATTTCGGATTCTACAATTTAGAGTCTAAATTTTTTTAATTCTAGATTATATAATTGGGAATAGAGTTATATATATATATATATATATATATATATATATATATATATATATATATATATATATATATATATATATATATATATTTTAGATTGTATAATCTAACACCTAATTTTTTTAATTTTAGATTGTATAATCTGTAATACAAAAAGATTATAGGTGTAAGGTTTATTTAATTGTTTTTCGTCAAGGGTATAAAGGACATTTTATCAAAGCTTTGGAGATACAGGAAGAAAGTATGGAAGGGTAAGAAAAATGGGTTATAAACCTTAAGCGCCTTTGCACTTGCTTCACATTTAACACGTTAAATGTGTGAAGTATACACTCATAAGACTAGATCCACAAGGTGTGTCATATTATCAGCGAACACATTGAAGAAATTCAAGTTGAATTTCTCACCCTTTTGAACTCTTATAGAGACCTCCACTTATTATAAAACCACTTGTGGATGAGTATACTTATTATGTTAAAATTACATCTTACTTGTTCTTGAGTGATCCTAAGAATTCTGTCCTATTTTTGGCTACTCATAAGACATATTTTTTGTCAGTTAGGACAACAAGTTTACTCCTTAGCATATAATCTCTACCACTTTTATTTCTTCACACATGCCCAAAATCTCCAAGCTTCCACCACTCCAAGCATCTTCTATCGATTAGGTTCTTCATTTTAAAAAGTAAGTCATCATTTAATATCTAGAATAAGAGTTAAGATTTTAAACTTTTTTCTAGTTGACTATGAACACAAATAGTGTTTTTCCTTTTACACACAAGTCTTAGGACTGGTTGAAAGCATATTTTCACAAATATTGTAAGTATTATCGTCAACAACCTTTCTTTTTCAAAAAGCTTCTTTATATACATATTAGAAAAATCAACTTGTTACAAATTATTTTGAAGTCGTTATCAAATTTACAAGACTTTCATCTTTATAAGTTAACATTTGATCATGTTCAAGCACATAGATACATAACATGCTCTTCATAAAATATTAAATTAATGTGGATTCTTTAAGCAACTTCTCTTATACAAGACATGATTTATTAAATCTGGACAGGTAATTTCTTTCTCCCTTAACACACAAGTTTTAACAGCGTTGAACGACTATTCAATACTAACATTCCATCTTATTCAGAAAAAGTTGTTTGCATAAATCAACTTTAAATATGCTCTTCAAGAGATCTTTATGTAGACAACAAGATCTTCTTAATATAAACGAAAGACGAACCTTCTCTACATAGAAAATAAATATTTAAAAGTTTTTAATGTATACCAAAAATAATCAAAACTAAAACTTATCGTTTATCAGACAAAATATATTTATCATTTGTCTAAACCAAAACTTATCAAACAAGTATATAAATATACACTTGTATCAGTTAGACTAAATAAAACAGTTTTATGTGTGTTTCACAATAAGTGATACTCATTCATAAAGACATGTTTAGTACTTTATCGTTTAAAGATTAAATCAAAACCAAATAAAGATTCTCTTAAAGTTTGATAATAACATTTTTTTTTAATTCATTTTATCATACCAACCATCTTATTCTATAATTCTCTATCATTTTTATCTTTCTTCTTCATTTACAAAATAGTACTTACACAAAAAGAAATTCCACGACGACGTACCTTCTTGTTGTCGTGACAATCAAATCTTACCTTTTCTTAACCAGGACACGGTTTTCTTTTATTTTTTGTTAGAAATTATCTGTGACAAATAGGGAATAGAAGTACACCACTAGCTATAACAAAAACAATTTACTTCACCAACGAAATCTCAACTCTCCTCACCAGAATAAAAAGAAAAGTTAATGTATACATCACTCTAATGTTTCATTATATCTCGAATTAAGCACGAAATATTGAAGTGTGATGAACCTTCATCCTCTAAAGCCCTTCTAGCAATGTTTCCCAGTTCTGTTGTTCTACTTCTCCTCTTTTCTCCTTCTTCTCCTCCCTCCATAGCCATCTCTATAGCTTCCACGATTTTACTTTTCTTCACCAAAACCCCACTCTTCTTTTCATCACCAAACCTTACAGGGACCTCAGCCCCTATCCTAACTCCAATCTTCAGAACTTCAACAACCAATTTCTCATTCAAAAATTGTTCAGCAAATAAAGGCCACGTTATGATTGGAACCCCAGAGCAAATACTTTCTATCGTTGAATTCCAGCCACAGTGAGTCAAGAATCCTCCAATTGCGGGGTGAGACAGTATTAGAATTTGTGGTGCCCATCCCTTAACCAAAAGACCTCTCCCTTTGACCCTTTCCTCAAAATTCTCATCTTCTAACCACCTTACGAGCTCAGAATAATCTTCTCCTATAGTTTTGACCACCCATATGAACGGTCTATTTGATGCTTCCAACCCCAACCCAAGTTCAATTAGTTGTGAAGGAACAAGCCTGCATAAGCTTCCAAGACAGACATAAATAACTGACCTTGGTGCCATTAAGTTGAGCCATTCCAAGCATTGTTTCTCTTCAATGGAAGATTTGTTCCCTCTCTCAAACTTGTCCAAACTCTCCTTGTTACACAAAGACACTGGACCTATGCACCAAACTCTCTTATTCATCACCTTCTCATACTCCTCAGCACACCCTTGTTCCAATTCTTCAAAGCTGTTTACCACAATCCCATAAGCAGACATTTCAGCCTCAACCATTTTGTCCCTGAAGTCATCCAAGTCAGGTAGAGCAACGAATGCCCCAGGAAGCTGTGCTCTTGTTATCTCAACCCTTTGAGGCAATCCAGGTATCACAAAAGGGTGTGAGTCAGAGCCGACAGAAAGATGAGCATTGGTGAGTTTGATATTGTAGGAGCTGAGCAATGAGAAGCAAGACATTCCATGGAAAACGAGCCTTGGAATGTTGAACTTGGAGGCTGTTAGGGAAGTCCAAGAGAGGCACTTGTCTGAGATAATGCAAGTTGGCGGAGAAACATGGCTTTGCATGTAGTGTTCCAAGGGCTCTTGAAGCATGTCAAGTGCATTGTAGAAGTTTCTGAGAAGGGTTCTTGATGGCAGAGTGTCGAGATTCTCGCAGCCTAATGGAAGCCCTACTTGTTGGCACGGGAATGGGATTTTGAAGAGGTGAATTTGAAGGCCAGATTGTGATGCCCTACAAATTGTTTGGTCAAACCTTGAGGCGTTTTGAGGGGTGGTGAGCAAAGTGACCCTCACTCCTTGCTGGGCTAAGATCTTTGCCATGTCTATCATGGGGATCATGTGGCCTTGAGCAAACAGTGGAACCAACACAAAGTGAGGTTGAACGAGGTGGAAGGCCATGTTGCTTTGAAAGCTGCTATGTGTTGTGGATTTGGTCTCTTTGATTATGGCGTAAATAAAGTTATCATCACATGAAGCTGAGATTGGGTTGGTTAAGTCTCAATCGAGGACCTTGACTTTGAATTTTGAACATTTCAAATATGAGCATGCAGCCAGCTTTCACATGAAAAATGAAAACGATCAAATGATAAAAATGATAAAAATACATATAATTTTTTTATGTATGACGTGAAGAAAGAGATAAATGAAAAAAAAAAAGTTTGAAAATGATAAAAAAGAAAGATAGAAATAGAAATACAAAAAATAAAAATAAAAATAAGATGGAACATAGTGGTATTATAATAATAAGTCTGACATAAATTTTGTTTCATACTTGTATATGACTTACACCCTATTCCGTGTGGATTCAATCAAGATTTGTTAGAAACATCGTGACAAGAAATGTTACATTTATGTTATATATCGGCTTCATGCATTGTCGACGCCCGTGTTCACAACTAGGTTGTAGCTGTTATGAGCTATAGATAATTAATTAAAACATTATGAATTATTTTTTCCTAAATTTAATTAGTTATTTAGCGTGTTCAATTTACGATAAAGAAAAGTATTGGAATTGATTGTCTCAAGACTTCAGCATAGGCAATATTGCTTTTTGTTTCCAAACCTCATTATTAAAACAGTTTTCGTGTTGGAATGAAAACTTTACGCCGAAGTTTGTAATAATAAACTTGCGTTTAACATGAAATGTTTAAATAATTCTTAAATAAATGGCACTAATTAATGGTTGACTGAATGTTTTTCATCATATAAATTATTACTAAGAGAAAATATTGGTTGATATATGAGAGGACATATGATAGGAGAAGAGGTCATACATCTTATTATAAGATTATGTTCTTATGATATAATAAGTTATTGCATCATTTAGATGTATGGTAAATTTTTTATTATAATACAAGACCCGAGTTATATTTAATAGGATAGGATAAGTTTTTTTTATATGTAATATTTAAATATAATGTTGGATAAGTCACTATATTTACTTTCCACGTCATCAAAATTTGAAAAATAGGTTGAGTTTAATAAGATCTTGAATAGAACTTTATAGAAGATTTTCTTAGATTTTCAAAATCCAAAACACTTTATAATTTTTTTTCTATAAATTAATACAAAAAGTGATTGTTAATATTAAAGTGTTATATCAACTTATAATAAGAAGATAATACATTAAATGTAACGAGTAACAACAATACAAAAGAGTTATACATGTTGATTTTTCCCTGTCTAGATATTTAATCATATTGATTAAGTAAATCCATTAAATTCAAATTTTTTTATATGAACGGTACAAAAGAAACAAAGGCATACAATCTATTTTCTAATAGGTTCCAAGATTTTAATAAGTGGAAATCACATTTCAATTGGTTGAAATGTTATGTTTATGTATGAATTTTGTTACCAATTTGTTTAAGTATATTTTAATTGGTACCAAGATTTTGTTTTGATTAACACATTTTTGAAGATGAGTTTTTCATGAAAGATTGAGCAAACCTCGTATTAGAATTTTCTTTGAAATTTTTTGACATATATTTAATATTCAAATGTCTTAGCTTTCTGTGTTATAGTCATCTTTCATATTTTTTTAGAGAGTAAGTCATTTTCTGTTTATTAAAGTTTAAGAGATCAATCTCATAAATATACAGTCCTTTCATCTAGCTGTATTTGTTTATCATAAGAGAAAACTACACAAGTGCTCTTGTTAAAATAAATTATAAAAACATTGTCACATAATTGACTTATGCTCTTCATATTGTTGAATCATATTCTTAATATTTTGTTTCACATTGTCTAACCACCTTTGTGTATTTTGGTGAGTCCTATAACTCTTAATGATTCTTTAAGTGTCTGTTTTGATGTTCCTTCTCCTTTAGCTTAAGTTCATTCTCTTTATCTTCCAGACTACCTCTTACCATTTGCTTGCATTTTTTTTAATGAGGTTTTTTTTTAAATCTTTCTCAAAAGATTTTTCTTTAACAAAATTCTCATTTTGCAACTTATCATTTTCTCTTCTAGCTTCTTTCAACTTTCTTGAAGCTTCTTCTTGTCTTTCTCCATGTTCCTAAAACTTATTTTAATATCAAAAATTTCATTATTATCCATGAGAAGTTCAACTTATTCTCCTTCAACATTTAAATTATCATTTGAAAATGATAATCCAATTACTTGAACATTTTTCTTCAACCATTATCTATACCAACCTTTAAAACCTTTTTCACGCTAATATTCATATATTTTTTAATTATTTTTTCCCAAGCATGATGAATACTTATTAGGCCATGTTGTCTATTCCCAATGTAAGATTATAATCAATTCATGCTTTTGTACCTATAAGAGGTAATGACTTTCCTCTTCATTTCAGATAACAAAACCCTAAAGTGTTTAAAAAATTATTAGAACTAACCAAGCTTTTTAAGAGAAGTTCTTTATCCTCTCTCATTTGGAAGAAGAAGAGAGTGCTTAAAAGCAATTCAAATCTCATTCAATTTAGAGGTGACTTTTATAAGATGCAAGGAAAGTTATTTATAGAATGGTATAATATCTCTTCCATTTTAGCCTAAGAGATGTGAGACTTAAAGCACATTGGACACCATTTCCAAGATTATACAAAACTAAGAAAAATTTGATCTAAAAAAGCTTTTGTAAGTTATGTGGAACTTGTTCATGTATTGGACAGTACCTTTGATACACATGAACATCTCTTTGCTAGCCTAAATGAAAGTCCAAAATTTTCATATATGTCTTTACAAAATCTTAAAAATATAAAGAAATATATTAATTTATATAACTTTTTTAAAAAAAGAAATTTATAATATTCTACTTTCGGAAATAGTAGAATATTTTTTTAAACTTCATCTTATTTTATCCTTAATTTTATTTTAAAAAATCATCACACTTTTGTTGATGACAATTTCTATAAATCTAAATATAATAAAAACGTTATAAATAATTTACTTTTACATATATTAATGTAAACCAAACTTACATAATTTTTAAACAAATATAATATCTTATATATATATTTTTAAAACAAACAAGGATTTTTTGCTTTTTGGTCATAGTACTTTTGTATAAAATTTTATTGAAGTCTATATTTTTAAATTGAAAAAATAGTCTTTCAATTCAAAAGATATATAATTTTATTAATGATAAATATAGACAACATTCACATAATTTTAAAGGTTGGAAAAAAGATTTCATCAATTAAAAAATAATGGGACTAAAATCAAATTTAATAAAAAATATAGGATCATAAGCATATTTTTCTAAAAGATAAATATGATTTTATGAATTTTAATTAATGATAACTATAAAACTATTTAGGACATGTTTACTTGATTTCCATTTATTATTTTCACTTTTTAATAAAACCCACCTTATTTTTAATTTGTTTTCTATTTTCAAATATTTGTACGTTGTACACACACATTGAAAACAAATTATTTTTCATTTTGAAATATTTTTGAAAAATTAAAAATAATGTATCAATTTTGTAATTAAGAAATAAAATCACAAAATGAGAAAACAAGTAACTCTAATCTATTTGTTTATCATAAATATGAACGTATAAAACAATCTAATATTTTATAACTATATTTAAAAGAAGACTAGGTTAGGTATAGAAATTTCCGCGAAATTTCCTGTCAACCTCAAGTCAAAATCTTACAATGTTTTGAAATTTTCAGAGGACCGCGCCTTTAGAATTTCGACAATCTTAACCATGTCTAACTAACGGATCCTCATATAAATTTATCTCTAAATATTTTTAAAAGAAAAAATAAAATTAATTTCTATATAAATTAAAATTAGCTTATATAAACTAATTTCTAAAAATTATTTTCAAAAATTTATTTGAATAAACTTCTTCCTAAAAAATCTAAAAAAGTAAAAAAAATAAATTGTTTTTGTAAAAGTTAAAATTAATTTATATAAGTTTATTGTTTTGATTCTTATTTTCGTTTCTAAAAGCTTTTATGGAAAAATTTGTTCAAACATGACCTAAATACTTCTCCAAAATTTGATTTTTAATAAATATATAATATATTTTTGATAAAGGTGTTAAAACGACTGGATCGACCGGTACATTTTGATGGACCACCTATTAAAATTATTTTGACCGGTTTAACCTATATTTTAAAAGGCTATTTTAGATTTAATTTTATGCTGGACCAATGAAACATTTTGATCTATTTTAAAATAATTCTAATTTGAAAAATTAACGATCAAATTAATTTTAATTTTAAATTAATGACGTGTTGTATAAATTCTAATACATCAATACGTTTAAATAAATTAATATTATTTTTTAATTAAAAAAATAATTTTTATTTTATAAAATATGTTAACATGAGTTGACCTGCTTTAAGGACATATAAACTTGAGGTAAAAAAAAAGTCATACTAAAAATTACTTAATTCAATTTAATTCACAATTTTGACCTAATCTATTGTTCGGGATTTTTCGTCACTGCTTAAAACCAATTGTATAAAAGCTAATTTATTTATTTTTCTTCCAAAAACCTTACCAAAATGTTTCCTCCAAACAAATTCTAAACATCTAATCCATATACTTTATCCTGAAATTTTTTGTAATTCTAGTTTTTAATTTTTAAATTAACCCTTTTTCTTAATTTTTAATGAAATATTTTTATTTGAATAAATTATATCAATATTTATATTTATACTAGATACAATACATTTATTAGAATTATTTTCAATAAATAACATTTTAACGTTGATTTAAACTTACAATTTTAGTAAGAAGATACTATATAAATAACAGAATCAAACCGTGGAAAAGGAATGGTAGATACAACACAGTCACAAAATATGCTACCAGTTTCACTGATTTTAGTTTTAGGGTATTAAAACAAACAATTACTCACTGATTTAGGCAACATCATAAGTGTTTATATGATTTTGAGTAAACTACATGGTGAACACTAGAGGTTTTGTGAATCTGGGGCACCCTGCATAAAGCACTACAAAATATGCTAAATAATTTTCTGCTGCATCATGAGCTAGTGGAGTGGAATATACTTGATTCAATGGAAGGAATGGAACATGTAACAAGTACCAATCTGTTTTCTCCAAGTGAGAAAGATGGTTTATGCATATCTCTTGGTTTGTTGCATGATATCTTGGATAAGGAATGCCACATTAGAGTGAGAAGATCCACCTTGTTCTACTGCTTTCTTAGCCATATCAGCAAGTTCTTTAACCCTTTTTCTGATTTCTTCATTTTCCCTACTCTCATCCATCAACTCATTAATTGCTCTCTCAACATCTTCTTTCTTCACCAAAACGCCTTTTTCCTCTTCCTCACCCCATTCCACAGGAACCTCAACCCCAACCTTCACTCCCACTCTTAATATTTGCACAACAAGTTTCTCATTCAGAAACTGGTCTCCAAAAAGAGGCCAAGTCACCATTGGCACACCAGCACATATTGCTTCCAAGGTTGAGTTCCAACCACAGTGAGTCAAAAACCCTCCAATTGCTGGGTGTGACAGAATTAGTACCTGAGGGGCCCAACCATGAATCACAAGACTTCGACTTTTGGTCCTTTCCTCAAACCCCTCTTCCTTGATCCACTTCTCTGCTTCCTCTGATTCACTCCCTTCCCTCATAACCCAAATGAAGGGTCTATTTGAGGCCTCCAAGGCCAAACCGAGCTCTATCAATTGCTGTGGAGTTATGTTACACATGCTTCCAAGGCACGCATAGATCACACTCCTTGGCTTCTGCAAACCAAGCCACTTCATGCAGAAATGTTCATCAATTGAGGCTTTGTTCCCTCTCTCAGCCTTGTCTAATTCATCCTTGTTGCTGAGTGAAACAGGACCAATACACCACACTCTCCCTTTTTTTGACTTCTTGTAAGCCCTGGCATAATCTGGTTCCAACTCTTCAAAGGAATTCATCACCACCCCATAAGAAACCCCTTCAGCTGCACCTGTTCTTGCATAAAACTGCCTCCATCCTTCATCTGTTTTTTGCGCTGGAAGCTGTGCTTTGGTCATCTCAACCTTGTCAGGCAAACCAGGCAAAACGAAGTACTCGGTGTTTGATGTTATGCCTGACAGAACTCTGGAGATTCCGAGGCTGTACATACAGAAGAGACTGAAGCAACTTTGTCCCAAGAAAGAGATCCTAGGGATGTTGAACTTGGTAGCAACGTTGGCTGTGTAATGCAAACACATGTCTGAAAGTATACAGCTTGGTGGGGGGGTTAACTCTTGGAAGAGTTTTTCTACTTGTTCCTTTTGGGTGTCACTGTTAGCAGCATTGAAGAAATTCAAGCCAGTGCCTAGTGAAGGTAACATGTCAAGATTCTCACACCCTTCTGGCAATCCAGCTTCTTGATATGGGAATTGGAGTTCAAGTAGGTTGATTTGAGAGCCTGAATCGATGGAACGGGCCAAAGTGGCTTTGAAACGTGATGCGTTTTGGTATGTGGTGATCACTGTGACAGTGACACCCTGCTGTGCCAGAATTTTTGCTATGTCCATCATAGGAATCATGTGCCCTTGAGACATCAGAGGAAACAACACAAAGTTGAGTCTTGATTTTTGGGAAGACATTTTGTGAGTGGTTTTTGGCTGTAATAGATTGAACTTGTATGTAAAATGCTGAGATGAGATGAGATGATTTTCTTTATAAACACCCTTTGTGACTTTATTGGTGAAGAAAGTGCCTCAATCAATTTATATAATATAGTAAAGCAAAAGACAAAAACATAATCATGAGTGCTAATCACATGTTTTTATATGGGAATGTAAAAAACTAAAACAGTAAAAAGCATAATCGTACTTAAATTAACTGAGTGGACTCATGAAGGCCCGGTATCCAAATTGACAATTATTATCTTTTATTATAAGTGTATATAAATCTGCATGGAATTTTATTTTAAAGTAACAGTGACAAAATATTCCTTATAATGATTTTCTTGAACGCATCAAAAGAAAAAGAAAAAATGTGAAAGCAAACTCATATAATACCTTCAAAGGGAAGCAAAGAATTAACCATTGATACCAAGTGTATGTGTGAAGAATAAGTAACATACAAATATTTAGTGATAAAGTATTATATTACGGAAATAATACTTAATTAAATTTTAAATAATTCGTAAATTTTGATATTCTTAATTAATTTTTATTAAAAATTTTTCTTGGTTGAGTTAATTAATTTGACCTTGACTTAGGTCTAATTTGACTTAACCTAAGCTCAATGTGACCAAATCTTACTTGATCTAACCTAACTAACTTGACATGGTTGTAACTTGAAATAACTCGATTTAGGCCATATTGAGCAAAGTCGGGCTTAGTTGAAGATGAGAATGGGTATACTTAGTCTCAACGAATTCTTCCTCCACCCCATACCCTCTTCCTGTACCTCTATACTTACTGTTAAAAGACAACTATGCCCTTAACTAAAAAATATAAAGACAAAAATACCCTCTACCTCCTTCACTCTTATATCCGATTCAGGGCTCGTCTGTTTCGTTTCTTTCTCCCAAATCTTCAATTATACCTTCAAACAAGTCCTAGGTAAACAATTTTTTATGTTTATTAGCAATTAGTAAGTGGTATTTAGTAAGTGATATTGTTGATTAGAGTAATTGATTTTGTGTTTTGAGGACTCTCAATGGCGAATGGAGAGTTTTTCTGAGCTGACAGCATGACAACCGGATGAAGTCATCCGGTTCTCATTTTGTTTTGGAAATAACAACCGGATGGCACCCCCATCCGGTTCATATTTTTTTAATTTTTTTTAAACTAAGACTAACTTTGTGCACTGTGATACATATGTGAGAAAAATATAATTTTGTCCACCTGTTCACCTTTTTCTGTACCTAAACTTTTTAAAACTTAATACAATTAAATTATAACTTTGTTTTATGTGTTGTTACCTACCACCACCTAATTAAAATTAATGTACTTAAAAGTAAAAAAAGAAATGAAGAGTCTCTTGTTTTGCTACCTCTATATGTTTACTTCTCATTCTAATTTTCAATCCCATCCATTTTAAATGAAGAGTCTCTTCTGGTAACATTTCACGGAAGAGTCTGTGGTTGCATAGTCTCTTTTGGCTGTATTTCATTTCACTGAATAGTCTATTTGTTTTGGACATTTACTCTTCCTCATTGGGTTTCATTTCAAGTTCAATTAAAATAAAACTAAATTAATTTAATTACGGCAAATGAAGAGTCAAAGAAGAGTCTCCTGTTTTGCAAGTTCATACTTCCTGATTATGTTTCATTTCAAATTCAATTAAAATAAAACTAAATTAATTTAATTAAGGCAAATAAAGATCCAAAGAATAAAATCTTTTTTGTTAACTCCCTCTGAATATATACAAAGACTATCATTTGCAACATAATATTTCAACAACTCATCAAAAAAATAAAAAAAATCAAAAATCCAAGTTGTGAACCGGAAGGGGTAGAGTTCGGTTCACAACTTACATACCGGATGACACCCCCTCCAGTTCATCTGGTTCTCATTCTTTTAAATTTGAGAACCGGACAACCAACTATCCGGTTCTTATTTTTTTGAAATTTGAGAACAAAAAATGAGAATCGGATGACTTCATCCGGGTGTCTTATCAAAAACTAGAAAAATTTACCAAAATAAAAAATCTTACCTTTCCGTCATTTCTTGCTGTCAATTAACACTGCATAATGGTCAGAAAGTCTTTCCTACCATTCAAAGATATATTTTAGAGAAAATAAAAATTGTTTCACTGTTCATTTGACAGACGCAAAAGAATGTTAAGGATCTTTAATAAATCAGGGACAACTTAGAATTTCCACAAGGTTACTTTTTGAACTAAAATTTGTTATGGAGGTGCAAGAAGAGGGTAAGGGGTGGAGGAAGAATTCGTCCTTAGTCTCACATCCACCCGATCACCATCCTTAATTCGAAAATCAAATTTCTTTTGATGCGTATTTATAATTTTGTTTTCAACGATTCAGGGATGAATAAAAAGGTATAAGAGTATGAAATAAACTGAATACAAGATAGGCTCAAACTTTTGACATTAGAAATCATTCCAAATAATGAGGTTACACATCATGAAAGGAAATTAAACTGAACCAAAAGAAGAATAGTTGAGGAATAAGAAAGCAAACATTACACCAATGATAACTTTAGTGCAGGTAACCTAACCTAGTCCCTGCAAGATTAAATCTTAATTAATGTCTTCTAAGCGCCAAAGCAGACATAATAACGAGGAGCACAAGGATAACCACAGCAACGAACGATGAGACCACTGCTGAACTGGTCTGCGCACAAAAGTCTCCAAACTGGTTGCAGATGGCAAGCCAGTTCGAGTCTTGATTGCCGTTGTGTGCCAAGTAAACGATTGCAGCTGCTGAAGCACCACTTGCTGTCGCCAAAGTCAGAAACACCTGCATTTCATAAACAAACAATTCAATCTAACTTCCATTCAAACACTAAAACACTTGTTCTTCACTTCCTTAAGCACACTCTTTCACTTTAGATAAACTAAATTTGATTTTAGTATAAGCATAATGTTATTGCTTCAGTCAATCAAAAGTTTAGCATGAATTAAAATCGGAGTTACCAACAAAGTATTATAGTTAATTTGAATGATTTTAAAGATGATTATTTACTTTTTAGACAATAACAGTTTTCAACAATATCTACACCAAAGTTAAAACCTATTTTCATTTTAGGTCATTCTCTTACTGTTATATCAACCTATCAACACTAGTGGTTCATAACAAAAGTTGATTTAACATTATTTTGGGAGTTCTTGATTAATATATATGTACTTATACAATAAATAATACTATAAGTAGTAAAATTTCTTATTTATAATATGTTTCTCAGAATCATAGTTTCTAATTATAATTAAGGTTGGTGGTCATAATTACTGTGTCGAGGATGATGAGGAAAAGCCTTGGTCCAGCTGCATGAGGGCGTATGATGGCTACTACTGAGAAAGGTAGTGACAAGACAAGATACCCAGCCACGAGTGACATTGTTATGACAAAAAACCTGCATTTTGGTAAGCATTAGTGTGAATATAAATGAAAATATGATTCTTAAGAAAAGGCATAAATATGTAGAAAACGGTGGTAACATACTGAAAAGTAGTGAAGCTATCATAACTGGCTTCAAACTGAAAGAACTGAGTGAAGAAAGGGAGTGTTTGATCACTTGTTCCCATAGTGGCTGCAGCACCAAGAGCTGCTGCTATGGCACCCAACCTTAGAATGAAGTCCATTATGGCTACCCCTTTCTTCCACCCTCCGGGCCTTGGAGGTGCAACTGCAATGGCTTTTCCTTTAGCAACATTGCTGGATTCTGGGACATCAATGGTGGTTGACATTTTTTTTGCTTTGAAACTTGAGAGAAGCCTGTGTGCTTTGATTGTACTGAAATTTGAATTACAAGAGTGAGTGATGCAAAGGGTTTATGGCAGTAGCTTATATATAGAATGGTCAACGTTGAGATATAAATGAAGGCAAGAGGAGTTGTTATCAAAACCATTTCCACTAATCCATTAGTGGAGATAGGTTTGAGAATTATGTTCGAAGTTGTTTGCTTTTTGACTAAAAAGGGTAATGTATGGTTGTAAAGGTTGGTCATAAGGATTTGTTTAATCAAATTTGCATGAGATCAAGTAGTGGACTTTTGTTCGCTTAGCATAAAAGTATAGTTGATGTTTTAAATGCGACAAAACAACAAAAAAAGTTGTGAAAGTACGTGAGTTTAAGTTCAAAATACAAACGTTGTTTATTGCTATAATTGATCAGTCAACCACCCCTCGTGCCAAAGTGCCCCAGTATCTCTGTTCTTGGTGGTGGTCAATGATGCCAAGATCTCTCCTCTCGTCACCCCCTCCCATTTTCGTTACTCTTCCTCATACCAACACTTCCATATTAGTATTTAAATATTCTTTTATGTTTTTTTTTTGGTTATTTTATTGTGTAGAAGTTGGAATTAGATACAATCAAATTTGATTATATATGAGGAATGTCGTATATATTAAGGTTTAGTTTAGGAATATGGTATATACATTAACTTTAGTTATATTATTTTGTTATGATAGAAATTTACAACTCTTCAATTAATATCACTTGTCATTTAGTTATGTTATTTGGCAAGTTGGTAACTTTATTTTTTATGATAAGTTACGAATATGCATATGCTTTTATTGGTTTTATATGTTTTAAATGTATGTTGGTTCTAAATTATCATTTGATATAAATAAAAATAATAAAGAGTTTGTGAAAGAAAGAGAATAAAGAAAAAGAAATAAGATATGTTTTAAGAAAGAATAATAAGATTCGAAGTTTAAGAAAAGAAATTAAAAAACTATGTAAATACGTAGTTTTTAGATGTTCTTAAAGAAGTTAGAATCTCATATTTTGAATTTAAGAGAGTTTGGATAAAATTATTGATCTTTGAAGTTAAAAGTTCCCTTGTAGTTTCTAAACTACAACATACACTTTCAAATATATATGTGATATTTAAGTTTTCAAAAATCTTCTTGTATTCATTGGAAAATAAATATGCATCTCACTGACTCATTCAAGTGTCGTTATTCTATTTTCAAATATAATGAATATTCTCTCTATATTTAAGAAACTACTCATATATTATCCATAATCTCAAAAAAATACTATGTATTAATCATATATAATCAATTAATGCGGATTTTAATAAAAAGTTTCAATATTATAGCAAGCTAACACTTCATTTTAATTTGCTATAATATTCATGCTTGTAATTCTAGCATGTTTAATTTAATAACATTTAAACTCATTAAAGTAAATTTTAATCAACTAAAATTACTTAGTTTTTATTTAAAAGGCTACAAACTCACCAAATATCAAACTAAAACCAAAATTACAATTCAATATTATTCTTCAAGTTTCTTTTCTCTTTCCTATTTTTCTTTTTCATTTTTTTCTTTAATGTGTTTATCTGATTTTTCTTTTTTATAATAGATTTCAACTTCTTCTGTCTCGTTTTGTTTAGCTTAATTTGAGAGTGGTTGTCATCTTTTTTTATTATAGATTTGATTTAGTTTTTCATAATTTTGTATCTTTTATTTTTCTTTCTAATAATATATTTTATATCATAACATACGATTGTTGAGCTTTATAAAGTATCAGCTAAGATGTTAAAGTTCACAATAATACTTAAGATGAATTTTATATATTAAAAAAAATTTAAAAGAAAAAAAAAAGTTTTTTCCCCGATCCTCTTCTTGCTTTCAGGATTCTCTTTGTGCAAGCTTCTTCTTCTTCTAAGGTGATCTATTTTTCTTTTTAAATAGCTCATTATATATACCAAATTTTTCTTTATTATTATATCTGTACTTTTCCTGGTGTATGATGTGAAAATTACAATGTTCCTTGTTAGAGTTTTAACTTCTACTACCTAAATTAAATCTTGCATTCTGTCTTTATTATTCTAATTCTCATATGTTGATCACAGGAAGAAAAAAACGCAACAGGTCTTGTTACTGAGGAAAAAACCGCAAAGAGAAAGTTAAAGTACAGAATAATTAGTTCAAAGTAAAACAAACTTGCTGAAACTTGAAACATTAGAATGACCAAATGTATACAAGTAATCAATTTGGCACATCACTACTTGAAGGAAATTAAAACCTCACAAGCCGAGGAATTAAGAGTTGGGAAACAGATTGAACATGCACAATTTGTAATAGTTCATATAACTTAAGCCCCCACAATATTTGTTAATCTTCAAGGCTTCCCAATAGCCACAGCAGACATCACAATCAACAATACTAAGACAGCAACGGCAATGAACGATGCAACCACAGCTGAACTGGTCTGTGCACAAAAGTCTCCAAATTGGTTGCATATGGCTAACCAGTTCGTGTCCTGATCACCGTTGTGTGCCAAGTAAACTATGGCAGCAGCTGAAGCAGCACTAGCAGTGGCTAGAGTCAGAAACACCTGAAAATCATATACACCCACAAAGTCTATAACTAAATATATTATGCTAGTGTTAATGAAACAGCAAGTCCAAAACTAGGAAATTATTCACTAAATGAAATCATATACCAAGGAAAAAATGTCCCATTAGTTAATAATCATATACAGACTGAACTTAACACTGTATATTTATATTTATGGATGATAATAACAGTACAATACATCATACTTGAACAATTTTGTTATTATATGAAAAGAATATATATTTGAAAGAGCTTACAGTGTCCAAGATAATGAGAAAAAGCCTTGGTCCAACAGCATGGGGGCGAATAATAGCAACAACAGAGAAAGGAAGAGATAGCACAAGGTAGCCACCCACTAAAGCCATAGTAATAACAAAAAACCTGCATTGTGTTATGATAGGTTAAAATTTCTCATATCAGTGATGTTAAGAAAAATGCAGAGAAAAAAGGGTTTTGATGGTGATCACATACTGGAAAGTAGTGAAGCTATCATAACTAGCCTCAAACTGAAAGAACTGAGTGAAGAAAGGGAGTGTCTGATCACTTGTTCCCATAGTGGCAGCAGCACCAAGAGCAGCTGCTATGGCGCCTAACCTTAGAATGAAATCCATTATGGCTACCCCTTTTTTCCATCCTCCTGGCCTTGCTGGTGCAACTACCACAGCTTTTCCTTTAGCAACTTTACTTGATTCTGGGATGTCAATGGTGGTTGACATTTTTGGCTTTGGTGAAAACAAAGGAAGCTTAGTTTATGATCTAAGGATAGAGAGTAATGAGGATAATGCAAATGTGATGATTGAAGGTAAGATATATAGAGGGAGAGAATAAGAGTGGTGGATGTTAGGATAAGTGGGATGCTACCTAATGAACTTAGTGAAGTTGTTATGAAAACTTGATTCCTCTTACTAATAATACCTTTACGTACTGAAGCAAGTAGAAAGAGCCACAAATTATACTTAATCTTCTTCCTTTTGTTGTTGATTAGTTTGTCTTTCGTCAATCAAGGGATTTTTGAAATGTAAACTATTGTTAAATAGTTAAAAATATTCTAAAAAAAAATACATTTTTAATATTGAAATTATTTTATTAAAAAACTTTTTTTGATTTCTTGATGTATTATTCGAATGAATGGTTATGGTTATTACTTTTTAATGTTGAGAGCAGTGGATAATCAAGTGAAGATTAGGATTTTTTTATGCATTTGATTTCATTCTGTATTTTTCATTAAATTCTATGACGTTGAAGAGAAAGTTTAAATATAATTTATGTTCAGTAAATTGATTTCTGCTTGAATGAATTTCGATTTTTTATTAAGTATTTCTGTGTTTGTTTTATGCTCACAGTTTATGTTTTAGTATGCTAAACTATAAATTAATCAAATAATGGATTAAATTACAAAATAACAGATCAAAAACGTGTAAAATCTTTATAGTTTTTTGGGCAAAATAATCAATTAGGAAGGAAGATAATAATTATTCCAAAGAGTTGTGTATTTGAAACTAATCAACAACAAAAGGAAGATAACAATTACACAAGAGATAATTGTTTGAAATATATATATATATATATATATATATATATATATATATATATATATATATATTAAATCTTAAAAGTGGATAAGGTTCATCTTCAAGATCGTAATCAAAAGGAAGTATCCACTATGTATGAAAAAGGTTTTCAATCAGAAGTTAAACAAGTAGACTAAAGGGCACTAGAGTTTTGAAAGCTCTAGAGTAAGGGTTGATGTATTTGGGGTTCATTCTTACAACTCAATCAACAAAGAAATCTCTCTTATGTCTTTAAAGCTTAACTAGAGGCCTAAATGAAAAGGACAAAGCAACGAGAGATTTGTTATAAAAATAAAAAAACAAGTTTTGTTTGGAGAAACTCACAAGAGATTATACGTTTTGAGTGGCAAAAGTTGAGACACATGATGATAAAATAAAGGTATTTTGCTCAGTTTCCAACGTAAGATACCGTCACACATAACTATTCGTATGGTGCAATAGTTCTAAGAAAAACATGAATAATGACTTCATTGACTATTATATTTTGAAAATTCTTTCTATGTTAAAACTACATCAAGAAAAAAAAAACCATTTATTAAACATTTCTTGTAGAGGATAAAGTTAATTGGATTAAAATTAACACTAATAATATTGTAAAGGGTTATTATAGACATGTTCTTGGTGATGGAATATTTAAGGAAAATCATGGTGATTATATTCGAGAATTTTCTACTCATATGGGCACTAAAATTTTTTCTTATGCTAGTTTAATCGTTTTTCATATTTCTCTAATTCGTGCATAGGGTGTGATTTTTCTTTTTTAGTTTGTTAAGCCTTCTTCAACATTTAACTTGTTTCTTGGTCTCTTAAGGGAAGATATATTAAATACATGATAAGAATTGCAATATATTTGAATTCAGAATTTCTTATATCCTTAGGAAAGAAAAATGATGTATTAATATCTTCACTAATTTAGGTATTCAAAATATATTTGTTTTCGTTTAAAGCTTTATACTTTTCTTTGAGGGTAGACTTCTTACGTATAATTTTCCAAATATTAGGTTTGGATAGATTGTTTTATGTCTGACATGAGTTTGATTTGGTGTTCTTGTGTATCACATGTAATAGCATATACTGGTTAAACCTTGGAGTGCTAACATAACAAGGATGTCAAGGTCTGATGCCTGGCATGATTTTATATACTACAACGGAAAGCTTTATTTAAGTTATGTCTTCCTTATTAGTTGGCTTAAAAATATTATATTTATTAGGAAAATTAATAATACACTCTTTCTCATTGTTATTAGTTCAAATTTATAAAATTCAAAAAGTCATGTAAAATTTGTTAAAAAAAAGACTGACGTATTTCATAACTCCCAAGAAACTTCATCCAATAGTAAAAATGATTAAACATGTAAAACATATCATTTACATTTTTCTTGTACATAAAGGGTTTTCGTCGATAAATTTGACCATATTAGTCTACCCAAATTGCTCTCACAACCATCGAAATTAAAGAAGGGTTTAATGAAGAGGTTAGGGGAAAAAAATGTTGCTGCCAATATAATTCGGAAAAAGAACCTTATTTGAGAAACATTTTCTTTAATTAATTAATCAGTCAACCAAACCATTCAGTACCCTAATCCATTAAAATAATTAAAAAAAGTCCAGTCAATGAGATATTAGATTTTCCCCCTTTCCACTTTTCTTGCATGACGATGTTCTCATTGTTACTTTTGATTATAGAAAAAATGGAAACTTTTGAACTTGTTATGCATCCAACAAGAAATAAAATTAAGTCAAGAAGACTCACTCAATAGTAAAGTTAACTAGGCAGAAAATTTTACATATCTTAATTCATTCTTCATAATTAAAACATTATATTAATATCAACATTCTCTAGAAAGCAATGATTGTTTTAAGATCCTTGTTACCAGGATGCAAGCCTATTGAGGAGTTTGTTGGGTCCATTACATAAAACTATGAAAAACATTCACTAATGTAATGAGAACACATTACCAAACAGTAAGGTGAAGGCAGTCATTTTAACGTATCACATTGGAAGTAGTGATCAATCCTAGGAAGGGTAAACTTATGCCCAAATCTTGTGATAAGCTTAGCATTAGCTCAAGAGCTAGTGAACTTGCATCTGACACTGTTCCTCTGTAGATAAGCTTTTAATTGATATTTGGTATTGCAGAATTAAACTTTCATATTCCTATCTTAATCAACACACATTTTTGTTATCGAATGCGACCACAGAATTCTTAAATTATCCACCCCTGCTTTTCTCATGAAAGCCTATTACATTCACACAGGTACTTTGCATCAGGATCTGACCAACAATACCATGCTAGAAACGAAATCCAGACCCCCAAAAAAGTAAATAAATATTACACAATTTACACTCTCAACTGGCTATTGTAATTAGTGAGGGGGGTGGGGGGAAAGTGTTACAGATATTTGAAGGACGCCATTTTATAGCAGCATAGCCCCTGGGAGTATCCACAGCAGTTGAGGACACATTGATTTGGTAACTGTGGCTTAAACTTCTTTCCCAGTGAAAAAAATTGTCATTCTATGAAAATTTAACCTTTGTCATGATGTGGTGGATGCAAAGCTCTTCCGGAAGCAACACAAATACATCACGCCAATTGCCAACCTAATTCTGCACCTATTATTGTAATACAGATGAGCAAACTAGAATCACTACAGCGGACTCCCAGATGAAATTCAACCTGAACCCACCATACCTTGCTTATTCTTGTGGTTCAATGACCCACCATTTTCTTCGCAACTGTGAACGTTTGGCTTCAGAGGTTGTGTCAAACTGAATCCATTTGCCATGACAGATCCAGGGCTTCCCTCACTTATGTTCGTGCTCCTTGTTGGCTCACCGTTATTACTGGATGGGTCACTAGTAGAAACATGTTGCTGCAACAATTCCATGCGTTTCAAAGCCGGAACATCTCCTTTACAATATCTGCGCCACATTTGCCTATATGTTGACTCTAATCCATGGACAAATTTTGCACCATCACAAAGAGGGGACTTAGACATGAGCTCTCGCAGGCTCATTCTCAAATTTTGTAGTGCCGAAACATCAGAGGCCAACTTCAGAGCCAATTTTTCATATTCATCTTCATTTTTGGCAATCAAATGGCCCAGACCTGAATTATTAAAAGATTTTAATGGCAAAGCCACAAGTCCGTTACAGATAATACCTCACAAGAAAAAGAAGCATAAAACAGATGATAGAAAGATATGCTCAATTACACAATTCATTTCACCCAAAGACATGATAATACAAACAACCTGCAAGCTATTATTCTTAATTAAAAAGATTCAACAGGTCATAGTTAGTTGATGCCGTGAAACAGACTATTTTAGATAAAGGAAAAAAACCATTCATCGGGTGGGCTGTCTTCCTGAGAGAACAGTTCCCATATAACGAATTTCACAAGAGACCCACTGCCCACTAATTACAAGAAAAATAGAATTTTCACTAGTTCTTCATTTACTTATAGCCATGCACCAAGCTACAGACAATTTTATTTTATACTCATCTATAAAGCTAAGTTAGTATCTGACATCAAAACGATTTTAATGTTGTCAAGAAATCAGAAATCACAAATGATATGCATTTTAAGGTAGTTATAGTCAGTGTCAGTCTATTTTCTCATGAGGATTAGGCAACTAAGAAGTTTTGACACCTCTTCATTTGGGATTATAATCAAACTCATAACAGCTACCATAGGCATGACATCAACTTCAAAAATTACATAGAATTTCCCAGTTGGGACTTTTTACTGTTCATACACTAAAATTGATAGTCACAAGCTGCATATATTTAACTCGACTAGTTGTACAAATAATTAACTAAAATCAATCTCCATAAAACATAAATTATCTATTTAAAATGAAAAGCAAAAACAACAACTGTAAGGACCAAGTAAATTATGTTTAAGAGTAGAAGTGATTTTAATAGGATGAAGTATGAATATTTTATTAGTGTTTAAAAAGGTCATAAATGGAAGAACTTAACTGTTCCAACTTCATTTTGCAAAAACAACCACTTCTCTAAAACTTATTTTCTCAACCTTCTCCCTAAGATTGAGTTGATTGTTCGTCCAAGATCTGAACCTACCATAGTAAAGCTAACAAAAAATCGAGGATATCTATCCAATCAAAACTTTTTTAGAGTAAGGTTTCTTTGTCCCTCTTTCTTTAGTTGTTTGCTTAGGGAGATGTGTTGCATGTTGGGTTTGATGAGCAAAGATGAATATCCGGTAATCTAGAGTCATAATGCTTTAGTTTCATGTTTAGGGTTTTCTGTGGACAGGTTTGAGTTCCCTATATTAAAAAGAACTTATTGGAGTTTAGCTAGAATAGCTTGTTGTCAGATAAGGGAAGTTAAATCTTTGATAGAACCCTACGGTAGAAGATTTGAATGCTAGGTTGTGACTTGGACACATTAATTGTATTTTATGTAGGGACATTGCATGGTTGAAGATTATCTGATGTTGTGTTGTAGATTGGAATATATTGATAATAAAAGTTCTTTTGGATTGAATTGGAAATATTGGACGAAAATATGTTGAATTGTTGTCTTGATTGACATTTCATATTATGAGAGTTGTTTGGAAGGAATGAAGGTTCTGGTTATATTGTTGATGGATGAAAGATGTATTCGATCTATTTCACAATTTGGATTGAGTTTGAAAATTTATAACTATGTTCGATTGTAACACTTGGACTCAGGTTTCGATTTGGAAAAGTTAATGAAATTAATGGGATCGGATGTTTTTGAGTGAAATGGTAACATGGAATTATCGAGGTTATGCTATGGTATTTCATAGTTAAATTAGGCACATAGATGTCTTATAATTGATGTATAGATTAGGGTGTCAATTCAAGGTGTTTGAGAAGTTGTCTACAGAACTCAACTTTTCAATACAATTTGCTCAATAGATCCCCCAACCACCCAATGGACTAGAGGCAGAGAAGAAGTGAGTTTTACTATGAAAAATTTGTTCAACAGATCTAGACTCGAGATTAAGTAAAGAAATTATTTTGATAAATTTGCTCAGCGGATTGTAGGTGTTGAGTGAATCCATGATTTTTGAATTAGGCTTAGTGGTCTGCATGAAAATTTTAGCCTTGGATGTTAACTTTACAATGGCTTTGGAATCACTCAAAAAGGAGGTGTAAAACTCTAGTTGTAACTCTTTTTGTGGGTGAGTCAACGTCATGGTATAAGTTTTGGTTGAAGTTTTTGTGGTTTAATAACTTCTAAGTAAATGTTCTTTTAGAAATTGAAGTCTACATAAGAGTTATAGCTTATCCTCTTAGCTTTCTTACGAATTATATTTGAGCATGATTAGATGAGTGGAACACATTATGAATTATTATCTTTAACCATTTTTGCATAATGACTTATGCTTTTATGAGTTGTTTTTAAATTTTTATGCAATATAATTAAGAGGGGATAGTATATGATATGAAGATTGTGTTGAATATTATTGCTTTTCTGTTTAAGTAGTTTTGATATTCATACTTTTAATTAATTAAAATTGAATTATGCGTATGTGTTTCTCTTTAATGCTTCAAATTAGATAAATTGTGAGAATTCACTATTGTTGTAAAATTGTGATTGATGTGGATTGAGATTGATGGTGTGATGTGAACATAGTGTTTACCAAGGAGGTAACAGTGTGTTATGCAGTGGTGAAATGCATTGAATTTGTGATGTATGTAAAGGAATTATTCTACCTCTATTGTTTACTAGACTCACAGAGAAAGGAATCAGATGGTAAGAGTTAATGCAGGTTCCTAGAATTGGGTCTTGTAAATAGTAGGACAACCTTGTCATATAAGTGGATAGTTTTCCCTGCCTCTGTCAAGTGTTGAAGAAGACAGCGGTGCAAAATATATGGAGATTCAACGCATTGTGTCTTCCAGTAGTCGTTATGCGTCGATTTATTATGAGTTTGATGGGATGTGGCAAGTAATGCTCGTAGGTTGTGGCATGAGATAACGATACACTTGAGTCAGTACGTATCGTTATGAATTTTGATTGGTATGAATGTGGCATTGAAATATGATTTGTGAGGATGTCGCAGGTGGGAAAGGTGGAAAAGCTAGACAAGAGTGAGCTAGTGCAGGATGTAAATATTTTAGATTATGGATGTAAATACATACATACATACATACATACATACATATATATATATATGTATATATATATAGCTTTTATGGCGTGTTACATCAACAGCCATGATAGGATCATAAGTAGCAAAAAAATGTTATATAGCGGCTACTAATTTGACAAGCACTGTTTTGACTTGCTTGAAGGCATTCCAGAATGTCACAATGCACAAAGAAACACACAAAACAACAAGTAATTCAGTCGAAAATATTGCAGTTTCTTACCAACTTTGCTAAGAAGACTAACACCAACGTTGTGTGCATGCACTGAACCAGCCATTGTAACACATGGAACTCCCATGTATAAAGACTCGCAAGTTGTGGTTGTTCCAGCATATGGAAATGTGTCCAAACTACATTAAAAGACATAATAGAAAGTTGACATTGACATAAGAAAAGTTTTGAACAAGCAACAAGTATTGCATTAGTCTCATTATTATAAATAAAACTTGATCACAAGAACTAGTCCAACATTCAGATATTCCAGATGAATGCATGTGTTGCATGCAGAAAATAAAAATAATTTACAATAAAAGTCCATAAGTATTAAAATTATGTTTATTATAGTACTGTACAGCTTACATAAAGCTGTTTTTGCAGTACATATTCCTCTGAGATATACTTGTACTCATCTTTTATATCTATACACACATACATCAGCTTAGTTGATGCTCACTGATTTTTATCATTTAAATTTAAGTTGATATCAAAAATTCTATCGCCGGACCACCACTGTCGGCTGTCTCCGGCCACCGTTATGTTGCTCGTAATCTCCCGTGATCTCCCATTTTACTCTAACTTACCACAGGGGTTTTGCCTTATTACATGCAGCTTACCTCATAAAATGTAGACCCACACCTTTTTTGGGCAATACTTCTCCTTTTCACAAACTGCAAGGTCATCCCCCCTATGACAGTTCTTTCCTTAAGGTTTTTAGGTGTCTGGTATATCACCACCATTACTTCCCATCGTAAAAAACTTGATCTGCAAGCCCGTCCTGGTATTTTTCTAGGCTTACCATTTCACACTAAAAAGATATCTTACTTACCTATGACTTGTATACAAATACCATTCCCATTTCCCTTAATTTCCTCTTTTGTGATGACCAATTTCCATCTATTTCATCTCCTCTCCCTAACAATACTATTAGCAATATCTTTTAGTCACCTTTTCATCTAGATCCTCTCATCCCCACAAACCCACCTGCACCTATTCTTGACCTTCCTACTCAAACTCTTTCTCCTTCGCCCCTTCTCTGTCATTCTACCCGTCACTAAGAGTCACCTTCCTACCTACATGATTATCGTTGCACTCTCACATCCACTTCAATCAGTCCTCATCTAAGTATTGGCTACCCTATTAACCATTATCTTTATAATTGTCTCTCCCCTTCCTTTCATCATTTTATCTCTTCTCTTTCAACCATCACTGAGTCTACTACCTATGTTGAGGCTGTCAAGAGTGATTGACGACTTGAAGCTATGAAAGCTAAGATCAAGGCTCCTCAAGCAAATCATACTTGGACTCTCACCACTCTTCCACCACACAAAACTGCTATTGGTTGCCATTGGGTTTACAAAGTCAAGTACAATGCCACTGGAACTATCTAACGCTACAAAGCTCGTCTTATTGCGCTATACTCAACTCAAAGGTTTGGATTGGTTTGGATTTACCTTAACATTTTTCTTTCTAGGTGCAAAACTCACCACTGTTCAGTTGCTTCTTTCATGACAGGGTTAGGTGAAACATCAACTGCCACTTTGATATGTTATGTGACAGCCGATGTCAGCAACCTATCTTTGTTAATTAATGTCATTCATAGGAAGGACTAAAGTGAAAGATGAATCTTACTTTGGTATACAAATTTTTATTTCCAAGATTTTTAGGAACTCGCTAGAAAACAACATACACTTTCAAAGACCCAAAACACCATTGAGCAAAAAAATTGAGACATAAAAAAGCAATACCCCAAATAATACAAAATGCATAGTAAACACAACTAAAATAAGTACAAATAAATAATAAAAACATAAGAGCTTAATCAGGACCAAAAATTGATCCTATATAATTGATATTACCTGATGTCCATTAGAGAATAAGCTTGCATATGATCGTGGTTAAGAAGAATAAGGGGCAGAAGATCAACACGTAGTGCTTCCAGACCCAAGTTCTCAAGTCTAGAAAGAAATCTCTGTCTCACACTTTCACAGCAAAATGGTTTACATTTTACGACTAGGCGAGAATTTGGAATTGCACATAGTATCCTTGCCCAAACCCGAAGTACCTTTGGTGTAATCTGAAAAAATAAAACAGCATAAGTCAGAGGATACACTTACCTCTTACAATTTGCTATTGGATATCAAAAATTGAAATAGAAATGTATAAAATATTTTGCAGTGATTCTACCTTCGCAAGATTGTTAAAACTACCAAATGTAATGAAGCCATTTGAAAGAGCGGGAGTTGGACAAATAGGACCAGCCTCGGGAGAAGGCGTGTAACAAAGGAAGCAATCCGGTAATCGAACTAACTCTTCTACATGCCTGTAATTTGGAAAAAGTACCATTACAAAAAAAAACTACAATAAGAATAGTAGAGAAGCACTACAGATATATGACAAGAAAGTACAAAAAATCAAGAAGAGAACTACTTCTGCTTTGTTTCAGGAGGGTCTGCCTGAGAATCGGTTATTCTATAATCAATTGTAGGCAATCCTGTAGTATTGGGATAACCAATCCAAGTAACCTGCATATCAAGGAATATGTTACAATTTGGCAAAGATCAAATTGAAATATTAGCACAGTACATGTTACAACGAACAATACATGCCACTTTATAAACATGGAGAAAGCTATATGTAATATTGCAACAAAAGTATAGATTAAAGACACCTATAATTGTTAAAAGTTGATTTATATCATTAGTAAATTTTGTTTTATATATTGACAAGCATTCAAGCACTTCGGAAACCCACTCTTAAAAACTATTAATGAAGCAAAACCAAACACTTAAACATTCGACTACACATCTCATACTACTCAATATGGGACATATGCATTCTATAAAACCCAAGTCCCTATCACAAATGGGAAGCTAAATAGGAAACCACCTCGTCCACATAATATTGCCTAGGCATCCAACATTGAAGACTTCATAAAATGGTACACAAAACAATTCACTAGAAACACTGCTTCGATGGCACACACTAGTAATTCACCTATATGTCTCTCATTGTCCATCTCATGGTCCCGGGGTTATTGATTCTGATAACTAATCATATATTTGATTTTTAGATCATAAGAGAAACACTAGAGTCTACAGACATCACTAGATTTGTCAACTATAATTGACATCAAGTCTTTAAGAAGATTGAGGATATGTATATTTGCAACATGTTGGGCACATACGACCTTTGTGCTCAAGCTTTTGGGAAAGTATTATAATTTTAGAAATAAGGAGTTAGTCCTATATAATCAAGAATATAATTCGAAGAATGTAGATTATAAGGAGCTTAATTTTTTCTCTTTCCTAGAGTTTAACATATCTTATGCTTTATTCAGTTTATTATATCATACCATAAATATCAAATTGACCATTGAAAGGTAACTGAGTTGGCTTATAATTCTCTAATTAAAATTTTCATGTAAATGAGTTCTTGAAAATTTCATTTGCTTGAATACAAGCCTTCTATATCACATGCAAAAAATAAATAAATAAAAAAAAAAATTGTGTTTGTATGCTGAATAATAAGTACGTATAGAAAACTTTTACACAAAACAAATGCATTTTTCAAAGGTCCATTTACATGCAATTTTATTAACAAATATACCATCTAACACATTCATCCTACAGGGACCAATTCAAGTACATGAATATTTGTTCACAAATAACAAGTTTAAAACTTACTCATACAACATGGATAGGACAACCTAAAATTGGAGTTACGCCCAAAAAGTAAGAAAAGACACTCTCGAACCCTAAGAACCTGATCCATCACGTTTTTGTTAGCTAACACACTAAAATGTATCAATGACATAAGTAGAATAATGCAAACAGAAAGAGCGGGAGTTGTTAGTGGCATAAGGTAGGTTGCAAAGTGTTTGGCACTACAGGTTTCCACTAAAGCTTAAGAGCCACAATGCCAAAACGCTTTGGATACATGTTCACAACACCCTGCTCTAGCATCGACTTCAAAACACAACAAAATCTTCATTACGCCCCACTGTCATGACATCAACAGCTCCGGCCCCATTGATAACCTTGTTTTCAGAGTGTTTAGATGTCTAATATCAGCTAGAATTATGATTGAAATACTCAGAGCTATCATTCAGCATTAAGCCCAATCCATTTCTAATAACTAAGCATTATTGACCAAATCTTTCAATTTACATTTCACAACAAATGAAAACCACATTCATTTCTATCGTAATAAACACGAATTGAATGAGTAGATTAGTAAGTAGATGTAGGCTCAACTTAACCTTACAAAACCAACTTTTATGTAAGGTTTGCACCCACTTACATGTCATAATTTGATCATATCTCTAATCAATATGGGATCTACAAGACACCTGTCACACCAAGGACGGGATATCTCAAGTGTGACACTTTATATTTATGGGTGATCCAATAACAGGTGATACGATAGGCCCGATTAACCTTTCTAGGATAAACTCTAATACCATCTTACAAAATGGATTTTAACCTAATTAAATCTCACAAAACCAACTCGGTAGGTGAATTTTACACCTACTTATATACTATAATTTGGTTGTATATTTAGGCAATGCGATGTCTTCAACAGATACAGTGGAATGTACAATTTGTTTTGCACAAAATGGAACACTTGCTACATTAAAAAATTGAATTTTCACATAATCAACATCCTACAAAATAGAGATAGGGGGAAACAAAGTGCAAAGATCAGAAAAGTTACAGGTTGATAGACAAAGGATGATAATCTACATTATAGATGTTCAAAACACCTGAACAGGAGCAGGTCGACATGCCATCATTCCCAGCTTATTATTTGCAGTATGACCAGTAAGCTCTATTAAAATATCAACTTGATCTTCTCTAACCATGTCAGCAACTTTCTTTTCATCAGTTCCGTAAATATCTTTCCAGGACCCACCCTTCTTTAAGACTTTCTCTCTAAACCGGCTGGTTTTGGCATCTGCCTGCACAAACACAAGAAAATTAAATACAAATTCTACTCAAAAAATGGAGATATTAATGACAAGACAAACTATGGAACCAAACATACAATGCTGACAATAAATGTCTGCATGCAAACCAAAATCACATTTGGCCTGCTAAGATTGCTGATAAATAACAATCCACAATGGCAAGAGAGAGTTGTGTAACATTCAATCCACATTAACAGAATGAACACCAACATAAATGGATACCCAGTACAAAAGCAACAATGCGCACTACAGAAAAGAAAATTAGGACCGCCCTAGTACTTTATCGAAGGCTAACAATTAAATGGCAGTCTTCCAACCCAATCAACATCTCCACCCAGCATGTGGTATACTGTATGTTCCCAGCACAACACCACCTTAATTGGAGCACTAGCAATGATGCAGAAATCATGTAGATATGGGCACCATAAGTGGACTAATACCCAGCTATAATGTTGTCTATAACCTGTAGCCTTTTGGGGAGACACCACTAGAGTCACCATCAATTCTTAAGATAGATAGGCTGACAATTAATATAGTTCATATTCACCAGACCTCTATTGTGATATCCAGGATTTGTTCTGTTTCCCTTACACAATTTGTTTGCAGTTAGCAAAATACCTGTTTCTATTCTGCTTAATAAAATTGTGTAAACATAATAAGCATCTAAGAACTTGGGCAGCACACCCCCTACAGGCTAAATGATAAGGTGGGGCAACCAAACACCTCAATACTCTAACAAAGACCCCATATTACTTAGTGTAGGATTTAAGCACCCCATAATACCCATATTCCTAACATGTCACTGCCCCTAAGAGTTAATGTCTTACACGGTACCTCTTCCAAAACATCCACAATCAGCTCTGATATTGATTGGTAAGATCAAATTACTAGGGACCCACCCTTAAAATCTAGTTGTTAAGCAGAGAAAACTAAGCACGTTAGTACTACATCCCACTTTCCTCAATGTTAGGCACCCCACAATATCAGAGGAACAAAAATATTTTAACACAGAAATCTCAGATCAATTCTGACAGATAGTAGTACATGAAACCAGAATAGGGAGTAGCTATTGGCTATCAGTCTGAACAGTTGGAAAACAGGATCCAACGAAAATGAAGCTATCTGGTCAAGAATCTTCATTTGCTTCCGAAGTTAACCACAATTCCTAAAGCAATTTTGAGGATCAAAAAACATCCACAAAAATCGAGAAACTTTATCTTCCAAACACTCACATCACCCTTGAGTGATAAAACTCAGGCTCTTCCAGTAGTTGATTGACATTTCTACTATTGATGAAAAAGAAGATGAATACATGCATCAAATTTGAAAACCGATCAACTATAATTCATCGGTTTCTTTCATGGTGTACAAAATAAATTTAACTACAAATGTTAAGATGGCAGGGTGAATATTTCATGCAACTATCATTTGAACCAAATGACGGCCTGAGCTTTGAAATTTGATCAAACACATTAACAGAATATATAGCAATTTTGTGCACATCCATTTAATTCTATACCTTGACAACTGCTGAATAAACAATCACTTTATAATTGGTATAGTCATGATAGACAAGGGGAGCTTCTATGAAATATGACACAGAATGTGTAAAATAATCAGGAGACACATATCCTATCACAAGAGGCCGTTCAGGATCTTTCGAGTTGTCCCATGATGTGAATTGTGAATATAGTCTCATGAATCGCCTACCCCAGTCCCTGTAAGGAAACATTTCTTTGATAAATTCTCCAGGCTTCATGTCATTCTACTTCTTGTACATAAAGTAATTTCATGCATAAAAATATAATGGCTGACAAATTTGGCAATTGAAACTACCACTAATCAAAATCCAAGCACCCCATTAATCACATAAAGAAACAATACCAGCACAGCCAAGGAGAAACATACATAACATAGACATATATGATTTTCATATTCCTACAGGACATGCCGATTGTAAGTTGATGCCATACAGCAACTCTCATGACCGTATATATTGAAATGTAATGTTATTTTATTTATATTTCTTTTGGCGTGTACCCAGCTTTAGGATTTTAGAAAGTGCCTTGCCTATTTTATTAATACATATATACCCATGTATATATACACACACACATATACATACATATATATACCCCATATACATACATATACAATATATGTATATATATATATATATAGACACACATACATACATACATACACACATCAATAAAAGCACAACAGCATAGGTAGAAAACAATGTTTTATCCATATTATTTATTCAAGTTGGTATTAGAGAGTGTAAGATCCCGTTTTGTCATTTTCTTCATTGTCTATGGCAACATCAGTCGTTATCAACATTGCTCTCGGTCTTTTTCTTCATTGTTATTCCTTGCATAGTTTTTTAGTGCTCATGTGTCTAAATCTGAAAAATCAGAATCCAAAATTTTTTATGAAGAGTATCAATAACTTTTAGGAACATATCTGATAAATCAATCAATCAAGTTCAACATGGTTCAATGCCAAGAGTGTCAACTACATGCATTTCTCAATCTTTGGAAGGTCATAGTCCATGGTCATAGCGAACGGAGCGGACTGTTTACACTTGTAGCAGTGAATTGTCTTTTTACCCCTCGACTTTGATTTGAACTTTCGTTTTCCAAAACCATCCTTCTCTTGCTTTCTTCCATGTTTCTAGCCACTCTTAATGTATAAACTGTCACCTTGAGAAGAACTATCCTCTGCATTCTACTTTCGTTGGTTGTGCACCAACAACGAACAGGAATCTCCTCAACCTTGATTGTTTATTTCCCATACATAAGGGTTGTCACAATATATTCGTGTGAAGAAGGCAACGAACACAACAAAATTATTGCTTTATCTTCATCCTCGATCTTCACATCTAGCTGCGCTAGATTTGTGATTAGTTGATTGAAAATATTCACATGTTGTGCCAGATCGTTACCCTCCTGCATCTTCAACCTATACAACCTCTACTTAAGATGCAATTTATTTGTCAAGATTTTTGACATAAACTGCGATTCTAATTTCTTTCAGATTTCATTTGGAGATGACAAACTAATTACAGGGTACATGATCTTGTCTGCCAAACAGAACCATATGGTTCTTGCTGCTCGTTCCTGCAGATCCACCCAATCGTCATCCTCCATCTTTGCTAGTTTCTGCGATTTTAAAATCTTCAACAACCCTTGCTGGGCTAACAGATCCTTCACCCTCGTCTGCCATAATATTCGAAATTACCGTGACCATTAAATTTCACAACTTCGAATTTAGTACCTCCTGACATAGCCATCTCAACTCGCTCTGATACCAATTGTTGACAAAATCACACTATAAACACAAGAATGAACGAAAATAAAGAACACAAGATTTAAAGAGGTTCGACAATTTGTCTACGTCCTCAGGGAGCGATTAAGCGGTTGTGTTTTTGTTATTATAGCATCAGTGTTAGGGTTACAATTACAGATTGTTGATATTAATAACCCTAAACACGGTACAATTACCAAAATACCCCCTTGTGTACTGTACAATTATCGGTTTTGCACTGTTCATCCCAAATCTGTCTAGTACCTTCTTAGTATAACCTTGCTGAGATAACCACAGTTTCTTGGAGCTTCTATCCCTACGAATCTCTATCCCAGGAATTTTCTTTGCCGCACTTAAGTCTTTCATATCAAATTCCTGACTCAATAAAGCTTTCAAACCAAAAAGATTTTCACACCAGAAATGGATAGATTATGATGAGATTTTTTCTCCTGTGGTTAGACATACTTCTATCAGGACAATACTTGCATTAGTAGCTAGTTGGGATTTGTATTTAGAGCAGATGGATGTTCAAACTGCTTTCTTGCATGGTGATTTAGATGACCAGATTTAAATGCAACAGCCAGAGGGTTTTTCTCAACCTAGACATAAGCATTTGATTTGTAGGTTGAAGAAATCTTTGTATAGATTAAAACAGTCTTCAAGGCAACAGTATGAACGGTTTGACTCCTACATGATTCAGATTGGCTACAAGAGTTATGAGTAAGATTGTTGTATTTATGTCAAGAGCATTGATGATGGTTCTTTTATATTTCTGTTACTGTATGTTGATATGTTAATTGCTGCGAAGAATTTATATGATGATGTTGGTTTGAAAGCTTTATTGAGTCAGGAATTCGATATGTAAGTCTTAGGTGCTGCAAAGAATATTCTTAGGATGGAGATTCACAGGGATAGAAGCTGAAAGAAACTGTGGTTATCTGAGCAAGGTTATGTTGAGAAGGTACTAGACAAATTTGGAAGGAACAGTGCAAAGCCTGTGAGCACTCCATTGGCAAATCACTTTAAGCTCAGTTCAAATCAATGTCCTAAAACAGATAAGGAGGTTGCGGACATAGCAGAGGTTCCTTATGCTAGTGTTGTTGGTTGCTTGATGTATGCGATGGTATGTACTCACGTTGATTTAGTTCATGTTGTTAGTCAAGTTAACAAATACATGTCTAAACTATATAGGCAACATTGGGAGGCAGTCAAATGGATTTTCAGGTACTATAGAGGTATTATGGGGCATCACATTGTTTTGGTAATCAGTAGGGTGATTCTTTGGTTGTTGGATATGTGGATTAGATTATGTAGGTGATTTGGATAATAGAAGGTCGACAACTGGGTATGTTTTTACTTAATGGAGGACCTGTATGTTAAAAGTCAACTATCCAGTCTATTATTGCATTATCTACCACTGAAGTTGAATACATGACAGTAGTTGCGGCTACAAAAGAAGCTTTGTGGTTTACTGAGTTAGTAAATGAATTGGGTGTTCAACAAGGTGGAGTTCAGTTGCATTGTGATAGTCAGAGTGCTATTTATTTAGGAAAGAACCAAATATATTATACAAGAACAAAATTGATGTGAGGTTTCACAAGATCAGAAAGTTGATTGCATCTGGTGAGATACTATTGCAGAAGATTGGTACTGCGGAGAATGCAGCTGGCATGTTAACCAAGTCAGTTACCACAGACAAGTTCAAGCATTATTTGGACTTGTTGAATGTTTATAGTTGCTAGAGAAGCATGATAGTACATCCCACTATATGTATTTGATAGTTTCAGATTGTATATCTTCTAAGGGGGCGTATATTCGCCAAGGTGAAGATTTGTTAAGTATGAAAGGATAATGTCGGAGCGGTACAGTACGAGTATTTTGGTAATTGTACCGTGTTTAGGGTTATTAATATCAATCATTTGTAATTGTAACCCTAACACTAATTCTCTAATAACAAAACATAGTCGCTCAATTGTTTTCGAGAACGTCGACAAATTGTCAAACCTCGTTAAATCTTGTGTTCTTTATTTTTGTTCGGTCCTGTATTTATAACGTAATTTTCTCAACAGCATCCAATCTAGTGTTCTTTATAGTGTTGTCAGATCTAATTAACAACTCAGAGACATTCTAACTAAATCTCTAATAGGACCAAGGATTCAGTTATATGTTCCAAACGTGGTGCATATGATCTACTTGAACGGTGTTGAAATATGATATCATTTTAGTAATATTTCTTTCGTGTACCCAGCTTTAGGGTTAGGGTTTTAGGTAAGTGCCTTGCCCCTTTTGTAACCTACACACACAAAAGCACAACAATGTAGGTTGAATACACTATGTTTCATCCATCTTATTAATTCAAGTCTATAAATGGCTTCAGTTTGCATAAATAAACATTCAAGCAGCTATTACAAGTTTCAAATGCAATGACTATTTCAAGGGATATCAGCACAGCACCGAAACAATCGATTCAAGTTAAAGAGCTAAAAGAAATTTAGAATTTTTATCTATCGGAAAAAATGTCCTTGTGCTTTTATGGTTGACAACCAGGTCACCAAAAATCATTTCATATTACTGGTAAAGCCACAGATAATTAATCTCTTCATTCCTTTAAAACACAATCAAGTTTTTACTCTATTTCAGCTCCACTTTCTTAATACATGGCTAGACAAGAATATCAATTTTTCTTTGAACTATTTCTATTTTAGTTTTCTTCATTTGAACCATCAAATCTTACAACAGCTAATAAAATGGCACAAACTATCTCACACCACTGGCACAACACATGTCACATCTGCTTCAGTTTCAGGTCCCTTTTTTTTCTTTACCAAGAAAAATAAGAGAGTTTACCAACTATTTATGAAAATGAACGAAGTTGATCAGGAAATCAATGAAACTATAATTTGTCTCATCATCAAGGGAAATCATCTGTTTTAATTGGACATTTACAAAAGAAAGTCAATGGATTGATTGTTACTACTGATGCCATTTGATTAAGCACTATCAATAATTAAAATTTAAAATTTAAAAGATCACAACCGAGCATTGTACCTGTGAGCCTCAAAAAGTTTGTCGTCATTTCCTTCATCTATATAATTCATTGCAAGTAAACGGTTCTGCACATCATTGTATTAAAAAGACATATCAATTACTATAGAAAAAAACAACTAAAAGAAATAAGTCGTGCAAAAAAACAAATCCAATCATCACAACCGTATATCAAGTCACAACTAATGAAAAATAAAGAGAAAAGATTTCAAACATTATGAGAAAACTATATGAATCTGAAAATTTTTAAAAAGGTCCTCTTTCAAGACCATTAACACCTAACTGACCTATCTGCAGTCATCACACAAATTTGAAGAAAGATAAGAATATTCCATCGTCAAGATACTTAATTATTTATGTACACGCAAAGATAAGCCTAACTTTGAAACAGTATATATGAGAAAAAGAATTTGGGAGATGTTAACTTAAAAATTTTCTTAAAAAACGAAGTTCAAGCCTAACTCAACCTCACAAAATATATTAAGGAAGGTCACCAACAGACAAAATGGAGGTTGTGAAGTGTTATCGCTGCAGTTTTCAGCTGAGCTTCACAGCCAAAATGCAAGAAAACATCCCAAAAAGCGCAATTGGGGCCACCCGGCTCCATCGCTATTGCAGCACTTCACCAGTACTCCAAAACACAATACGACAAAGTGTGTGGCGTGCCTCACCACAATAATGGCCACTCTGGCCACTATGATAACATGAATTATAACTGAATCAAAACTCAAAACTAAGGCTCATACTATTCTGTTATGCAGAATGCCATCTTTACCAAAACAGAAAGAAAAATCCCCAAACTATCAGAAAATAAAAATAACCCTAAACTGAACAGAGAATAAAATATTTCTTCCCAACAAATGCATCCCTATTAACCCACTAAGGACATAAGCGCATCTTCAAGTTGAAGCAAAACAATGATGGATGAAGATTACATTAAGTATTCATCCATTAATACTTAACCCCAGTATACCAAAAGACACTATATTACGCACAAAGTTTCTCCAATATCGAGGTTAACAATCCTGGATTAGAGTCCAAAGGTCGAGACGACAGACCAGAGGTAAAGACAATTTTAACAAAACCCTGTTAAGCCAGGTCAACCTATTTAGTCAAGCTCGCAAGTCAATTATTGTATTCCCTTTGTTTTAATCTATAACTTTAAGGTCAATTCAATCCGGTCAGTTTCCTTTCCTTTTTATATAGAAGGACAACCTAAATTTGTTGCATAAGGGAGCATCGTAAAGATAATGTGATATAAAACCATCCTTGCCAATAACCTAACAACTAAAAATATAAGAAAGTTATTTATTCCTAGACAAGCCTCTATGCTACTAGTAGAAATCAGAGGCCTGATTGTCCTGTCAGGTTGCACATCAAACGGTTAAGGGAAATCTTTAAATTAAAGATTATTACCCCTATAAGAGTTTAGATGCCAATGAAATTTCCTAGAGATTGACAATAAGCTTTAAGAAATAATGACAGGTTCAACCTTTGGTTTCAATACACATTCTCAGCAAACCACAATTTAATTGTTTTATGCACACTAGCAATGGAAACTTTCAGCTGCTGAAAATAATGAATCAGACCTGGCCAGCATTTCGAGAATCAGGATCAATCTTAAGACATTGCTCATAAGCATTAATTGCTAGTGCGATATCACCAGCATCCCTATAAAGAACTCCTGCACAAAAAGAAAACAAAATGATTGAGCATACGATTACAGATGTGCTAAGAGTTTCATTCAATTGTGCACAATAAAATAAATCATATGTTGTAACTAAATACATAGAAAAAGAAATTTTCATAACATAGAAACTTTTGAAGAAAGAAAGGGTACAGCAGCTTACAAAAAGTCTCCACCATCCAAAGAATGTAAACTCAATCCAGTCACAACTTTTCAAAACTCCCTTGGAATGGAAATCTAAAAACCCAATGCTGGTTCAAAGCAAATTTAGCTATACTTTCTTCACCAGTAGAAATATCATTTCAACATAAGCCTTGTAGCCTGCCTTATGGTCAATCTCCAGAAATTTTATCTACTTGTAAACCATTGGATGAAGATCCAACCAAAAGTGGTCTGACCAAAGATCAAGTATGACTGACTTACCATCAGTCATGACTTTTCAAAACTCCCTTGGAATGGAAATCTAAGAACTCAATGCTGGGTCAAAGCAAATTTAGCTATCCTTCTTCACAGAAGTAATATCAACATAAGCTTTGCAGCCTGCTTTTTGGTCAATCTCCAGAAATTTAATCTACCAATAACCCATTGAATGAACTTCCAGCCGAAAATGGTCTGACCAAAGATCAAGCTATTATTTGTCACTTTTCCTGACTACCCTGATAAGTCTATAATGTTATTCACAGTTAGTTAGTCAGCAATATGATAGTTAGATGATTTCTTTTAACCAAATTTCACATACGAAAACCATTTTACATATCAATCACACAGGTGATGATTGATAGAAGCCATATAACCAAGGCTAGAACTATGCTGACATGTCAAGCAAGAAGTCAACAAGCAGCACAACCTTGCGGATCAACTAAGATGAACATATATTTGATGTAGACCAGGATGGGGAGAGGTTAACTTCATTGTGGACCAACTACCTCAAGCCTTGCTTTAATAAATCAGAGAGGAAAGACTCCAGTATTGTGGAAACTATGAAAACAAAAGAATACAAGATAATATCTTCAAAAACATACTAGGAATTGGAAAAACACCTTGCATCACTCAAACTCCATGGAATAAGCAAGATGGTGATTTGCCACACACGACCTAGCACTCAAGATAAGAGTCAAGAATGCTAGGAACTATGAAGAATCTTACGCTACTCAACTTCATGAGATAAGCAAATATGAATAATCACCACTTTTGACCTAGTTCACAAGATAAAAACCCTAAGAGAGAAAACCCTACTTCCCAAACTCAGAATCGCACTAAAGCGACATCAATGATAAGTTAAAGAGCACCACAAAGGATAAGCATTGATGACAACACTTCAATCACTACTAATGCTAAGCAAGAAGGAGAAGAATAGCCACTTAAAATATACCCACCTAAGAGAAGAATTCTCCAAATGAATTCACATTATGATCTAAGTTGTCAAAATGAGTACATAAACTCCCCTTACCTAAAGAGTGTGGTGCAAACAAAGACCCAAAAATTCATCATGAAAATATATCAAAAGCCATAACGGGTTACGGCGAAAGCATTACAAACAAAAGTGAAATAAAATATATACATATAGATATTATTAAAAATGCAATACATACGGATACATTATTTTCAAAAATTCAAAAATATAATTGTAACTCAAAAATAATGAAAGACAATCAATAACTAATAATAATATCATCTCTAAAGAATTTAAATAACAATAAAATCAAATTCAAACACCACAAATTTCAAGTTCAAAACAAACAATAACAACAAAACAAAATGAAGGAGCTGCTGGTGCAATGTGGGTAGGGTGGACTTGCATTCCACAACAGCAGCCGCAAATTCAGCAGCTATGGCGTCAGCAGAAACAGCAGCAAAAAACACCAAAGTCAGCGAAAGCAATGGTGGCAACAGTGTCATCAGCAGTGAGACTGCACAATAATAGAGATTGTAGGTTCAATGTGGGTTGGGTGGCCTAGGTCAATATTTTGTTGTAATGTAGGGTTTGGGCCAGGATGTATGGCCCAACTTATTTTTTAAAAGAAAAAACACTGACTCCCATTGGCAAAATAAGAAGAAAATAAAGATTAGGGTTTCACTGTCTCAGATCGGGTTGGGTCACCCGAAGCTAAGCTTTCTTATCCTTCATTTAGCATGGCTGCCACTGCTACTCCTTTGTTTCACACAGGCACCGTCACTACTTCTTCACTTCGCTCGAGCACCTTGTTGCCACTCCGCAACTTCCTCCATGTCCGTTTTGCAACACTATTTCATGACACGAAAAGTGGACGTGATGGCACCATGAAAAACCCACATCACCATCACCATGACCATGCTGTGGCAGCAAGCTATAACCCACATCACCGATTTCAGTGCCACAGTGGATTTTTGATAACACTAGGGAGGCGAGAAGGGATTAGTCAAATAGTTATCTTCCCTAGTCCTATATCGAAATAAAGCATAAAATAGATAACGGATAGCTAGCTTATTCCTCGTTCCAAACAGCTCAAGCTAAGCTAAAACAAGAAAAATGATTACATTTTCATCACTTTTAGAATCACAACAATATTTATGCCACAGCACAACTACGGGTGCAGTCGAAATCATGATTTAAAACATAGAAGCACACAATTTCAAGATTTTCCTCACATGTCCAATTTAGAGCCCATGAAAGATCATGCGAAGAGTGGGACCAATGGGATCATAATGGAAGACCACGGAAATCGTGGAATCACCATGTTTTCATGTTGTGTTGTGTTCTGCATCTCACAAAACTCTTCTTCGGTCAAGGAGTTTGGGTTAAAACCCAAGCTCAATACAAAAATGTTCTCCTTCACACATAATTGGTTTCACATAACAACATAATTGATATTACGTTTCTCCTTCCTTCTTGTTTGCTAAAAAACCAACTTCCCAAAAGAAAACCTGACACGTTGTGGTTGTTCCAATTGCTTGACTATACCATAGGTAAAGCTGCACGGACGCATACAACTCACAGTGTCACATTTTTCTCTTTCACTCGCAGTTGTGACTTTGTTTTAATTATATATATAGTATTTACACAGATGTGGAATCTATGATCAATGTTGCAATCCCATAATTTACAATCTTGTGAGCCTTTCACAATCCCAACCATTATCTCAATTAAACCCACAATGACCAAACAATAATACAACAGCCTTATCCCATTAAGGGACCCCACAATAAACAAATTATAAATTAAAGATATAAAAAAAATACCTAAGTTATTGTATGCCTCTGCATATGTTGGATTTGCAATGATAGCTTTCTCAATCATACTCGCAGCAGCATCCATTTTACCCTGGATATAAAAAGAGAATGAAATCAGTAATTAAAAGCATATGATTAACTTCAGATTTTAAGAAATGCACAAATACATAACCTGGACAGTGTATACAACACCAAGGTTATTTAATGACTGCGAAAAGTTAGGCTTGATTCCCAAAGCAAGCTGTATAACAAGAGAGAAAAAAAAATTTGATACGAAAATCTATGCCACTTCTCCAACAAGAGTGAGTGAAAACAACTGGCATGACATCATTACCTGGTAACATTCCACTGCTTTATCAAGGTTGTCACGATCTTTATATATGACACCTAGATTATTACAAGCTTCCGCACAATGCGGATTGAAGTGGAAAGCAAGTTCATAGAACACAATAGCCTAAGTAGTATAAACAATTTTCATAAGGCAATTAGTATAGTAATACAAGAACATTGCATGTTAATATTTAATATCATAGACGAAGATGCACACTTAGAAATATGGACTGAGAGGCATACCATATCAAACTTAAGCATCTCACCATAAGCAACCCCAAGATTATACATAGCATCAGCATAATGCCAGTTATAATACAAAGCTTTCTTATAAAAAGCCACACCACGGTTGATATCACCCTCCAATTTAACCTACACAGCAAACCAATGATCTCCATAAGTAAGACAAGGTGACTCAAAGTTGTCACCTTAAGCAAGTTAACCTATAAACCAACATCAATTTAGACAAGAAAAAGTAAATATAAATTTGCAAGCTATAACCAAATAATTCAAAATAATTCTCAGCCATAACAATTTAAACCCCTCATATGTCAAAGCTCGGAATTCAGCCTTTGCACTAGACCTTGCAACAACATTTTGTTTTTCACTTCTCCAAAGTCACCAAATTTCCACCCAAGAACATGCAATATGTCCTAAGGTGGATCTCCTACAGTGACATAACCTAAATAATTTGCATCAAAATACGCCTCCACTTTTAATTTTTCATTCGTCTTGAACAATAATCCACTTCGTGGACTTGTCTTCAAATATTGAAAGATTAAGTTCAAACCTGTAAATGTCTATCTCTCTTAGGTCATGCATGAACTAACTAACTACACTCACAACATAAGCTATATCAACTACGGTGTAGGCTAAGTAAATGAGTTTCTCCACAAGTCTCTAATATTGGCCCTAATTCACAATAGAACTACCTTCATCACTACCGATTCAATGGTTTTGTTCTATAAGAACTCTAGTTCATTTGCAACCAATCTTACTTGTTTCTTTGAGAAGATCAAGAACATACTTCCTTTGGATGATATAAATGTCTTTCTTCAAGCATGCAACTTCTATCGCAAGGAAGTACTTTAATTTTCCTAGATACTTCATCGCAAGTTGAGCAACAAGATTTTCTTTAAAAATTTGTTTTTCATGATCACCATCTACTTCAACAGTCATGTCATTCACATAGACCAAGAGTAGAATAAGTTTGTCTTCTAAGAAATGCTTAATGGACAAGGTATGGTCACCTCGACTCTATCAATATCCCATGGAAAACATAACCTGGTTGAGTCTACCAAACCAAGCACGAGACGACTGTTTGAGTCCATACAAGGCTTTCTACAACCTACGAACTTTATTCCCATCTTCAATAGACCTAAAACTACAGGAATCTCCATGTAGACTTCTTCCTTTACATGTCAATGCAAGAAAGCATTTTTCACATTTGCAATCCCCAACCAAAATAAGTTGCCAATGAAAGAATGATTTCAACAATATTCATCTTTCTTACAAGAGTGCATATCTCCTCATAATCAACATAAGTCAGAGAACACCTTTTAGAAGCTAATTTTGCTATGGAACAATCCAATGTGCAATTAGATTTATACTTTACATCATAAACTCACTTGCATCTTATTGCCATTTTATCCTGTGGCCCATCAACAATCTCCCATGTTTGGTTCTTTTCTAAGGTATCCATCTCTTCATTCCTGACTTCAACCCAATTGTCATCCTTCAATGCTCCTTGAACTAATGTAGGGGCAAATTGTGCTTTTATCATATGGAAGAATTTGAAAAATAAGGCAAAACTTCATATTTTTCTTTCATGAGGAAAATCCATGTGAGTACAACCATCAATAAAAGTGACAAACCATTTAGCAGCAAATATACTAGAGTTTGATGCAATTCCCCAAACATCAAAATGGATCAAATCAAAAAGGATGAACACTTATGTATTACTAGAAATATTTGTGGCACAATAGTGCTTTGCAAGTTGACATACATCACATTTAAATGACTCCACAGAATCTTTGGCAAATGAAGAAGGAAACATAAGAGTTTAGAACATAAAAAGACAGATGTCCAAGACAATGATAGAGAAGCCAAATTAGAGGGGCATCCAAAGTGATGCAAGGCTAGAGACAAGATGTAATTGTCTATCTACTAATACCATCCTTAGTTCACATATATTTCATGAATTCAACACCGCTCATGAAGAATTTGAAGATTGGCAATGATCATCAAGATCTAAAAGCGTTCTAAATCATTATTTGATCGTGTATATGTGAATAAAATTGAAAACAACCAAATCTTGTAATTGACTTATTTAATAGATATCATTATAAGTTTTGCAAATAATTGAGGTAGTTCTATTTACAACCCCCTCCCCCACCCTTGAACTCAGCCTCTAAAACTAACAATTGGGACATGGGTCCCATTGGCAACTTTAATGTGGTAATGAGAAAAGAAAAAATATGATGTTAAAAGAGGTTAATGAGGGGTTATATGGTTTGTCGCACCAAAGTTCAGAACCCAAGAGTCCTTACATAAAGTTTTAGAAACATTAAAAGTGGAATTGGAATTCTTACCAATCATGGTTAGAGTGCAAGTACCAAAAGATGGCTTACAGATAGAATCCATGAGATTTTAGATATTCAATTACAACACGTTGTGCAGGCATTCATTCTTCAATTGAAGATGAAGGAGTCTTGTCAAAATTTTCAGAATTTGAAGTTGCCTGAAAACCTTCCCTGAAGGCTGACCTTTTAGTTCTACCAAACAAGTGAGAGCTTTCTCCTTTCCGTGTAGCTTGAAGGAAGTCTCCATGGTCTGGCCAGATTTCTTACAAGACAGCACACCAATGATCCTCCTTGCCTTTCAAGTTGAGTTTCATGTTCCCAAGATTTGAAGTCTAAGTTTGGAAGTCTTTCCAGAAAACATGCCAGCTTCATCAATGGAGGGCTCATTAATCATGACCATCCAACAGTCTCCTCACCTCGGACAATATAGAAGACTTTAGAAAGAGAAGAAAGTCTTTCCTTCACAATAATTTGTAGCGCAAACAAGGTCATATTTAGGATTCAATCCTGATATGAGATTATACCCGAGTCACCATTGTCCCAAATTTGGAAATTAGGATTATCACGAGATATGGTCACCCCTTCAATATGGTTAAGCCTACCCATACCCTTAAACGTTCATTTAATAAATTGAGCCCAGTAAAGATAATTCCTACCATTAAGACAGCTATCATGAGGCAAATGTGGAAGATCAACATTACTTAGTGAAGTTGTCATGCCAAAATCAAGGGATTCGTTAGCCCCTTCCAGAAAAAGGACCAGAGAACAGCAAAAATAAAATAAAATAAAACAATGTCGTGAACAATGCTACTTTCAAAGGAGAGACGCGTAACCCAAGGCAAAATGGCAAATCGGTGGCAAGTCTAGAACCTCTAAAGGCCACTCTAGCAAACCAACAGCAGCAAGAAAAGCTTTCAGACATGCCAAAAACACATCGCAAGTGAAACCCACTCATAGAGAAAGAACACGCACATGCAGGCACATGGCTACTCTGATGGCAGTGGACTCCAATAATTAACAGATTGAAGGACAATGAACCTTCTAGTGTGATCAATAGTCTGATTGGAGGCTCCTACATTGGCGGAACGGTGGTGGCTTTGAAACACAAGTTGGGTGCCTCAATAATCAAAGGAAATGGGTGCACTTTTAGGTAACCCTAAAAGAAGTTGTAGCCAAGATGACAATTATAAAAGGTGGAAGAAATGCGGATGCAGAGCCCTCAAGATTGAGAGCTCTAATACAAAATTGGAAAGATTAAACTGTATGAGAGAAGAATTTTATTGAATTGGTACTTTGATACCGTACATCAATCTCTTATCAATCTCTATATACATAAAACTCTAACCATAAAGTAATGATGTTAGAGAGATCTCTAGAATCTTCTAACAGTACACTTGTATTAAGTACAATATCCTAACAACAATTACCATTGCATTATTATTCATCTTCATAGTTAAATTATTTTTCCTTTAACAGAAACAGGACGTCATTTAAAAGAAAATATCTCTAGGGTTCCTCCAAAACAATTAGAAATATGTAGGATAACATATGCATCACCTTTGTTCCCAAATCTGTTAAAGCTATAGCCATATTATTCTTTGCGATCTCAAAATTAGGTGAAACAGCTAAACACCTGACACAAAACATTAACCGATCATAGAATGTAACAGCAGAAGTCGAGTCATTAAGTGCATGGTTAGAAATTAAATTTTAGGCAAAAATCATAGTATTCCTTCTCTCAGAAATTCTGCAAATAAGAACTTCATTATAAATTACTTTGAGCAAAAAATAAACTTATCATAAACACATTGAAAAGATATTAAAATTACGTGGCCAATGAAAAGAAGTACAAGCTCTAGACCTCTCATAACAAGTAATAGCTGCTTCCAAATCACCACGATTTTTATATATTACACCCATGTTACAGTATGCTTCCGCATACATAGGCCTCTCTAATGCAGCCTTTTCATAGAAATTAAGGGCCATGTCATATTGCATCATTTCAGAATAAACCACACCAAGGTTATAATATGCCGGCTGCAAGAATAGATAAAAAGAAAAAACATTCCATGTCAAGGACACAGCAAATCAAATAAATTTGAAGTATTTAACAATAAACGTTAAATGAAGGAAATGAGGGAGAATTACAGCATAGTGTGGATCTATCTTGAGAGCTTCAAAATATTTTTGAATTCCTTCTTGAGTGTTTCCTGCAAGCTTTATGTTTGTACCAATATCTGTTAAAACAATGGCTAGACACTCTGCAGCTGCTTTATATGAAGGATCCACTAGTAAAGCCTTTTGATATGACTGTTCCAAGCAAATCATTATACTATCAGTTGACTTGTGAAAGTAATGTGTAGCATTATGTCTAAGTTTAGTATTGGTGGTATAATTTAGTATGTCATGCAAATTCAGTAATCCCGAAAATTATATCATTTCTATTTATTATTAAACTCATTGAATAGAAACAATGGTTTGTTTGGGTAAATAGTTTATTTATGCACTTATCAGCAGCTCAGCACTTACAAATGACTCAAGCTTGACTGTAAATCCTAGTGACCAGGTTAGAAACCCAGAAGCTTGACTGTAAATCTAACTAAATAGGCTAGAAAAAGGTTATTTTTTTGACAAAGCTTCCTTGTAAAGCTTATCAAAAACAAGTTACAAAACTAGTTGCAATGTCATTAGCCTTTTTTCTAATAAGCTCTTCAAATGTCCCAAGAGCATAGTGATGTTGAGACAGTTTTCAAAATATGCTCCAGTTATCACTCCTTCAATAACTTCGATGCCAATTTCAACCAACTTCCCAAGACACTAGCATGGAAAATATATTGAGCAATGAGGTAACTTTCAAAACTTTGTGACAGAGGCACGTAGCACTAAGAATATATAGGTTAAGCTATGCATACCCCACAATACCCAAATCCACACATACCTCTAAACCATAAACCAAACATAGCCTCATGCCTAATCTAAAACTAGAAGAAAATGTTTACATTCTTAATTCAACATACCAAAGCCACAAACTAGAACAGATACATGAATAATTACAGGAAAATGCACATCTTCATGTTCTAAAATTAAGTAAAATAAAGCATGCAGTCTTAGTATCTGAATTCTCCGGTTAAAAATTGCAGGAGCTAATGCATATTTCTAAAAGAAAAACAAGTTCACCGACGCATTAGCCAGTATTATGTTACTTATACAACTGAAATGGCCCAGAAAAGAAAACACTTTGCTCATTAATCAGTGGTACTGAAGATTCCTACACAAGGAAATATGGAAATCATAGTCATAGAAACTGGATTAGGATTAGGAAAAAGGGAAGAGATGAATTTTCCAGAAGAAGAATGAAACAGTGAATTTCCAAAATGTAATATGTTACAGAAAATAAAAGCTCTCATTCTTCGAGGGACCAGATATCTCCCTAAAGTATATTCCCTATACGCCTTCTCTTCCCAAGTCTATTTTTATACAAACCTCCCTTACTTTTAACTAACTTTGTTAACATGGTGGTAACAAACTCCTAACTACTTTTAACTAACATCAAATATTCCTGTTATAACTATGAAAATAAAGAATTGGTCCTATATAATCAGAAATACCTATATTATAAACATATTATTAGGAACATTTTTATCTACCCTTGTATCATATCTTCGTTGTTAGAGGATATCAACTCTCCCCAATTTATTGTATTGATTCTTTTTTCTCAATATAAATAAAGCACACTTGACATTGAAGAGGATTGAAAATGATTGATTGATTTCTCATACTTGTCCCTCAAAATTCTTGGTACTCTTCATCAAAAATTTTATATTCTAATTTTTCAGATTTAGACACATGAGCAGCTTTATCTGGAAAACCATGCAAGGAATAACAATTTTCTCTATTCTCTTGCAATATGAGCACTGAGGACGTCCACTCCCACCACTGCGTCCTCCTTGTATGGTCCAACCTGCTCCTCCCCTTCCACAAGGAACTACCATTGCGGACGTTTCAATAACTTCAGTTTGATTGTCATCTTTCATCAGATTAGGCACCTGGATAAGTGTAGCGATTAAACCATCCTTAGAAGGGGTTTGATCACGAACATGATCAATATCTAAATGTAAGCTTCTCATAATCAAAACCATATAATATCTATCAAGTTTTTTGTTGAGTTCCTCTAATGAATCTGCCACCAGGAATCTTTTAACTTCTTCTATTGCAGCCCTAGCCTTTGCCAAATGTGAGACCATATCATGGTGGTCTGTTTGAGAGAAGTTACCATTTAAGTTGCATCAAAGAGACGTTGGATGTCATTACCAAAAATTTCTTGTGCATTCTTCCCAAAAGAGAAAACATATTTTGAAGGATTTAAGCATCTTTGAAACATCAAGCTCAATTGACGACCACAAAACAGCACATAGCTGGAAATCAATCATTTTCCGTTGGGATCTATCTCCATCAAGAATAGAGTTGAGTTCAGTTTCAAAGTGGTCATGGTATCCTTGACCAAGGAACCATAATTCTACGGAGGTAGACCAAGACGAATAATTGTTCCAATTGAACCTTGCACTTGTAAAGGTCAAAATAGCGAAGAAAGGACCAAAACCTATTGAGAACAGTGACCAAACCTGAGATAGAGAAGAGAAACCCTAAAAACCATGAGAGCACGTGCCCCAACAAAAAGGTAAGTCAAAACAATAAAAGGAGGTCAGAAAAGGAGACAGAAGAGTATAGGAAGTCGAATAAAGGTGTAACCGAGAGATTCCGGTGACGAGAAGGCAACGTGTGGAGGACACACCACAAACGAAATGTGAGCGAATCAATGCATGGCTGATTTGTTGGTCACGCTCCTCAAGGCGCACCGAAACCTAGCCTCTTTTTTATTGAACTATGGCAAATGACATTGGTGATGACAAAAGACGACATTGGAGACAATGAAGAAGACAAAGCAAGAACATACCCACTTTGATACCAACTTGAACAAATGGGAGGACTGGAAGACAGTGTATTGAACCTACATTGTTGGACTTTTATTGATGTACACATAGGATACAAAGCAAAAATAACAATACATTTCAACAAAGGCGATCAACACATCATATACAACACACACACAACCAAAGACTTCAAGGAGAGATGGAAACAAAAGGTTTATTTGGAAACACAATGGAATAGGGAATTTTATAGTCCAAAGAAGAGGGCATTCTATTAACAAGATAACAAGCACTAAGAATGGAATCACCTCAGTGATGTACAGTTAGATTGGCACCAAGCAATAAGACGAACTAATGTAAAATACCATGTTAATTTAAAAGTGTACAAAAACCACAAGTATTAGTGGTATTATCACTCCTAAAGATCTTGATCACTTGGACAATTGGTTTTTAATTTAATTAACTCAAGACCTAAAGATATTCAAAAGTTCAAGTAAACCAAAGCACAACAAGAATATTCATTAATAAAAGCGACAATAAAGAAACCCAAAAGAATATGACTTGACTTAGACCCCAAATGTCATTGAGTTTTGGAAAAGACAGAGTTACATCTTCTTTAAGTTCATTTTTGAAAAGAAGACCAAATATGTTTTCTTAATCGCCATGACTCACATTCTAAGACTTAGAGTTTACTAAGTTTATGAATCATCCTCTTGAATTTTGATAAATGTGAATGAACCAAGAGATCATGCAAAAGCTTAGGAGATGTGAATGCTAAACAAGACACTAACGATCTAGTCCCAAGACAATAGAGTCCTCCATATTCATGTCCTTCACCAAGTTGGCTTGTACCACGCTCTTGAATAAAAAAAATAATGTGTATCAGGTTATGGAACAATTTAAAGATTTCGTTAATTGACTTAAGGAAAGTAGGTTAAACGACAGTTTGGGAATAGAAAAATATGTTTTAGGTTCAAAGACTAAGAAAGGAGATTTGACCAACTCCTTGAGAGGTAACTTTGGATCCATTGGATAAAGTAACAACATGAGGAATTTTAGGATGAGAAATAGAAGAAAATAAGGAACCATTACCATAAATGTGATCAAAAGCGCCTGAATCAATTATCCATGAACTTTGACACTCCAATGTTTGAGAAATTCAAGCTTTTGACAAAATAGAATGGGTAAAAGACAGTGCTTAGCTACTAGACTTTAACTTGAGATATTCCTAATATTCTTCATTAGTAAATTGAGGTTCAACCTTATTAGATTGAAAGATGTTTGTTGTCTTGTTAGGAAAACCATGTAAGGAGAAACAGTTATATCGAGTGAGGCCAATTCTCCTACAAATGGAGCATTGAGGGCGTTTGCACCCACTTTAAGTAAAGGAAGGCCTATTCAAATCAATAGTTAGAATTAAAGCAACCTAAAGGGTCCAAATTAACACCCAAATAAACAGGCCAGCACACGGATAATAATCCAATATCCAACACCAACCATCATGGTAGCAAACCAATAACTACCTGCAACCAGCAACTTGAATTTCTCTCAAAATACAATGAGTATCATTAGTCAGAAACAACAAGACTTCTACATACCACAACCAGTGCCAGTTGTAAAAACAACAATAGTGGGGGATGAGTATGAGAGACGATGAAGCCCGAAAGACAAAGGAGAGATACAGTGAGGAACTCTTGGCATCCCACTAATTAGTACCAGAACAAAGAACCAAGGGCGGAAATGTGCCCATAGAAGGCTATGACGAGTCGATTGGTACTAGTCCAGAAGGATTCTAACAACGAGAAGGCAGTGTGTGAGACACACCCTAGGTCAGCCAAGAAGAAGTTGGTGCATGGCAACACGTTTGACCAGTGTTATTGATATCGACGAAAATATCGGAAAACTTAAAATCCTTTATAACTTTATAACGAAAACCATGACAGGTTATGTCGAAAGCATTGAGGTGAAAAAAAAATATAATATATACATATAAATATTTAAAAAATACATAAATATAATTGTAATGAAATAATATTATGTCTCTTCTTCAATTCCAACATAATTCTCTTCCATATTATGTATAATGGCAACAACAGTGTCAAGCGGGTGACGGGCAGCAATAACCGCGGTGAGTGAGATGAAGAAATTAAAAAATTAAACCTACAATATTAAGGGCTAGGTTAAAATTAAAATGTTAATTCAAGTTGTTGGCAGCTAGGTGTAATTGGGCCAACCAGGTAAGCCCAAGTCAATAGAAAACATTAAAGGTGACAATTAGAGTAAATTAATTGGGTCAGGTAAGGCCCATTCACTCAAAACTAACGTTGCAAATTAGGGTTGTCACCACTCCCATGGGAGAACTAGCACCTCCTCCCGTTGTGCCTTTGCCCACTGCGCCTCCGCCCGTTGCACCACCACTTCATGCCGCCTTTTCCGCCATTTTTGATCCACGTGCCATCCCAGGATGCAAAAGCAGTCGCCAAGGGCCGCCATGCAAAATCTGCATTGCCACCACCATGTGGTGGCGGCATGTTGTAAAGCTGCCACCGCTTTCTGCCAAGGCACCACCATACCCGCAATTTAATAACACTGCATCTGACAGAGCTCGGACAAGTGGCCACCTGGGTTGGCTCACACTCCTTTAAGTGCAACAAAACCCTACCTTCAACGAAACTACATATTTATTTGTGAGGAACATGAAGGAGCAAGGATGATATGTAAGTCATACTAGGGTTTACTAGTGATTCCCAAATTTGAACACAGATAGCAACATGCTCTTGTGGCAACCCATACAAGTCCAAGGTCATAAAAAATGTATTGTAGTTCCCAAGTTTCTTCTTCACACGTTGAGATGGTGGAAAGAGCTTACAAAAATCATATAGAGTAGCATGAAGCTGCCCAAGATAAGCAAACATGGGACTCTCCAATCGTCTTAGAGCAAGAAGAGTTAAGACATCTTGACGCATGCCATACAAACACTAAGTGTCATGGGTATAAAGGGACAAGTCTCACCCCAAAATGATGCACACGTCTCATGGAGACAAATAGTATGTTTGAGTGGGGTGTAATAGTGATTCATGCATAGTTAAACCCTAAATACCATATTAATCTATAGGAAAAAGAAAGACATTGTGTGTTTTTCATACAACGAGATGTTTTATTTATATTGAGCAAAAGAATCAATACAATAAACAAAACAAAATTGATATTCTCCAATAGCAAACATATGATATAGGAATAAACATATAGAAGAGCCTACATTGACTAGAGATAAGGCCAAATTATAGTTTATACATCAGTTCAAATCTCACCTTACAATTCGATTGTGATATTGAGTTAGGTTTAGATTTCACTTTCTTCATATGGTATCAAAATCATCCAAAGTCTATCATAATCAAGTTTGTAAGGCCTAGTGTCACCTGCTATGAGGTTACCCTCTAGTCCCACACTCAATATGTTCATTCCTTGGTGTGAGTTGAAAAGCCACATTGAACAGAGATAAGACTAAATTATAAGTGGATGTTAACCTTACTTTAAAAGTCAATTTTATGATATTGAATTCGGCTTAATGTTCACTTTCTTAATAAAACAAAAGACATTCCTAATGCTACACACACACATATATATATAGATATTTCTTCATCATAAAGGATCTACTCCTTATTCATATAATTATAAAAGTATATGACTATGCCCGACACATGTACCCTGCAGGTAATGTCATGCGCAATGTAATCAAGAATAAATATATAATCATTACTTCATTAGGTTAGTTAAGCACAAGCTTCGCATGAAAATAGGAAAAAGTCAGTAAGCAAGCAACTAAATCATCTCCCGTCTTCAACAAACAGTATTGAAAATACAAATATTCTATTCATTTAATCACTAAAACTATTCAACTTGGCAGTGTGGACATACCTCAGCGGCCTCCATGAGGCGACCTTCGTCTTTGTACAAAATACCACAATGTGTGAGAGCACAAGCATTCTGAGGATCCAACCTGATCGCCTCATTAAAACTCTCAAAAGCAAGCCTACCCAAATTCTGCATCTGTAAACATATTCCTTTTCCAATAAGAGCCTCCACATTCCCACCGTCGTTCACCAGCACACGCTCGTACAGAGCAAGAGCATCCTCAAACTTGTTCCTCGAACGCAGGATGTTTGCATACGAAACATCATCCTTCCCTTCACATCTCTTACTCACCGAACCCCCATCCCCAACAGAACCATCAGACGAACGTTCAGTCACTTTCAAAAACCCATTCTCCCCAACCAACTTTTTTTCCCTTCCATTATCCCCGTTATTATCTTCCACCCAGGCCATCAGGACCACACTTCCCTAACCACAAAAACAAAACACACAGAAACTTCTGATCAAACTTCGAACTTTTCATCTCAATTAATGACCAGATAAATCCATAATTCATAACGCAACTAGAACCCAGTAACACAGTTTAGTTCATCAAAACAAAACTAAGTAAACAGAACGGAGAAAACAAAGAAACCCTAGGAACCAAGTTCAAGCAGCATTAGGGGCGTGAGGGGGGGAATACAAAGATTGAATGAATCCCAACAAAAAAAGATGAGATTTTGATAAGGGATTAGGGCTTACGAACTTACGGGTGTTTGTAGAAGGTTCTTCAATGGTGGGGTGGCAGGAATAGGGCATGAGAAGCGAGAGAAGTTAAAAGCTTGAGAAGAGTACCATAACGAAGAAATGGAATGAATGAAAGGTTGAAGAATGAAGGTTGGAGGAGGAAGGGATTTGCAGAGGTAGGAGGCGGAGAGTGGTAGCCACCCAAGGGAAAGCTCCCCCTCCGACAAGGCAGTTCTATTTCTCCCAAAACCCAGAGAGAGAACCCTGACACTGCTTCGGTGATTACAACCAGAACAACCTTTTTATTACTCCCACTGTTATTATCTAAACACTAACAATCGTAAAATACAGAAATACAGTTATAAATATGTTTCCGGTCACTGCTCATGCATCTCTAATATTATTTTAATATAGCATAGGTGTGTGTATCTTATATAAAATATTTGATTTTTTAGTATATTTATATATTTCTAAGTATTATAGGATAATCTGATTTATCACAGCATCTAGAACAACTATTGATGATTTTTGTTAAAAATTTATTATTTTTATAATAACTTCATGACCGAAAATCTTTTCCCAAATAATCTCTTTTCAAAACAATTTTTTCAAATAAGCTTATTATGGAAACTAATAGGAAAGAGTAATTTCAAAACAAAATTAAAAAGGGTGATTACGTACAAAATAAATAACAGATTGTATTGTTAAAAAATGTGAGTAATTTGTATGTTATTTTTAATGCACGTGCATAATTATTTTTAATATTTCAATAATTTATTTTTTATCTTTTTTAATTTCGAATATAATTAACAATGAAATAGATATGTAAAATAATACATATATATATATAGATAATTATCAAATAACACATTATTTTTCAATTTAGAATTCAATATTTCTAATCTATTTTATTAGAAAATTGACTGGAACTGGATCTCTCAAAGTCGAATTCTAACATATTATTATTTTTTATATATTTTAATAAATAAATTTGTAAAAATATTTTTGATAAATTTGATTAATAATTAATATAATATAAAAATATATTTTTTGTAAATATTTAATATGAATTAGGAAAATAAAATTTTAACAACCATAAAAACCACATAATAATGTTATAACAACTTACTTTTAAAAGTATTATAGTAATTATAGAAATAAAATTTTATATTTATAAAGAAATAGAGAGAGAAAAAATTAAATGATGATTGTAAAGTGATTGGAAAAATTTATTGAGTGTGAAACTATCCTAATCCAATAAATTAATATTAAATAGCATTATTATTTAACTAAAATTTATGAGTATTATTAAAAGTTAATATTAAATATATTTATGAGTGATGATAAATGATATTAATTATTTTAAATTTCTGCTGAGATAAATTAATAAAAATATTCAAGGTTTACTTTAAAATATTAAATTTAACATGTTGATTTAAAATATTATGTAATGAATTAAATACATGAAAATTATTAATAATATAAATCATACTTAAAGTTTTTAATATTAAAAATTAATAGCAGTAATTTAAATTAATATAAATATAAAACAGTAATTTAAATTATTAATTTAATCATTTCAATTAATAATTAAATAATTTAAATTCATTAATTAAATAATTTAAATTGATTAATTAAATAATTTAAATTGATTAATTAATTTAATAATTTTAATTACTAAAAACAATTTTTAACTGTGTACATAAATTATTAAATTAATAAGTTGATATCAGTAATGTAAAAAATGTGAGAATTTTTTTTTATTTTTAATTGAAATATTTTATAAAATTGGGTTAATATTATAAATACATTTATAACACATTTAGCGCGTCTCTACTTACTAATACAAAGAGACAGAACTGTAAAAATGAAGATTTGATAAGAAGACTTTAGAAAATAATAGAAAAGAATTTGTAACTGCTCTTCTCTCAACTTCGTATTTAAAGAACTCTTTAAAGTTGAAAAAAAAAAAAAAAAAAAAAAAAAAAAAAAAAAAAAAAAAAAAACACAAGTTATCAAGAGTGCAAAAAACCTATTAAATTTGTTGCTTAAAGTTCTAATTGCCCATATCTTCATAAGAGAATTGTTTGTGCTTAAATAGGAAACTACTAAAGTGTATTGATTAATAATACACATTTTTGTTTTGATAACATAATGTTACAGACTTCAATAAATAAATTTTCACTCTAAAAACTGTGTAAAAAGAGTGTATTGATAGTTCTGTCTTCCTTATTATCATGCAAATCTGACACCATTTCTAGCAACAGAATGTTGTATTTGTCACTCGCGCTTATTTCGTTCCAGCAGCAAGTATTATTGGAGGGAAACATTAATTGGATTTATGTGATTTGTTAAGTCAAAAGGTTGTCCAAAGTAATAAACATTCTCTTGTCTGCTTGTAAATCCGCTGTGACTATATACAAGAGAGGAAGATAAAGAAATCTCAACAGCAAGAGCAGCAAAATAGAAAATATAAGTGCGGATAGGTAACCCCTCTACTCTGTTTAGAATAAGTACAAAATCTAACAGAAACAAAAAAAAAATTAAGAACACATTTTTTACAGCATGATAATAACAACAATTCGAAAGCTCTTTCACAAAACAAGAGCTGCGACCTGCGTCTGCCATACCCTGACCCCTGTAACAACCCATGAAAGAGTACCTTATCTATGATCTGCGGAACTCGTGATTAATTCTCCACGAGGGAGGAACATGCTTCCAGTTTCGGAAGCAAACTTCGCCACGCGTCAGCAATACCATTTGCAAGACGCGCCTGACCTTTGGCAAATTCATGGAAAGCAATCCCCATATCTAACGTTTTCTGTTCCTGAAAACGCTCCATCTCTTCATTCATTAGTTTCACAATCGTCTCAAATGTATTCGTCGCCTGCTCACTCTCTGCCTTCAACTGCATGGCAAAATCATGTCAATCAAAAGAAATTGCATATAATTATCATTAGTGGAGGTTAATATTCAAGCAAACTTGCCTCTTTATATTCATGCTCAGCTTCTGCAACTTTATCAGATCGAATCAGCATAAGTTTGTCACTGCATTGCAAATAATAAATATCAAAATATATGGCACCAAGACTTCTTAAGGCTTCTATTCATATCACAGAATACAAGACTTTTATTTTGCATTCACATATGCAGAAAAGAGCTTATCTTTCAGGAAAGGCACCTTAGCCATCAAATGATTTTTATATTAAAAAGGAATTATTCTGTAGTAAAAATTAAAGTAGGCAAATAATAAAAACAAGTAACCAGGAGTATACAGATTAATCTCCTTTAGCTTCAATGTTTCAGCCAGTTCACATTGTCTTCTGAAGGCATTGGCCCTCTCTGCTATTGTTGCCTGTTTCAGAAGGTGAACCAAGAGCTTTAGATTGAAAAGAAAAAGGGTATAACAATCAATTTTAAACCAATTTTGGAGCTCAGTTGGAGGAGCAGAACTTATACTATTCGCATAACTCAATAATTGTTCTACTAAGGCAACTGGATATATATTGCAAGTAAAAAACACATAATATTAGACAAATTAGTCATTAAATACTTAAAGAAAACGAGACCGGGGCTACCTTAATAGATTGTACAGCACGGACATAATCCTTCAATGGTTCTTCAAAATTCATCAAGAGCTGATGAGCCTATCGTAGTAGGATAGTTTGTTTCAGTTTAATCCGTCAATAATATGTATGTACCGTCATGAAAACATATGAATAACCAGTAAAATGATGTCCAACAGCAAACACGTGAGAATTACCTCCTTTTGCAGCTTGACTGATAAAATCTCTGACTTCATCCCAAGTTCAGAGAATGCTTTCCCAAGAGCATTTCCTTCAGAAGCGCCCAGAAGTTTTACTGCTTTTCCAAAATCAGACAATGATTGCCCCAATTCTGTGTGAACATAATCAATTATGAATTTATCTTGTCAGAAGTGTGGATAAAAAGAGCACAAAATTATAAAACAGAAAGTAAATACAGAAGACAATACTACGAACCAAACCAGAATCTTAAATTGCATCATATACCTCTGTGCCTCTTCACAAGACGGTATGCATGTTTTTGAGCTTCAGCCAAGTGGTTTTCAAGCTCAAAGACGTAATGTTTCATCTTTTCATACTCAGGATCTGTTTCTTCTACTGGCTTCTCTTTCCCAAGAACAACATCACTCACTTTAGACTGCACATCCTGCCAGAATTCACATAAACAACAAATTAAGAAACCTGGATGAACAGTACACTCAACCAGATCGATTAGCAAAAGCTAATGTCTAAAATAGAGGACAATGGCAATCTGAGATCTTGTTTGGGTGAACATATTCATATCAGAGGAAATGATCTGAGAATGAAATGCTGAAGTGGCAGAACTTCGCAATAATTTAGCACAATGCAACTAACAAGTCCACAGCTGTTTCAAGGAAAAAGCTAAAATCTGGTAATTTCCAAGATCATTGCCCTGTTATATGGTCTACATATCTTCCATGACAACCTGATTAGTTAAAAGCTAAATACCACAATCAGCAACAGTTTCATGACAGCGAGCTATTCTTGCCTGAATTTTATACTAAAAGAAGAAACCCCATAGTAACTAATAACATTCATTTATGCTTTTTGTGAAATTCATTATAATAGCATCCTCTATTCATTCTAAAACAAAAATAGTTGAATATCATTAGAACTTGTAAAAAAAATTGTCTTACCTTAAAAATCTGCATTAGATCGGCCGGCTTCTTCTTGAATATGCCAGTCTCTTGTGACCTTAATCGTTCCATTGTCTGCATAATATATTTAATGAAATGAAGATAAACTAAGTTCATATTTTCGTTCTTAAAAAAAAAGGGAATATGGGAAAAAGAACAGAAACTGAGCACTTAAAAATACAAGATAGATACAAGAGAAAAGTATATTATAAAAAAGAAACAGTATTAATAACACTTGCACAGTATGAACTATTGTTGCAAGATACTTACAAAATCAGTAACAATAACGTATAATTCAACTTTGGACTAAAATACAGAGCAGTAACAGCACAATGATACTTGCAGTAGAAAAGAGAGTAGAAAGAGAAACAAAGCAAACTGCATCTAAAATTGACACAGTTCCACAGAGGAATAAACTCTGCAAGTGAGCCATCACCTCTTCTTCTGCCTGCAGAAACAACCTCAGGTCCTCACTTTGACGAAGTTCACGGTGCGATGCTATCCTATTTACAAATACATCCAATGCTTGTCGCCTCATTTCAATAAATTCAGCACTGAAACGAAATTTCTCTGCAATAACAACCAAAACGTAACCCAGATAGAACTTTAAGTAGCAACATTTCAAGGTTCCAATGAATAAATTAAAATCAAAATGCAAGAATTTATGACAGGAACTTTGGATGACAATCAACATTTAACAGCAATAATATCAAGTCTAGAATGAACGTTTTCTTAAGCATAATGCATGGCTTCTAGGACCTCAATCAACTTAGAATACATATCAGTGATGAAAGTCTCATGTTAGTTGAACCACCAACTAAATGCACCGTTAGTCTTGTCAAAGACATTCCAGCTCACACCAAATATATATATATATATATATATATATATATATATATATACATATATATGTATGTATGTTTAAATTCTGAAATGAAATGCCAGAGACATTCCAGATCACACAAAAAAGAAATTTATTTAAATTCGGAAAAGAAAGATCTTATTATAAGATAAATCAAACATTAGACTTAACTTGCTAATTCAAGCTACTAAGCTCCACCAGAAACCTAAGACTCTGGAAAATAGACAAAAAAGTAAAGCAGATGACTAGATGTCTCCAAAATTAATTCTGAATATAAAAGAAACCTATGACAATCTTTTTTGTTTGACCATGTGAAAAGTACTATTAAAAAAGCAGCATCTTTCCTTACTCAAAGTCTTTTTGAGACAATAAATGAAAAGGGTAACATAACTACCAAGAATTAAAAAGTCACAACGGAAGATAGCGCATTGAACAAGTATAAAGGTAACATTAGCATACATATTTCAATGACAGTAGCTAATTTCAAAGTATTATTAAACTCACAATGACATTAGCGTACACAGGATCTTACCTACAGCACTTTTCTCTGGAAGAGGGGGAATGAAAATTCCTTTGTACTTCTCAAAAAGGCGATCACGTAACCAGACAAAGTCACTGTAACGTCGGATGACAATCTTCTCAGGTGCTTGGTATTCAGGGAAATTTGTCTGCCAAATTGTTTCAGATGATGAAAAGTAAAGTTACACATCTTCCCTCGTGTATTATAGTGGTAGTAGGAAAAAACTATAACTCATAATGAAAAGAATACTTTTCCATTTAAAATAAGGGAGTAAATAATCAAGGTTCTAACTAATGAGTTTACCTAAGACCTTTAATAAAACAGTTTGCTTGCGAGTTGAACAGATTAATGATTCTAACCCGTAAACTTGTCCCATTTTATGTTTACTCGCAAGTTTCAAAACCCTGTCAACATTGTTTGTGTGTTCCCATGTAATAAATGCTTTATTTCCACTAAAAAAACTATATTTTTTGTTTCCTAAATTACTGTAGCATTTGAAAGTTCATAAATACCTGCTCAATGAATTTCAAACAGATCATTTAAAGTGGTAGCTCATATTTAGAAACTAGTAGACTAAGCAAAATAAGAATCAAAGCGACAAGGCATTTAAAATAATAAGATTTTGAGACATGATTTCAGCTTATAAAAAATTGTCCATTATCCTAAAGAATTAAACCTTCTCTGCTTCTGGAAAACCGTAGGCAATTTTTTTTCTCAAGCTGTTTGTTCCATTCACTTAATACAACAAGCACTAATCAAGCTCAATCATCAACCAACAAGCACACTCCCTCTTCATTCATAATCACAAATGTTCCGGCCGTTTCCCCTGGGCGCGCATTTTGAGCCCATACCCAAACCCGCGCTCAAGATTTCGAATGCATTCTACAGGTGGACATGGCCGTTATTTGCACTTTAAGGATGGACACTTGCCCACACAGTTAATACGGAAGAGGAAGAAGGATCCTATTTAAAGGTGGAATAGCATAGCAAACACAATTTTTTCATTCTCAACTCTTATGGACACTTCCTATTAGCTTAAATGACCAAAGTGTATTTTCCTAATACCCACCCTTGTGCTAATTATGTCTAACTTGACACTCTCGAGGACTGCACACAGTAATAGGGAGGAAAGGAGAATCTCTACGAACTACCCTAAATAGTAACAAGAGAATGAACAACATAATGCACGTCTCAAATCACAAAAGCAATCCAAAGAATTTCAGCTTCTAACTAATTTCTCTAAATCACAATGTTCAACAAATTCCAATCATCACAGTGCCTCGGAAACGGATGTCAATTAACGGCATTCATCAGGAGTAATCTAATCCCGGCACGACTATCGATACATCGATCAGTGAAAAAACCCTCCCAAACTAAACCTCACTCCTCAGCTGAATCAATCACACAAAACCCCGAGATTCCACGATATCGGCTCCTAAACTCTTCGAAATTGACAATGCGATCGAAGTTGAGTTCAAGAAAAACTCCAACGACCTCCGTCAACTCGAAAACCGAAGCTCGACTTAGATTCAACAACAAATTTCAAAACCAAAAGTAAAAGAAAATAAACAATAATAGATAACGCGATAGGAAAGAAAAGAAGAGTGATCAAATGAACAATTGAAATACTTTGGTGATGACGCGGTAGGAGATGTAGGCTTGGACGCCATTGCCGAGCTTAACGGGATCGGTGACGGAGACGGAGAGGAACGGTTGCGACGAGGAAGGAGATCTAGGGCTCTGCGACGAACCGGAGATAGTTCTCTGCTGTTCCATACCGCAAAACAGCCGTCAACATGTAATCAGAAAAGGAAACGAGAAAAAAAGGTTAAGAAGGACTGAAAGAAGAAGGAAGAAGGTTGTACGCGGTATTTGCGAAATAGAGTGGGGATAGAATTGTAATTACCGATGAGCTCATAGCTAGGTGCGAGCGAGTGTGGCAGTGGCTCCACAGAGAACGTGGCGTGTTTCAGAGAAGAGAAGAAAACGAATGAGTGGAGCTGTGAAGCTGGTTGCACTGTTCAATAGGGCCCAGGATGTGGGTTACGGAACGGATCCGCGGGTCAACTCGTCCTATATCTTCAACCAAAATCTGTTTCCAACTGAAATAGTAACATTTAGTTGTAGACAGTTACTTTCTGTACCCCTATTTTTGAATCTGGAAGAGAATGAAAACTCTATTGTTAGTTAGAAGGTTAAGAGGGAAAAAAAAAAAAAAAATCATGATCCAGAAAGGTCTTTTTACACAACACATCTCATGTGTTATGGAAAATTCATTCTGGAAAACGTAGCGTGGAAGGTATTATTGTGTTATGGAAAATTCATTAAAGAAAACGTAGTTGAGAAGGTATTATATATATTCTAAAGTTTATTTAGAAAATTCTTTCTTAGAAAATTTATTCCATGCATTATGAAAAAATTATTTTGTAAATGTTGTTTAGAAAATATTATTTAAAAAAAAACATTTCAAAATGTATTTCATGAATTCTGAAAAGTATGCTGTGAAAAAAATTTAAAAACAGATAATTCAAAATGTATTTCATGAATTCTGAAAAGTATGCTGTGAAAAAAATTTAAAAACAGATAATTCAAAAGTCAGTTTAAAGAATAAAAAAGTAGAGTTAGTTACAACTCAATAATTATATTTTATGTACCAAATTATAAGTACTAAATAACCAACTATAAATTTTTGTTATCTAAACATTTATTTAAAGACCTATAAATACACAATGATTTTGTAGGGATTGCTTACTCAATTATCTCGTCCAATACTCATACCTAATATATTCAATACCCATACCTAATATATTCAATAATTGTTACTGACTTGAAGATCACGTACTATTATGCAAATCAATCTCCCTTCAATCCATTTGTTATAAAAACAAGTTTTTTAGAATTAATTTCCCTTAAATATATTTCAATTTTGCAATGTTAATCTGTTCTATGTTTTCCTATGCTTACTACTTTTTAAGAATAATTAAAGTTGATTGGGTTTTAGAGCTCTTGTTTCTAAGTTTTTTGTATTTTAACCAGTTACTATTTCATGAATTTTTCATTTTATTTCAATAGTGAAACTTATGTAAAGAAATAATTTTTCAAAAAACTACCATAATATTTCCCTTTTTGTACTCTTTTATCTTTCATTCTAAGAGTACCTTTGTTCCTATGCACAATGTTTTTCAAATATTTCAACTTTTTACTTCTACTTCCAAACCTCTCATAAAATTTTATTTTACTACAAATATTAAAATTCTTATATTTTAGGGTTTTCAATTTTTCACATAGACACAAACACATCATTCAAAAAATTAAGTTTGTTATCTTTTCTAAATTAATAGCCATATTTCTATTCAATTTCACAACATTACTGTTACCATTTTTCTTATTCTTATCTTCTTTTATTTCATGATCTTGAAAGTTACATGATTTTTGAAACTAGACTTTGTAGGTTTTTCTTAGTTTATACCATTTACTCGTTCAAAACTTTTTATTTCATTTCAATCGTGAACTTGTCTATCCAAAATTTTATCTTTGAATCACTATTTTGTTTACTTTTGAATTCACTTATCTTTCTCATTCTTTTAATGTCTTCGTTCTGTTCTATCCATTTTTTCAAATATTTTAACTTTTTTTTTATTCCTTTTTCAACTAGTCCCTCATGTTATATGTTTTCAAAATATTAATATTTTGTTATTATATTCTTGGCTTTTCAATTTTTCGTATAAATACAAAAACATAGTCCAAATATTTCATTTGTTATTGAATACAAACTTGTGTAGAATTACTTGTCCATAAATATATTTTGATTTCGTAAGGTTACTTTCTTCTATGCTTTCTCATGCTTACCATTTTTAAATAATACTTAAAAGTTTATCAAATTCTGGAACTTTTATTTTTAATTTTTGTATTTGAACCAGTTACTTCTTTACGAAATTTTCATTTGATTTCATTTACAAGTCTTAAGTAGAGAAACATTTTTCGAAAAGCTACAATAATATTTGCCTTTGTATGCATTTTATCTTCATTCAAGAGTACATACCTTTGTTCCAAAGCACCATCTTTTCAAATATTTCAACTTTTCATTTCTACTTCCAATTTCTTATAAATTTTATTCTACTACAAATATTAAAATTCTTATACCTCTAGGTTTTCAAATTTTTTATATAGACACAAACACGTCACTCTAAAAATTAAGTTTGTTATTAAAGACATTTTCTTTTAAATTAATTATCCATGTCTTTATTTAATTTCACAACATTACGTTTATCATTCTTCTTATTTTAAACCTTTTGTTATAACTTTGAAAGTTACATGATTTTTGAAACGATAGTTTGTAGGCGTTCTGTTGTTTTTTTCCATTTACTCATTCAGAAATTTTATTTCATTTCAATAATGAACTTATCTAGCCTAAATGTTTTATTTATTTATTTATTTTGCTTATTTTTTAATATTCTTATTTTTTTTCATTGTTTCAATGCCTTTGTTCATCTATTTTTCAAACACTTTAACTTTTTATTCTTTTAACATTAATTAATCCCTTTATTGTTTTCAAAATATTATTATTTTACTATTATATTTCATACTTTTCAAATTTTTGTAAAAGTACATTTAGTCCATAGATATATTTTTATTTCACAAGATTAATTTCTTACAGGTTCTTCACTTATTATTTTTTTATAATACTTAAAAGTTAATCAAACTTTGGAACTTTTTGTTTCCAAGTTATCTTTATTTTAACCAATTAACAAAATTGAACCACTACAAATTACAAGAAATTAACAAAACTACAACTGTAAGTACAATTAAAATCTGGTAGCTGGCAAATTTGGTTCCTAAAGAAGGCCATTTACTGGTGAAGTGCTAAGAATAGCTGGCATTTCCTTGCTTGCTGGAAACGTTTCACTGTTCCTACCACTCTTTCTCCTAGGCTTTGCCTCTTCAAGCATCATTATAACATCCCTCATGGAGGGCCTGTCTTTGGGGAACTTAGCAGTGCATAGAAGTGCTATCTTCAGAACCAGAAGCATCTCTTCTTGAACATACTTGCAGTTTCCTACACTTGGGTCTAATGCTTCATGTGGAGACTTTTTGTCTATCTTCCTTCTAATCCACCCTACTATGTCCATACATTCTCCAAACTCCGGTTCTAATGGCCGTTTTCCGGTCAGAAGCTCCAACAGAACCACCCCATAACTGTAAATGTCAATCTTTTCATCCACTTTCAAGGAGTATCCATATTCTGCCAAAAATCAGACAAAGGGTCAGCAATATAAATCTTGTAAACTTAAAAAGGATCAACTTTTATCCTATTTTGCTGATAGAAAAACATGTTCTGTAACATTCTGAAAATTGAAAAAAGTATATATGAACTAGTAAGTAACTCACCAGGAGCAATGTATCCGTAAGATCCAGCAATCATGGAGACTGTTTCATTCTTCCGGAGCATCATTTTGGCCAATCCAAAATCTGCTATCCTTGCCTCAAGATTTGCATCAAGAAGTATATTACTTGACTTTATGTCTCGATGGATAACAGGTGGATGACAATCATGGTGAAGATAAACAAGTCCTTCTGCAATTCCTAGAGCTATGTTATATCGGGAAACCCAGTCTACAAGTAATCTCCCAGCTTGTTTACCATGCAGGGCATCTCCAAGGTTGCCATTGTGCATGAATTCATAAACTATCATCACATCAGCGTCATTGTAAAGAAATCCCAATAGTCTAACAATGTTCCTATGCCTTAACCTCCCTAAAAGATTCACCTCACCAACAAGGTCATCACTGCTTCCTACTTCAATATCCGATCCTGATCTCCACAACTTCTTCACAGCCACGATTGTACTTGATTGTGGTATCTCAGCCTTGTACACGACCCCAGTAGCTCCCATACCAATCATATTAGTATCCTTGATGCAAGATAAAATGTCACTGCTTGTAAAATCAAGCCTCTGAAAGGCCATCAATCTCCATGGCCACCCCTTCCTACCCTTGTAAAATCTTTCCTGGAAGCACAATCCTTCAGTGTACCACCTTATGTATAAAGATCTTGCTACCATAGTTGTGACCCCAATGGCTAGTATTGATGATATTCCAATGATCCATCCTACAAGAATGTGCTTTGCATGTGAGCTCCCACGCCTTAACGGATATGCAGAGATTTGGCCACATGGAGGGAGGACAGCACCACATAAGCCAGCATTCCCCACAAGATCATTTGGGTTTATTGTTCTTAGCACTCCGTTTTCTGGGACAGGACCTTTTAACTTGTTGTGGGAGACATTGAATGTTTCCAGAGCTGGAGAAATTCCAAAGCTTTCAGGTATTTGACCACTCAGAGAGTTGTTGGCAAGATCAAGAATGGCCAATGTAGGCATGCTTGCTAATGCTTTTGGGATTTCACCCGTCAATTGGTTATTCTGTAGGTTCAACTTCACCAATTTCTGGCATGATGCAAGACTTGCTGGAATGCCTCCAGAGAGTCCATTCGATGAGAGATCAAGGACACCTAGTGAGGGACAATCCTGGAACTCATCTGGGATTTCACCTCTCAAGTTGTTGTTCGAGGCAATTAAAGTTTGCAGATTTGGAATGGAAATAATGGTTGAAGGAAGAGAAGCGTGGAGATTGTTCATGGAAAAATCAATGAAAGAAAGGGATGTAGAAGAACCAATGTCATTAGGAATTCCACCAGTGAGACTATTGTTCGCTAATTCTAACCTCTGAAGCTTCCTGAGCTTACCAAGACCCACAGGAATTGTCCCAGAAAGAAAATTGTTCTGCATTCGAACACGGACAATTGAAGGACATGTTGATAGGCTTGCTGGAATTGGACCCACGAAGGCATTATTGAAAAGTATGAGCTTGGTTAGATAGCCCTTGGTGCAAAGAGTTTCTGGAATCTCACCAGAGAGCAAATTGGATGATACATCCAACCACTGCAATGGTGAATTCTTGCCAAGGTTTTTAGGCAATGACCCTGACAAGGAATTGTTCCATAGCTCAAGCACCTCAAGTTGAGGCAAGTCTCCAAGGCCAGAAGGCACATGACCAGATAGCCGGTTACGCATGAAGTTCAGAAGCTGTAAATTCTTCAGCTGACTTATCTCGGCCGGTATATTTCCTGATAACATGTTGTCCGAGAGATCCAGCTGCACCAATGAAGTCATGCCGCCAATTGTCGGTGGAATCTTGCCTTCTAATTTGTTTTTGTACAAGAAAACTGTGTTCAACAGTTTGAGCTTTCCCAACTCAGCAGGAATTTCACCACCAAGATTGCCTTCTGCTAAATCAAGATACTTAAGCTTGGTGAGATTTCCAAACTCTGCTGGAATACCACCTTCAAATTCATTGTATCCAATGATCATGCACTCCAATGATGAAAGTTGGCCCAACTCTCCAGGGATTTCTCCAGTGAGATTATTCCCAGATAAACCTAGGAACTTCAGCTTGTGCAAGTTACTGAAGGATTTTGGAATTGACCCTTCAAAGAAGCTGCCTCTGAGATCCAAAGTCTCCAAGGAAGAGACATTTCCAAGATCCTCAGGAAGAAAGCCAGAGAAATTGTTGCTGGATGCATTCAAGGTCACAAGTCCCAATGCCTTTCCAAGGCCTAATGGAAAGTGACCAGTGAAGAAATTCTGGCTAACATCAAGACTCTTCAGTGTGGTGAGATTGACTATGGAAGATAACGATGAGGAAAATTCGTTGCAACACAAGTTGAGAGAAGTAAGACTCTTCAGCCTTTGTATCTCATTGGACACAATGCCACTCAGATTCATGCGGGAGAGATCAAGGTTCTCTACTTCTCCACCTGAGTTGCACTGCACACCAGTCCAGATACAGTGAACTGCACCCTGCCCTTTTGCTTTGTCCAACAATTTCCAATCATGCAGGCTATTCAATGGATCAATTAGACCTGCTCTTATAGAAAGTAAAGCAGATGCTTCATCATTTGCTGCAGATGCAAAGCCATATGAGAAGCAGCAAATGCAACAGAAGTAGAAAAAAAACTGAGTTTTGAGCTGCATCTTTGCTGTTCTTGTTTTGTTTGATCAGTGTCTCAGATGTGCAGCATTTGCACTCTACTGGAGGAGAAGGGTGATCATGTGGGGGTTGGACCGAACACTGACAGAGAGTGACATCTCAAGTTTGCAAGGAAAGGACAGAAGAGGATGGTTAAGTAGTTGATATAATATATAACAGTGTAAGCTAATGATAAACCTTTGATTAGATCGATGTGGTCTCTTTTAAGAGCTTTTTTCAGGTTAGTGCATTGGTATTACAAGGCAGATAGTAATGTTCATGTAAGGACGGTGAAGCTTTGGAATTATTGGAAGTTCCTCCGACATAAAACATGGGAGAGAATGTGGCCCTTCTTACAGGCTTAGTTTCCAATTCTTCCTTTATGTGTAATCATCTGATCATTGTCAACTTGATGAAGGACTACTGATGCAGTTATTGCATTTTTTATACATTAAAAAACTATTCTTTCTTTCCTATTTGTTTACTATGAATCCCTTTTGAGGCAATTACATTATTGATTAAAAAATGGAGAATAGTGGAATGAAAGAATTATCTTCTGCATTGAGTGGAAGATCGAGGTGGGTTATTTGTTTATTTAGTTTCACCCTTTTGACTTTGTTTCTCTAGCTAGGTAATAAATAAATGAGTAGATAAGAAATCATCCACTCTGTATATATACGATTTTTGTACTTATACCTACCATTTCCCATATGATATATCCATACTATAAATTGGATATTTTATAAATCAGTTTTGTTAAAATAAGTTGTTAGTTATGTAAAAGATAAAATTTAATCACTGGTATATCTTCTTTATCTTCAATACTATAAATCCTTAAAAAAACAATTATTTTATAATTGTTCATATTTTTTATCCTAAAAAGTGATCTTGTAATGCCTATATATTAATGTCTCCACTACAGGATCTGAATTTGCTTCTCATCAAATACTTGGTTATAGACCATCAAAGTAAAAACATTTAACACACACTTTGGGGATAGATTAAATATGTTTTGAACTTGAAAACCCATATATTTCCACTCTACTAAATTATCTATTGAAGTAAATATTCAATTTTTATTAACTAAATTATTTATCAAAGTAAAAATTTCAATTTTTATTAACTAAAAAATAACTTACAAGTGCACCTCACACACCCATGAAAATAGAATTATAATTCTATACAACAATTTTTGATGTAAATTTTTATATGAATGCACACTTTCACTATTTGAATGTGTTTCTTATATACGTGTCGACGTAACACTTATGTTACACTTTTTTTTATAAGCATGTCGAAGCAACCACATCTATATAGTCTAAACTTTGGTGCATTTTCTATCAATATGTCTCCCACCTTTATTTAAATGAAATCACATTTGTGATTGAATATATAGTGTCAAGTTTTGTAAAATTAAAAAAAATGTGTTGTGAAGTTAAAAAAATCAAAAGAAAAAATGTTCTTGGCGAAAAATAAATGATTATGTAATAAGTTAGTGAAACATTAAAAAGTTATGCATTGGGATATATATAAAAAAAAAGTATCATAAAGTAATAAACGTTATGTGATGAGTTATAGAAAAAAACATAAATGAAATGCTAAAAAAAACATTAAAGATGTGTATCAAGTTATATATATAAAAAAAAAAACATAAATAAAATACTCTCGGAAAGCACTAAGAGTTGTGTGTCTAGTTATATTAAAGTATAAATGAAATGCCCTTGGAAAATACTAAGAGTTATTCTTTGAATTATAGAAAAATCATAAATAAAATTACCTAGAAAAATATTAGGTAAGTATAAACTTTTAAGTATACACAAGTTATCTCTATAAGCATAGTATATAATGTTCCATCTTCACAATGCATAAGTCACCAACTATCCACCAAGTTATATCCATGAGATATAAATACTATAAAACATAAACAATTAACTATGCATTGATTTATAAGCATGAATTAAAATGTTACATCTTAAAATGCATACATGGATGACGTTACATATAAAAGGATGATGCTGCATTTTAAAAAAAGAAGAGCAACAAGTCTTATATAAAAATTTAAATATAATTTTAAAATGTTTCGAATGTGTTATAGAAAGTTTTATATAGAAAATTTGGAACTTAATTTTTTAACGAGTTACATTATTAAGAATCTGAAGATAAGCTTCCCCATATTACAAATCTCAAATACTCATGGAAGCTCGATGAAGTATACCATTACATGTCAAAGTTTTTTTTTTTTTTTTTCCATATAAGTTGTTCAAGATCTTTACCGACATTTTGGCATTTGTAAGGCTTTGAAAAGGCCAACTAACTTGTCACCAAAAATAATCAATCTACGCTAGGATATAAAAAAATATCAATTCTTAAATGTTACTTTTCAAATAATTAGTTATGAATGAGAGAATATTAATTAATCAAATTGACAAGTTTGAATAAAAAGCATTGTTATGACAATTTCTTTAAAACTTGTAAAAAAACTTGTTCATCCTCATCTCATATAAAAGTTAAATAAATTAAAAACATTTTAATAATTAAAAAGGAGACTTAGATCCTATCTATACTTTTTGGCCCATTCAAATATTCTCCATCAATATCATCAAATACTGTTTATATTTATGTTTGGTCCATTTAAATATTCACCCATCATCATCGGAGTTGATATGAATTTATTTATCATCTTTGTTTCACTTTTGGACCAGGACGTATATATATAATCAGCTACCAGAAATTTGGCAGTTCATAGCAGTTTAAAGTAGAACCTGCTAGCTATTACATTGTTAAGGTAATTTTCTAACCTCGTTTACATTAACAGCTTTTCAGAACCTTGGGGTTGTTAATAAACAATATCATAACAGAAAGCATATTGGCATGCTAGTATATCTAATAAAAAAAAAAAATCATCAGCCATGATTGTTAAAGCTGAATTTCTGAAGAATTGGAAGGGTAACTTCTAACTATGACAAAGATTCAGAAACGATGCATAAATGGCCCAACTAGCACGGCTAAAGTTAGGATTCACCAGAACCTTGTCGTAATTATTATTTTTTTTCTTCAAAATCCAAACCAAAACCTGAAAACCATGTGATTATGAGAATCTTAAAAAAAAAAAAAAGAGTGAGTGAAGAAACTGTGTGTCCCCTTTCCTCTTATTTTGTATCCCATTAGGAAGAGAAATAAGAAAAATATAAAAATCGAAATATCAGAACCATTATCCCCCGCACATTTATGGTTTTAGCATTATAAATGTTGGTTATTCAGTATGATTAAAAGAGGGAATCTTTCCATGTTATAGGGAGAAGGAAACATGAAAATAAGACAAATTCTACTCTCCATACAAAAGGGGAACCAAAATATTATGAGTTATTCTTAAAACTGGAGCATCAGTTACAATAAGAACATAAGAACTAGAGTAACATGCACTCAATTCATCATTTGTGGCATACTAGAAACAAATGCAGAGAAACAAAGTAACAAAATTTCCTAGCTCTATTGTACAAAATCTAAAAGTTCTCAAGTGGGAATTATTTATGTTGATTTCTGAAGGAGATTTTCTATAGAGAAAGAAGAAGCGAGCAAGACGGTGACAGATGATCTTAATTTGATGACCTTGGGAATGGAGAATAGAGAGTAAAGTATGAGAAAAATTAGAAAGCAGAAGAAAATGGGAGCAAAGTGGTGCACTAAATCAATTATGGTGTGTGAGCCCACCAACTGCCACTTCTTTCAGATCAAAATTCTTTCTTTTTTGTTTTTGCACTTTTGTCTCTTTCAATATTCACATGCATGCATGTGGAGTGTTGGATTTCAGAGAGTGATCATGAATATCACTGCCCTTTTTATTATTTGGAAATTGGAACACATTTGGCACCTGTTTATGTCACAGAACAGATGGATGCCACGTGAAATAGCAGCTTCCTGGTGAAGTACATTTTTTTGCTTATTATTGGAGAGAGAGAGTGAGTGTGTATGAATGAGGATTTCAAAATACTGAATTAGTCATATTTTTGAATTATTTGATGCCTGTTCTTTCTCAAGCTTATACCATTTTTAATAGTGGAAAATGGGAATCCAAGGTAAGAGAATGTTGAAAACATTGCTTATTAGGAGTGTCCATTGTGCCAACCAAAACCAGAACCAACCTTTCACCATTTTAAAAATGAAAAGAAAGAGAAAAGCCCATATATACTCACAACAAAGAGATTCCAAAACTGGATCATGCTGCTCCTAATTGCACATGTTCACTCTTCTTGCTGGTACAGATTATCATTTTCCAAAATTGTTTATCTTTCCTTTGTGTTTTTGGGCACTCCTTGATTGAAACTTTGACATGCAACTTATGTAACACATTCATGCCGTGAATTTTACACTTCGCATTGATGTTATAGATTTCACATCTTCAGACGTTTTAATAATTTATAATTGTGTTTCTAATAAACATTTATCACACATTTAAAATTAAAATTTTTTGTTTAACATAATATATATATATATATATATATATATATATATATATAGTGTAATTGTCAAGAAAGTAATGCTATTTTATTTTTCGTAATAACAATGTTGAAGCTTATATAATTAGATATATATTAATATTTTACGGAAATAATTAACGTTGTTATCATTGATTAATGTCAATATTGAAAATATTAGCAGGAGTTTTAATCACTTAGTTTTGAAAAAAATTAAAGATTAAAATTACAATTTTTTTATAGGACCAAAATCATATATTTACACAAAGGAAACAAAAAATAATTTAAGTCAATATTTTAACATGGTAATCAAGTATCATGTCATATTTTCATAAACTAAACTATCATTCATTCTAATACACTAATTTCTGTGGTACATAACAAGGTAAGATATGTTTGATTTTATAAATGTAAGAGGATGGCAGATTATAAATCTGTTATTCTTGTAAAAAATATAAAACTTTTTATTATTCATTTGATTGTAAAATTGGTTATGAGACAGTATGAAATAAGGAATTTAAGAATAATGGGTAAAATAAATATACAAAAAGTAATACAATAAATTATGAGATTTTTTTCACAAATAAATGTGTAAAAGATAAAATACACATATTTTGATATATAAAATATGTTATTTCTGTTTAAACATTGTGTTATATATTACTGGAGTGTCAAGTATAGTATTAAGTTATATATAAATATCTAGTTGCTTCGAGTCATATTATCAAATTATACTAAGTTCAAGCTTCCAACTACATTACGTGAATTATACTTAAGTATAAGTAAGTATTGCGCTATACTACAACTTTGTATGATATAATTTAAATATTAATCTATATTTTTATTAACTTCAACTACTTTTGTTAACGAATTAGGTTATTTATTTTAAGTTTCCAATGTCAAGCTTAAACATTTTCAAAATACTTAACTTGGATTTTCAATAAGCTGCTAAAGTCGACATTTCACGTTGAAATTGAGTTATTCAATAAGTTTCACTCTGAGTTTAACTTTGATAAAAATTATATCATCTATTTTGTCGAGGTAAGAGATCGCTTACCCATGCAAACTAATTTCTCACCATGTTTGCTCAAGTTTTAAGAATTTTATGAATAAGAAATCGTTTTTTCTACAATTGATTTCTTACTTGCTATTTTAAATCCATTTTGGCCGAGTTTCCCTAGAAAAAGCATTCCCATGGGGGAGGTGGGAATCCAATTTTCGTGAGTTAAAATAAAAGTTTTACAAAAAAAAAAAAAAA